>ENA-ORUW01000161-ORUW01000161.1-human-gut-metagenome-genome-assembly--contig:-NODE-161-length-79660-cov-97.439859_pt1 | contig 79660 bp, 73 predicted proteins | sample MGYA00242088_ERZ509227 | MGnify/ENA primary metagenome ERZ509227 (study PRJEB26280, sample SAMEA2338816) | human gut metagenome | biome: human gut; feature: human-associated habitat; material: faeces... | reverse complement strand
TTTATCATAGAAGAACCCTTCAATCACATATTTACAGAAAAAGTTTCACACTCCCTGGCTCAATGATGCGTATGTCCTATATTCTGATTTCCCCATTGTTTCAGGCTGAAGGAAACGCCAAAACAAATTCACTTCCCTGCCCCTCCCTGCTGTTCACACGGACAAAACCATCGCACAGATTGCATACATGCTGGACAAGACTCAGTCCGATTCCATAGCCGTCCTTGTTCAATTCCCTGATTTGATAACCGTGTTCAAATATCAGTTCTGCCTCTTCCTCACTCATTCCCATACCGTGATCCCGTATATGGAGCAAAACACTGTCATGCTGCTGTTCCAGGGCTACCTGGATCAAGCTTCCGCCGCCGTATTTGACGGCGTTGTCCAGCAGGTTGTCAACGGCCCGGCGCAGCCATTGTTCTTTGCCTAAAATATCATAGGAGGCATCTTCATCAAAGCAGAAGGTGAGGTTGGGATAAACGCCTCGATAAGTATCACATTCTTCCGCCGCGATCAGAGCCAGGTCCACCATCTCACGGCTTGCGTCTCGATGTGCAGAGATAGTCAGGATATCATCTACGGATTGAGCCAGTGTCCCAATATCCCGTATCAGCAGGGAATCAGAGGACTCATCCAGGCGGGATTTGATGAGCATGATCAGATTTTTTTGCTCGTGGGCAATGAAGGAATGGAGACGCTGCTGGTCCTTTTCATACGCGGAGAGCCGTGTATGGATGTTCTGATACTCCTCCTTTAGATCCGTTTCCCGGATGCGCTCAGGCTCCGATTCAGATAGATCCCGCAAATCACTGGCAATGATCCTATTATGCCTGCGCTCCAATGCGCGGATACAAAGCAGCAGCGCACTGGAAAACAAAAGGACCAGCAGGCAGACAGCGGTGATGAGTAAGGGCAGATAGCGGAAGAATGCAGAGCGGAAGTAATCGTGCAGCTCCGTTGAGGTGATGGAACTGTTCAGGACAACCTGTCCGCTCTGCGGGGCATAGAACAGGGTTTCCGGCAGCCCGCTGGTATCTGCGCTTGAATTGCGAACAAACAGATAGAAGCATACAATAATGCTAAGACTTAGCAGAATGGTATATCCGGCGATCAAAAACCAGGTTTGCTTTTTTATTCCAGACACAGGTAATACCCCTTTCCTTTTTCGTTGCGCAGGATTGACGTGTCTCCTATTTTGAGTTTCTTCTTGATATTGGCCATATGGACCCGGATGACTCCGGAAAAGGGGTCAAAGTTCTCATCATAGACATGCTCTGCCAGTTCCTCATTGGAAACAATACGCGGATGGCAGCTTGCCAGGTATTCTAAGATATCAAATTCTTTTGCGGAGAGAGGAATCTCCCGTCCGTCCAGCGTTACCCGCCGGGTGGCCGGATCCAGAGACAGTCCTTTGATAAGGATAATGGGATTCGCCCGTCCCCGGAAACGGCGGATCACTGCCTGGATACGGGCATCCAGCTCTGTGAATTCAAAGGGCTTTGTGATATAGTCGTCGCTGCCAAGCTGCAGACCTTTGACCCGTTGTTCCAGCTCGCCCCGGGCGGTCACAATGAGCACAGGTGCCGTAATACCCCGGCTCCGCCAGTCTTCCAGCAGTTCAAAGCCATCTCTGTCCGGCAGGTTCAAATCCAGCAGGACCGCATCATAATCGTTATCGGAAGCCTTCAAGTCTCCACTTTCTCCATTATTAGCCACATCACATACATATCCAAATCCCGACAGCTTCTCCTTCATCAAATCTGCCAGTTCGGTATTGTCTTCAATTATCAATAAACGCACTGCGCTCACCTGCCATTCTAAATTATATTTATATAGTATACCACAGGCAGTGACTGTACAAAACAAAAATATAATTTCAAAAATCCGGTCTTGCCGCAGAATTAACACTGCCTGTGCTATACTGGGAAAAATCCTAAAAGAAATGAGAGAACACTTTATGTATATTTTAAAAAACGCGTTTCAAAATCTATACAGAAATGCAGGGCGGAATCTGCTGGCAGCGGGAATTTTTTTACTAGTCATAACTATGAGCTGTGTGGCCCTGGTGGTCTACAACGATGCAGATGCTATCGCAAAGCAGTACAAGAACCGGCTGAGTACGGAAGTTCTCCTGAACGTAGATGAAAGGAAGGTCAGTGAAGCATGGGAAAAAGATGAAACATTTAGAAAGCCTGAGCTTACCGATGAACTGATCCGAAAAATGGCTGCTTCCAAGTATTTGAAAAAAACTGTGTACAGCGTTCAGATGGAGGCTGTGGCAGATGAGCTGAAATCCTCCACACCGATCGACTACGGTGATATGGAGATACAGCGGGCGGGCGAAGAACCTGCAAAGACCCGTATCCCACAGTATACGCTCAGTGGGTACGAGGATGTAAGCCAGGCTGAGCTGTTCCAAAGCGGACAGGCAAAACTTGCGGGGGAAGGGACTTTCCCCACGGCAGATAATGAATGCCTGATCTCCGACACGCTGGCAGAGATGAACGGACTGAAACCCGGCGACACTTTCCGGGCAAAAAGTATCTATTACACTGACAAGCAGGGGAATCCCCTGGAAGAGATGACGCTTAAAGTCAGCGGAATTTATCATCGGGAATACAGTGAGGGAGAGATGGACAGCGATAATGAAATCTTTACCTGCTATAAACTTCTGACTGACCCGTACTATACTTACGAGCCTGTATTTTTTACAGATTTTTTCCTGAAAAACCCCAGGGATCTGGATGCCTTTGCCCGGGAAGCCTATGCTGCCGGTCTCTCCGAATATTACAGTCTGAGCACGGACACGGTTGCCTACGACGCTTTTGTGAAACCCATTGAGCAGATGTGCGTGATCTCCATGATCTTCTTGTGGGTAGTCCTGGTGCTGGGGGCTGCGATTCTGCTTATTCTCTCCTCGTTAGTAGTGAGAGAGCGGAAATACGAGATTGGCGTTTTGCGGGCCATGGGCATGAAAAAGAGTAAAGTTGCAGCGCAGCTGGTCTTGGAATCTGCACTTATCATGGCAGTCTGCTTGTTCCTCGGCATTGCCCTGGGCAGTCTGCTGGCCCAGCCGGTCACCGATATGCTGTTGGCAGACCAGATGTCCCGGACTTTGAGCGGGCCGGCCCTTGCCAGCGGCATGGGCGGTGCATCTTTTGGAGGGCTGGCTACGGATAATAGGCCGATCGCTCACATTAGTGCAGTGCTGAGTTTTACCACCATCATGGAGCTTGTAGGTATTGCCTTGATCCTGACAGTGATAGCGGGGGCAGCCAGTGCGGCCTTCGCAATGAAGTATGAGCCTATGCGCATTCTGCGTCAGCGAAATTGAAAGGGAGGAAGGAAACATGGCCGTTTTATCACTTAAAAACGTAGGATATACCTATGAAAAAACCACAAAGCCGGTATTTCAGGGATTAAATGCTGAGTTTGAGCCGGGCAGGCTCTACTGTATCGTGGGAAGATCCGGATCGGGAAAAACTTCCCTGCTCTCCCTTTTAGCCGGACTTGATATCTGTACGGAGGGAGCCATCCAGTATGAGGGTGAGGATCTGCGTGAGCTGGACAGGGACCGGTACCGCGCCGAAAAAATAGGCGTTATATTCCAGAGCTATAACCTTTTGTTGAATAAGACCGCATTGGAGAACATTGAGCTTTCTATGTCCATCAGCGGGGTCCGCCATAAAGACAACCGTACCTATGCACTGGCCCTTCTGGAAAGCGTGGGCATCGACCGGGAGACGGCAGGGCGCCGTGTGCTGGGGCTTTCCGGAGGAGAACAGCAGCGGGTGGGCATTGCCCGTGCCCTGTCCCATGAGCCTAAGCTGCTGCTGGCGGATGAGCCAAGCGGCAATCTGGACCGGGAGACAGAGCGGGATGTGATAGATATCCTGGTGGATCTGGCCCATGTGCAGAATAAATGCGTGATCATCGTGACGCATTCCCATAAGATCACCAGCTTTGCGGATGAGATTTGGGGACTGAACAAAGGCGGCCGCCTGGTTTACATGGGGAAGGGAGGTGAGGCCTGATGACAGAAAGAAGAAGACAATACATGGGCATCGCCTGCTTTGCCCTGGGTCTGGTATCTGTGGTGTTCGGACTACTCCGGGAGGAGCATTTGACGGTACTTAAAAAAGCGGCGGCGATCTGCCTGGAATGTATTGGGATCGGTTAGGAGAAACATATGAAAAATAAAAAAGTTACAAAAAAAGCAGCAAACAAGCGGCCGAAAAAAGGCATCCGCCTTTGGGTGCAAATCCTATTTGCCGCGTTGACAAACGGCTATGTGAATGGTTTTATCCAGTCGAAGATCTATACCGGGCCAACAAAAGCGTTGTGTGTGCCGGGGCTTAACTGCTATTCCTGTCCCGGTGCCCTGGGAGCCTGTCCCATCGGTTCCCTTCAGGCAGTCATCGGCAGCCGTAACTACCAGTTCTCTTTTTACATCATCGGTTTTTTGATGGCTGTTGGAGCTTTGATCGGACGAGTGGTCTGCGGTTTCCTCTGTCCCTTCGGACTGGTCCAGGATCTGCTGCATAAGATCCCGGTGCCAAAGATAAAAAAGCTGCCGGGGGAAAAATACCTGAGGTATCTCAAATATGTCATTCTTGCTGTGTTCGTCCTGCTGCTGCCCATGTTCGCGGTGAACATCATCGGCCAGGGAGACCCCTGGTTCTGCAAATGGATCTGTCCATCAGGCACCTTGCTGGGAGGCATTCCCCTGGTAGCGGGAAATCCCGACCTGCAGGCTGCCGTTGGCTGGCTGTTTGACTGGAAGGTCTTTCTGCTGGCATCCATCTTGGTGCTTTCCATGTTCAGCTACCGGCCTTTCTGTAAGGTCCTCTGCCCACTGGGCGCGGTCTATGGCGTATTTAACCCCATCTCGCTCTACCATTTGCGTCTGGATGAGGAGAAATGCGTGGACTGCGGCATCTGCAAAGAGATCTGCAAGATGGGCATTGATCCCCGGAAGACGCCAAACAGTCCCGAATGCATCCGCTGTGGAGACTGTGTCCGGGCATGTCCAAAAGGGGCTCTTGCCAAAGGCTTTGGCATTGGTAAAAAAGCAGCGGCGCCATCCTGTACAGGTTCATGTGCTTCCTGCACTGGGTCATATGGTTCCTGCACTGAGTCATGTGCCTCCTGCGCCGGATACTCTGTTCCAAAAGAAGGACATAAAAATTGACACTTATAAACATATATTTTGAACAATAGAAAGGATAAAATAAAATGAAAAGATTATCTGCATTATTCTTGGCCTTAGGCCTGACAGTTTCCCTTGCGGCCTGCGGCAGCCCTTCTGCCGCCTCGCCCTCCGCTTCCTCATCCGAGTCCGCATCTGCAGACAATAAGAGCCAGACCCCGGATGTAAACGATATGGTGAAAGAGGATTCTGTCAGCGAGGAAGAGCAGGAACTGATGGACCGCAGCGTCCGCTTTACAACGGATAAACTCCTCAGCTATGATACATGGAAGAAAGTAATGGAACTGCCCGGAGTGGAATGCCAAAACCATATCTCAGGATATATCGAGGATGTTACTCTGGGTGACACAAAAGACCTGCGCCTCAGCGGTGAGCCTGAACTGGAGGAAAACGGACTGTTTGTCACTTATGAGCTGACGGAGGGCAAGGTCCCCGCAGACGGTTCCACCGGAGGTTGTGTGATTCCGGCATCCATGGCTAAAAATATGGGTAAAAAGGTGGGAGATAAGGTGACTGTGGATACACCGCTGGGTAAGGCGGAGTATAAGATCACCGGGCTGTACGGCTATAGCGAAAAAGGCAAGGTGGGGGGACTCACGGAGGAAAACTCACCGCTGTATGAGCTTTTTGTAACTCCCGAAGATATCGTAAAACTGACCGGCACCAGTAAAGACGGCTATTTCCTTGGAAACACTGTCACCTGCGCCACTGCCGAGGAGGCGAAAAAGCTTGTAGAGCAGGCTTCTGCGCTTTTGAAGGATTACGGCATGAAAGCAATGCTGGCAAGCGATTCCAGCGCATATCTGAGCTATGCGGACAGCGACGAACTGTTCCAAAATGTTGCACTGGACGGGACCGACCTGGACGGCAAAGCCCTGCCGGAGGATCTGCTGGCAAAAGGCGGGGTCACAATGGTGAACGTCTGGGCCACCTTCTGTAATCCCTGTCTGGAGGAAATGCCCCACCTTGAGGAGCTGAACAAGGAATTTGCCACTGCAGGGAAAAATTTCAAGGTCGTGGGAATAGCAGCCGATGTGGTAAACGATAAAGGAGAGGTGGGCCAGGAACAGTTAGATCTGGCAAAAGAGATCGTGAAAAAAACCGGTGTGACTTATACGAACATCATCCCCGGAGAAAAACTTCAGTCTGACATTCTGCCGAACGTAACTGCCTTCCCTACCAGTTTTTTCCTCAATGACAAAGGAGAGGTGATAAAAACTGTAATGGGGGCCACCACCAAAGATGACTGGGCAAATACAGCCAATGAGTTGTTGGAAAGCCTTAAATAAGGGAATACCCTGCACTCTCGAAAATCATTCTCAGTGAATGGTGCAGTTATTTAAATTACAATGTTCCGGTTTAGAAACGGGCGTACCGCTTAAATGGCGGTACGCCCGTTTGGCTGGTCAGATACAGTAGTGCTGCCACAGTAGTGCTGCCACAGAGGTGCGGCCAAAGAGGTGCTGCCACAGAGGTGCTGTCACAGAGGTGCTACCACAGAAGTGTATCAGAATTCATCACCTGACGGCAAAGTTTTCATGAGGGCAAAGAAATGTTTATGCCTAAATGACCGCTGATCTGTTTTGCCCACAATAAAGCTCCGGTGGAACCTTAAAAACCGTTTTTTGAATTTCTCGGGAATTTAACAAACATTGCAGACAAGGATAAAAATTTGTATACATAAATCTGTCATGGACAGGGCCTTTGAATTTTATTTGTATGAAGACTTTTCTCCGGATGGCAATGTGCTTTACATTGTTCGTTTTTCCTTCATAGAGAACGATTACTACTACAACATTCTTCTCGGTTTCAGGAACAAATGCGAGTGTTTAGAGCCGTTACTTGTCCTCATAGAAATGAAGTACAGAATACATGAAATAGCGGGCATATATGAATAAATAAAAAATTAGCACTCACCTCTTGCTATCGTGGCGTGGATTTTGTCTGACTTCATAAAGCCTCAAAAGGCCCTATTTATGGGGAGTTTATGAATTTGATTATTTTATCTGGCTTCATCAAGAATCGTCGTTTTTACAAAAATTGGAGTCAAAATTGGAGTCAAAAAGAGGTTTAACAGGTTGAAGATTTTTTTTCAGTAGGAACATAAATTATATTAAAATTAGTAGCAAGATGAAAATGGAGAGAGGCAACACCTTTACTTTAATACAGCCATCAATTATAATGGACAGTATGAAAGTAAGGTGATTAAATGAAAAAAAGAGAACTTCTAGAACGGCTGTCACAAGAGAATCATGGGATACTAAAGACCTCCGATGCAGTAAGCCTGGGGATTTCAAAACCCTATTTCTTAGAATTCATTAAAAGGAATGAGTACGAAAAGGCAGCCCATGGTATTTATCTGGCACCGGATGCCTGGGAGGATGGCATGTACATCTTGCAGTCCAGGTGTCCGCAGGCTGTGTTCTCCCATGAAGCAGCTCTGTATCTTCTGGATCTTGCAGAGCGGGAACCGCTGAAATATACAGTCACCCTCAAAGCAGGGTACAAGACAACAAACCTTAGCAATCAAGGAGTGAAGGTTTATACCGTGAAGAAAGAACGGTATCCCATTGGGATCACAGAGGCCAAAACGCCTATGGGGCATACCGTCCGTATCTATAATGCGGAACGGACCATCTGCGATATTTTGCAAAGCCGAAGCCAGGTTGAGATACAGGACCGGCAGGCAGCGCTGAAAGGGTATGTCAGAAGGAAGGACCGGAACATCCCTTTGCTCATGGAGTATGCCAAGGAATTCAAAGTAGATAAGATCCTAAGGACATATTTGGAGGTGTTATTATAAGTGATACACACGTCAATACAATTAAAGGCGCTGGTGCGTAACCAATCCCATGGGGATAGCACAAAAGCGCAGATGATCATAAGAAGCTATATGATGGAACGTTTTCTGGAAAGAGTCTCCCTGTCACCGTACAGGGAGAATTTTATTTTAAAGGGTGGTATGCTGGTCTCGGCCTTGGTAGGCCTCAACAACAGGTCTACTATGGATATAGACGCCACAATGAAAAATATGCCTTTGACTACAGAAAATGTGGAAGAGATCGTTAAGGAAGTCATACGGATACCCGTGGAGGATGGGATCACCTTTCATGTGAAAAACATTTCAGAGATCATGGAAGAAGAGGAGTATGGAGGTATCCGGCTGAGCATGGAAGCGGTACTGGATGAGATGAAGATACCGTTAAAATTGGACATATCCACAGGGGATGCCATCACGCCAAGGGAAGTGGCCTATGATTACTGGATCATGTTTGAAAAGAGGAGCATTCCTATCATGGCCTATAACTTAGAAACAGTCCTGGCAGAGAAGCTGGAGACGGTCCTGAGCAGAGGTGTGGCAAATACCAGGCTCCGTGATTTTTATGATATCCATGTCCTGCAGGATGAGTATGGGGCAATCCTGGATGTTGGGGATTTGAAAAAGGCATTTACAGCCACCTGCAGAAGACGGGGAACAGCAGAACAGATACCAAACGGATGGAAGGTTATGGACAGTATCGGGTGGGATAAGGGGATGGAAGATTTATGGCATAGGTATCAGAAGAAATTTGATTATGCGGCAGACATACCCTGGGATCAGGTCATGGATTCCATCAGGGATCTTTACCGGACAGCCACAGCAGAACGGGAATTGGGCAAAAAAGATAGGAAGACCCGTGATCCCACACAAAAGGACCGGGAGCTTTAAAATTTCATAAAGGAGGCAGTCAAATGATGGATGCAGGCTAGTGAGTCAGTTGTTTTTATGAGCGACTGGCTTTTTTTATTGCTATTTTTAAGAAATGAAAGGGGGTGATACCGATGAAAGTGCATAGAAAGGCCCGACATCCGTATGCGGTCAACAACAGCATCAACGCCATATCAGGTGCCTATACCGGTCCGTTGATCGATTGTCTGTACGGGAATGGCCAGAGGGCAAAAAACATGGAAGACCTGTATCATGCGCTGAACACGTTATACGAGCTGGACTGTGTGGAGGAGGCTATGCACCTCATACGAGGGCTGTTTGCCATTGCCGGGACAGAGTACCCTTACGCGATCGCTGTATTGGACAGCCTGAAACCGGCGAGGGAACTATTTGTATCGGAATTCCTGTGTGATCTTTATGAGATCATCGAGGAGAAGCGAATGGAGGAGAGATAAAAAATGAGAGAAAAAGGAGAAAGGATATGCCGCAGTGCAAGGTGATCGCCATTATCAATCAAAAAGGCGGGGTAGGAAAGACAACGACAACCTTGAACCTGGGAGCCGGGCTGGCAGGGCAGGGGAAACGAGTGCTGCTGGTGGATGCGGACCCGCAGGGGGATTTGACCACCGCATTGGGATGGGCGGAGCCTGAGAAACTGCAGATAACCTTGAGCACACTGATGGAGAACGTGATTCGAGAGATGCCGCTTCGGCAGGAAGAAGGTATCCTGCATCATGAGGAAGGGATGGATCTGATCCCAGCCAGCCTTGAACTATCTGGAATGGAGCTGACCCTGGTATCTGTCATGAACCGTGAGAATGTCCTTCGGGATTGTCTGGGGCAGATGAAAGATAGGTATGATTATATCCTGATCGACGGGATGCCGAGTCTGGGTATGCTGACCATCAATTCCCTGGCGGCAGCGGACAGTGTCATCATACCGGTACAGGCCCAGTATCTTCCGGCAAAAGCCATGACACAGCTGATCCGGACGATGAATAAGGTCAGGAAAGGGATCAATCCGAAGCTTTCCATAGAAGGGGTACTGGTCACTCTGGTGGATGCCAGAACAAACCTGGCAAAGGAGACCGTGAAAGCTCTCCGGGAGGGATACGGGGATCTGTTGAAGATCTACCGGACAGAGATCCCCATTGCGGTATCTGCCGCAGAGGCGACCACAGAGGGAAAGAGTATCTTTTCCTATGACAAGAACAGCACCGTAGCGGCAGCATATGGAGCCCTGACAAAGGAGGTGTTGGGAGATGGCGAAAGGCAGCGGCATCAAACTCACACTGCCGTCGAGCGATGAGCTTTTCAAGACACAGGAAAACCGGGAGGAGGAAAAGCTGGAGAAGGTCATGAACCTTCCAGTCTCTGTGATCTCTGATTTTCCGAACCATCCCTTCAAGGTCCGGGAGGATAAGGAAATGCAGGATCTGATGGACAGTATCAAGGAGTATGGGGTTCTGGTCCCGGCCCTGGTCCGGCCAAAAGAAGACGGCGGCTATGAGATGGTCGCAGGGCACCGGCGGAAAAAGGCATCTGAACTTGCCGGGCTTCCGGAGATCCCTTGTATTGTCCGGAATCTTACAGATGATGAGGCCACGATCATTATGGTGGACTCAAATCTGCAGAGGGAGACTATATTACCATCCGAAAAGGCATTTGCCTATAAGTTGAAGCTGGAGGCGATGAAAAGGCAAGGGCGAAGAACGGATTTAACTCCGGGCCCAGTGGGACCGAAGTATCGGTCTAATGAAGAACTTGCAAATAAATCAGAAGATAGTGTAACCCAGATTAAGCGATATATCCGTCTTACAGAACTTATCCAGCCTATTATGCAAATGGTAGATGCAGGAAAGATCGCTTTCCGCCCGGCAGTGGAACTGTCTTATCTCTCAAAGGAAATGCAGGAGATCCTTCTGGATGCCATGGAATGTGAAGACTGTACCCCGTCTCTGTCCCAAGCGATCAAAATGAAGGAGTTTTCTAAAAATGGGAGACTGAGTGAGGATGTCATCTTTTCCATCCTGCAGGAGGAGAAACCAAACCAGATAGAACAGTTCAAGATGCCAAAGCAGAGGATCAGCAGGTATTTTCCGGAAGGGACGTCCGCAAAGAAAATGGAGGATACCATTGTGAAAGCGTTGGAGCTCTATCAGAAACGGCAGCGCGGCATGGAACGCTGAGGGATACGCCAAGGGGGGAGTCTATCCCTTCTATATATAGGGGACGGATCACGGTTTCCCCCTCTCCACACCTCACCCCTTTCGTTACCAGCTGTACCAGCCGAAAGAGAAAGGTTTTATACCGGTAAACTATGGCAGTGACGGGGGAGGTTCAGAACGGTCGATCCGACATTTCAGGCTGTGGATCAAAGAAAACAGGGAAGGAGGGGGTTGAATGACAGTAAAATTGGGGATCACGATCCTGCTGGTGGCATTTATCCTGGGTTCTGTCATATGGCTGAACCTGCGTAAAAAGAAAAAATGAAAGTCTGACAGACGGAAAGGAGCAGGCCATGGAGGATAAAGGAACAAAAGAAACCACGGTAACATTTACACAGCTGCGGGAAATGGCTGAACAGTTAAAAGACGGGCAGATCCTGTCTGTGGATCTGGATGAGGAGAAAGACGATGTATGAGCTGGAAGTGGTGAACGTGCGACTGGTAAAGGAGCCATCCCTGTACAGTGAAAAGGAGCTGAATTCTCCGCAGGCGGTCATTGAAGTGATGGCCAGTGAGCTGGCCCAGTATGACAGGGAGGTCTTATGTATCCTGAACATGAAAGCAAATGGACAGGCGATCAACATGAACATCGTCAGTGTGGGGACCATTGATCAGGCTCTGATCAGTCCAAGGGAGGTGTTCAAAGGGAGCATCCTGTCCAATGCCTGCCGCATCCTGGCTGTCCATAACCATCCAAGCGGCAGCATCACACCGTCCCAGGCGGACTTTGATATCACACAGAGGCTGAAGGCATGCGGAGAGATGTTAGGGATCCCATTGCTCGACCATCTGATCGTAGGAGGAAATCATGGAAGGATATTCAGTTTCCAGGAACAGGGGCTCTTGGACGGAGGGAAGCAGGAGTTTATTGACTTTCTGGAACGCTACAGACAAAGGAAGAAAGAATGGGAACGATGAAAAGAAAGTGAGGAGGTGATCAAAATGCCGTATATCCCGCCAGAAAAGATCCAAGAGGCGAAGAAGATGGATCTGCTCACTTTCCTGCAAGCTCAGGATCCACAGGAACTGGTCCGTATCTCAAATAATTGCTACACAACGAAGAGCCATGACAGCCTGAAGATCAGCAATGGGAAGTGGTGTTGGTTCAGCCGTGGGATCGGAGGGCGCTCGGCCCTGGATTATCTCATTAAGGTACGCGGTCTTTCATTTCTGGATGCGGTGGAGACTATCACCGGATGTAAATGCGCAGCAACGATACCGGAGGCAAGGGAGCCGCCAAGGCAGAAAAAGGTATTGCTGCCAAACCCTGCTCCGGATACAGAACAGGTGGTCTCGTATCTGAAGGGCAGAGGCATCTGTCAGGAGGTTTTGGACTATTGTTTAAAACGCGGCCTGCTCTATGAAAGTGCGGGGTATCACAGCGCTGTATTTGTGGGAAAAGATATAGATGGCAGGCCCCGTTATGCGGCCATCCGGGGGACAGAGGAGTCCGGATATAAAGGAGATGCCACAGGCAGTGATAAGCGCTATTCCTTCCATATCCCGGCAAAAGGACAGTGCAGGACGCTGCAGGTGTTTGAGGGAGCTGTCGATCTTTTGTCCTATGCGACGCTGGTATGTTTGAAAGGGGGAGATTGGAGGCAGGAACATTTATTATCCTTAGGCGGCGTCTATGTATCAAAAAGGGAGCTTGAGAAAAGAAAGCTGCAGGCAGCGCTTGCCCAGTATTTAAAGGACCATCCGGAAGTTACTATCGTGGTCACAAACCTGGATAATGACTATGCGGGCAGGGAAGCAGCTCTGGCTATCCAGAGATTGCTGCCGGAGAAATATCGTGTGTCCATCCGCCTTCCCTTGTATGGAAAGGATATCAATGATACCTTATGCCATCAGTTGGGACTTTCCGCTGTGAAGGAGAGAAAAAATGGTATAGAGCGCTAAAAAATAGAGATGAAATAGCAGTGAAAGAATAGAAAAACAGGAGGAAGATATGAAGAAAATCGAGTATATGGGAAATGGAAGTGTATATGTAGAGGCAGATCCTGTAAGGGATAGTAGCGCACATTTGGAGGCATACAGCCGGAAGGCAGAAGAGCTGGCAGCGCGGAAGAAAACGGTGAACAGGGAAACGGGGAGGAAGACAGAATGAAGAATCAGGAATACAGCAGGTTCAGGAGCATGGTCATGGCAGAAGTGGAGGCATACCTTCCAAGGGACACACATTATGAGATCCTGACAAGTACAGTGGAGAAAAATAACCAGTCCCTGGATACATTATTGATACGGAAGGAGTCCGACACGATGGCACCCACCATTTATATGGAAGACTATTTTAAGGAATTCGTCAATGGGCGCAGCATCACAGAGATATGCAGAGAGATTACGAAGATCGTATTGAACACGGAAAAGCCTGCTATCCAGATAGACAGTATCACAGATTATGCACAGGTAAAGGATAAGCTGCGCCTGCACCTGGTCAGTAAGGAGAATAATCAGAGATATCTGGAACAGGGGCCTTACCGGCTGGATACCATGGGGCGGTCGTGGTCTATGCAGATATGGATCACAGTATACTGGGCCAGCACATGGGGACCCGCATCACAGAACGTCTGTTGAGCGGATATGGTATCACAGAGGAACGGCTTTTCGAGGACGCTCTGACACAGACGCGTATGAACTGTCCCTTTACCTTTCAGTCCATGGGAAGTCTGGTGCAGGAGATGACAGGAGTATCGGCAGAAGGGATGCTGGGAGATGCCGGGACTTCTATGTATATCATCACCAACCGGGATAAGTTTTATGGCGCTACCGTATCGTTGTATCCGGATACCTTTAAAAAGGCCAGGGAAAAGCTGGGTGAGGATTTTTATGTCCTGCCTTCGAGCGTCCATGAGCTGATCCTGATCAGAAGCTCAGCCGGCCATTCTCCTGCTGATCTGCGATGGATGGTCCGGGAGGTGAACCGCGAACAGGTCGCACCGGATGAGCGGTTATCCAATGAAGTATATGAATACCGGGGAAAAGAGAACCAGCTGCTGCAGTGTAAGATAAAAGAACGAGAATGGGAAAGATGAGAAAGGATACACGGAAAACGAGGGAGACAAGGGAATGGACATAGGATACCAGAAGTTTAAAAAGACCATGCTCATGCAGCTTGGTGTGTGTCTGAGAGGGAAAGGTGCTTTTGAGATCAGAGAGGATCGGATCGAGAAGAGTTCTCATACTATGGATGTGCTCATCATAAAACGTGGGCAGGAGGCCCTCTCACCCGTCTTTTATTTTGAACAGCTCTATGGGAATTACCTAGACGGCAGGCCGGTACAGGACATCTGCGAGGACCTTGCCCGTTTTGTGATGGTGCATAAAGGGCCAGAACTGACCGGGACAACCGTGGATCATACAGAAGGAAAGAGGAACCTCAGAGTGCGCCTGATCAACAGGGAAGCAAACCAGAGATATCTGGACCAGGGGCCTTACAGGATCCTGACACTGGGTGCTGCTGTGGTCTATGCAGTCCTGCAAAAAACACCTGGTAACGTTTTAGAAACAAGGGTCACCAACCGGATGCTGGAGCAGTATGGGATCACAGATGACCAGCTGTTTGAGGAAGCCATGATACAGACAAGGATAGCGTGTCCATTTACTTTTTCCTCTTTGGACAGCATGCTTTCAAAAGCCACAGGGGAGATTCCAGAGAAAATGCTGGGGCCAGAACCGAAACTCTATGTCCTGACGAACCGGGAGAACTGGTACGGGGCTGCGGCAGTCCTGTATCCGGATACCCTTCAAAAGGTCCATGAGAAGATGGGGGAGGACTTTTATCTCCTTCCCGCCAGTGTCCATGAACTGCTGGTCATCAAAAGATCAGAGGGATTGGAGCCAGATGCACTGAGAGAAATGGTCCGGAGCGTAAACCGTGAAGATGTGAAGCCAGAGGAGCAGCTGTCCAATGAAGTGTTTGCATACCGCGGAAAAGAAAAACAGATAGTACAGTGCAAAGAAAAGGACAGGGAATGGGAACGGTGAGAAGGTCTGTGGATCATAAGACCCATAACCTGCCGGAAAGGAAGAAAGAACCGTGAGAGGTCCGGGGGTGCGTACACAATACCAGCAAGCATCGTGTTTGTGATACCACAAACACACTTGCCAGGGAGGCCCCTGGAACCCCTTGGCAGTCAGGAAGGAGGAGACGTATGACAGGTTTTATCGTGGGAATGCTCGTGGGTACTATGGGAGGTGTTTCCCTCATGTGTTTTTTACAGATCAACCGGGCGTATAGAAAGGATGAGGAAGAGGGATGAGGAAACGGAACGTCCACATCCAGTTCTGGCTGGACAGGAAGGAGGCAGAGCATCTGGAAAAGCTGGTAAAAAAGAGCGGCCTTGGACGGGAGGCATATCTCCGCCAGCTGATCAAAGGCGCATACCCTGCAGGTGATGGATGTCAGGAGATATGACGAAGCAGTACAGGAGTTTCGCAGCGCCGTCCGCACCATCACAGAAGCAGTAGTGCTGCCGGAAAGGAGCAGCTGATGGCGACCACATCCTTATGGAGTGTGAAAGGATGGCTGGGGAAGGTAGTCGTCTATGTGGAGAACCCTGAAAAAACAGAGGATCCGTCTTTCTATGGAAACGCAGGATTGACAGACCAGCAGCGGCAGAGCCTGGAGGATGTCATCGCCTATGCTGTGGACCAGGAAAAGACCAGCGGCTTTTTAGGGGAGGAAAACGAGATACGCCAGCGCTTTGTCACAGGCATCAACTGCTCCGCTCTGACTGCCAGAGAGGAGATGATGGCAGTGAAGAGGCGGTTTGGAAAAGAGGATGGGGTGACTGCTTACCATGGTTACCAATCCTTTGCCCCGGGAGAGGTCACACCCGAGCTGGCCCATGAGATCGGGGTGAGGCTGGCAAAAAAGCTATGGGGAGAAAGGTACCAGGTCCTGGTGGCTACCCATCTTGACAAAGAAAGCCATCTGCATAACCATTTTGTCGTGAACACTGTTTCTTTCTTGGATGGCCTCCGATATTACCGGAGTGAGGCAGATTATCGTGCCATGCGGCGGGAATCGGACAGGCTGTGCCAGGAACACGGCCTGTCAGTGCTTCCGGATAAAACAGGAACAGGCCGTACCAGGCAGTATGGTGAATGGAAGGCAGAGCAGGAGGAGAGGCCTACCTGGAGAGGGCTCATAAAAGCGGATGTGGATGAAGCTGTCAGCCTGGCAAGGACGGACCGGCAGTTTTTTTATCTCCTGAAGCAGAAAGGCTATGACATCAAGTTTGGAGCAGATATCACGCTGCGCCCTCCGGGGAAGGAACGGGGAGTGAAGCTTGCCAGGAACTTTGGCCAGGAATATACACAAGAAGCGATCAGCAGGAGGATCCTGGAGACACCGGTACTGTCGTATCCCTCTCAAAGGCCATCCGGTCTGTATGGGGACAAGGGCCGGCATCCCCGTCTGCGGGGAGACAAAAAGAAAGCAAAAAAGACAGGGGGGCTCCGCGGCCTGTACCTGTATTACTGTTTCTGCCTGGGGATCGCAGCAAGAGACAAAGGCTCCAGGGCGAGGACACATTTTTTATTGAAAGAGGATCTGAACAAGCTGGATCGCATCTCAAAAGAGGCACGTTTTCTATGTGCCGGCAGGATCGATACCAGGGAGGAATTGGCGGAATACCGAAAAAGCCTGGAGGGGCAGATGGGGCAGCTCCAGCTGGAACGCAAACGTCTCCGGAACCGGGTGCGCAGGGAAACGGATCCGGAAGCTCTTGCGGCCCATAAACAGGAGATCACGGCTTTGACAGATAAGATAGGAAAGCTGCGGGAAAAGCTCTTCTTATGTGACGGGATCGCAGAGCGCTCCAAAGTGATGGAAGAGAAGCTCTCATCCATCCGGCAGACAGAAGGGAAGGAGGAAAAAGACCATGAACACAGGAGGCGAAGCAGCCGAGCAGATCGTTAGGATGTCTCTGGAGACCGGGGAGGTGGCGCTCAAGATCACCGGCCAGGCGGCAAAACAGCTGGCGGTCCTGCTTTATGCCATCTTAAAGGACCAGAAAAAGACAAAGGGGCGGGTCAGGCTGGAATCTATGTGCAGGAATACCCGGGATGTGAAGGTGTTTAGTGTGAGCCGGGAAGATGTAAAGACTTTTGTACAAAAAGCAAAGGATTACGGGATGCTCTACTGTGCCGTGAAGGGAAGGAAGGACGGCATGGTGGATTTTTTGGTACGGGCAGAGGATGCCCCGAAGGCCAACCGGATCGTGGAACGCTTTAAGCTGGCCTCTGTGGAGGAGAAAAAAGATGTGACGGTGCGGGTGGACCAGGCACGGGGCAGGAAACAGAGCATAAAAATGCCCAAAGGACCAATAGGGGAGAAGACTCCGGACAAAAAGGAGAAGCTGCTGGAGGAACTGTACCATGGGTCAGAGGAGAGGGGGAAGGACCAAAACCCTGCCAGGGCAAGGGCGGAGAAGTCCCGTCCGTCCGAGCCTATCTCAGGGACGCAAAAAGAAGAACACAGGGATATTTCTAAAAACCAAAGGGATGGGGGACGTCCTTCTATACGGAGACAGCTCCGGGAGATCGAGGCGGCAAGGAGAGGCCAGGAAAAGACCGCAAACGTCCGGATGAAAGACAGGGGGACAAAACATGTCCAGTATAAACAGACAAAGCAGCGGAAAAGTCAGAAAGTGAGGTAAACAAGGATGAAAAGAGGGAAGGGTCCTGTTATCTTATCAGGGATATGCGGAAGCCTACCGGTCATCTGGCTTGCTCTTTTAGCGGCGCCCGGTCTCCATGGCGGACTTGGGGAGATACTGGCCGGACTCACAAAAGCCCTGGAACATCCTCTGCAGATCAGATGGACAGAAGACAGCCTGCGGACCATCCTTCTTTTTTTAGCGGCTTACCTTATGGGGATCGGCATTTATGTGAGTACCCGAAGAAATTACCGCAGAGGGGAGGAACATGGTTCAGCAAAGTGGGGAGATGTACATGCCATCAGCCGAAAGTATGCGGACCGGGATCTTAGGAAGAACCGCATCATGACCAGGAACATCTCCATCAGTTATAACAGCTTCCGCCATAAAAGAAACCTCCTGACCATCGTAGTGGGAGGAAGTGGTTCCGGCAAGACAAGGTATTACTGCCTCCCGAACCTGATGCAGGGGAATACCTCCTTTGTAGTGCTCGACCCGAAAGGGGAGATCAGCCGTACCACAGGGAACCTGATGGAGGCAAAGGGCTATGAGATCCGGGCGTTGGATCTCATAAACATGGAATTGTCCCACTGCTATAACCCGTTCTGCTATCTGCAGACAGACCAGGATGTACAGCGTCTGGTGACGAACCTGTTCAAAGCCACGACACCCAAAGGGAGCCAGTCAAGTGATCCCTTTTGGGACACGGCGGCCAGCATGCTGCTGTCGGCCCTTATCTTCTTTTTGTGGTATGAAGCGCCAAAGCAGGAACAGAATTTTCCTATGGTCATGGAAATGCTGCGGGCCGGGGAGGTGCGGGAGGATGATGACAGCTACCAGTCCCCTTTGGATGAATTGTTTTCCAGGCTGGAGATGCGGGAGCCGGAACATATCGCCGTAAAGTATTATAAGGATTACCATTCCGGTTCTGCAAAGACACTGAAATCCATACAGATCACACTGGCATCCAGGCTTGAAAAATTCAACCTGCCAAGCGTGGCCGCTCTGACAGCTGCCGATGAGCTGGATCTGAAGCTTTTGGGAGAGAAAAAGATGGTGCTGTATGCCATCATACCGGATAATGACACCAGTCAGAACTTTCTGGTGAGCATCCTGTATACCCAGCTCTTCCAACAGCTGTTCTATCAGGCGGACTATGTGTATGATGGCAGACTGAAGGTGCCGGTGCACTTCCTGATGGACGAATTCTGCAATGTTTCCTTACCGGATGACTATACAAAGATACTCAGTGTCATGCGGTCAAGGGATGTGTCAGTATCCATGCTTATCCAAAACGTATCTGCGTTAAAGGCATTATTTGAAAAAGACTGGGAGAGCATCCTGGGGTGTTGTGACGAATTCTTATATCTTGGGAGCAATGAACCGGCTGCACATAAGCTCATCAGTGAATCCTTTTTAGGAAAGCAGACCATAGATATGAACACGTATGGAAGATCTACAGGGCATTCCGGGAACTATTCCACTAATTATCAGATCACAGGGCGTGAGCTGATGACACAGGATGAGGTGCGGATGCTGGATAACCGATACGCGCTGCTGTTCATCCGGGGGGAACGGCCCCTCATGGATCTGAAATATGATGTCAGGAGGCACCCGGATGTGCACCTGACTACCATCGGAAAGGGGAAGCCTTATCGGCATGGAGTGGTATCGGAGGCATCGGCAAGCATAACCTTTGACGGATGGCTGACTGATTCCTGGGAACCGGAGATAGAGGACGGAGAAGCTGCCGGTAACGGTGAGCTTTTATCAGAGGAGGAGTTAGAGTTAATGATAGAAGAGATGGAGGAAGATCCCAATGAAGAAAAGAGCTAAAAGGAGGCAGCCCCTAAACCGAAGAAAACGGTGGTGCTGCCTTTTGTGTATCATGATGACCTGCAATGTGGTGATGGGGGCCCTGCCGGTCCTGGCGTCCAATGACCCGCTCCAGGTGGTGAATAACTTAAGTGATTTTATATTCAGCCTGATCCGGGCCATTGGTATGATCCTGTTAGGATTTGGGATCGTGCAGATTGGATTGTCTTTAAAATCCCATGATCCGTCCCAGAGGGCTAACGGGTTTTTGACCATGGCGGGCGGTGTTATCATCACATTTGCAAAAGAGATCCTGAACCTGATCACAGGATGAGGTAGAAGAAAGGAGGTGGAGGGATGGAGTCAGACAGCTGGATCGTCCAGAACCTGCAAAATGCATTAGGCACCTGGAACGATAAGCTGATAGAAATATGGACCATCATCACACAGTCACCGGAGGAATTCCGGGGAGGAAGGATATGGGCAGTGATAAGAGATATCCACGGAGCCCTGCAGGCTATCGGTTATGCACTCCTCGTCCTGTTTTTTGTGGTGGGGATGGTAAAGACATGCGGCAGCTTTGTGGAAGTGAAAAAGCCGGAACATGCAGCCAAGCTGTTCATCCGGTTTGCGCTTTCAAAAGGAGCCATCACATATGGGCTGTCGCTCATGATGGCATTCTTCCAGATCGCACAGGGGATCATGGGTACCATCATGGGCTCCGCCGGTTTTTCAGACCCGGCAGCCTCGGTACTCCCAGACAGCATCATAGAGGCTGTGGAGGCCTGTGGGTTTTTGGATAAGATCCCCTTATGGGCAGTGACCCTTCTGGGGAGCCTGTTCATCATGGTGTTGTCTTTTATCATGATCCTGAGCGTATATGGGCGGTTTTTCCGTCTGTATCTTTATACCGCGATTGCGCCGGTCCCCTTATCCACTTTTGCAGGGGAACCATCCCAGAATGTGGGGAAGAGCTTCCTGCGGGGATATGCGGCGGTATGCCTGGAAGGGGCGGTGATCGTATTGGCATGCATTATTTTTTCTGTGTTTACAGAAAGCCCTCCGGTGGTAGATACGGATGCGGCGGCTGTCACCCAGGTGTGGAGCTATGTGGGAGAGCTTATTTTTGACATGCTGGTGCTCGTAGGGGCAGTCAAGATGTCGGACCGGGTGGTGCGGGAAATGATGGGATTATAGATAATGGAGTGGAGGAAAGGTGCAGGGATATTTATGGACAACAAGAAAAGCACGGCATTCGTCGTGCTTTTATCCTATATCGGGAAATATCAAAAGGCTGCTTTAGAATACAGAGGTATCGTCTTTGGAGTAGCGCAGATCGCCCCTGCTGTCTAAGTAGACATCCGATAGGTCGATCCCTCTTTTGCGGGCGGCATCGATCTGCCATGCCACATCCTCTTCCATAAAGCGGGAGCGTTTCCGGTCTTTTAAAGCGGAGATGAGGGATACCAACCAGCTGATGACAGTAAAGACGATGAGCAGGGCCAGGATGCCAAGAGCAAGGCGTTCGTGGGCAGAGGCCCAGCGGTTCAAGACGGTAGAGATCGCCAGAAAATAGAGAAAAGGCAGTGTCAGGCGCAGCTTTCCGGCGGCTTTCAAGGCCACAGACAACAGTAGCATGACAAGTGTGATACCCAGTGAAAGAAATGCATACATCATAATATCCCCTCCGATCGTTCTATCTTAGTTATAGTATATAGCAGGCAGATAAGATACACAACGATAGAAATAAAGAATAAGGAAATAGATCGAATAGAAGCAGAGTATTTTTATCGGTCCTTCTGGGAGGCGTTGTTATGGAGATCCGTGCATCCGCAGCAATCCGTCAAAACCACAACTGGACTGCCGTAAGAAATATATCTGGCGCATTTGATGATAATGAGATAACCGGAACAGGAAACCGTCACGTTAGGAGAGGTGGCGGTTTTTTTCTGCAAAAAAAGGAGGTATCGGAAAATGGAGGTAAAGATCAATAAGGAGATACGGGAATATACAGAGAACATGTTTTTTGGACTGTCCATGCGGCAGTTCATTTTTTCTATCCTGGCATGCCTGGCGGCTGTTGGGTTTTATTTTACAGCTGGTCCATATCTGGGAAGTGAACTTGTGAGCTGGATCTGTATTTTGAGCGCGCTGCCGTTTGCATTCCTTGGTTTCTTCCGCTATAACGGGATGACAGCAGAACAGTATCTGTGGGCCTTGATAAAGTCAGAACTTTTGATCCCTAGGAAGCTGGTCTACCGGTCAGAGGATCTGTATTATGAGATACTGCTCCCGTCCATAAAGGCCAGGGAGAAGGAGGGATATAAGACACATGATTAAGACACTGAGACAGGCGGTCCTGCAGGAGAAGGAAGCCTTTTTTATCCCCAGGAGTGTCCAGCAGCTGGTGCCGGTCAAACGTATCTGGCAGGATGGCATCTTTCTTGTAGGGAAGAAATATACCATGATGTATCAGTTTTCGGATATCAATTTTGCAGTGGCCGGGAAAGAGGATAAGAAGTCCATGTTCCTGCAGTATTCTGATATCCTGAATTCCCTGGACTGCGGAGCCACCGCCAAGCTGACTATCTTCAACCGGAGGATGAACCGGATAGATTTTGAGGAACGGACCCTGATTCCCATGCAGGAGGATGGGCTGGACAGCTACCGGGAGGAAGTGAACCGGATGCTTTCCGAAAAGCTGGAAGAGGCAAACGGGATCATCCAGGAAAAGTACCTCACCATTTCTGTGTGCAGGAAGGATATCCGGGAGGCCAGAAGCTATTTTGCCAGGACAGGTACAGACCTTTCGGCCCGTTTTGCAGGGATGGGTTCCCGGTGTGAGGGTCTGGATGCAGGGAAAAGGCTGCGCATCCTCCATGATTTTTACCGTGCCGGGGAAGAACAGGATTATTTCTTTGACATACAGGACACCATGCAGAAAGGCCACAGCTTCAAGGACGCAATATGCTCGGAATCCTTTGAACATGGAAGCGACTATTTCATGCTGGGAAAACGCTATGGCCGGGTCCTGTTCTTACGGGATTATGCCAATTATATCCGGGACAGCTGGCTGGCCAAGCTGGCAGATGCCAGCCAGAACCTGATGATCAGCATTGATATCGTCAGTACGCCTATGGATGAGGCAGTGAAGGAGGTGGAGACACGGCTTTTGGGAGTGGAGACGAACATCACTAACTGGCAGAGGCGGCAGAACGCGAACCGGAACTTTTCTGCTTCCATCCCCTACGACATGGAACTGCAGAGGAGGGAATCCAAGGATTTCCTGAACGACCTGACAGTGAGGGACCAGAGGATGTTCTTCGGGGTTTTGACCCTTGCCCTGACCGCAGATACCCGGGAACAGCTGGAACGGGATACGGAAGCCATCTTTGCTCTTGGCAGGACCAATATGTGCCAGTTCGGGATCCTGCGGGAACAGCAGATAGACGGTCTGAACACCGTGCTGCCGTATGGAGCGCGGAGGATACAGGCCATGCGCACCCTGAACACAGAAAGCCTGGCTGTCTTTATGCCCTTTAATACACAGGAGATCATGCAGGAGAAAGGGATCTACTGTGGAGTGAACCCCATCTCCCATAACCTGATCCTTCTGAACCGGGAGAGCCTGATGAACCCTTCCTGCTTTCTTTTGGGGGTACCGGGGAGCGGAAAATCCTTTACGGCCAAGATGTTCATCCTCCTAACGGTCCTGTCCACGACAAAAGACCAGATCCTCATATACGATCCGGAAGGGGAATATGAAGCACTGGTGGAGGCCTTAGGCGGGGTGAGCCTGCCCATTGCCGCTGGCAGTCCGATCAATCTGAACGCTATGGATATGGTGGAAGGATACGGGGAGAAGAACCCTGTGGTGGATAAATCCCAGTTCATCCTCTCCTTATATGAACGGATCAACAAAGGGGAGCATGAGCATGTAGGTCCCAGGGAGAAGAGTATCCTGGACCGCTGTGTGGACCAGGTGTATAAGCAGGAGAAGAAATACGGGATCCCGCCCGCACTGCCGGAGCTTCGGAAGATCCTGCTGAACCAGCCGGAACCGCAGGCACAGGATCTGGCTCTGATGCTGGAGCTGTTCACAGAGGGATCCCTGGACATTTTTTCTAAGCCCACCAACGTGGATCTGAGGAACCGTATCATTTCCTATAATACCAGAGATATGGGGGAAGAACTGAAGGAACTGGGACAATTGGTCATCACAGACCAGATGCTGAACCGTGTGACTGTCAACTGGGAGAACGGCATCCGGACCCATATCTTCCTGGATGAGTACCATACGCTGCTTCAGCATGAATACAGCGCTAATTTTTTTGACAGCGCTTACCGCCGGTTCCGCAAACGAGATGCCTGGCTGAGCAGTATGACCCAGAACGTGGAATACATCTTGGATTCCGTTCGATCCAGGACGATGCTGTCAAACTCAGAATTTATCGTCATGCTCAATCAGTCCGAGACGGACAGGAGGGAACTGGCAAAGCTTTTGCATATCTCAGAAAGGCAGATGCATTTCGTGACCAACGCACAGCCGGGGAACGGGCTTCTGCGGATCGGGAGTGCGCTGATCCCTTTTATGAACCAGTTTCCAAAAGACACAAAGATGTACCGGCTGATGACAACCAAACCGGGAGAAGAGACGGCGGCAGAAACCTAATATCGATGTACATGACAGCCTATGACCGGGCTGTTTTTTATTGGGAAAGGAGTATCCTATGGAACCTATCAGATTTTCCTCTGCAGAACATGAGACATTTTATCATGACATGCTGAACAGATGCGAAAACCAAGACTGTTACCGTCAGGCTTTTTTCTACTGTATAGGGATCACGGCAGAGACGAGACAGAACATAAATACGCTTTTTGATTTTAAAAATGACTGCATCCGGCTTACGGGGCTGAGACAAGGCTGGCAGACCGGCGGTAGTATCCGCCTGTGCCGGCTGGCCATGAACCTGTGGATTGGCTATGTGGAAAAAGGAAAGGAAAAGATGTGTACCCCTTATACACTCTTTGACTGCAGTTTTGCCCCGTATTTTATGCAGGCGGTGCAGCTGCGGTACGAAGAATATTTCCGGGGTGATAAGACCATGGCAAAGGCGTGGGAGCGTTTTGAGAGATAAGAGATACCAAAGGGAGGTGGCAGCATGCCGGAGATCAGGATAAAAGAAAAGAGGAAGGACATCAGGACCATAGACCGGATGCAGACCGCAGCTTACCATGTCAAAAATGGGTATGTCAGGACAAAGGAAACGTTGACAGATGAGACTGCAGAGCAGTCTTCTGCTCCTTCCGAATATGCAGAAGGCCGGGTTGAGCAAGAGATGAAGAGAGCCGCGGATTCCGCAGCCCACAGGATCGTCTCACAAAACCGGAACCGCAGGGCGGGGATCCGGGAACGGACAGGGGACAGTGGAGAAGAAGGGGAAGAGGAGATTTTTTCTCAGGGAACCGGGGGAGCAGATCCGGAAACCGGTATTGCAGAGAGGAGAAAAGAAGAGATCCGAAAGCGTGATATCTGTCGTGAGATTTACGAAGAAAGCGGCGGGACATTTGGACAGAGTGAGGGAAAAGAGAGAAGCGGATCTCTGCGGTATGGTGGATCTCAGACGGCACGCCAGGATATGACAGCATATGCCGGGATCAGGCAGGAGAGGGCAGACTGGACACCGGAGGAGAAAAGGGAGCTCAGTATCTATGAACAGACAGTAAAAAACAGGACCGATTTCCTGCGGTCATCTTTGGAAGGGAATCGAGAGGCCGGGGAGAAGCGCTGGATCAGGGAAAGAGAGAAGGCAGAATGGTATATCAAAGAACCGGCCCACGCCACAGGAAAACAGAACCGGCCGATCCTTAAAAACGCATGGGAGAGACATGAAAAAGTGGTCCGGACCAGCGGGAACTCCATAGACAGGTTTTGGTACCGCCAGAGCCCGGCTGCATCCGGGCAGTATGCATATGCGGTAGAACGTTTGCAGCCGGCGCTGCAGAAGAATGTTGTGTCTATGGGAAGGGGGCTCATGGATGCAGGAAGAAGTGCGGGCGCAGGAATGAGGAGGATAGGAGAGACCGCAAAAACGGTCTTCACCAGTACGAAGGTTTTGGTGAACGGTCTGTTATCCGGCAGTGCTGCAGCGGTCCTTATCATCCTGGTAGTGGCCCTGTTCGGCGGGATCTTTCTGACTTCTGTGGGTAACAATCCGGAAGGGAGCGGGGAGAGCTTAAGCCAGGAGGTCATTTCTTATACGCCTTTGATCCGGCAGTACGCCCAGCAGTATGGCATCCCCTTATTTGTAAATGCCATACAGGCCATGATGATGCAGGAAAGCGGAGGTCAGGGGACAGATCCCATGCAGAGCTCCGAATGCCCATACAATACTAGATTTCCCAATTCTCCAGGTGCCATAACAGAGCCGGAATATTCCATTGCTGTGGGGATCCAGTATTTTGCATCCTGTCTTGCAGAAGCCGGATGTGAGAGCCCTATGGATATAGACAAGCTGAGCCTGGCCTGGCAGGGCTATAACTTTGGAAATGGATATATCACCTGGGCGGTCCAAAACTTTGGAGGCTACAGCGGAGCAAACGCCCAGGTATTTTCCGAACAACAGGCAGCATCCCATGGATGGTCAGGATACGGGGACCCCCAGTATGTACCCCATGTCATGCGTTACTATCAGTACAGCGGGGGATTTCTCTTGGGGGATGAGCGCCTGGTGGATGTAGCCAGGACTCAGATCGGGAACCAGGGAGGACAGCCATACTGGAGCTGGTTCGGTTTCAGCGAGAGAGTGCCCTGGTGTGCCTGTTTTGTCAGCTGGTGCGCAGACCAGTGCGGTTATATTGAAGCTGGCATCCTCCCAAGATTCTCCGTTTGTGATGACGGGATAAGCTGGTTCCGGGAAAAAGGACAATATGCTGCAGCAGCTTATCTCCCCAGGCCAGGGGATCTCATTTTCTTTGACTGGGACAGGGATGGTATCTCGGATCATGTGGGGATCGTGGCATCGGTGGAAGGCGGCAGTGTCCATACGGTAGAAGGGAATACCAGCAATGCCTGCGCAGAGCGGACCTATCTTTTAGGGGACGGAAGGATCTGCGGGTATGGAAAGGTGGCATATGATGGGGGGATTTAGATGCATTTTGAGAAAGGCCCGGTAAACGCCGGGTCTTTTCCTGGAAAGGAGGGGATGCCTTTGGGCTAGGAGGAATAGAACAGGGAAAAAGCGTGTAAGGCAAGAGAACAGAAAAAAGAAAAAGTGATAAAAAGGAGAAGAAAGATATGAAGAAAAACATGATAAAAGGAAGCATCGTAGGATTTGGTCTCGCAGCGATCCTGACTACAGGCGGGCTGATGGCATATTTTACGGACAGTGACACGCAGACCAATACCTTTACAGTAGGCAAGGTCACGGTAGATCTGCAGGAACCGGAATGGGATAAATATCCGGATACCGATAAGGACGGGGTGCCGGACGAGGCAGAAGACATGACGCCGAACAAGACTATAAAGAAGGACCCCACCATCACCAATACAGGCATCAATGACCAGTTTGTCTTTGCCACTGTGCAGGTCCCATGTAGAAACATCATTGCTGTGAACCCGGACGGCACACGGAAACCGGCTGCGATGACGGATCTCTATTCCTATACCACAAATCCCGGCTGGGTGAAGATGGGGACTTATGAGGTCAGGGACGGCTCCGGTGTGACTGCCCATAGATATTTATATGCTTTTGCAGAAAACAATACCTGTACCGCCCTGGAAGCCAACAGATCCACAAATCCCATCTTCTCACAAGTCACATCCGTCAATGCTGTGGAGGGACAGGGCCTGGAGCATGAAAGATTTGAGATCCCCATCCAGGTTTATGCGATCCAGACCAGTGATTTGAACGGTAGAAAGACTTCACCGGCAGATGTATGGAAGGTATATACCAATCAAAACAGTATCACAGAACAGTTCAACTAGAGGCTGCGGCTGACCACAGGCCCCGGACAGGGGCCTGTGACAGAAGGGAGGAAGCAGGATGAAAAGGAAGAACAGGTATATGGGCCTTCTATTTGGCATGAGCTTGGCCGGGGTACTGCTCTGCTCCGGTATATATGCTTATCTGACCGCACAGGCCGGCAGGGTGAACCAGCTCACCATAGGGGAAAATGTCATCGAGACAGAGGAGGAATTTCCAAGTCCTGATCCAAAGCCCGGCGGCAGTGTCAAGAAGGTAGTGAGGATCAGGAATACCGGGGATGTGCCGTGTTTTGTAAGGACACAGGTGCTGTTTTCAAACGGGGAAGCAGAGAAGGTATCGTCCATTGACTTTAATACGGAGGACTGGACAGAGAAACAGGAGGATGGGTATCACTATTACAAGCACATCCTTCCGGTGGGGGTGACCAGCCCCGCACTGATGACTGCAGTAAAGATAGCGGATGACGCACATTTAGAAGAGCTTGAAGATTTTCAGATCATCGTATATTCGGAATCCGTACAGTCAGAAGGATACCAGGAAGAGGAATTTTTGAAGGCTTTTGAGAGCCTGACAGACTGAGGAGGTGGAAAAGATGACGCGTGGTAAGTTATGGATCACTGCCGGCATCGCAGTGCTTGCTCTGACAGGTACCGGTATCTGGGCCCTGGCAGCGGCGGAAACCTCCGTGACCAATACCCTGTCCACCTCTGTGGTGGATATCGGGCTTGCGAATTATAGATCTGTGGATGGGAAAGAGGTCCCCTTTACGGAAGAGGATAAGAAGGTCATGGTGATGCCGGGGATGCGGATCTCCCAGATCCCGAAGATAACCAATAAAGCAGAGGACTGCTATATCCGGGCCGGGATCTCCATTGATGGTAAGGAAAAAGTGGAACGGCCTCTTTCCCTCGAAGATATCTCCGGGTTCACGGAAGCCTGGGTAAGGAAAGGGGAGTATTACTATTATAAAGACATCCTGAAGACAAAGGAGTGTGTGCCTCTGTTTGACACGGTCACGATCCCCTGTGAGTGGGAGACCAGATACGAAGAAGGGGTGGTAAAGGATCACTACACCTTGAATGACTGGGAGATCACGGTCCGTGTGGATGCCATTCAGGCTAAGAACTTCACGCCGGATCTTGGCAGGGATTCCCCCTGGGGGATAGAAGGTGAGGATTATGACATCCAGAAATGTATCCAGGAGGATGGATACGAGTTCAACGTCTACCAAAAGGAGGAACCACCCGAGTTTACGATCGTATATGAAGGGGAAAGCGATAAGCTGATCACCAGCCACGATGATTTTTTTGCCGGGATCCCCAGGCTCCTGCCGGGGGATAAGAAAGAAGGGGCTTTCACCATGAAAAATGATGGGGAAAAGAGTCAGACTTTCTATTTCCGGACGGAGATCCTGGAAGAACAGGAAATCTTGGAACAGATCCTTTTGACCATCCAGACCGGAGAAAAGACGATCTATGAAGGGCCGCTCAATTCCAGAAAACTGCAGGAGTATGTAAGCCTGTGCCGTTTGGAAAAAGGGGAGACCCGGGAAGTGCGATTCAGTATCTATGTTCCTAAGAGCCTGGACAACAAGTATACGCTAAATAACTGTAAAGTAAAATGGCTGTTTAAAACAGAAGAAAAGCCGCAAAAGGCCGGTCTGGTCAAGACGGAGGATGAGCTATTCCAGACTGCAGTGCTCTGTGTTGCCGTGTGTGCAGGCGCCGGGATTTTGGTGTATCTGCTCACAAAGAAGAAAAGAGGAAAGAAATGTTAGCAAAGATGATGCGGGTTTTGGGAAAACTGGCAGAGATGGCCCTGGTGTCCTTTTTCCTTGCGGTCATCCTGCTCTTTTTCCTTCCCCGTCTGTTCCATATCTCTCAGCATGTAGTGTTGAGCGGCAGCATGGAACCGGCCATAAAAACAGGCAGTCTCTGCTTTATTGACCACCGGGTGGGGTATGAAACAATAAAGGAAGGGGACATCATAGCATTTGGAAGGATAGACGGGAGCCTGGTGGTGCACCGTGTGGTAAGGAAGGATCAGGGGAAGATGAACACAAAGGGGGATGCGAACGAGGCAGAAGACCTATCCTTTGTGACATCTAAGGAGTATCTGGGGAAAGCGGTACTTTCTATCCCTTGCCTTGGATATGCGGCGGCATTTTTACAGAGAAAAGAGAGCAGGGCAGCTGTGGGTATCTTGGCAGCTACCTTCTTTCTGGCAGAGATCATACATGTATTGTTAAAAAGGGAGGATGAGCATTATGAAAAAACGTAGACGGATCTACCTGGCCTCGTTTCTCTGCATCCTGATGCTGGTTTCTAATCTGCTTTTGGTATCGGCTGCGATAGACGATACGGGACAGTCTGAGGCTTCTGATACGGAAATATCGGAAGAAAAAGAGGAAACAGCTGGAGAAGAGGAAAGAGAGGAAGAAGAGAAAAAAGAAATGGATACCGAGATCACATCCGAAGACTCCATAAATGGACAAATGGAGGAGAAGGAGGATATCAGTGATGGAGGGCAGGACAAGCCGGAGGAGGAGCAACAGGAAGAAAGTCAAGAGAAATCACAGAAAGAAAGTCAAGAGGGGCCACAGGAAGAGGATCAGACTGAGAAAGAGGCAGTGCTGGAACGGATCGCTGGTCCGGACGGCCCCTGTTTTCGTATTCCGTCTGATATGGGCAGGTTCCAGCGTTCTGTGGATAATGGGAGCAGGCAGCAGGTGAACAGTGTGCGGTATGATAAGTTTTATGGAGATGTGGGCATTGGAACTTATGATACCCCCCAATTAGGGATGGGGATCAAGTATATCGACCATGACAATGAGACGCCGGATGCGTATGGAAAATGGCGTTACGTGTACTGCCTGAATTTCAAGAAGTCCAGCCCTACAGGACAGGATCTGACCTATCAGGGAGGATGGACCAGCAGGAAGATCGCCTACTGCCTCTATTATGGAGCCATGTTCTGGGAACAGCCCTGTCGGTATGCAAAGTACAGCACCGGGGACTGGCAGCTGGACTATTTTGTGACCCAGTGTGCGATCCATATCCTGAACGGGGAATTCAGCACAGCCGGGGCTTTTGGGCAGATAGACCGGTCATCCCAGGCCACGGCTAATGAGAAAGCCCTGGCAAAGGACCGGATCAATAAGCTGGTAAATGATGCGAACGACGGTGCGAATTATGCAAGCTTCACTCAGGACGGCTGGTTTGATGCCAGCGCGCAGGCCGTGTTCCGTGTCACCACCCCTTCTGATTTTGCAGGTGTCACGGATGGATATGCCACAGGATATTCCACGCCGACCTTCCGGACCGCCTATGACCTGGATATGAAGGAGCAGATCACCAGCTTCAATGTTTCTGTTCTAAGCGGGGTGAGCGTACAGAAAAAAGATCAGAAGACATATGCTGATTTCCGGCTGTTCATCAAGACTGCGCAGTATAAACTCTGGCAGCTGACCGGGAAAACGGTGACCACAACGGTGAAAGCCGCAGCACCGAAATGGTGGGGCGGCGGTATCTATACCGCGCCCGCAGGAAGCGGGTACCAGGACTGTGTGATGTGGACGTATACGACAGCAGGGGGCAGCTTTACGAAGACAGTATCCTTTGATAAGAAGATACCAAAGAAGACCTTTACCCTGAATATCCAGAAGAAGGATGCAGAGAGCGGTGCAGCACTGACCGGTGCGGTGTTCTCTTTATGGGCTTATGATGGGACCGCTTACAGTAAGAAGTTAGGGACATTTACGGATAAAGGGGGCGGCAAATATACCTACACAGGGGTGGACTATACCAAAACAAAGGATGGACGGTTCCTGATAAAGGAGGACAAGCCTCCAAAAGACTACAATCCGGAGTATGTCCTGTATAACAAGGCGGATAAGGAGAATTATGAGAAATACGGAGGCCGGGAGGTGGAGCTGACCGCGGATGGATTTGTATATGACGGAGTTCCGGATGCCACTATCTTTAAGGATCCTCCCATGACGCCAAAAGCGGATATCGTTATCAAAAAGACGGATGCAGATACCGGCGGGAACCTGGAGGGAGCAGAATTCAAGATATATGAATGGGAAAAGAGTACAGGAGCATACAAGAAAAAGGAATCATGTATTTTAAAGTATGACCGGAGTGCGAAGCGGTATGTGACGGAGGAACCTATAGAAAGGACAGAGGAGAATGCGGGGAAATTTAGGATCGTGGAAACGAAGCTTCCCGATGGATATGCATGTCCATGGAGCAGGGAGATCGAGGTGACAGAGAAAGGGACCGTTACGTTGGAGTTTGATGCGCCGAACTATCCTGTGAGAGATCTGGTCATTGTGAAAAAGATCAAAGTGGATGAGATCACTTGGGCACATGGAAACCCAACGTTTCTGTTTTCGGTGGAAGGGGCAGATATAGATCAGAAGGTCCATTCTTACCATAGGGTGGTGGAGTTTACAGAAGAATATGTAAAAGAGAACCAGGAAGATGGTTATGTTATCCTCAAAACTACGATCTCTGATATACCAGCCGGTGAGTACAAGATAATGGAAGATATACCAGTCATGCGGTATGTCCTAACAGATGCCATTCCTGGAAGCAGTAATGTAACTGTGGTAAAAAAGAATGTCGAGGAAGTCAATGGTTTTATGAAGGTTGAGACTGATGTGACGGCAGATTTAAAAAATGCAGATGGGGAAGTTATCTTTGAGAACCATAAGACACGGTATGATAAGGTGTCGCATAACAGTGTGGTGATCAACAGGATTATTACTCAAGATATGAAATAAGTTTATAAAACTTATATTTAGAGAAACGATAAAGAGGTGGTATCAGCTTTTGATACTGCCTCTTTACCGCCTATTTTAACATCCATTAATGTGTTTATTCTACATTGAAATAGTTTGTTTCAGCAAAGATCAGGAATCCAGGTGCAATATTTTGTACCGGCGCAGAATTTGGAGCTGTTCCCTGTGCTACTTGTCTCTGCACATTCCGAGGTGCGGTCTGGTTTGGCGCATCGTCCTTGGCTCTGTTTTGTGGTGTATAGGACCAATTGGAACATTGATTTCCAGGCTCCAGCATGGATCTGCTCATTGTCCCAAAAGCAGAATGAATCAGCTAATAACATTTCTGTCTATTGTAAAGCCTTGGAAAGTTTTTTATAATAAAATTATTATGTTTAAAAGCCGCTTATTTGCAGTTCTATGGTTGTTTTTGATGAAGAAAAGGGAGAAAACCAATGAAATTAGCATTGCTTCAGAGTAAACAGAATGAACTTTATAATTTTATAGATTCTAAAAAACATTGGAAGGTTTCGGAGGCAAGCAGACTCCAGGAGGAAATGCTTGGACAGAATTATGAGATGATGCATGAAGCCGCAGCTATGAAAGCCGATATGATTATCACTTCAGAAGCAATTAATTTTGCAGGAAATCCGGGGAAGGTGGATGGGAATTATAAAGAAATCATCCAGAGGAATCAGGAAGATATTATACGAAAGATCAGCAATATAGCCGCAGAAGGAAACTGTTGGATTATTGCTGGACTATATCGTGCAGATGACAAAGGAAACCTTAGAAACAGTTCGTTTGTCTGGAATAACAGCGGAATATTGAAAGGCGTATACGATAAAGTGCATTTGGCGGGGGATGAAAAAGATTATCTGGTTTCCGGCAATCAGTATCAGGTCTTTGATACACCTTTTGGGAGGATTGGAGTGTGTATTTGCTGGGATATGCAATTTCCAGAATGTGCGAGGATTTTAAGTTTGATGGGCGCGGATCTGATTGTCTGCCCGACCTGGGGGTGGGAGGCGATTTACGGACATGCAAGGGCATATGAGAATGGTGTATACGTGGCGGCGGCGATGGCCGTTCCGTATTGGATGGATATTGAAGGGTTAAGGAATCCAAGTGAGGTCGTGTCTCCTTGCGGTGAGATACTTATGTCCGCGGACCGGAAAAGGCAGGGTGTGTTTCTGTGTGGGATTGATATCAGGGATTGCCATTCTTATAGGGAATTACGAATGAGAGACCGCCGCGCGGAAACATATCGGACTATTATATAGAGATTAACTGAGAACATTTTGAAAAATGTATAGATAAAGCCTAAAAATGTATTTACGGCTACAAGAAGCAATAGTAAGACAATAGTATGGACATAGAGAATGATATTTTTAGTACAGAATAGGATGGTGAGAAGATGAAAAAAATGCATTTGTCTTTGTATCACAAATTTGCACTGCTTCTTATATTCACGGGGTTACTCCCCATGGGGATTATATGTTCTATTATGCTAAATAAGATGCTGAGAGAGTACCGTTTCTCTGTAATTGATAATTATAAGCAGGCTGCGACTTATATGGACATGAACGTTAGTGATACGATAAAGAAATACGATGATATCACCAAGATTCTCTATTATTATGATGCAGAAGCTGATCAGCAGACGGTTCTGACATACGGCGCTTATGATAATATCAGGCAGATTCTGGGGTGGGAAGCTGAACGAAGGGATGCGGCTATGGAACGTTTCTTGCAGACCATACAGAGTGTGGACGGAAATATCACCGCGGTTCATTTTGTAACGACAGACAGCCGTGAAAATAAATTGGATTTTCATTATAGCACGGCAAATGGTTATTTTGAAAATGAGAAGTTGTTTGAGGATGTTGTAGGATATGAACAACTGAGTAGAACGACCAGGAATGCCATGGTGATTCCAACGCATAAGAATAGATATTTTCATGGGGGGGAAAAGCAGGTATTTACCATTGCAAGGAATTATTATAATCTGGTTAAGCAGCGGAATGATAATACATATGACTGCATCGGTACTCTGTTTATTGATGTAGATGTGAGCCAGCTAGAAAATATCTATATATTGTCGGACAAAGTACATCGCTTACATAAGGACATGAATGATAAGACGCTCTTTGGATACGCGCAGACGGATATTGTAGGGAAGAAAAACTTCTATATTATGGATTCAAATGACATATGCCTGTTTTGTACACAGAAGGAAGATTTGGACAGCTATATGGAGATTGAATCTGAATACAACGAGTATGGTTACAAAGTCAGGATTGAAATGGAAGACGACCAGATTTTTTCTCATATCGAAAGCCTGCAAAAGGCTGTTTACCTTGTATTAGTTATTAGTTTCCTGGTATTGGCATGGGGGGTGTTTTTCTTTTCGAGGCGCCTCACAGAACCGATTCACAATATGATGGGACAGATGGCTCAGATTGAAACGGGGAATTTTCAGGTGAGTCTTCCTGTACAGACAAATGATGAGATTGGAGTCTTATCCAAACGATTTAACCAAATGTCAAGGGAATTAGAGCGATATATCAGCCAAGCATATGTAGCGAGGCTTAAGCAGGCAGAAGCAGAGATGACAACATTGAAATCACAGATTTATCCGCATTTCTTATACAATACGTTGGAAGTGATCCGTATGACTGCAGTGGAAGAAAAGGACGAAAAAATTGCCGAGATGATAGAAGCGCTCTCTATGCAGATGCATTATATTATAGGAACAGTACAGGATATGGTGCCTTTGGAAAAGGAAGTGGAGATTGTTAAAAAATATATTTATCTCTTAAACTGCCGGATTGAGAAAGGAATTACGTTTCAGGCAGATATAAACAAATATACGTCCGTTGTGGTTCCAAAACTGATCCTTCAGCCGATTGTAGAAAATGCATATATTCATGGGATCAAGCCGCAGGGTACGGAGGGGGCAATCCGTATTGATGCAGAAGAGAATGACGGCAGATTTATTGTCACTGTGATGGATAATGGAAAGGGAATGAGCCGGGAAGAACTGGAAGGAATCTACAAGATATTGGCGGGAGACGAAATTGGAATTAAAAATGAGAATAATTGGCAGAGCGTTGGATTAAAAAACGTCCATGACAGGATCCGTCATCTTTATGGACAAGAGTATGGGCTTGAAATCAACAGTACGGAAATGATAGGAACGCTTGTTCGTATTATACTGCCTGTTTCGGGAGAGGGAGAACTGGAATGATTAAGATGATTATTGCGGATGATGAGAGTGTTATCATCAGAGGAATCCAGAAATTGATCGACTGGGAGAAATACGGGATTACAATTGTGGGCAGCTATCAGGATGGAAAAAGCGCGTTTGACGGGATTATAAAAACAGAAGCTGAGATTGCTCTTTTGGATGTGAATATGCCCAAAATGAGCGGTGTAGATATCCTGAAAGAATTGGGCAGGCTTGGGATGAATACAAAGGTAATTTTTATTAGCGGATTTCAGGAGTTTGAATATGCAAGGGCAGCACTGATGTATGGGGCAAAGGGGTATCTTTTGAAGCCCGTCATCCGAAGGGAGCTGATTGACCATATACAGACCTGTATAGAAGAGATCCGAAAGGAACACGGCGATGGAAAACCGGAATTTTCTGAGGAGACGAAAGGAAACTTAAAATGGCTGGCGGATATGGAGGAAACAGTTTATGTTCCGGCGCTGCTTCATATTATCTGCCATGAGAAGGACGGACAGGAACGTAAACTGATCCGTTTTTCTGTGGCCAGCTTTCTGGAAAATAGACTCAGGCAGGATGACAAGGGGATTTCTTTTGAAAAAGACGGATGTTTTATTCTTGTATTCAAGGGCATGGATAGAGAAGAATTAAATGATTATATTACGAAGCTTGGAAAGGACATCGAAGAAAAAACAAGGCATCAGGTGGGAATACTTGTGGGAAGAGAGGTTCGTTCTATGGGGGATATCCCTGACGCTTACAGGGAATGTCAGAAAAAGTATGGGTATTTCTTCTTCTTTAATGAGTGGAGAAATTTCTTTATCTATCAGGAGGATGGCCTTTTTCATCAGAGAGTTGCCATCGAAGAGCTGGAAAAGAGCAGAAAGAAATTAATTGAACTGCTTATCAGTCAGAATAAGGAAGGCTGGGAGAAGCAATTTCAATGGTTTTGCCATTGCATTGCAGTGGCTGCGGAAGGAAAACGCGAAGACGCTGCCTTTTATTTTTGCACAGGTATCCGGGCGGTGCAGTCGGATCTGCGCGAGATGAGAATTGAAACAAGGTTCGATATGAAGGAACTGTTGGAGGAAGGCAGAAATGCAGAGGACTTTGCGGAAATGTCAGATATTTACAGACGATATTTTTATAGATGTTATTTACTGGTCTTGGAATCCGCGGAGAAAAGTGATAATAAATCCATTGCTGAGATTAAAAGATATATAGAAAAACATTACCAGGAGAATCTTACACTTGAGGTGATGGCAGAGCAGTTCCATATGAACACGTATTACTTTTCCAGCTTTTTTAAGAAGAACATGGGAATGAATTTCAAGGAATATTTAAACGAAATCCGGCTGAAACAGGCGGTAACGCTGCTGATATCTTCGGATAAGAATATGGGAGAGATTATGCGTGAAACGGGATTTGCTGATATGAGAGCCTTTACAAAAGTATTTCAGAAAAAATATAACGAAACGCCGGGGAAATATAAAAAAAGAATCATGAAAAGCAGGAAGGGGCCAACCTCTTAAAAAATGAATAAAGGAACTAAAAAAATGCATATCAGGAAGAAAGCGTAAATGCTAGACTGTTACCATAGCGAAGAAACAAAGGGGTTGAATACAGAAAGATTTAATACTTACAAATGCCCCATGATGAAAGGAGAAAAAAGAATGAAGAAAAGAATTGTAAGTCTGATGCTTGTCGCAGCTATGGTTGCAGGAATGACGACAGGGTGCGGCGGAGGAGCTAAAGAAAACGCTAAAAGTGAAGGAGAAGAAAGCGGAAAGACAGAACTGACAATCATGTTTGCGGGAGGCGACCAGAGCTGGAAGAAGGCGGTTGAAACTGTCGCGGACAAGTTTATGGAGTCTAATGATGATATTGAATTAAAGCTGGAACCATCCGGTTCAGGCGTGTATGATGATTTCCTGAAGACGAAGGAAGCGGTTGGGGAATTTGGTGACGTGGTAGAATTAAGGAATACCAAGATTTATGCGCAATCAGGCAAAGTCATTGAACTGCCGGAGAGTATTACTTCTAAGATAGAGACACCGATTGTGGTAGATGATAAGATTTACGGCGTACCTACGGTTGTTAACACACAGGGAATCATTTATAACAAGAAGATATTTGATGATTTAAAGCTAAAAGAACCAGAGACATATTCAGATTTTCTTGATATTTGTCAGAAGATTAAAGATTCTGGTGTGGATCCGTTGGTGGTAGGAGCCAGTGATCTGTGGCATATGGGCTTTTGGGTAAATGGTTTTTTCAGGAATGATGTAGTGAATACAAACCCTGATTTCTTAAAGCAGAGGACTGAAGGAAAGGTTTCCTGGACAGATGCAGAACCGACGAAATTGATGGAAGATATGAAGGGGTTATTTGACAAGGGATATGTACAGGATGGATTTATGAGTACTGCGGATAGCCAGACAGCGGCAATCCTGACATCCGGTACGGCGGCGATGCTTTTCTCGGGTCCATGGATGTTTGCGCAATTAGAAGAGGCGGATCCAAATTATGAGTATGGATTTTTCTTCCTGCCGAATGAAGACGGGGAATTGAATGTGTTCAGCGACAACGGCGCTGGGTGGTCTATATCTGAGGAGTGTGCTGCGGATGAGAAGAAGTATGAGGCGGCGCAGAAATTCCTGGACTTCTTCTATTCTAAAGACGTATACACAGAGGCTGTTCAGACAATGAATGCAATTCCGGCCACAAAAGAACCAATTACATATGAAGCTTCTGACGTGCAGGAGAATTTGATTGCCAAATTCCAGGAGGAGAATACAAAGAAATGGACGCATCAGATCGGTGATATAGATACACCGGATGGATTCAGGGACTTTATGTACAAGACGATACAGAATGTAGTTCTTGGAGAGACAACAGTTGAAAAAGCAATGGAAGATCTGGATGCAGAATGGGATAAGGATGTAGCGGCCGAAGCACAATAAATAACAGAGATAACCAGAGAATCCCGGCGTGACCACAAGGGATTCTCTGATTTTGTAAGGAGGCATTTATGAATCACCAATTAAAGAAGAAAAAATTTGACTGGTATACAGTACTTTTTATTGCGCCGGCGTTTTTGGTATATGCAGGATTCATCCTGTTTCCGGCAATAAGCAGTATCTATTATAGCTTTACCTCTTGGAACGGCGTTGAAACAACGATGAATTTTATTGGGATTTCAAACTACAAGGAGTTATTGGACCCAGGGAATATCAGGTTCTGGGGTGCGATTATGAGGACATTTATTGTTGCGGTCTGCGTAGCAATCGGCAATAATATTATCGCCCTTCTTTTGGCGATGATGGTTGATAAGGTTAAAATCTTAAAAGGATTTTTCAGGAGCTCTTTCTATGTACCGGTATTAATCAGCGGTATTGTCGCAGGATTTATCTGGAAAATTATGTACAATAATAATTTTGGTGTGTTTAACCATGTTTTGTCGGCAATTGGATTGGAAAATCTTACGAACGACTGGCTTGGAAATCCCGGAACAGCGTTAGCGTCCCTGATTGTGACCATATTATGGCAAGGCGCGGGGTACTACATGATTATTTATCTTGCAGGTCTTCAGTCTATTCCTGAAGAGCTGGCTGAGGCGGCCAAAATTGACGGTGCTAATGGATGGCAGCAGTTTTGGAGAGTTACATTTCCACTGCTTGCTGGTTCAATTACCATCAATATGACACTTGCGTTGATTAATGGAATGAAAGTGTTTGATCAAATCAATGTCATGACAAGCGGAGGACCGGGATTTGCGACGGAAACTATGACTTATTACATATATAAAGTAGCATTTGCGGAGATGAGGCAGGGCTTAGGCACAGCGGCAAGTGTGATATTGTTTATACTGATTCTTATTTTTAATCAGGTACAGTCTAAGATACTGCGCAGCAGGGAGGTGGAGATGTAATGAGGACGAAAGAAAAGAAGATAAGAACACCGTGGAAGCCGATGGATTATGTATTGTTGGCAATATTGGTTTTTCTTGCGGTTATATTTCTGTTTCCTACTTTTTATGCGTTCATGTCTGCATTGAAGACTAACGGAGAGATTTTAAAAGACTCTATGGCGCTGCCGGCTAACCCTAATCTTGATAATTTTATTTATCTTTTTCAGGAGACAGAATTTCCGAGGGCACTTTTGAACAGTGCAATCCTTACAATTGTGTCTATGGTTTTGATTATTGTTATCGTTCCAATGGCGGCTTATGGAATTGAAAGAAAGCAGTCCAGAGTTACGAAGACGATTTACAGTATCTTTATTGCGGGGATGATGATACCTTTCCAGGTATATATGGTGCCGTTGTTTAAACAGCTGAAGGTATTAGGGCTGTACGGGACGCTGACAGGACCGGTTGTGATTTATATTGCAGGAGCCGGATGTTTTGGGGTGCTTCTGTACTGCAGCTTTATACGAGGAATCCCCAAAGAGCTTGAGGAGGCCGCTGCCATTGACGGATGTGGGAAATTTCGGATTTTCTGGCAGATTGTATTTCCGTTGCTAAAGCCTTGTACAACAAGTTTGATTATTATTAATGGTCTTGGAATCTGGAATGATTATCTGATGCCGAGCCTGGTGCTGAATTCAGATACGGGCACGACGATCAATGTGGAGATATTCTCCTTTGTAGATCAGTTTACAAGCCGCTGGGATGTAGTCTTTGCAGGGACAGTATGTGCGATGCTTCCGATCCTGATCATCTTCCTGTGCCTACAGAAGTATTTTGTAAAAGGTGTTGCGGCAGGTGCAGTAAAGGGATAATAAAAGAGTACGTAAAGTGCTGAGGTGCATTTGATATGAAGAAAACGAAAAAAATATTTGCGTTGATCATAGCTGTTTCCATGCTTTTGGATTCTATGCCGGTATATGCGGCGGAAGATACGCAGACGCCAGAGGAAATGGAGCAGACGGTGCCGTTTTTGGAGAACAGTCAGGAAGAAGACGGGCATTCGGATAGTCAGGAAGAAAAAGGGCATTCGGACAGTCAGGAAGAAGAAGAGCATTCGGACAGCCAGACGGAAGAACAGCTTTTTGGTAATATGGAAAACCAGGAAAGTGAAACGGCTGTGCCTGACACACAGGAACAGCTTCAGCCGGAGGAGGGCGCAGAGGAGGATGCAGGCGATACAGAAGCCCTGGTATCGGCACAGGCTCTGGAAACAGAGGAAGGAAATGATGTGTTCAGGTGGAACATTCTGGACGATGCATGGGTGGATAATTATTCCCCTAATGGCGCGGATAAGATTGTCCAGGCGACTGGAAATAATAAGGGTAAGCTGCTGGTTGGCGGCACAAAGCTGTTATTTTTCCGTTTGGATTTGTCAGAAGCGGTTTCTGACCGTGCCATTGAGTCCGCTAAGATATATCTGTATAAGACGGATTGGAACAGCAATACGATAGAGCTTGACCGTGCGGTTACGCCAACAGAAAAAAGTTGGGCGGCAGGGGATATTACTGCGGAAAATATGCCGGACTGGAATGGAGAACCGGCATACAGCCAGACGATATCCGGTACAAACAAGATGGTGGAAATTGATGTGACAGAGCTGGCTGTTCAGGCGGTTCAAGACGGCGAGAAAACACTGGATCTTAAGATGAATACCGTAAAAGAAGCTATGTATCCCAGTGAATTTATCTCTTCGCGGTCTGATGTGGAAGAGCAGAAACCGTATTTTGAAGTGAAATATAAGACAGAATTGTCAGATGAACAGAAGGTAGCGCTAGTTATCGAAGAAATCAAGAAACTGGATGGAATATATCTTTCTGCAAAGGTTCCATTCCCTTTCTTTACACAGCATGAAAATGGGGCGGCAGTTACCTGGAAGAGCAGTAACCCAGAAGTCGTTCCGGTTGAAGGAAATGTTGTACAGCTTGAGGACAGCAATGTGCAGGCAGAACTGACAGCGACAGTTAAAAGTGGAAGTTTGGAAGAGAGTGTTAGTATACATGTTACTGTGCTGAAACAGCAGCAGCTTTCTCCGTATGCTAAAGAATCCTTAACGAAACTGATCGAGTATACGGAGGAATCCATGAAGGGCCAAAAAGAATCGGATGAGGGCCAAGGTTCTGCAGGAGACTATGCGAGGGCAAAGGGAGAGGTACTTAGGACGCTTCTTGAGGAAGCAAAGCAGGCTTTGAATGCCAGACAGCAGGAGAATTCATATTCCTCTTATTGCTCAAGGATTATTGCGGCGGGAAGCGAGTATTTCGGTTCCGGGACAATATCTGATAAGGTAATAAAAACGTCAGAGGATAATAATGGGAATGGAAATCTGTTGGAGTATTCTGTCTACCGTGCGAAATTAACTAGCCTTGTATGGGCGGCAAAGGCGCAGATGCTGGTAGAGCCTCAGATGTACAGTGAGGCCGCAAAAGAGGCACTTAAAGAAGAACTGAAGCTTGCCGAAAAAGCATTGGATGGAACCTATGTATTTCCATATAGCAGGGACCGGGAATTTCTTGTACCAAGAGATGATGAGGCAATCCAGTATACAACAAATTATAATGTTATGATGCATAATTATGGAATGAGCAATTATGGATTGGAGCCGGCGCTTACATGGTACAAAAATCAAAATATTGCTGCGGCAAGTTTTGTCTCAATGGACCTGGAACCGGTCTATGCAACATTTGTACATCATTATCCGGCCAATAAGAAGGACGTATACGGCAATAATATTCCAGAACTTCTTGTAGGAGTTGCCAAGACGGACCGTGTAGCGCTCCTGCAGTTTGATCTGAGCAAGATACCGGGCGATGTTATGAGCTCTCAGCTTACCATTGCAAATAAGAATAATGGAGGATCGATGTTCCTGAACCTGGAAGATGATGATTGGGATGGAAATGCGATTTCGGCGGAAGAATATGAGAAAAAGCATGGCGGTGCAATGAATTCCAAACAGCAGCTTGTGGAATTTACCATTGGCTCCCCCACAGTATTGGACGTAACCGATGCGGTTGTCGGACAGGTTATGGCGGATCAGAAGATTTCCTTTAGTATCTCTCCGTCAAATGTGACATATCCGGTAGCTATATATGGAAACCATGAGAGTGTTGATCCATCTCTTCGCCCCAGGCTGTCTGTAATTGTCTCTTCTACAGATGATACCAGGCTTGATGAGAGATACAATGAAGTGACGAAGCTTGTGAAGACGTTCCTGGATGGAGCAAAAGCAGGAAATTCAACAGGGCAGTATCCAGAGAAATATCTTGCGGCAGTTCAGAAAACCTATGGAACGGTCACTTCGATATATGACTCCGGGGTGAGAGATGTCTATCAATTAGGCGAGGAGATGGTTGCGGTAGAGAATGCCGTTCGTGATGCAAGGAACCACCGTATATTGAATCTTGGCGATGATCAGAATCTCTTTCTTGATCAGAAGGATATAGAAAGTCTGAAAAAGAATACAGATAGCGTACCGGAGCTGAAAGAAGTGAAGGAAAAGGTTGTAAAGACAGCCGACATGCATGACCTGAAAGAGCTTCAGAAGCTTTATAAGATGGTTACGGGAGATGATATTGCAGGATTAAACGAAGAAGGATATAAAGTATGGTCGGATGGACGCAATATTAATTTCACTTCTCCTTCAGGAACAAAAAGTGCGTGGATAGAAGTACGGCTGTCAAAAGAGGATCATGAGAAGGTCGGATGCGGGCATGCATGGTTGGATAACATCCAGCTGATTCCGTCAAAAAGTGAGAATCCGAAGATTCCGAACGCCGGATTTGAAGAAAAGGACAAGGGTTGGACTTTTATAGAGGGGAAGAATACGACCGGAAAATTTGCATCGGATTATGCGTATGAGGGAAAAGGTTCGCTGTATATAGAGAATACGGATGAAGGAGCCGAGGGATATTGGAAATCCGATACATTTCCCTTTGGAGAGGATGGCTATGAACTAAGGTTCGCAGGAAAATACGATGATAAATTCAAAGGCCGCGGCTTGATTTTCGTAGTCCACTATCTTGATGAGTCAGGAAAGGAGATTGGGAAAAGTGCAGAACTGGGGCGAAATACAAAGTCTACATTGGTTTTTGATACCAGCTATGCCAGTGGATATCAGGCCTGTGCACTTGCCTACACATTGACTGGGGACGAGGAATATGCCAAACGTTCTTTCTGGTATATGATGCTGTTTTTAAATGATCATCTTCAAGGTGTGGAGCATTGGACCGTGACCGGAAAAAGACCGGATGATTTTGATTATTACGGTGCCGTGCAGGAAGGCCGAAATGCGAATACACTGGCAACGGCGTATTCCCTGATCAAATCAGCAGACATATTTGGAGGGGATAAGGATTTAGAGGAAGATTATTATAATAAAGTCAGGACGCTGATACGGGATCTTCTGGATGTAAGAGACCGTACAGAGATGACACCTGAAGATGCGGCTTTGAACTCAAATAACTGGCACACGGATATGTCGATTGGGGCGGCGATGCTTGCGATGGCTTTCTATGAACAGATTCCGAATGCGCAGCAGTACATTGATAATGGAAAACATATCGTAGAAGGACAATTAGCCGGAAGTATCAGAGGAGACGGAAGCTGGCCGGAGTCCATCCGTTATCATATATCCGCACTGAATAAGATGGCGCTGTTCGCCAAAGGACTGCGCCATGTGACGGGTGAAGACTGGTTCGGGGAAGGCGGCACAGTTACAAAGATGCTGGAATTTATCGTACAGGTACAGGCGCCGGCTTATGTGAACGGCAATATCGGAACTCCGACCATCGGAGACGATACCCTAAACGGCGGAGAATTGTTTAGCGTATTAGGATGGTACTGGGACGAAGTGGTTGAGAATAATCCTGAACTTGGACAGCAGATGTATGAGACATGGGTAAAGGCAGGAAAGCCGATTGGAAGCTTTGGTAGTGAAGACAATATCCTGCAGAACTTCTTCCTGAACCCAGATTTTGAAGATGAGTATGAGTGGAATGAAGCATATGAACTAAATCTTGGAACCAGTGATTTCGCGAAGGAATGGGGCCTGTATCAGTTCCGTAATAACTATGGAACGCCGAATGAGACATATCTTGCTTTTGTCGCAAATGAAAAGGCGCTGGGGCATAACCATTATGATCAGCTCTCATTCTCCATGTATTATCACAGCACTCCGTTAGTAGTGGATCCCGGGATAGAATCCTATTTCTCGTCATCGAAGGGAATCTATGTATCTACAGGTTCGCATGCAACAGTACAATTTGCAAATAACAATGGATTTCAGAATATTGGCGTGGAGTCCTACGACAGGAGCCTTACGGCGGGCAGTCTGTTGGATTGGGTTCAGGCGTCTACAAATGCCGCAGACGGAACGGAGGGGAAATTGACAAGGACGATTGCTTACGGTAAGAGCGGCAGAGAGCTCTTTGCTATATGGGATCGGGTAGAGGATGCGACTCATAATACACGCTGGAATCTTCCGGTGTCGGCCAAAGCGGTAACAGTTGTAGATAACAATAAAGTAAAGGTTGAAGGATTTGACGGAATCGGAATGACATTGCTTCTGTTAGGAGATCATGCTTCTGTTACGATCGACCAGATACGGGGAGCCGGTAAACTTCCGATTAAAGAAGGCGGTAGTTCGCCGTTGGTCGATATTATCCGTGCAGAAGGAAAAGAGCCGAACAGTAATTATTTTGCAGTTATGCTTCCGTATGCGGGAGAGGCCACAGAAGTCAGCTATGAGACCGCGGCGGCAGAAAATGGACTGTCCGCATATTGGATTTATGCGGGAGAAGAATGTTTCCTGGTTGCGGCAAATGCCACGGGAGAAGAACAGGCTGTTGAACTTGGCGATGTATCGTGCATACAGCTTTCTGATGGCAGACAGGTTACGGGAAGAGCGACAATACCGAATGGAGAATTGACGATATTAAGAGTAGGAAGTATTGATAAGACAGCTCTTGAAGAATTAACAGCACAGGCAGAAGCCATAGATCTGAAGAAGTATGAAGATGCAGGACAGGCGGAATTTAAAGCGGCGCTGGAAGCAGCACGAGCAGGTCTTACAAATAAGAACTTGACGCAGGAAGAGATTAACACGTTATATCAGGAATTGAAAAACCGTATGGATGCACTAAAGCTTAGAAAAACACCGTCAGATACCGTAGACAAGACAGCGTTAAGGGAATTGACAGCATGTGCGCGCGCATTGGATCTGACGAAGTACGAAGAAGCGGAGAAAGCAGAATTTGAAGCGGCGCTTAAGGCGGCTGAAGCCGGACTTGAAAATAGTAATCTTACGCAGCAAGAAGTTGATGCACTGTATCAGGAATTAAAAATCCGCATGGATGCATTAAGGCTAAAAGGAAATAGCGCAGCAGATCAGGTAGATAAAGTGGATAAGTCGGCATTAAAGAAGTTGGTAGATCAGGCGAAAGCGTTGGATTTTTCCCAATATCAGGAGGTCGGAAAAGTAGAATTCCGGGAGGCACTTAAGGCGGCTGAAGCTGGACTTGAAAATAGCCCATTGTCACAGAGTGAGGTAGATGTCTTGTATAATATGCTGAAGAAAGCGATGGATGGACTGAAGAAATTAGAGCAGGGTCCTTCATATATGTCTAAGGATGGCAGCAAGGCGCCTCGGACCGGTGATAATACAGATATGGTATTATATATCATGATTATGTTAATGTCTGTGGGCGTTTTTCTGGTAATACTCAGAGTGAGATATAAAAAATGATTTTCCAACAGAGGAAGATATAACTAATATTTTGTACTGCCTTGCGCAAATTCCGTGAATTTTGTGCAAAGCAGTATTAAAATCATATATCGGAGGGTTCAAGTCTTAAAAGACAAAGGACGGAAAGGAGAAAGAATGATCGACAAGAGAACAGGTGAACCATATATAAATATCTGGTTTGGTAATTTTTATCGGCCGGCATATGACGACAAAGAATTTGTCAAAGAAAGTATTGCGCTTTTGAATAGACTGGGATTTAATAGTGTTATGCTGGATACAAAGGCATGGGAGGATTTTAAGGAGCGCTATGAAGGGAAGAACGCAAGCCAGTATGTATCCATGCATGAGTATATGCAGCAGAAACTGAAAAAGATGGGAATGTCACATGAGTTCCTGGCGCTTTACCTCAATGGAGATAACCTTTATCCGAATATCCGCTTCAGTCCGCCGATTTATGGTGAATCTGTCATAGGGAAAGACGGAAAGGACGGAAAGTGGTACCGTTACTGGTCTGATAAGGCGAAGGATTCCATGGGAGAGCATGTAGCAAGGCTGATGGAATCCTATGGGGAGAATTATGTGACGGTTTTGCAGGACGGAAAAGAAAGAAAACCAATCTGCAGCATGTGGGATCCCATTGTGGCTCCGAGCTTTGATGAGGAGGGGAAAGCGCGCTATCTGAACTGGCTTTCCAGGGAATATCATGGAGATATAGAACAGTTTAACCAGGCTTACGGGACGTCTAAGGCGGATTTTTTTGAATTAGAGAAGGAAGACTATTGGTTTGAATGTCGATATCCGGATTGTATTTCGTTTTCAGAAGCGGATGTAAAGAATCAGACGCCAAAAGCAAGGATGCTGATGGATAACAGAAAATGGCAGTGTGACGAGCTATATCTTTATTTTAAGGATATGAAAGACAGGCTGCACAAGATCGACGAGTCGCTTTATTTGTGCCCAGATATGGCACAGTGGGGGTATTTTCTGAATGTGGACGGCGCAATGCTCTCGGGCGTGGGATTTGCCGACCTATGGGATACGGCGGCGCGGGGAATAGATATCTACAGGCTCTCCGAACATGTGGACTGTGCGCACTTTATCTCCGTTCCGGTCACGCCTGCTGGGGACGCGGATATCTATGTAACGTCCTGCCACCACAGCATGATGCGCAGCATGAACAAAGGACGGGAATTTATCGGCGGTATCTACTGGGGACGGTATCTCTATAATGATATCTATGCCGTGCTCACCCCCTGCGAGACAGTGGCATCCATCATAGCCGGGGGCGCGGCGGGATATACGTCTTACGGCATGTGCGGCTTGGACGATGGCGGCGTACTCCATCGGATGGAAGAAAGCTTCCACGCCTCTCTTGGTCGGGCAAATGAGTGGGCAAAAGAAGTGATTCCACTGTTGGGGGCAAAGAAGCAGGCTGATATCGCCATTTTGTTCCCATCAGCGATGGCGGCCTATGAGACAATGTATACGGAAGGGAATAAGGAAAGAAGACTGGATTTTTTAGGGTGGTATAAGGTATGCCGCGACTTGGGACTGGAAGCGGATGTGACAGATAGTATAGCTTTGTGCAAAGGGCAGGCGTTTGACGATTACAAGGTATTGCTCATACCAGACAATGACTGTTATGAGATGAATCCGGATCTGGAGTTTGAAGAGAAGCTTCGGATCTGGTGTGAACAAGGCGGAATCGTATGCTATGGGCCAAACAGCGTGATTGCAAAGAACAGCTTTGGCGTGAAAGCGCGTAAGCATCGGCCGGATGCGATCTTCTATCAGGAGGCGGGCATGGTGAAGAGCAGAGAGTTCTGTACCTATCCCGGAGGGGAATGTATCTCATCCTATCTGTCTGACAAGGTGCCCTGTGTAACCAGGTATCAGACAGGGAAAGGCTTTCAGTATGCGTTTGGTTTCAGCTATGGTTATGCTTATGACACTAAATTTGTACCCCATGTTCCTGTGGAACAAAAAAATAACGAGCTGTACCCGTTGGAGCTGATGAAGGCAAATATCTTTGCGGATATCTTAAAGGATACGCTTGGAATGGAGACGGAGCTACAGAAGAAAATAGAAAGAGCGTATTTTGTAAATGGAGAAATTATCATCAACCATACATCTTACCCGTATGAAGTAAAACAACAAGGCGAAAAATTATATCAGTATCCGGTCAATGAATGGCTGCTCCTTCCCCATTCGGCGGTATTTGTAAAACAATAATTGTTTGCGGAGGCTGCCGTGAGCAGCGACAACGAAAGGAATGAGTGATGAATATGCTAAAATATTTGATTGACACAGAAGAAAATAAACTTTTTTTAAAAGATATCCGGGAGAATCTTCTCTGCTTCGGGCGCAGGTTTCCTTCGTCAGAGGGAAGTTCCTACTACCTGGGAGACGATGGAACGCCATGGAAGGATAGAAACCGTGAGACGTGGATTACCTGCCGTATGGCGCATGTATATAGTATTGGAGAGATTCTGGGATATAAAGGAAGCGGCAGTCTTGTGGACGAGGCTCTTAAGGGGCTTGGCGGCGAGCTTCGGGACCGGGTGTACGGAGGATGGTATCCAGGAATTAGGCCGAATGGGACATTCCTTCCCGACAAGCAGTGTTATGCACATGCTTTTGTCATCTTAGCGGCATCTTCGGCTATACTTGCCGGGAGGGAAGGAGCGGAAGAACTGCTCGAAGAGGCGCTTGCATTATTTGAGGATAGATTTTGGGATGAAAAAGAGGGTTTGGCTGTTGATACTTGGAATACAGAGTTTTCAATCCTTGAAGATTACCGTGGGCTGAACGCAAATATGCACACGGTGGAAGCATTCCTGGCCGTGTCGGATGCAGTGGGAAGCGAAGCGTACCGAAGCCGTGCCGGACGGATCATAGATCATGTGATTTCCTGGGCGTCTGGCAATGGATGGCGGATTCCGGAGCATTTTAGCAAAACGTGGGAGGCCAGACTCGAATATAATAAGGAGCGCCCGGAGGATCCCTTTAAACCGTATGGCGCAACGCCGGGACATGGAATTGAGTGGGGAAGGCTCATTACACAGTGGGCCGTCTCCACATATAACGAGGATGAAAAAAAGAAATCATACTATGTGAAGATGGCTGAGAATCTCTATCGGAGGGCAGTCGAAGACGCATGGGCAGCAGACGGAGCTCCAGGAATTGTCTATACCACCGATTGGGAGGGCCGTCCGGTGTTTCATGACCGGATGCATTGGACACTTGCAGAAGCAATCAATACATCGGCAGTTCTTTATCATGTGACAGGGGACAGCCGGTATGCGGACGATTATGCACAGTTTATGAAGTATCTGGATGAACAGGTGTTGGATCATGTGAAGGGTTCCTGGTTCCATCAGATGAACGAAAAGGGAGAGGTGACAGGAAGCGTGTGGCCTGGAAAGTCTGACCTGTACCACGCGTTCCAGTCCACCCTGATTCCTTATTGTAATCCGGCTGTGTCCGTTGCTTCGGCAGTGCATTGCAAAAAATAGATAAAAAAAATTAAGAACTATATATTTTTTGTCGCTTATCTAAGGGACTGCCATATGATGGCTGAGGATTCATCATGTGGCAGTTCCTTCGTGTTTCCTGCGGTATTCAGAAGGAGTGGCTCCCTCGAATTTCTTAAACTGACGCATAAAATGGACTTCGCTGGCATATCCGCAGAAGGAAGCCAGGGCGCCAATGCTCATGTTACTGTGTGTCAGATAATATTTTGCAAGGTTAAGACGCGCATGGATAACATCTAATTGAGGCGAGACCGCAAAAAACTGTTTATATAAATGCTGAAAATAAGATATGCTCAAATTAAGGGAACGCGCCATAGCTTCAATGGAGTTCGGAGCGGAAGGATCATCATAGAGCACTGTACGAAGCTTCAAAAAAACAGGATAGTTCTTATTTTGAAAAGCGAGCTGATCCACCCGTACAAGGTCTTCTGAAAGTGCGTAAAACAAAGCCCGCATCAAGTGATCCAGTATCTGTGAAGAATATACGGCAGGAAAATGAGATTCCCGGCTCATGAGTTGGACAAACTGGGAGAGCCGCTGAACGTCCGAAGGATAGAGCGGCTGGTTAAAGTGGAACCCGAGAGACTGAAACCAGGATATGTCATCGTCATTGAAATCAAAATGAATCCAGTCGTCATTATATCCGGACTGCTGGCATCCATAATGAATATAGGAATGTTTATCGAATATAATGACCATATTTGGTTCGGTAAGAGTTTTTTGTCCGCAAAGCGATACCCATGCCGTGGTTTTTACAATTAAGAGCAGATATTCAGAAAGACCATTCTTATGCTCTATATCGCATGGTTGACGATGATGGGAATCGTGTCCGCAGCTTATTATGCTAATCATAATTACCCTCCCTGGAAAAATAATATATGCATTAGAAATGTCTATTTTTATTGATTTCATCGTAACAGGAACGAATGGAACTGTCAATGAAGAAATTCACTAAAAAAGCAGAATAGGTCAGAAAATAGCAACTCTGTCTATTGTGGAAAAAGGCGGAGTTTTTTATGATATTTTAAGAACATGAATTGCGGAGGAATGATATGATAGAAGACGATAGAATATGGGCGGACCAAATAATAGAAAAGATCAGGATAAAAATCAGCCTGGTCAGAGATAAGAATGAAAAAAAGATTCCTTACACTACGGATGCGGATGGAAATTATGATAATAAAGCAGATCCGGAAAAGGAATGGAGGCAGGATGACGGCCTGAACTGGTGGACGAATGGATTCTGGGGAGGCATCATGTGGCTTCTGTATCAGGATACAAAGGATGAAAAGTATGTAAAAGCCGCCCGTGATCAGGAATATCAGTTAGAGCAGTGCTTTGACATGTTTTATGGACTGCACCATGACGTAGGGTTTATGTTTCAACCGACAGCCGTTTCGGATTACAGACTGACAGGGAATGCCCGCTCCAGAAAGACGGCTCTGCATGCGGCGAATCTGATGGCGGGCAGGTATAATCCGGTTGGGCGTTTTATCCGTGCATGGAATGATACTGGGGATGGGGATACAAGAGGTTGGGCAATCATTGATTGTATGTTTAATATTTCGTTGCTCTACTGGGCATCGGAAGAAACAAAGGATCCAAGGTTCCGTCAAATTGCTATGATGCATGCAGATACGGTGCAGGAGCATTTTATCCGCCCGGACGGATCTGTTAAACATATTGTGGAATTTGATCCGGAGACCGGGGAGGAAGCGAGGGACTACGGCGGCCAGGGCTATGGAGAAGGTTCTTCGTGGACCAGAGGCCAGGGGTGGGCCATCTATGGATTTGTGCTCAGCTTTCTTCATACCGGAAAGAAGGAATATCTGGATACGGCAAAAAAAGTTGCCCATTACTGCATGGCAAATATTCCAGAAAACGGTATCATTCCCATTGATTTTCGCCAGCCAAAAGAACCGGCTTTGGAGGACTGCTGCGGAGCTTGTGTAATTGCGGGGGGACTTCTGGAAATCGCCGGATGTGTGCCGGAACGGGAGAAGGAGATCTACAGGAAGGCAGCGATGAAAATCTTAAAGGCAATTGAGGAAAAACGTGCAGACTGGTCTCCAAACTGTGACGCCATTGTACAGAACTGTAGTGGGGCATATCATCATGAAACGTCCCATGATATGACGATGACCTATGCGGACTATTTTTTCATAGAAGCAATTTATAAGATAAAAAAGAAAGGTACTCTCTTATGGTAGGAACATCAATCATTTTTTGAGGTTTATATAATATTAGGAATAAATGAAGGAGGACAAACAATGGTCAGCTATAAAAAATGGGCAGAAGTAATTGCTGAAAAAATTAATAAAAAAATAGGTTGGAGCAGTGAAAAAAACAAAAATAAAATACCTTATACAACAGATATAGAAGGAAATTATGATGACCGTTCTAATATGGATAAAGAGTGGACACCCGATAATGGACTGAACTGGTGGACAAACGGTTTTTGGGGAGGAACTATGTGGCTTCTGTATCAGGAGACAGGTGAGAAAAAGTATCAAGATATTGCCAGAATCTCCGAATACCGCATGGAGAAATGTCTGGAAGAGTTTTACGGTATTCATCATGATGTGGGATTTATGTATCAGCTCACTGCTGTGTCTGACTATAGGCTTACGGGGAACAAAAGATCCAGAAGAACCGCCATGCATGCAGCTTCGCTTTTGGCAGGTAGATTTAATCCGGCAGGAGCTTTTATAAGAGCCTGGAATGATCTGGAAGAGGATACAAGGGGATGGGCCATTATAGATAGTATGATGAATTTATCGTTGCTATACTGGGCGTCCGAAGAGAGTGGGGACCCACGTTACAGACAGATTGCAGTCCTGCATGCAGATACAGTTATGAAAAATTTTGTACGGCCGGATGGTTCTGTTAATCATATCGTAGAATTCGACCCTGAAACAGGGGAGATGGTGAAAAGCCATGGAGGCCAGGGATATGAAGAAGGTTCATCATGGAGCCGAGGCCAGGGATGGGCAGTCTATGGATTTATGATAAGCTATATCCATACAGGTAAGAAAGAATACCTGGATACCGCAAAAAAAGTGGCTCACTACTGTATTGCCAATATAAAAGAGGATGGGATCATCCCAATCGATTTCAGACAGCCAGAAGAGCCAAAGTTGGAAGATTCTTGTGGTGCGTGTGTTATCGCCAGTGGGCTTTTGGAGCTTGCAAAGTATGTACCGGAACTGGAACAGGAATTGTATCAGCGTGCAGCATATAAGATTTTGAAGGCAATAGATGAGAGCAGGGCAGACTGGGATACAGGCTGTGACGCAATCGTTCAGGAGTGTTCTGGTTCTTATCATAATACAGACCACAATATGACTATGTCATATGCAGACTATTATTTTATAGAAGCCGTTTACAAGTTAAAGGGGACCAACAAACTGCTTTGGTAAGAAGTTATGGTTCGTAATGGTACTTTTTTCTGTAGTCTGATGGAGTCATGCCTTCAAATTTTTTGAAATGTCTCATGAAATGGTTGGGATTTTCATACCCGCAGAATTCAGACAAACTGCCGATATCCATATCACTGCTTATCAGGTAAAATGCAGCCAGTTCCAGACGAGATTTGATGATATCCTGCTGACAGGAACATGCAAAAAATCTTTATAGAGATGTTGGAAATAGGAGACGCTGATATTTAAGCTCTCTGCCATATTCTGGGCAGATCAAGACACAGACGGATTATTGTAGAGCCGGGTACGAAACTTGGAGAAGCTTACATAGTATTTATCAGATTTTATGTTAAGGATTGATTTTTTCAACTCTGCATCTATGGTTTACAACAGGGCATGCATTAAAGAATCCAGAATAAAGCCCGTTTGCTCAGATGGAGAACGGTATTCCTGTGCAAGCATCTGCACATAACGGGATAGCCTGTAGAGATTTCCAGGATAAGCGGGGTGATTCAGTGGGATATTAAGGCTTCGCGATAAATCATCCTCGGACTGATCTATATTAAAATGAACCCAATCATCATTATAATCAGCAGCGTTCCGCCCATAATGGATATAGGTATCTTTGTCAAAAAGGATGATTATGTTCAGGCAGGTGAAGCATCTTTTACCATCGATAAAGAACCAAGCATCCGTCTTCACTAATAAGAGTAGTTAATCCGGTAAGCCATCACGATGCTCCACATCGCATGACTTAGGATCATGGGACCGCAGCTGGTAATTTTAAACATAAGTGTTCTCCTGATCGTTAAGAATAAAGCTGTAATTAATAGTTATTGTTAGCTTAATTTTAAGATACCGTGAGGAAAAGGTTGGAGTAATGATAAATTTTGGTGTATCTAACGGCTGCAACATATATTGTATTCCGGAACCGTATTTTGTATAATAAAACTGGGATACCATTTAGTGCTCGGCAGTCAGGGAGGAGTAAGATTGAGGTTAGGATTGGTTTCTGTAAAGCACAATGTATTATACGATTTCCTTAATAATAGAGAAGGTGTTTCTTTCAACAGAGAAGAAGCAAAGAAGCTGCAGAAGGAAATGACAGACCAACTGTTAGAGAATATGGAACAGGCGTTAACTAAGAAATGCGATGTTCTTGTGACGCCGGAATGTGGGAATTACTGCGGTGACCCTAAGTGGCTCCACGGTGAGTATCAAGAGTATTACGAAATAGTGGAGCAGGAGAGGCTTCTTTTACATGTTAGAAAATTAGCAAAGAGATATAACAGTTATATTTTTTTCGCTATGGTATTAAAACGCAGGGATAAAGAAGGCATGTATTTGACAAATAGCTGTGTTGTGATTGATTCCAAAGGCGAGATCGTGGATATTTATGATAAAATTCATCTTGCTGGTGAAGAGAAAGTGATTTTCAGAGCCGGAGAGCGGATAGGGGTGATAAGCACACCTTTTGGTAAAATCGGTGTCTGCATCTGCTGGGATATGCAGATTCCAGAGACTGCAAGACTGATGACCCTTGAGGGAGCAAGACTTCTTGTATGCCCCACATGGGGATGGGAAGAGATATATGGACATGCAAGGGCCTATGAAAACGGAGTGTTTGTAGCATCAGCAATGGCGGTCCCTGCTTGGGGAGATATCGATGCAAAGCATTCCTCAGCAGAGAGAACTCCAAGTGAGATCATTGCTCCATGGGGAGAAGTGATCATTCGTGGCAGCAGAAGGGATGCGGGTTATATCATCGGTACAATCCGTCTTGAAGATGCCGAGCCATTTCGTGAGGCGCGCATGTGTGCACGAAAACCCCAGTTATACGGTGGATTATCCTAAATTACTCAAAAAGAAATGAGATTGGACATCATGAATTTTATTAAAAAACTTAAACGGCGGGAATTGTTCTTCAAAATAACAACTTCTTATCTGGTGATTGGACTCTTTTTGATTTTTGCCTTTACCTTCCTTACATATAAGAATGTCTATAAGAATACAATTGTTCAGGTTAAACAATGGAATAAGACAGTCCAAATGCAGGCCGTAGGGTCATCATCCGAAATTATGGAGTCTATTGAAAATCAAATCAGTGATCTGGAACGTAATGATGCAGAGTTTATCAAAGCCATGCAGTATGAAGATTTTGACAAAATGGATATCTACGGTATTGTCAACAGATTGTGGGAGGTAAAAAGGACAAATACTCTTATTCGTTCCATATATCTATATAACGATGTGGCAAAAATTATGATTACCACGGAAGATACTCCCAAAAAGGCTGAGCAATTTCAGGACAAATATGTAATGGAAATGATTGAGGATAGAAGAAAGGGACAAGACAGATATGTAGTTCGGGATATCTGGGATAATTTTTACGTTCCTAAAGAGAAAGAAAGGGTTCTCAGTATCATATTTTATCATAATATTGACGATGAAAAGGATAAATCAGCTATTACTGTCAACATTGACCAGAAGGTATTTTCAGAGATTGTTTTGAAACCGGATGTTGTCAATAACCGCAATGCACTGGTTTTTAACAAGAATGCAGAGGTTTTTATTGGTGATGAGGATAAAATCGGAGTGGACCCAAGTGCCCTTGATAAAATTGTCAGCCAGAATCAAGAGGAAGGGGCCTTCGATTTGAAGGGAAGAAAAGGGGAGGCTCTTGTCACCTACCGATATCAAAATAAGCTAGGTCTGTATTATGCTTTTATCAATTATTATGATGATATGGCAGGGGAAGCACAGCAAAACTTTAAGACAATGTCGACCATTATTATACTTCTTATGGGAATTGTGCTACTTTTTTCTTTCATAATGGGATTTTTTGTCTACCGGCCGTTTCGTCAGATTTTTAACAGGATTCAGGAAACAGGTAGTGATGAAGATGTCGGGGAATTGGAGAATATGGACAATTCCATTGGAAAGTTAGTAAAAACGGCTTGGAAAAACGCTGAGAGTGAGAAAGAAAAGACTTTTAAAATGTTGAAAAATGGTGAAATTTCGCCTGATTATGAAGAATATGACCAGCGAATAGAACTGCTTTTGCCGAAAAAAAATATACGGGTTGTAAAAGTGATGATTGAAGGATTTTACGGCGTGAAGGCTGCACTGCCTAAAAAGGAAATAAAACTGATACACTTTATAATTAAAAACGTATTAGAGGAATTGTTCATGAAAATCGGCAATGCTGTTTTTTATTCTCTTGAGGAACCTGTTGTAGATGGTGTGATTAATTATGAAAACGCTACTGAGAAAGACATTGAGGAAATATTAGGTACAGTGGCAGTATTTATAAATGATAAGATGAATGTCCGTATCTCTTATGCCGTAAGTGAAGAGGTACTGCGCAGTAAAGTATCTGTGGTTTTTGCACAGACAGAGATAATGTATAAGAACAGGATCATGAAAGACAGGAAAGAGATTGCGTTCTATAGTGATGATTTTGATCGCGAGCTGACAGAAGAGAATGAATACAGCTATCCGCATAAAACAGATACTCAGATCATGGATGCGCTGAGAGGACAGAAAGCAAATGATATAAGCTTACTGCTGAATATTTTTCTGGAGCAGACAGCACAGTTTTCGGATGATTCAATTATTACAGCTTTTATGCAGTTGATTGCACATGCGAATAAAGTGGTATCTGATATTGTTGTCAGAGAATGTGTTCTGCAGGCGGCGGATTTTGAAACTGTTCGTAATATTCTAAATGATCTAAAAGATCGGGATCTTATAAAGGAATGGCTGAACAGTCTGTTTTCAAAATATCTGGAAATCCTCAGTGAAGGGAAAGATAAAAAGAAAGAAGCTGTTATTGAAGCGGCCAAGGATTATATTGCTGGTCACTATAAGGATGAAAATCTGACAGTGGATGATGTGGCTGGCAATGTAGGGCTAAGTACAAATTATCTGAGAAGTATATTCAAAAAGTATGAGGGGATAGGGGTGGGAGAGTATATTTTGGATGTAAGGCTGAATCATGTCTACAGAATGCTTAGAGATACCAATCTGTCTATTCATCAGATAAGTCGTGAGAATGGTTTTGCTAATACAAATTATTTCTTTACTGTATTTAAGAAGAAAACTGGTATGACACCGGATCAGTACCGTAAGTCAAGTAGCGATGTTTAAAAAATCCGTAAAATCCCGTCAAATCAACGATTATTGACTTGGCGGGATTGTTTTTTTATCATTTAAATGATAAATCTTTAAAAATCAAACCTAGAATTTGATGCAAAAATGAGTTTTTCCTAGATGTTGAAATTTATTTTTTCCTCCATTGCAATTATACTTCAGACTATCGGGTAGGGAAATATGGATAGCGGCCGATATTCATCCAAGACACCCGATGGGATTATCGCCAGCCCTCTGTTGGCTGGTATGGAAGGAGGAAGTACAATAAAAAACAATGTAATCCCGGTTAAGGGAAAAGAGGAAGGGCTACTCAGAAATACATGGAAACATCGTTCATTACTGATGCTGTGTCTGCCAGGTATCATATTTTTCTTCGTTTTTTGTTATCTGCCCATGTTTGGAATCGTAGTGGCATTCCAGGATTTTAATGTAGTTGAGGGAATTACCGGAAGTGCTTTTGTTGGATTAAGAAACTTTAAATTCTTTTTTCAGTCGCCGGATGCCCTCAAAGTTATTTTAAACACTCTGTTTCTGAATACTCTGTTCATTGCTACTAGTTTAGTCATGTCTCTGGCCATTGCTATCATGCTTTCGGAAGTAAAGGGCAGAATATTTAAAAAAATAAGTCAGTCCATTATTATACTGCCGCACTTTATATCATGGACGGTGGTTGCAATGATGCTTTCTATTTTTTTGTCAAGTTCAAATGGGATAGTCAACCATATTGTGGAAGCCTTGGGAGGTGAGGCAGTCAGCTTCTATACATCACCAGGATATTGGCCGGTGATCCTTGTCATCCTCAAATTGTGGCAAGGGGCAGGCTTTGGCTCCATTGTATATCTGGCGGCAATCATGGGGATAGACCAGGAAATATACGAGGCTGCAGCTATTGACGGTGCAGGTAAGATACGAATGATATTTAACATTACACTTCCGTTACTGAAAAATACGGTGATCGTCCTGCTTATTATGAATGTGGGAAAGATATTTAATGGTGATTTTGGTATGGTTTATGCTCTTGTGGGAAACAACAGCGTCCTGTATCCTACGACAGATATCATTGACACTTATGTGTACCGCGCTCTCATGGAAGTGGGAGATATGGGAATGTCAGCGGCGGTAGGTTTGTCACAGTCGATCGTGGGCTTTATATTCGTAATGATTACGAATAAGATCGCAAGAAAAGTAAGCCCAGAATCAGCATTGTTTTAGGAGGCAGGGAATGAAAAGAAAAAATGTAAAGAGCAGTGCATGCTTTGATATAGTATGCCGTATTATTTTGGTAGTCTTGGCTTTTGCAGCATTATTTCCCTTCCTTCTGTTGGTGATGAGTTCCATTACAGATGAGACGATCCTAGTACAAGAAGGGTATAAATTGTGGCCATCAAAATTTTCATTGGATGCATACCGCTTGATTTTTAAGACGAGTACAGTATTTGATGCTTATAAAGTAACAATTTTTGTCACAGTGGCGGGGACCTTACTGAGTTTGATATTTACGGCGGCGCTGGCCTATGCTTTATGTGTGAAGAGCTTCAGACTTAGAAATACCATTTCCATGTATGTGTATTTTACCATGTTATTCAGCGGAGGACTGGTGCCGACCTATCTGTTGATTTCTAAATACCTGAATCTGTCAAATACGGTATGGGCATTGATACTTCCCGCTTTGATCAGTCCGTGGAATATGTTTTTGATGCGAAACTTTTTTCAGGAAATACCGTCTTCTGTCATAGAGTCGGCAAAACTTGACGGTGCAAGTGAAGTTAAAATTTTGTTCAATATTATTTTACCGATGTCAAAACCGGCACTTGCCACCATTGGACTGTTTTATGCGCTGAGCTATTGGAATGAATGGTACAGAGCAATGCTATATATAAGCAAGGAAAAGCTGTTTCCGCTGCAATATTTAATTATGACGATCAACCGAAATATGGATTATGCGAACACGATGGCAGGACAGACAACTATAGATTTTGCACTGCCTACATTTACAGTACGTCTGGCGACAACGGTGGTAACAATAGGACCAATCATATTCCTGTATCCTTTTATACAGAAATATTTTGTCAAAGGCCTGAATGTAGGGGCAGTCAAAGGTTAATGATGGAGGAGGATAAAAAGTGAAACGAATTAGATTGATTAGTGTATTGTTGGTAGTAGTGATGATGCTGTCTCTGGCATCTTGCGGTAAAGATAAGGAGACCAGTGCAGATATCAAGAACAGTGATGGTTCTAATAAAGAAACCACGCTGAAGATAATGTTCTTCCAAAATAAGCCAACAGGTATGGAGGATGTATTAGAAGAATTTTATAAAGAAACAAAAGACACTCTAAACGTAAAACTCGATATTGAGTGGGTTCCCGGTATTATGGATTTAAAGGATAAAGTAAAACTCAAAATGGCAGCGGGAGAGGAATATGACCTGGTCTGGGACGCACCTTCTGCCAATATGCTGACATTGATACCACAGGGGGCATATGTACCTCTGGAGGAATATTTTAATAATGACAAGTATCCAGGGCTAAAAAAAGTGTTCTCGGAGGACTTCCTGGAAGCTAATAAGATGTCTGGTCATATTTATGGTGTACCACTGGTGAATGACTGGGGTATGAATGTTGACGGAACTGTTGTCAGAAAAGACTTGAGAGAAAAATATGCACCGGATGGAATTAAAACGCCGGAGGAGTTTACTGCGTTTCTGGAGGCTATTAAAGAAAATGAACCAGATTTAATTCCTTATGCAGCGGATGGAAGCTCAGGACTCCGTCAATCTCTCATACAGACTGCAGAGGCAATAGATCCACTGAAATCTAATATTTATTCCTATTCCATTGGAGGATGGCCATTCTATTTTGGACTGAATGAGGATAAAACAGGGCTTTCCACACCAGTGGTACCCCTTGGAGCACCGGGAGAACAATGGGAAGTATTCGGCAAATACAACAATCTGGAGGATTTTTATTCACGGTATAATGAATATGCAAGACTAAATCCATATTTGGAAAAGGATGTTTTAGCACAGAAGGACAGAAACGCACTGTTTTATTCTGGTAAGGCAGCTATGGTTTCAGGAGATTTAGGTGTATTCGACAGTTATATTACTCAGATGAAAGAAAGAGGATATGAGGTAGAGTGGATCTCTTTTAAACAAGAAATAAATGAAATGCAACCGGCTGCGATTGAATCCACATTTGTGGCAAGAAATTTTGCGTGTGTGCCTGTGACTTCCAAGAAGGTTGATAGGGTAATGGAATTTTTGAATTGGATATTTGAGGATAAGTCACATCACGATTTGTTTGAACTGGGTATTGAAGGGAAGAACTGGGAGGCTGTTGGTGACGAGATGTACAAGTTCCCCGATGATGTGGATCCTACCACCAATTATAACTTCCCGGGATATGAACTAACTTGGACACCAGAATATGTCCGTTATATGGAGGGAACACCAGAAGAAATCATAGACCTCCGGAAATATGCAGCAGATAAAGAATCCTATGTAAAAAGTCCCCTATCAGGATTTTTCTTTGAAAATGAACCTATCAAAACAGAACTCGCACAGATAAGCAGTGTAGGCAAGGAATTGGAATCCCCTATGCTCTGTGGTATCTATGAAAATCCTAGGGATGAATGGGAAAAGGCTTATAAAAAGGTGGAGAAGATTGGACTTGATAAAGTCAGAGAAGAATTGGAGAAACAGCTAACCGAATTTTTTGATGAAAATAAATAACAGAGTGGAAAGGGTATTGAGATGAATAATAACTGGATATGGGACGGCAGTATTCTGGCGTATCAGCCATTCCCGGAAGCCCAAGGCTGGTATATGGATGGGTTCCGTTTGTGTAATGGACAGACCTCTGATCTGCGAGATTCTTATGGCTTGCTTGTCACATTTGAAGAGTCCGGAAGGGATGAGTTTCTCAAAATAAAAGGTACGGGCCTTATGAACCGGGATCAGTTAAATGAAGAGATGACTATAAATCCTCAACTGGAGATAACGGTTCCGGCTGGAAAAAAGAAAGTCACCATTCCTTTTGCGGACTTTGATTACCGGGAGGGTCACAAATTATTCTGGGGATATATGAAATCTTTTGAAGTGGATACAAACTTAAAAATTCAGGATGTTGAAATCGTAGAAGGGGATCCTCTGAAGATTACAGTTCCGGTTAAATCGCGGCATGCAGCGCCGGGGGCTGAGATACACTACGATATGCAGATTAAAAACTGTAGTAAAAGATCAGTGACGGTCCGAATGAAGCATCAGGTGTATGGCTGGGAGACCTGTACGGTTTCCATTGCTGATAGGCAGTTCACTTTGGCGGCTGATGAGGAAAAAACGACGGTCATAGCGGTTACGGTCGGCAGAGATATCATACCTTCCGGACGCGAAAACCAGAAGATTATCATTCTGGCAGATGACCGTACAGACACAGCAGAGACTGTGGAATTCATCACAGGGGCTGAGATTGCCCATCCTTATCTGCTCCATAACGAGGATGGCTGGCAGCATGTGAAAGATAAGATATCACAGTATGTGTGGGCAAGAGAAGATTTTGAATACTACATAGAAAAGGCTGAGAAATTCATTCCTGAACGTATCTCGGGAGATTATGTCCGTAATGCGGAAGACCAGAACAGTGTGAACGGTTTTATCATCACCCTAAAAGCAGAAGAGTGCATGTGTTCTGCGATTTCTTATAAACTTACAGGAGAACACAAATATGCCGAGAAATGTGCCGCTTTAATGAGAATTCTATACAAAGAGTATCCGGATAGGAATCAGGCAAGTACGCAGGCATTAGTCCAAGAGGGACATTTCTTTCAGCAGATGGCTATCGCCGCAGATCTTATTTGGGATGAAGGATTCCTAACACCTGAGGATAAAGCAGGTCTGGAAAAAACATTCCGTGTCTTTATGGATATTGTAGACAAAGAACTCTATTTGGGAGGGATTTCTAATCATTATCTTGCGGAGATTGTAGGCTGTCTGACCGCCGCTATGGTGTTGCAGGATGATGAACGGATCCAGCGTTTCCTCTACGGGCACAGCGGGTTCATGGTACACCTGGCAAAGGGTGTCTTTGATGACGGTTGGTATTATGAGTGTTCGCTTGGATACAATCTGTGGGTTCTGGTCCTTTATATGCAGACAGGAATTGGGCTAGAGAAACTGGGATATTACATTCTGAATGAGAAGGTTCCGACATATTATTCAGAAAATATCAATATTGCGTCAGAGGAATTATACGGGCTGACATTGGCACAGTGGGGACCCCGGAATAAAAGCTACAGAAATCTGGAGATGATGGTAGACAGTCTTCTGCGCTATTCCGATTATCGCGGCATTGTATTTGCTATGAATGATTCCCAGGATCAGAATATCAATACAAGAAGGCACGGATTCAAACCCTATGACCTTGCGTATTATATTTTCAAAAAGCCAGAATATGGGTACATGGCAACTATGAATGAGGGAGGACGTTGCTGTATCTACGGCGAAGAGTTCCAAGAAGAATTCGATGGGGCATATTTATACAGGGAAAGTACACATTCAGGGAATGCAGGTTATGCAGTACTGAGAAACCAGAACAGTAACGATAAAGACCGTATTCAGGCAGTCATGCACTATGGGTCACATGGCGGATATCATGGACATTTTGACAGACTGGACTTGGTTTCCCTTATGCGATACGGCAAAAGCTTTTATTTTCCGGAAGTTATCTGGTACGGGTATGGCTCCCATCTCTATAAGTTCTTGATGCAGAATTCCATTACACATAATATGACAGTAGTGGATGGAAAAAATCAGGAGGCAGTACCGGCGGAGGAGCTTTTATTCTACAGAGGGAAATATATTCAGGTCAGCAGTGCAAAAGTGAATGCCAGGTGGGCAAACCCGCCTTATGGCGGAATGCGGTATAGCCCGGACCAAAGTCTGGAGGATAAGGCTTTGGAAGAGGGAAGGACATTTAGGTTCCCGCAGCAGCAGCCGGCATATGGAGAAATCACGGATTACACGGAACCGGTCAGACAGGAGAGGACAATGGTACTGACAGATCACTATCTTCTGATACATGACTGCCTGTCCGCAGAGCAGAAACATTGCTATGATTATATGTTTCAGCCAAAAGCCCTAAAGGAAATAAAAGGAGCCAAAAAAACGGGAAATATTAGCCAGCTTGATAAAAATCCGTTATCCAGTGGTCAGTTTATAACAGACTGTGATATTTATACGCCGGAAAGTAGTCAGGTCAGGTTGTTTTTCAATATGGATTTGAAATCTGATCCCACGGAAGCAAGCCGGATGCAGATAGAGGGAGATGGTCTGCTGAAACTGGATTTGTACCAGCTCGACGCTGAGAATACGGAAATCATATCAGGCAGAACTCCTGTCAATAGAGATATTAGAAAACGGGTGCACTACGAAGTATGGACAGAGGATACTTGCGTGAAAAAAGGGGATACCGGCGCCTGGATTTTGGGGGCTGTCAGTCTGGATATTCCTGTAAAGGCCGGAAAAGAGATAGAACTGCGTCTGCAGATTTCTGATTTCCCGGAAAAATTCCCGGAGTTGTACGACTACCATAAGGCGGATGATGTACTGTTTCTTGCAGACCGCAGAAGCCTGGCAGATGATTTCCAGAAGAGAGAGACGGGTCTTGATATTAATGATGATGGATGTGTTCTATTATCTCAGATGGATATCACAGGGGAAAATACAAATAGTAGTGATAAAGAAGAGATTATTATAGAAGGGGTTCATTATGACAGCTTTACCTGTGTGAATCCTGCAGACTACGAAAAAGAGACTGTAATCAGACTGAAAGGGGAAAAGGAGGGCACCTTAAAGCTTGTATTAGGCTGCAACTATCCTCCTGAGAAAAACGGCCAGGAGCGTAGGACCATTGCGCTCAGAAAGCAGGGAAAGTGCGCAGAATTCTTGACCGTTATAGAAGTTTATGAAGAAGAGCGTATGATAGAACAGATTCATTATGACGCATCGGCGAATAAGATAAATATCACTCTGAAAAACGGACAGAACGATGAATTGATTTTAATGAAGGATAAAAAGAATAATGTAAAATATGAAAGTGGGATCCGTGGAGAGCTGATAAGGGAGGATACTTTCAGCCCGGAAACGGATGGATGAATAGGAGGCATACTGCAGTGAAGTCAGAAAAAGTGACATTCATGCTACGCCTTTGCGGTCAGCCGGTTAACGGCTGCCGCACAAATCTCATAAGAGCAGTCATGAATTTGAGTGATTTTATTCGGAATAAAAGGTGAGGAATCATAGACCTGTACAGACTAGAAATAAGAAATTCCCATAATAAAGATGAAGAATTACTTAGAAACATGCGCAACGGGGTACTTTTTGTCAATACATCAAGAGGAGAGGTTGTAGATGAAAAGCACTTGCAGAAGTGCTGTGCGAAAGGCCGGTTTACGTGGTACTGGGTGTTTTCGAGGTAGAGCCCCTGCCCACGGATTCACCTCTTAGGAATTGTGAAAATGTATTACTGATGCCGCATACAGCCGAGACGACTACGGATCAAAGGCGGTCGTCACAAAGCATGTATTGAATGATATAAAAAGGTTTTTAAAGGATGAACCATTAGAGTTTGAGATTGACTATAAACGCGCTGTCAGGATGACGACGAAGATATAAAAGGTGGATAAGGTAATGAATGTATTTGATATCAGAGATTTTGGAGCAGTAAATGACAGGAACGTTGTGAACACCCATAGTATTCAGGCATGTATTGACACATGCAGTATATCGGGAGGCACCGTTTTGATAAGCCAGGGAGTATATGTGTGCGGCACCCTTTATTTAAAAAGCAATGTCCATCTTTATGTGGATGAATCAGCCGTACTCATGGCAAGCCCTAATATTGTGGATTACGGAGAGGATACGCACTTTAACAGATACAGAAACGAGGAGTGTCTGGACCGTTGTTGGTTCTATGCCTGTGATCAGGAAAATATCACAATTAGCGGCAACGGGCAACTGGACGGAAATGCACAGGCATTTCCTAATGAGAATAGTATTTACCGGCCAATGATGTTACGGTTTTTGCGGTGCAGAAATATTAGATTGAGCGGTCTACGGCTTTTCAATGCGGCTGCGTGGACAACCGCATTTTTGGATTCCGCCTATATCTGGGCAGAAAATTTGGTGATCAAAAATGAAAAACAGTATAACGGGGATGGTCTGGATTTTGACGGATGTTCCCATGTGTTCATAAGAGGATGCAGTATCACTGGGACAGATGATAACTTGTGTCTGCAGTCAGGAAGCAGAGAATATACTACAGAAAATATACATATCAGCGGATGTGAATTTACTTCCATGTGTGCAGGAATCAGAATCGGATTGAAATCGATTGGGGAAATAAAAAACGTTGTAATTTCTGATTGCACCATGAAGGATGTCCGCAGAGAGGGCATTAAGGTGGAATGTACCGAAGGAGGGAGGATAGCTAATATTTCAGTAAGTAATATTACTATGCAAAATGTGGCGAGGCCAATTTTTATTTTGCTGAATAACCGTCTGGAAAAAGAAGAATTTGGAAGTTCACTTGGACTGGAGGAGGTGCCAGTCATTGGCAGTATGCAACGCCTGCGGTTTTCGGGAATCACAGCAGAGGATGATATGGAGATGGGAGAGCCTCATTATCGTTTTGGAAATGATCTTATGGGGGCACCCTGGTTTAACGGGATACGCGTTGATGCTGAAAAACATCATAGAATAGAAGGCCTGACTATGGAAAATATTTATTATCACAGTTTCGGCGGTGTGAAGAAATCGGAGATACCTGAGAAGTATCCGGAAGTTCTGGACAGGAGAATACATCCAAAAGGAGTTTGCTCGGAAAATTATTTTCCTGATTGGAGCAGAGTGGCTTATATGGATATCCGCAGTGTAGATGGACTCTATCTGTCAAATATTATTTTCGATTCTGTAGAAAAGGATGAGAGAGAGCCATATATCATTGAAAACTGCGAGCCATTGAAGCAGGAGATATTCTGCAGATAAAAAAGGAGAGATTATCGGTGAAAGAGATTGGGCACGGAATATATCAGGTTACATTAGGAAATCCGGAAAAATTTACACCTCTTTCTTTTCGTGCATTTCCGATGAAAACAGAAAGCTTGGATTTGATGGATGAAGGGGGCTTTTGTCCGATACAGGAGGAAGAGATAAAGTGGAAAAAAACAAAACGTGGTATCACAGTGAACCTGCCGATGGAAACCACAGAAGATATCTATGGGTTTGGATTACAGCTTAAAAGTTTTAATCATGCGGGAAAAAGGCGTTATATAAAAGTAAATTCAGACCCTGCCGCAGACACGGGGGAGAGCCATGCCCCTGCACCCTTCTATGTCTCCACGAAGGGATATGGGCTTTATGTGGACACTTATAGATATATTACCTTTTTGATGGGAACGAACGCAGACCGAGGTGCATCAGGACATATGAGAACAGAAAATGAGGCACATAAGGAATTTTCAGAGAGTGCCCTATATGCCCTCAAGAGAGTAAAAGAAAAAAGGAAGATTATCATAGAGATTCCAGCGGCGGAAGGTGTGAATCTGTATTTTTTTAAAGGAAATCCCAAAGAGGCAGTGCAGAGGTATAATCTGTTTTCCGGAGGAGGATGCATGGTTCCCATGTGGGGGCTAGGGGTGTGGTACCGGTCATATGGCGGGAGTAGACAGGAAGATATCATAGAGACTGCAAAGCAGTTTAGAAAAGAGAAGATACCTGTAGATGTTCTAGGATTAGAGCCAGGCTGGCATTCCCACAGCTATTCCTGCAGTTTTAAATGGTCCAATCTGTTTCAAAGTCCAGATGATATGGTGCAGGAACTGGATAAAAATGGATACAGGCTTAATTTATGGGAACACGCATTTGTATATCCTACGGCACCGTTCTATGATGAGATTCTGCCGTTCAGCGGCAATTATGAGGTATGGAACGGAGCTGTGCCGGATTTGGCAGGTAAAGAGGCAAGGAATCTTTATGAAAATTATCATTATAAAAATTTCATAGAGAAGGGCATTTCAGGTTTTAAATTGGATGAATGTGATAATTCAGATTATAATACATCCAACTGGTCTTTTCCAGATTCAACTGAGTTTCCGTCAGGATTTGATGGAGAACAGATGCATATGGCAGTGGGGATCTTTATGCAGGGCATTGTCTGCCATATGTATAGGAAAGCGGATAGAAGGACATATTCTCAGGTTAGGTCATCCGGTGCGCTGGCTGCTCCATTTCCTTTTGTGCTGTATTCAGACTTGTATGATCATAAGGAGTTCATAAGAGGCATGGTCAATTCAGGATTTTCCGGTATGTTATGGTGTCCGGAAGTGCGGAATTGTATAGATGGCAGGGACCTGCTGCGGAGAATCCAAAGTACGGTATTTTCCAGTCACACATTAGTCAATGGATGGAGGATTCCCAACCCTCCGTGGAAACAGGTAGATATTCAAAAAAACCTGCAAGGGGAAAAGATGCCGGAAGCAGCGTATTACACAGAGCAATGCCGCCGTTTATTTGAGCTCAGGATGAGTCTTCTGCCTTATCTGTATAGTGCTTTTGTAAAATATAACCGGACAGGTATCCCGCCTGTGAGGGCTATGGTCATGGATTATCCGGGAGATGAAAAGGTACGCCATATAGATGACCAATATCTATTTGGAGAGAGTATGCTGGTATGTCCTTTGACATACGAAGATGGCTATAAGAGAAAAGTATATTTACCAGAAGGAAGATGGTTTCAGCTTTTTCAAGGTGAGAGATGTGATGGCGGTAAAGAGTACGAAGTCGTAGCTGCAGAACATGAAATACCGGTCTTTATCAGGGAAGGCAGTATCATTCCGTGGGCAGCTCCAGTATTGTGTGTGGAAAAAGACACGGTTTTTGATATAAGTGTTCATATATTTGGGGATCAGGACGGAAGTTTTTCCTTATATGAAGATGATTTTGAATCTTACAGTATGACAGAGGGGGAGAGTGAAATTGTAATTAAAAAATTAAAAGGAAAGAAGACTACAATCTCAAGACAAGGGCACGGTCCACACCGATATAATATTCAGAGAATAATAGAAAATTCCAAAGGTCTCAGTACATGTAGTAGAAAAGAAGGATGATAGATAGGATATATTAAATGTGAAAGTTCTCTTATGGATCTATGTATCCAGATTGCCCCTGGCGAGGTAATAATCAGCCAGGTGAACATGTTTGATAATTTCACGGGTTTCAGTAGCTAGATACTGTTCATATAATGAAGCTGCTTTATGTGTGCTGAGATTATCCATTACGAAGATTATTTTTTCGATATCAAAATACATGACATCGAAATGATATTTTGTTTTTTGCTCTATCAAGAGCAGCACGATGCTATGGGCACTCGCATGATGTGTCTCATCGAGTGATTTACTATTCCTGATATATTCGGGAATCTATTTTCTGGTCGTTCGGAGCTGCTAATATGAGAAGTTGTTTGTTTTTTAATAATATATTGAGAAAAAAAGCCAAGCTAAGTTAGCGGGCAATTCTGACTTATATTTTGTAGAAAAATGTCGTAATTTATCCTCTGTATCAAATGTAAAAAAAGTACAGCAGATTGTTTATATCTGCCTGTGCTTTTTTTATTGGAAGAAATGGTCATATGAAGCTAGAGCCCCTCCCTCTGATCTGAATTTCAAAATAATTCAGATTGGAGGAAAGGGCTTTGGAAAATACATTAAGAATCTATACATTCTATGAAAAACACATAGGAGAAGAAACAAAATATTATGTTTCTTTCCGTGATGGACAAGGCATATGGCAGGAATCAGAAGTCTCCCCGGAGGTTTTTAAAGAGATGCAGGATCTGATGCGGAGGGAACGGAATTATATCCGTTCGGACGAACGGCATTTGGAGCAAGTGGAACTATCTGAAGGAATGAAGCATAAGAGGGCATTGCATTCAGAAACCAGTCTGGAAGAACAGATATTGTCAAAGATGCGGATGGAAGAACTCAGGATAGGTATAGACGAATTACCATCCATTCAGAGAAGACGGTTTCTGATGCGCTATGAAATGGATATGACCTATGAACAGATCGCCAGGATTGAAGGATGCACAAGCCGGGCAGTCCAGCACAGTGTGGAGATGGCCAGAAAAAAGATTCAAAAAAAATTAAAAAAATTTGAAGAATAGGCTTCGTTTTTGACGTCTGAGTGTGGAAATAGGTAAGAGAGGAAAAAATCTCTTACCTATTTTCTGGTTAGACAAATGTGAAAGATTGTTTTAAAGAAAATAGGCTTGAACCTTGACAATTAAATATCCGTACATCAAATACATTCCCATTGTCTGTATGTTAAATGTGAGCTGTTCCGTGACCACGCGAAGACCTGTCAAGTATTATATTTGACAGAGAGCGATATCTGGAATACGGATGAAGTCAGGCTGCCCCTGGCGAGGCGATGACCAACAATGGGGACAATGATACTCCCGTCTAGTCACAGTCCGAGCGTTAAGAGCGTCCCCGGCAATGAGGGCGGCGGTCAGAGAACCTGACCGGGGCAAAGGTGCCCGTGGAGCTGATCCGCAGTCAGCCGTTTGATGATTTCGTTAGAATAACCTAATGTCAGTAAGGTGATTAAGACAAATAAAGCTAGCGATACATATTGTGAATGTTGGAAATGGGGTAAACAGATGGAAAAGAAGATTATGAGAGGGGATATCTTTTATGCAGATTTGGGAACAGCAATTGGTTCAGAACAAGGAGGGGTGAGGCCGGTTCTTATTATTCAAAATAATGTGGGGAACAAATACAGCCCGACAGTGATAATAGCTGCGATTACCGGGAGCAAAAAAGCAGAAATTCCGACGCATATAATGTTTTCAAAACATTCATCTTTGAGATCAAAATCTACGGTTCTACTGGAGCAGATACGAACAATAGATAAGAGCAGGCTTATGGGTTATATTGGAAACACATCTGTAAGAACGCAAAAAAAGATTGACCAGGCATTAGCTGTCAGTATAGGGATACAAAAGAGAAAACGCAGATGAGTTAAACTGCAAGGAAAGCAATAGAACTATTTGACAAATCTGTGCATTTACTGCACTGACTGTAAGAAGACGCTTGCAGCCAGGCATCCTACCGCAAATGGTGATTCTATATTAACTAAATGACATTGGATCACATATTAAAGATAGTAAATTTGGTCAAATGAAACTGGATCTGATAACTGAAGAAGATGCTGGATTATTTTAAAGAAAGAATAGGGAAAGGGTATGCAAAGTCTACCATTAAAACGCTCCACACTATATTGAATCGGGCCTTTATAAGGGCAAAAAAGAAAAAGTATATGGAAGAAAATCCACTGGAGGAAATGGAGATACCGTACAAAAAATGTGTAAGGCAGGATCCCGAGAAAGAAATTTTATTTTATGAAGATTTAAAAAAATTGGAATGAGGGATTAAAGAATCCTGGAATTGTAAAAAATATTTTATATACAGCCCTATATTCTTAGTAATGGCATATACAGGGCTACGGATTGGGGAAGCAATGGCGCTTACCTGGTCAGACATAGATTTTACAAACCATACCAAACAAGTGAATAAACAAAGAGCTGAGGTGTAAGCATTAAAAGCAACAATTGGCACTGGCATCCATCCGAAGGCGATGTCTCCTGTTTTGTTATTTGATGGACATAACGGACAGATTGCCAAGTTTGAATGATGTACAAGCCGGGTCATACAGCATAGTGTAGAGATGGCCAAGGAGAAAAATAAAAAAATTGGAATCTAGGCTTCGTTTTTGGACTCTAAGTGTGGAAATAGGTAAGAGAGCAAAAATCTCTTACCTATTTTCTTTCCATAAAAGTGAATGGTTTTGGCTATAGTTGATGCAATGAAAGAGATAGGTGAGTACCTTGACAATTCAATATATGTTCACCAGATACATTCCCATTGTCCTTGCGTTAAATGCGAGCTGTTCTGCAGCCCCGCGAAGACCTGCTTCTCAAAAACAGCAGAGAGCGTTAGACGGCATGCAGATAAAGTCAGGCTGCTCCTGACCAGGCCATGATCAGCAATGGGGATAATGATACTCCTGTCTTGTCATAGCCCGTGCGTTAAGAGCGTCCCCGGCCATGAGGGCAGCCGACAGAGAACCTGGCGGAGGTGTAGTGCTTGTGGAGCTGGTACGCAGCCAGCCGTTTGGTGGACATAATGTTAAGAATGAATGGCACATAAAATGTTGAATCCAGTAATCGGATTGCCCCTACGGTAATTGTGGCGGCTATTACGGGAAAGAGGAAGATGAGAAGGCTGACACATATAAGTCTTTATGGAATTGTACTGCTGAAAAAGGATTCCGTAGTCTTGTTGGAACAGATTCGTACGATAGACAGGGAACGGCTGAGGGGGTATATCAGAAGGTTTACCCCATTGATACAGAGAAAAATCAACAGCGTCCTGGCAATTAACATTGTAATAGAGAAGGGGTGTATGTATGAATAAAATGAAAATAAGGAAAAGTGAGCAGCCCATAACGGTTGACATAGAAAAATTGTCAGCGATGCTTTCCTGTGGCAATTCTACAGCAAGGAAGATAGGAGAACAAGCAGGTGCACGCATTGTTATCGGGCGCAGAGTGCTCTATTCGGTTGAGAAAATCAAGAAGTATTTGAGTTATTTAGAAGAATAGATCCTGTTACAGATTTTATGTTCTTAGTAGTTTATGCTATACTATTTTTATAGACAAACCACGCCATGGGAACATAGAATGAGGCTATTTCAGGAAAGGACTTATTTTCATGGCCAATAGTAGAAAAGACCATAAAGGGAGAAAATTAAAAGAGGGTGAAAGCTGGCGGAGTGACGGGAGATACAGTTACCGCTATACGGATATAAGGACAGGCAAACGCCTTACTGTCTATGCTATGGACTTACCGGAACTTAGAGAAAAAGAAAAACAGATAGCAAGGGATATGGAAGACAATATCCTGACAGATGGGGCGGTTAAAAAGCTTACTCTAAACGAATTGTTTGAGCAATATATGAATACCCGTGAACTGGCAGATTCTACAAGGAGAAATTATATTAAAATCTGGAACAACCATGTAAAAGACGATATAGGGAACAGTAAAGTGGTGCTTATACGGTCATCTCATGTGAAAGCATTTTATGTAAAACTGTCAAGAGCTGGATATGCTAATGCTACGATAAAGTATATCCACAATATGTTGTGTCCAGCATTGGAAATGGCTGTTGAGGATGACATCATACGGAAAAATCCAGCTAAGGGATCTATAAGAGATTATGGCAGACCAGCGGAGGAACGTTTTGCATTGACAAAATCCCAGCAGGAAAAGATATTTGCATTTGTGAAAGGGCATAATATTTATAATGTCTATTATCCCATGTTGACGATCATGATAAATACAGGATTGAGATGCGGAGAGCTGATTGGTCTCACATGGAGAGATGTAGATATTAAGGCAAAGACGATTCGCATAGACCATCAGCTTATTTACAAAAATCTGGGTGACGGCTGCCGCTTCCACGTGACAGACCCAAAGTCAGATGCAGGCTTCCGTACCATTCCTATGACGCAGGCCGTCCGCAAAGCCATTGAAGAACAAAGGAAAATAAATTTTATGTTTGGCAAAGGCAAAGACTTTGAGGTAGATGGATACAGGGGATTCGTCTTTACGGCAAAGACGGGCAGGCCGTTAATGCCCAGTGCAGTTAACAAAGTGTTATATAACATAGTAGATGCCTATAATAAAGAAGAAGTGAAAGCAGTAAAGAAAGAACACAGAAGGGCAGAACTGCTTCCGAAATTTTCCGCTCATGATTGAGTTATAATAAGGACAAGTTAGAAAACCCTAGGAAATACAGGGGGTTGCACTAATTTAGTCCTTATTTTTAATTCCCTGAAAAGGGGATAAATGAGGCAGCGCTGTCATTCCAGAATACGAATTATTGTAAGTCCAGAACACTGGATATGGATTTGCATACCACGAAAGCGGTGATAACTGAATATACTTATTTTTAGGACTGAATTAGCTCGCACGGACATTAGTTCCGACTGTCTGGTTCAGTCCTCTTTTTTATTTGAGATCAAAGAAAGGTGATAAAGAATATGGCAAAAATTATATCAGTAGTAAACCAGAAAGGCGGAACTGGAAAATCCGCATGTGCAGCAAATCTTGGTGTAGGGTTGGCTCTTATGAATAAGAAGGTGTTAGTCGTGGATGCTGATCCGCAGTCAGATGTGTCTGCTGGATTTGGATTCCGTGACTGCGATAATAGTAATGAAACATTAACAACGCTGATGGAAATGGTGTTGAGTGATGAAGATATTCCGGAAGACTGCTTTATCCAGCATACAGAGGAAGGTATTGATATTATCTGTTCCAATATTGGATTGGCAGGAACAGAAGTACAGCTTGTGAATGCAATGAGCCGTGAGTTTGTCCTGAAACAGATATTAAACAAGGTAAAAGACCGGTACGATGCAATTTTAATAGATTGTATGCCATCTTTGGGTATGATCACCATCAATGCCCTGGCAGCATCGGATGAAGTGTTGATTCCGGTAGAAGCATCCTATCTTCCAATCAAGGGATTGCAGCAGCTTTTGAAGACGATCGGAAAAGTCAGAAGACAGATCAACCCGAAACTGCAGATTGCCGGTATCCTTTTCAGTATGGTGGATGCCCATACAAATGATGCCAGAAACAACATGGAATTGCTTCATAATGCCTATGGAAATCAGATTCATGTGTTTGACAATTATATTCCATTTTCTGTCAGGATGAAAGAAGCGGTCAGAGAGGGACAGAGTATTCTTAAATACGAACCAAAAGGTAAAGTTGCGAAAGCATATATGAATTTTACGGAGGAGGTTCTTGAACATGGCAGGTAAAAAGAAATCAACGCCAATTCCATTACAGTCATTAGATGCCCTATTCGGAACAACAAGTGAGAAACAGGCAGGCATCCAACAGATTGCTCTGGATAATCTGCATTCCTTCTCTAATCATCCGTTTAAGGTTCTGGATGATGACAAGATGATTGAGTTGTCTGAAAGCGTGAGGACGCATGGAGTTTTGGTGCCTGGTATTGTGAGAATAAAGGACACCGGCGGTTATGAAATTATAGCAGGGCACCGCCGTAAGAGGGCGTGTGAGATTGCTGGCTTGAAAACCATGCCAGTCATTATTAAAGACTTGACAGATGATGAATCGACTGTGATTATGGTTGATTCAAACATTCAGCGTGAAGAACTGTTGATCAGTGAAAAGGCATTTGCCTATAAAATGAAATATGATGCATTGAAACGCCAGGGCAAACGAAGTGATTTAACTTCTTGCCAAGTTGGCAAGAAGTTGGCGGCAGAGGATATCAGCCAAAATTCAGAGGATAGCACACGGCAGATTCTCAGGTATATCCATCTGACGGAATTACTTCCGGTTCTTCTGGATATGGCTGACCATAAACAGCTCCCGTTTAATACTGCTGTCGAATTATCATATTTGAAAAAAGAGGAGCAGGATATATTGCTTCAGTATATGGGTAACCATGAAATGGTTCCGTCCATGAAGCAGGCACAGGAAATGAAGAAGTGTTCTAAGGAACATTTACTGACATATTCGGAAATTGATTGTATCTGTTGCCAGGGTAAAACAGAGAAATTACAGGTGAAGCTGCCGGAAAAGAAGCTCCGGATGTTTTTTCCGGAGAGTTATACAAAAGAGCAGATAGAAGATGTGATTTTTAAATTGTTAGAGGAATGGGCAGACAATAAGGAGCGTGTTCAAAATGACAATCATGGATGTGATTAAGAAGGCATTGTTACCACTGGCAGCTATGGCATTCTGGCTCTGGATGGTAAAAACGATTATGGGAGTGACCGGGAATACAGATTTATTTATGTTCCTGTTCCTTGCAGGGCTTCCGTTTGGAATACATAAAATGTGTATCATTTTAATCCCCAGAGGCTATGATGTTGGGGGTACTGTTGGAATGATCGCATTGAGTGTTATTGTGGGTGGTTTATTGGGAAGCCTTATGATCCCATATTATATTGTGAGGGCAGTCTATGTGACCATCCGGTATATAGTAAAAAGATAATGAATAGTAGATTTGAGGCAGGCTTGCGAAAAAACAAATTCGTAAGCCTGCCTTTTTTTGTGCGATAAAGCTGGAAAGTACAAAGCCAAGATTGTTTTGGATTTGTATTTGACGGCTAACGGTCATTGAGCAGCAAAGCTGCGAAATGTGCGATAAAGCAGGCAATTCAGGGGGAATCCCCTTTTGCATAAAGAAAAAGTTGGAGGAGAACGAACATGAGAGAGAGAATCAAGAACAAACAGATTACTAAAGAAATCAGAGGGCAGCTTCCGGTTATTACACCGGCTATGTTCCGGGAAAGAGGCTGTTCCTATTGCCCTTATTATGCAGGAAGTTATGAAAAATTTCCAAGATGCATGATGGCAGCCTGTGCCTGGGATGATGAAGAAGAACATTTCCATCCGGTTCTTCGCCAGATGCTTCCGGAATTTAAAAGGAAGATGGAGAAAGCAGAAGAGAAATATCTGGAATTAAAAACTGCCTATGAACTGCTTATGAGTATGTTTGAGGCTGAAATGGCACAGGAGGAACTGGAAAAGGATGAATGTTACGACTGTTGTTATGCCAAGTGTGGTCCATGTATCGGGCTGTGCTATAAAACACTGAAAGGATAGGAGGATCCGAGGTAATGAATACAGCAATTATTTCCGGAAGACTGGTTCGTGATCCGGGCTATAACGAGACACAGAATGAGAAAGGTCTTCATAAGATTGCCAAGTTTGTACTGGCAGTCAGAAGGAATTACTCAGACGATGTCAGTTTCATTCCGGTGAAAGCCTTTGCAAAAAAAGCGGAGTTTGTCCGTGATTATCTGGTGCAGGGGACAAAGGTAATGGTAGAGGGTGAAATCGTAACCGGCAGTTACGATAATAAAGAGACCGGCAAAAAGGTATATACGACAGAGCTTTTTGCAGACCGTATCGAGTTTGCCGGTGCAAAAGTGCAGGAGAAAATGCCGGAGCCGATGGAAGGGGATGGTTTTCTGAACATCCCGGAATCTATGGAAGAAGAAATGCCATTCCGATAGGAGGATAAGCCAATGGTAATGTTAAATAAAGAGTACATGATCAACCACATGAGAAATGAAAACGGTTCCATCAATATCAAAAATGTAGTATTGGCGGCTGCCTGTGAAGCAACCGAGCTGTTCCAGTGCCTGATTGTAATGGACAGCAACTTTACAGATTGGAGCCGTTTCGTTGACCGTCTGGAGAAGAACGTGGAGAAACAAGACTATGAAAAAGTCCATGAACTCTGCCAGACCATGTATGCCATGAGGCATCTGTCAGAAGAACTGGAAGGGTTGTATCTGGTAAGGGAAGATGCAGAGCTTTGTTCCCTGTATTATCAGATTTTTGTGGGAATGCTGGATTTGACTGTTTTCTCAACAGAGGCAATGGTCGATCTGAATGGAGGGAAGCATGATGAGTAATCAGGATTATATGCCGGTAGAGTGCCTGCTGGTGCCTAAGGCACTGTTTAAGGATGCGAGATATTGCTCTTTATCCACTACGGCAAAGGTATTATACAGCCTTATGCTTGACCGGCTGAGATATGCAGCACAGAACAGATGGATTGACCAGAAAGGGAAACTGTATGTGATCTATCCCAAAAGTGAAATGATCAGGGATCTGAATAGCACCAGGTACCGGGTAGATTACGCTGTTTCGGAACTGGAAAGTATGGGAAACATGGTTCGGGTTGTTAAAGACAATGGCAGACCGAACCGTTTCTATATAAATGATATTTCAAAGATGAATGAGGAGGAAAAGACTATGATGACAATCAATGATTTAATGACAATGGTAGGCCCGGAGGAGGCAGAAGAAATCATGGACAAGATGGTGACAGCTGCCAGGGAAATTGTGGATGACCTTATGAAAAAAGGCTACATCGAGATTATAAGGGAAGGCTGTCCGGAGGGAGGGCCTCTGGAGGATGGTGTACCGCCAATTGATCTGGGAGAGGACGAGTTTAATCCGGAAGATTTAAGTCCGATGGAATTCAGATGCTACTGTGATGAGAACGGTAACCTGGATGATGAGGCAATCGAAGATGATGCCAGTGAATTTGGTATGGACCTGGCTTTCGGTGTCATTGAATTACTGGAAAATGATCCGGATAGAATTGAGGCAATCCGCCAGTATTTCAACCATGTTTACAAGATGGAATCCATGAAGAGATTTATGGCTGTCGTAGAGACAACGGCTGTGATCTGCGGAAATTCCCCGGAATGGATCGAAGATATGCACGCCTGCAACAAAGGTGCCAGACGAATCTATCTGAAGGAACTGGTGAGTGTGTTCAACATGTACCTGAATATGTTCAAGAACAAAGAGATGGAATAATGAGGATGAAAAAATGGATTATGAATACTTCCGGGTAGAAGAATCCGAGCAGTTTTCATTTTTCCGTATTCCCAAGGCACTGTTTACAGAAAAGGAATTTGAAGGTCTGTCCACGGATGCAAAGCTTCTGTATGGTATCCTGCTGGACAGAATCAACCTTTCAAAGAAAAATGGCTGGGTGGATGCTGACGGTTATGTGTATATCATCTACACGGTAGCTGAACTTCAGGAAGTGCTGAACATGTCACACACAACGGTCACAAAGCTTCTCAGGGAGCTTGACAGTGTACATGGCATCGGTCTGATCGAACGGTATCGACAGGGCTGCAACCGTCCATCGGTGATATATGTGAAGAACTTCGTAAAACGCATCCGGGCAAAACCGGCAGTTTATTATCCTTCTGGAACGCAAGAAATTTGCTGTCCGGAACGCAAGAATCTGGCAGTCCGGAATGCAAAAAACTTGCTGTCCGGAACGCAAAAAAATGGAAGTCCGGAGTGCAAGAATTTTGCCACAAATAATACTGATATAAATAAGACTGATAAGAATGATACTGACAGGAGTAAGAGCCGCTCTTCGGAAAAGGAAAGCACCTGTCTGTACGGACGGTTTGGAAATGTCCGGCTTTCCGTGGAAGAAAACCGGGAGCTGCGGAAACTGTATCCGTATGACTTCCAGAGGATGATTGACCAGCTTTCTGCTTATATGAAATCCACTGGAAAAACCTATCAGGATCATTTCGCAACGATTCTTCTCTGGGCAGGAAGGGAAGAACTGAAAACCGGTTCTGGAAGATATGACTTTGAGGAAGGAGAGAGTCTATGACAGATAGCAGGAATGTGGCTGATTTTCTTGGGGAAGACGGATGCCTCCGGTGTGGTGTATGCGGGAAACGGAAACAGCTGAGGATCAATTTTATGGGAAGGGACCGTGTAGTGGGCTGCCTGTGTGACTGCGAGGCTCAGGCAAGAAAAGAAAAAGAAGAGCAGCTCCGCAGGGAAGAAGCCCAGAGGGAGCTTTACCAGAGAAAATCGGTAGGACTTAGAGACCGGAGGTTCTGGGAATGGCGATTTGAAAATGATAATGGGTCAAATGATAAGATGCTCATTGCCAGGCAGTATGCAAAAAACTGGGAGAAGATGAAAAAAGAAAATGTAGGGCTTCTCCTGATGGGTCCGGTGGGGACTGGGAAGAGTTTTTTTGCCGGGTGTATTGCCAATGCCCTTCTGGAACAGGGGGAGCGGGTGATGATGACGAACTTCTCACGTATCCTGAATGAAATGACAAACTATCAGGCAGATAAAAACCAGATTGTGCAGAATCTGGTGGATTACCCGCTTCTGATTATTGATGATCTGGGGATAGAACGTAATTCAGAGTTTGCCCTGGAGCAGATCTATAACGTGATTGACAGCAGGTACTGTAAAATGAAGCCTCTCATCATCACAACAAATCTCGGGTTGAATGATATGAAAGATGAATCGCTGGATGTAGCCCATAAGCGGATTTACAGCAGAATATTGGAGATGTGTGTGCCTGTCTATTGTGGCGGGGCAGACAAAAGAAGGGAAGAAGGAACGGAAAAGCTCGGTCGGATGCAGAGTCTGATCAGAGTCTGATCGGTTCTTTTTTGATGAAAGGGGTGATACCAATGGTCTTAGGTTGGGACAGCACGTAATACGCTGAAAGGAGGGAAATTCATGCAGGAAGAAGTAACA
>ENA-ORUW01000155-ORUW01000155.1-human-gut-metagenome-genome-assembly--contig:-NODE-155-length-81048-cov-17.442964_pt1 | contig 81048 bp, 61 predicted proteins | sample MGYA00242088_ERZ509227 | MGnify/ENA primary metagenome ERZ509227 (study PRJEB26280, sample SAMEA2338816) | human gut metagenome | biome: human gut; feature: human-associated habitat; material: faeces... | reverse complement strand
TCCCGAAGAATCTCGAACGATTCAGAAAATTTTTTCTACCTATCTGGAAACAAATTCTCTCACAATGGTAGAAAAATTATTACACGAAGAACATATCCATACCCGCAACAATATACCTTTTAAGTGTTTTGCCATTAAAAATATTTTAAAAAATCCCGTCTATGCCGGTGCAGATGAAACTGTGTGGGATTATTTTCACGAATTGAATGCGAATCTCTGCTTTAAGAAATCGGAGTGTAGCAGTGAATACGGAATTATGGCATTTAATAAGAGTAATCAAACTAGTGGTATCCCTCACGATATGAAAGAATACGATGCATGGATTATCGCAATCGGAAAGCATACTCCCCTTATCTCCGGAAAAGACTGGGTAAAAGTACAGAATATGCTTGCATTAAATGCTTCTAAAACATTTCGTAAACCACGAAGTAATCAGGCACTTTTGTCCGGTCTGATTTTCTGTGGAAATTGTGGAAATAAAATGCGTCCAAAAATGGGGCATTCTACCAAACCAGATGGCTCACGCTCTTTTAATTATCTATGTGAAACAAAGGAAAAAAGCCGGCAGAAAAATTGTGCTATGAAAAATGCTCCGGGTAATCTTCTTGATGAAATGGTCTGTAATGAAATCAAAAAATTAGCAGAAGATGATTCTGTCTTTATGAGACAATGGAAAGAAACAAAAAAGGCTTTACTTGCTAAAGGAGATACACATATGGCAGAATTAAAATCTTTAAAGAACAGCCTTTCAGAAAAAGAAAAGCAAATTAATAATCTGCTTATATCTCTCGCTGAAAGTGCTGATTCTCCGGCTCATGCTTATATACAGGAACGAATCAATTCGATCCACGAAGAAAAAACTCAACTTGAAAAACGCATCATAGAATTATCAGAACTCTCAGAAAATCAATCCGTCATGCTGGAAGCGGAATTAGAATTTGTTCCAAAGATGCTTGCTTCTTTCAGCCAGTCTTTTGATTCTATGAGCATAGAAGAAAAACGTTCTGCTTTGAGATTATTTATAGATAAGGTCGTATGGAATGGGGAAACTGTTGATTTATATTTGATGGGTACTTCTGATACTTCCTTGTCCAAAATATCAGAGCCGTTACAGAGGGGTAGCCAAAACTGATGTTTATCGCCACCGGACGACGAAGTTCTACAGCCTTACGGACAATATAATCTACTCCCCGCATCAGTTCTGTTGTTCTCGGAAAACCGCCTTCTCTGGGGGCTCCCATCTTTACGATGATCAGTTCCGCCTCAGGCGCAGCTCCCCGAAACCTTCTTCCCTCACTTCCCCGGCCATTCCCTGCCGCGATTCCCGCCACCGCTGTTCCATGACCACTGACATCGGATGTTTTCACCATCTGCCGCCTTGCCTCTTTGTCCTCTGTTGCTAACGCCGCATCGATCTGCTCCCGTGTATACTCTGTTCCTGCCGAATATCCTGCCGGAGGCCTCCCATTAACAGACTGATCCCAAAGAGACACAATCCGCGTTGTTCCATCCTCATTTCTGAACTCTGCATTTTCATAATCGATCCCACTGTCAACAATTCCGATAAGAGTCCCTTTCCCTCTCAAAGATAACGGCATATCCTGTACAATATCTATGCACGACACCTGCCTGCCTACATCAGTTTGAAAATACAGATTTTTCGGTTTTTCTATAAATTCCACTTCCGGGAGCTGAGCCAGTTGTCCGATCCGTTCCTCCTCGATGACAATAACCGCATAGCCGTTCAACAGTTCCGTAACCGATCGCGCCGTTTGCCTGACCGCTTCAAGTGTTCCCGAATATTTTACGATCAGCTCCCACACATTTTCTTCTTTGTCGTATCCAACATCCAGCTCTTCGGATCGTTCTCTTTCTCCCTGATCGGCATCCAGAGCCAGATTTAAAAGATTTTCCAGTTTTTGACTCATTCATTCTCCTATAACTGCAGCACATTCATTTTTTGCATTATATGTACTTCCGGAAACTTTCAACATAAAAAATCATGATCTTTACCAACCTTTTTACCTCCGGCAAAGACCATGATCTTCTTTTTTCTTTATTACGTCGTCTATTTATTTTCTTTTCTTGATTTTCTTTTCTTGATTTTCTTTTCTTTAGTTCCTCTGTCCGTTTACTTCCTGTATGCAAACAGCGGAAGTCCGTCCTGCTGCGGAACTTGTACTTCTCCTTGAACAAGCGGCTTCGCATAACGGATAAATTCATCACTTACGTCTGATCCGTCTTTAGTGATCCACCCGGCAGGCACACCTTTTTCACGATTGCAGATTTCATTCACATCTTTTGCCTCGTAACTAAGTTTATATTCTTCACCGTCCGCTCTCACAAAGGCGATCATCTTTCCGCTTTCGCCCTGCAAAGCACATTTTACGCCATACGCTCCCGAATCAACCGCTTCCTGCAAATCTGTCGCAGAAAGCATTGCCGAAGAACATCTCTGACTTACGTTCAATTCAACAGAACGAACCTTTACGCCGAGACGGTCTTTTATCAGGTTTTCCAAATATTTTCCTGATCCGGTCAGCATTTTATGTCCGAAAGTATCCACTCCTACCTCGCTTGCAAGTTCACAAATAAACGTTCCTTTGCCATCGTTAATTCCTTCCGAGATGCAAACGATCACATTTGACACTTTTTCAAGAGACGCGCTCACATCCTGTATAAACCGTTCCGTATCAAACGCCACTTCCGGCAAATAGATCAGAACCGGATTATCTCCTTCAAATTTTCGTGCCAATGCGCTTGCCGCTGTAAGCCATCCCGCATGACGCCCCATGATCTCGACGATCGTCACTGATTTTTTATTATCATATACCGATGCGTCAACTGCGATCTCCCGCACGGTTGAAGCCACATATTTTGCCGCGCTTCCAAACCCCGGCGTATGATCTGTATTGACAAGGTCATTATCGATCGTTTTCGGTATACCCAGAAAGCAAATATCGCTTCCGACCATCTCCGCATAACGCGACAGTTTACTCACTGTATCCATCGAATCATTTCCTCCGATATAAAAGAAATAACCGATGTCATATTCTTTAAATCTTTCAAATAATTTCGGATATACTTCGTCGTTTAGATCTTTCGGTAATTTATATCTGCAAGAGCCAAGATATGAACCGGGCGTTGTCTTTACTAATTCCAGTTCTCCCGAGCGCTTCAATTCTTCCATATCCATGACCCGGCCTTCGGCAAACCCTTCGATTCCGTTAATCATGCCGTACACTGTACCAAAAGAATCTTTTCTGTTCAACGCTTCATTGACAACTCCGTATAAACTTGCGTTGATAACTGCCGTCGGTCCGCCCGACTGTCCTACGATCACATTTTTTTTCATCTCTTCCTCCTTATTTTAATCACCGAAAGTTCAAAAAATCACATTCCGGGATTGTAAGCATCTGCCAAGATTTCGGATAATCCCGGCCTTTAGCTTTTCGCTATTATAAAAACACTTTTACTATATATGAAAAAATTGAATTTTACAATATAGAATAACTAATGTATACTACACCTTAGACAACATGACAGATAAAATCAGGAGGTATGATATGAAATACATTTCATTTGCAATTCCTTGTTATAACTCAGAAGCCTATATGGAAAAAGCGATCAACTCAATCCTTATCGGAGGAGAAGATGTCGAGATCCTTATCGTCAACGATGGTTCAAAAGACGGAACGCAGGAAATCGCCGAACGGTACGAAGCTCAATATCCGACGATCGTCAAGGCGATCAAAAAAGAAAACGGAGGACACGGCGATGCAGTCAACTGCGGACTTTCCCATGCCACAGGAAAGTATTTTAAAGTAGTAGACAGCGACGACTGGGTTGACGAAAGCTCTCTGTTTAAAATTCTTGAAACAGTAAAAACGTTTGTGAAAGAAGACACACTTGTCGATATGGTAATCTCAAACTATGTTTACGAAAAAGTCGGCATGGAACATAAAAAAGTGATCCGCTATGACAATGTGCTTCCCGAAAATACGATTTTTCACTGGGATGAGATCGGACATTTCCGGCTCGACCAATATATTTTGATGCACTCTGTTCTTTATCGGACAGAGATGCTGAAACTGTGCCAGTTAAAATTACCGAAGCACACTTTTTATGTTGATAATATTTACGTGTATTATCCGCTTCCGCATGTACGCACCCTTTATTACCTGAATGTCGATTTCTACCGCTATTTTATCGGGCGGGAAGATCAGTCCGTCAACGAAAAAATCATGATCGGAAGGATCGATCAGCAATTATTTGTAACCAAGACAATGATCTCCATGTATGAACTGCGGATGATCTCAAGTAAAAAACTGCGAAAATATATGGTTAATTATCTTGCGATCATGATGACTGTTTCATCCATTTTATGTATCCGCTCTAAAAAACCGGAGAACTTAACTAAAAAGAAAGAACTGTGGAGCTACTTAAAACGAAAAGATTACAAAACTTATATGAAGATCCGCTACGGTATACTCGGACAGACGATGAATCTCCCGGGAAGATCCGGACGTAAAGTATCTTCTCTTGCATACAGCGTTGCAAGACGCCTGATTGGATTTAACTAACTTAAAAAACGGTGCACCGGAAGCTTTTCCATGTACCGTTTTCTTAATTTTCAATTTTTTGTGACAGTTCAGCCACAATAAGCACGTGGTGCGGTTTTGCAAATGGCGCGTGCTGAATTGTTACAATTTTTTCATTTTTTCATTTTTTTTTAAAAAACACTTGATTTTTTTTTGGAGTCTGATATAATAACCATGTTGCTTACGGGAAACAACAAAAAACAACACAAAACGGTACAATGCGGAATGGTGTAATTGGCAGCACAGCAGACTCTGACTCTGTTAGTAGGGGTTCAAGTCCCTTTTCCGTAGCTTGGAATTTGTAGTAAACAAATTCCTTATTTTATCGGAGTGTGGCTCAGCTTGGTAGAGCGCTACGTTCGGGACGTAGAGGCCGCAGGTTCGAATCCTGTCACTCCGATTCATCCTCCATTTTATGGAGGATTTTTTATTTTCCATAATGTAAAAGCTGATTGAATTTCGTTAAGGTTATCCGATGCATGTCAGATTCTTAAATTGGAAACTGCATGTTTGGATAATCTTTTTTATTTACTTTTTTATTTACTTTTTTACTAAGATAATTGTAACAAAATGAAAAATTTCGGCACTAACTGGTAGAAGGAGGTTGAAAGCACAAGTGATCGAAGAAATATACGAGATGTATTCAAGAAAAGTCTTTTTGTTTTTATTGAGCAAGACGAATAATGAAGATATTGCAGAAGAACTTACTCAAGAAACTTTCTTTCAAGCTGTCCAATGCATCGATCGGTTTAAAGGGAATAGTTCCATATTAACCTGGTTATGCGGAATCGCCAAAAATGTTTGGTTGAAAGATTTAAGAAAACGTCAAGAAATCTTATCTACAAATGATCATATTCAGGAAATAGCGGATGAAAAAGAAGTAAATGTTCAATGGGAACAAAAAGAAATCTTACAGTTGATACACAACATGAATGAACCGATACGAGAGGTCATGTATCTAAGATTGGTCAGCAACTTGTCTTTTGCCGAAATCGGAGAAATAATCGGCAAAACAGAAAATTGGACAAGAGTAACTTTTTTTAGAGGAAAACAAAAAATTGTAAAGGAGATTTTAAAAGATGAATAAAAGACTTCCATGCTACATCGTTTCCGACCTGTTGCCACTATATCAAGATGATATATTATCGGAACAAACGAAAAAAGATATTGATAAACATTTAACCGAGTGCAACGAGTGCCAAAAAAAGATGGCCGCAATGAAAACACAGCTAGACATTCAAAACACCAACGTTGACCTAAAGATCAATCCATTAAAAAAGGTAAGATTTTATCAAAAAATACTGACAGTCTTGGGAGCGGTTATAGCATTCATTTTAGGTGCATGCATTCCAATCGCTATATTAGGGTTTACTGTTCTTGAACGAGGAGAAATAGCCTCTTATCAAATCGAGAGGGTAAAAGGCCTTTGGTATGTACTCGCTTCATGGAGCTGCGCTTCGGGAATTGTAGTATGCGTAATTTATTTTTTGCTCATACTGCTTATCAAAAAAATAATCAAAAAAAAAGGAAAGTAAAAATCATCTCAGTTTTTCCGGACATAAAAATACCCCCATATCGGACTTTTATACATCATTGTCCTATATGGGGGCATCATATCAGTCAAAGCGGCAGCCTTAAAATCTGTCAGCAAAGAAGCTACTTCCACTCCCCGTCAAACACAACTTCCGCAGGGCCTGTCATGTATACCGTATTCTTTTCTCTGTCCCACTTGATCTGCAAATCTCCGCCAAGCAGTTTTACTGTCACCTCATCTTCCGTCAATCCGTTCAACGCACAGGCAACGGCGACCGCGCATGCTCCGGTTCCGCACGCCAGCGTCTCTCCCGATCCCCGCTCCCACACGCGCATCTGCGCCGTATGACGGTCAAGAACATTTACAAACTCCGTATTCACCCTCTTTGGAAACCTTTCATGATTTTCAAATTTTACTCCGACTGTTTCAAGCGGAAATTCTTTTACATCTTGATCTATAAATACGACCGCATGAGGATTTCCCATAGAAACACATGTCATCCTATATTCCTGTCCATCCACGGTGATCGGTTCATCTATCACTTCTTCCTTTTCCGAAACAACAGGCACTTCTTCCGGACGCAGCATCGGTTTTCCCATATCAACTTTGACAAGGACAACTTTCCCGTCTTCTACAGTCAGATCAAGATATTTGATACCTGCCAATGTCTCTACAGAAATACTTGTTTTATCTGTTAAGCCGTAATCATATACATATTTCGCCACACAACGAATCCCGTTTCCACACATTTCTCCGCGAGAACCATCTGCGTTGTACATCTCCATTTCAAAATCAGCTTTATCAGACGGGTTGATCATAATAAGTCCGTCCGAACCGACTCCGAAATGCCGGTCGCTGATCTTCTTCGCCAATTCCGAGGGATTTTCTATTGTCTCCCGCAAACAGTTCACATAAACATAGTCATTTCCTATGCCCTGCATCTTTGTAAATTTCATAGACTCTCTCCTTTTCTCTTCTGCTCCTAATTTCTTCAAATTCACCCGGCTCTTCTGCCGATCCTTTTTACTTTTTCCGTCTTTTCAAAACTTTATCTCATTCCTAATTAAAATAGACAAGTTCTTCTATCGGTTCTGCCGCCTCGATATGTTCCGCTTCAAGAACAGGCCCTTCTCCGCGATAAACCGATACATTCGCAAACCGTACTTTCGCCCGTACTTTTACCCATTGGCCTGCTTTTAATTTCGGAGCGTACGCACTTCTGCATACATATCCCAGAAATGTCGTATCATCCGCACAACATGTCATCGCCATCCGCCCCGGAAGAAACACTTTTGACGGAAATCCGGAAGGTTTCAACACCTTCGCTGTGATTTCAATAACTTTTCCACGATATCGGTCGGGATTTTCCATCATATCCACATACCAGATACCATAATCTTCTCTCGGAATCTCGATTACGGGCGCATCCAGATCATACGGCACGTCATCTTCAAAAATATTTTCCACTTCGCCTTGTTCATCTTCAAATATAACTTCCGCCTGAGGACTGACTACTTTAACGCTTCTCCTGTATCCCGCCAGAGGCTTAATATCTTCACAGCGGTTAAAAAGAACCATCTCGGCGCCTCTTACCATTTCTACAAAGAGCGGTTTTAAATTCGTCAGATATGTCTGAAATGTGCTTGCGTCCACTGTTGTGATCTTCTGTTCGATCCCCCAGCCCTTCGGAAGCTTCATATTTTCAAAATCACTGACCTTCCACATTCCGTTATATTCAATGACAACTCGATCAGGCTCGTGCTTTCGATCTAATTCCGCCAAATACTCCTCTGTCAGTTCTTCTCTGTCTTCCAGCCGCTCTATTACAACGCCGTATCTTAACATTTCCATCGCATCATACTCATCTTCTCCATCTTCGCAAAGAATGAGCAATGTTTTTCCATCGATCTGAAAATAATCCTGCTTCAATGTAAATTTTAAAAATCCGGTCTTTCCACTGTCTAAAAATCCCGTCATCAAATAAACCATTACATCCGGTTCATTCATGTTTTATTTTTCCCTCCTTATTTTTTCATTCCATATTTTCCGGTTCTCGCTCTTTCATTCGTTTCCTTTGTATGTTCGCCGATTAAAGGCCGAACAGTTTTTCCAGTTTTTCTTCATTTATCTTTGCTCCGATCACACAAATGCGTCCCGTGTATTCCGGCGCTCCGGTACGCACTTCATATTCTCCCGGAACCATGTCAAAGTAGATCCATGTTCCGTCTTCTCCTTTGACCATTCCTTTTGCCCGAAGGATATCGCCATACTCTTCTTCATTTTCAAGACTCTTTAAAATCTCCCCGACCTGTTCTTCCGAATACACATGGATCGTCTCACGCCCCCAGCTCGTAAACACTTCGTCTGCATGGTGGCGACCGGAATGATTATGACCACATCCGCAGTCATGATGATGATGCTCGTGGTGATGCTCGTGATGATGCCCGTCCTCTCCGTGGTCATGATGGTGATGTTCGTGATGATGCTCGTCCTCTCCGTGATCATGATGGTGATGCTCGTGGTGATGCTCGTGATGATGCTCATCCTCTCCGTGGTCATGATGGTGATGCTCGTGGTGATGACCGCATTCCGGGCAGACAACCTCCGCAAGAAGTTCCTCCTCCATTGATCTGACGGATTCCATCGTTTCCAAAATTTTACTTCCCGCAAGTTGTTCCAAAGGTGTAGTAATAAACGGCGCCTTCGGATTCAATTCTCTTAAAATAGCAATACTTTCTTCGATCTTTTCCGGTTTTGCCTTATCTGTCCTGCTCAAAATAACCGCGCCCGCATATTCTATCTGATTACTGAAAAATTCACCGAAATTTTTTCTGTAAATTCTGCATTTTGTCACATCCACAACAGTCGTAAAACTATTTAACTTAGCGTCGATCTCACTTTGTACGTCTTGAACCGCCTTTATGACGTCTGATAATTTTCCGACCCCCGACGGTTCTATCAAAATACGATCCGGATGATAAGTATCCACAACTTCTCTCAAAGATTTACCGAAATCTCCGACAAGAGAACAACAGATACAACCCGAATTCATTTCCCTGATCTCGATTCCTGATTCTTTTAAAAATCCGCCGTCAATCCCGATCTCTCCAAACTCATTTTCGATAAGAACAACCTGTTCTCCCGCAAACGCCTCCGAAAGCAGTTTCTTAATAAGCGTCGTTTTTCCAGCTCCTAAAAACCCCGAAATAATATCAATCTTTGTCATTTCAAACAACCTCCCATATTATATTCAATCCATATCCAGCTCAATAGGACAATGATCCGATCCCATCACATCTGTCAAAATCTTCGCGTCTTTCAGCCGCTCTTTCAAACTTTCCGAAACACAGAAATAATCGATCCGCCATCCGGCATTTTTTGCTCTTGCGCTGAAGCGATACGACCACCAGGAATAAATTCCTTCCTGATCGGGATAAAAATACCGAAACGTATCAATAAATCCCGCGTCAAGAAGTTCGGTAAACTTTCCTCTCTCCTCATCTGTAAATCCGGCATTTTTTCGATTTGTCTTTGGATTCTTCAGATCAATTTCCTTGTGCGCCACATTCATATCTCCGGTTACGATGACCGGCTTTTTTTCTTCCAGTTTTTTCAGGTACATACGAAAATCATCTTCCCATCTCATGCGGTAATCAAGTCTCGCCAATTCATTTTGCGAATTGGGCGTATATACAGTAACAAAGTAGAAATCTTCAAATTCGCATGCGATCACTCTGCCTTCCTGATCATGTTCTTCAATTCCGATACCGTAAGTTACAGACAACGGTTCTTTTTTCGTAAACACCGCCGTTCCCGAATATCCTTTTTTCACCGCATAATTCCAATACTGATGATATCCCGGCAAATCGAGTTCCAACTGCCCTTCTTGCATCTTTGATTCCTGTATGCAGAAAATATCCGCATCTGCCTCAGTGAAAAAATCCAAAAAACCTTTTTGCACACACGCTCTTATTCCATTTACATTCCACGAAATAAATTTCATTATCATCCACCTCTCTCACATAATATTAATATCACTCTGATAGAACCCGTTTCCGGGTAAAGCATAAAAGGACAGATGCTTTCACTACCTGTCCCTCTCTCTTCTCATTCATACCGTACTTCTCTCAAAAAAAGTCCGCCTGCCGGAGCCAGAAAACCCGCTTTTGATCTGTCTCCTGTCAAAAGCGCCTCTTTCACACTTTCGGCGGTACGTTCCCGCATCCCGACTTCAAGTAAAGTTCCCGTCAATATTCTCACCATATGATACAAAAATCCCGTTCCGTCATATCGAATGACAATACAGTTTCCATTCCCGATCTGATCGGATTTTCCGCACGGCAAAAAGTCTTTTCTTTCATCTCTGATCGTGATCGAGTAAATCGTACGTCTGACAGATCTGTTATCTTTTTTATCCGTATACCCCGCAAAAAAATGTGTGCCTGTCAAATATCCGGCCGCCTCCCTCATCCTTGCAAGATCCGGTTCTCCCGGAAAATGACCGCTGTACTTCCGTGTAAATACATCTTGTTTGATCCCCGTATCGATCCGATATTCATAAACTTTCCCTACCGCACTTTTCCGGGCATGAAATCCATTCTTCACAAGCTTCGCATCAAGGATGCGTATATCAGGCGGAAGACACCCGTTCATTTTCTCCGTAAACAAAGCCGTATCCACTTTTCCCGGCAAAACAACGCTCGCAGTCTGTCCGCTTGCATGAACTCCGGCATCGGTTCTCCCCGAGCCGTCGATCTGCACCTGATATCCTGTGCAGTTTTCCAGCGTCTCTTCCAAAATCCCCTGTATCGTCCGATCTGTATCCGACTGCCTCTGCCAGCCTTGATAGTTTGTCCCGTCATAGGCGATCGTCAATTTATATGTTCTCATAATTTTATCTACTGCAAAAACTTCTTAAGCTCGTCCATAAATGTGCCCGCATCTTTAAACTCTCTGTACACAGAGGCAAAACGTACATATGCTACCGGATCAAGCTCTTTTAGTTTTTCCATAACGATTTCCCCGATCTCACTGCTCGGGATTTCTTTCTCCTCACGATTAAAAATCTCAAGTTCGACCGCATCGATCGTTTTCTGGATTGCTTCTGCGGGAACAGGGCGTTTATAACATGCGCTCAATACGCCTTGTTCAATCTTAGACCGTTCATACTGCTCTCTGTTATTATCTTTTTTTATAACAATGAGCGGAATCGTCTCTACTTTTTCGTATGTCGTAAATCTTCTGCCGCATTCATCACACGAACGTCTTCTTCTGATCGAGTTTTTATCTTCCGCAGGACGAGAATCAATCACTCTCGTATCCGGATTTCCACAATATGGACATCTCATGAGCATTTCCGCCTTTCTCTTTCCATTTTCTATATGCGCAATTATTATACCACACGCTTTAAAATTTTTGCAAAAATTTTTCTTCTTTAATCTCCACAAGCACGATATCCGGACCGATCTTTTTTATGCAGGAAAAGGGAATCACATATTCACAATCTGTCCCGAAAAATCCGCATATTTTCCCCGGTCCGGGTATTACGACCGCCTCGATTTCTCCTGTGCATATGTTGATCTCCACATCTGCGATACAGCCGAGACGCCTTCCGCTGCATACATTGATCACTTCTTTTTCCTTCAGTTCACAGATCCGCATACCGCCTCACCGCCATTTTACTCTCTTCTTAATTTATTATATGAACGAACAGTTCCGCCATGCACAAAGCCGCAATCCATTTCTCTTTCTTTTTTTCAGTTTATGCGATACAATAACATCAGTAAAACAAATAAAAATATATTTATATAAAACGAAAGGATTTCACACATGAAAGAAATGATCTTATTATTTAATCCACCGGCAAAAGAACAACTGCTGAAAATCCGTTCCGCCCTGCTGCCTCTGCATATCCGCATACAGCTTATCAAACCGGAACAGTACAATCAGCCGCTCGGATATCTTGCCGGCATGAAAGATATCTCTCCTGTCGAAGGAAATTACGCCGGAGAGGAACTTCCGGATACAATGTTTCTCTTCTCTTCTTTAAGCAGCAGCCGTCTCGATCAGGTTCTGGCAGCCCTTCGCAAAAACGGAGCCGGCCCGTTCCCGTATAAAGCCGTCCTGACTGCAACTAACAGCAAATGGAATGCTCTTGACTGCTTCAACGAGATTCGTCGCGAACATGAAGCGCTCCATCCTTAAAACACTTTTTTCAAACCTATCAGGCAGACTGCCGATATTGTTATCACTTTAGAGGGGGACTATCATTATGTGGAAACAAAAAACATTAAAAAAATCTTCTAAATCATGCATGAAACTGGCGTATACAAGAATGGTTTCCGTCTGTTTCATCATCTCTTTGCTTACGACAGCATACCCTGTTTCCACAACATTTTTAAATCTGCAGAAACTTTCCGGTCCTGCCTATACAGACGCCGCATTTTCTCTTAGCATTACGAATTCCGAAGCGTTTGCCGAAACGCTCGGTCTGATCTTAGGCGGGAACGCTTTTCCAAAACTTTTACAAAATACTGTATTTCATGTATTTTCTTTTGTGATCGATCTATGTTCCGCCGGCATATCCATATTTTTTAATGTCCTTAGAACAGTCAATGCATTTTTCACAGAACCGTTAGGCACATCTTTTGTATTTCTTATAATAGGACTGTGTATAACATTTCTCTATCAACTGTTTGTGAACTATGTGCTTATCATCGGAGAAATGCGGTTTTTTCTTGAAGTCCGCAAATACAAAAGAACTTCTATCTCAAAGATTTTCTTCTTATATAAACTTCGCTGTATAGCCGCCCCTGTGTGGGTCATGTTCTGCAGATCTGTATTTCAGTTTCTTTGGAATTTCACGATCGCAGGAGGGATCATAAAACATTATGAATATGCCATGATCCCGTACATACTCGCCGAAAATCCAAAAATAAGCCGAAAAGACGCCTTCTTTTTATCCAAACAGCTCATGAATAAAAACAAATGGCGTGTGTTTCTGCTGGACTGCTCTTTCTTAGGATGGAAGATCTTATCAATCTTAACACTCGGTATTCTTGACTTCATATTTGTCAATCCATATATTGCGGGATGTAAGGCTGAACTTTATGCGTCGCTTCGCAGAGACTATGTCCTCTCGCGGTCGCCGCGCTATGAAATGCTAAGCGATTCTTATTTGGAACATGTTCCTTCCGAAGACGAACTGCTTATCAGCAAAGCTCTTTATGACGATTCCCAAGGACCGTATACGAAGACTTCCTATTTTGAACCGGAACAATACCCTGTCTTTCTCTTCTCCGTTCAGCCAAAGACAGTAAAACCTTCTGCCCGTGTATTTCGGAATTACGATATTTTATCCTGCATCTTCCTCTTTCATGCCGTATCCTGTTTCGGATGGATCATGGAAATGCTCATACACCTTATGCGTGACGGAACTGTGGCAGACATCCATCTGCTGTTCGGCCCGTGGCTGCCCCTTTACGGCATTTACGGAATCATTATTCTGAAAGCATCAAAACGCCTGCTCAAAAAACCGATTTTTGTATTTTTCCTGAATTTCATTGTGTTTTCATTCCTGCAATATATTTTCAGTTTTACGGTTGAACTTTTTTCAGGATACAAACTTTGGGATTTCAGCGAATTCTTTCTGAACATTAACGGCAGAATTTATCTCGGAGGATCTGCCGCATTTGCGTTACTCGGATGTGCGTTTATTTACTACCTCGCCCCGAACTGGACGAATTATTTTTCAAAATTATCAAAAAAGACACAAACCGTTTTCTGCGTAATCTTAAATGCTTTATTTATTACGGATGTCATTTTAACTTTGATCTTTTCATAACTAAGTTGTTAAAAATAATTTTATCTTCCTAAAGCAACTTTTTAAATTTGTGGTTGATTTCCATGAATCGATGGTGTAATATATGCATATACTTAATGTAGTTTCAAAAACTACATGTTGCGTTTAACTAATTCGGAGGTGCATATTATTATGGGAAATACTCATGCCATTGCTAAAAAATCAACCTTTATAAAAAAACATCCTACGCTTCATATACAAAATTACGCAGGGAACAGCTATTCTGCCGCCGGTTATAAAAAAACCGGTTATAATTCCGGGAAATCCGCCTCTTTGAATGAACTTCGGGGGAAATTTTATATAAAAGAGCCCGGCAGCGCCATCACTCATTTTATCGGAATGATCATGGCGCTTATCGCCGCTTTCCCTCTGCTTATAAAAGCCGCGGCGCAGCCTGATCCGGTTTACCTGATCTCCATGTCCGTTTATGCCGCAAGTCTGATCTTATTATATGCGGCAAGCACAACTTACCACACATTTAACATTTCCGAAAAGGGAAACACTGTCTTAAAAAAGATCGACCATATGATGATCTCCGTCCTGATAGCAGGAAGTTACACGCCTGTCTGCTTACTTGTCTTAGAAGGTCGTATGCGGATCATTTTACTTGCTATTGTATGGACTCTCGCATTGACAGGTATACTGATCAAAGCTTTTTGGGTATTTTGTCCGAAATGGGTTTCTTCCGTTCTTTATATCGGAATGGGATGGACGTGTGTCCTTGCATTTGCACAGATTTTCCGCAATATGCCTTTGGCCGCTTTCGGATGGCTGCTTGCAGGAGGTATTATCTACACAGTCGGCGGTATTATTTATGCATTAAAAGTACCGATTTTCAATAACAAACATAAAAACTTCGGAAGCCACGAAATCTTCCACCTCTTCGTTATGGGCGGAAGCATCTGCCACTTCATTGTAATGTACGGATACCTGCTTCCGTAAAAAATTAAAGAATCAACAGACATCTCATCTTTGATTTGACGTCTGTTGATTTTTTCTGTATGACCGGCTCTTAGAATCGTCTTATCTGCACACGATCAGCCGTTCATTTTCTTTATATCCGTCTACTGTTTCTTCTGTCAGTATCACACTGCTGGAAAAGGGGGCGAACGTCACGGCGCTTATATTGCCGAACTTTGTACTGTCAGCAAGAATATACGACTTTTGACACTGTTGTACCGCCGTTTGTTTCACCTGCGCTTCTCCTACGTCCGGAGTCGTAAACCCTTCCTCTTTCGTAATACCGTTTGTTCCGAAAAATCCTTTTGTGAAATGATATTTTCTTAAAAGTTCTATTGCCTGCGCTCCGACAACAGCCTCAGTCGAACTTTTCAATTCACCCCCTATAAGTAAAACACGATTTCCCTGAGCCGCCAGACGCTGCGCGTGTGCGACTGCGTTCGTTACAAACGCCGCCCGTTTCTCCGCCAAAAATTCTACCATATAGCTGACTGACGTTCCCGCATCAAGATAAACAAAATCATTGTCTCCGATCATATCTGCCGCATATCGTGCAATTTTGATCTTTTCCTCTTTCTTGACATTCACTTTTTGTGCCACTGTCGGTTCTTTCATCTCATAGGTATGCTCTGCCGCAACCGCTCCGCCGAATACTTTTGTCAGCTTCCCTGCCTTATCAAGCGCGGTAATATCCCTTCTTGCAGTTGATTCCGAAATTCCGAGATCTTCTGTAATTTCAGATACCGTAATGCTTTTCTTTACTTTCAGCCGTTCTAATATCCGTTCAAACCTTTGCTCTGTTAACATAATACCCTCTGCACATATAATAAACTGATACTATATGTTCTTTCTCTTTTTCCAATACGAGGGTCATCTTTCAATCTATATTTTTCGATGACCCTCGTATTTACTATTTGACACTATTCTATCATTTTTTCACTTTATATGCTTCACTTTTTCTTATTTTTTTACTTTTTCTTGTTTTTTGCTTTTTTTATTTTTCTGTTTCCTTCTAAAGACAAACAGTTTTTTATTCTTTATATTTTTATACTTTTTAAGCTTTCTTTTTCAATACTCCGAGCAGCAATGCCGACACAACTGTTCCCGCAACAAGAGCGATCAAATATTGAAGCGGATTTCCCACAACCGGGAATACGAAGATTCCGCCATGCGGAGCCATCAGCGTACAGTTAAACGCCATGGAAAGCGCTCCCGCAACAGCCGATCCTGCGATGCAGGCCGGAAGTACATGAAGGGGATCAGATGCAGCGAACGGAATCGCTCCTTCTGTGATAAAAGCAAGACCCATAATAAAGTTTGTCGGACCTGCATCTCTTTGTTCTTTTGTAAATTTGTTTTTGAAAAGCATTGTCGCAAGTGCGATCGCACACGGCGCTGTCATTCCTCCGACCATAACCGCCGCCATAATGTCATAATTTCCCGCTGCGATGGACGCAGTTCCGAACACATATGCCGCCTTATTAAACGGACCTCCCATATCGATCGACATCATTCCTCCTACGATCATTCCGAGAAGAATCTTGCTCGTTCCGCTCATGCCGGAAAGCGCCGCGTTCAACGCTGTGTTAATTCCTCCCATAACCGGCTCAACCGCAAAGGTCATCAATAGTCCCATGATCAGAATACCAAATACCGGATACAATAGCACAGGGGCGATTTTCTCAACTGCTTCCGGAAGTTTACTGCATACTTTTTTCAGACCTAAAATAATATATCCTGCCGCGAATCCTGCCACAAGCGCTCCTAAGAATCCTGATTTTCCGCCTGCTGCGATCATTCCGCCGACAAATCCGACTGCGAGCGCCGGACGATCTCCGATCGCCATCGCAATGTAGCCTGCCAGTACAGGAAGCATAAATCCAAACGCAACGCCGCCGATCTGTTTAAACAGAGCCGCTGCCGGAGTGATCGTACCAAAAGCCGCTCTTTCATCTGCCGGAAGAGAACTAAGGTCAATGCTTAATCCATCGATCAAAAATGCGATCGCGATCAAGATTCCGCCGCCTACTACAAACGGAAGCATATGAGAAACTCCGTTCATAAGCTGCGTATAAATCTTATGTCCGATTCCTCCTGATTTTCCCGAAGCCGAAACTTCTGCCGCAGCCGTCTCGTTTCCGCTGTGATACACAGGAACGTTGCCCGACATTGCCTGCTCGATAAGCTGAGGCGCTTTACTGATTCCGTCTGATACCTGACAGATGATCACTTTCTTTCCGTCAAAACGATCCATCGGAACTTGCGCGTCTGCCGCTACGATAATACAGTCCGCTTCTTTGATCTCTTTCTCTGTAAGAACGTTTTTCGCTCCGCCCGAGCCTCTCGTCTCAATCTTCACGAAACAATCTTTTTCCTTCGCCGCTTTCTCAATCCCTTCCGCCGCCATATAAGTATGCGCAATACCTGTCGGGCAGGAAGTTACCGCAAGAATTTTAAATCCATTTGCCGAAGCTTCGTTCATATCTGCAAGACGCTCGTCAATATCGCCTTGTTTTGCATCCGCTTCATCGATGATCTCAAGAAATTCATCGGCGCTTTTTGCATTTCTCAGCGCATCGGCAAATACTTCATCCATCATCAGTACCGACAACTTGCTCAACACATCCAAATGTACGTTATCTTTCGTATTCGGCGCTGCGATCAAAAACATCAGCGTAACCGGCTGCCCGTCCAATGCGTCGAATTCCACTCCGTCTTTTACTACCATTGCCGCAAGACCCGGTTTCGTTACCGCATCACATTTTCCATGAGGAATGGCAATTCCTTCTCCGATTCCTGTGGTGCTTTCTTCTTCTCTTGCGTATACTTGTTCTCTGTATGCTTCACGGTCGTTGATCTTTCCGCTTGCAACCATAAGATCAATAATCCTATCAAGCGCTTCACTTTTCGTTTTCGGAGTCTCGCTCAACGAAATACTCCTTTTATCAAGCAGATCTGTGATCCTCATTCTCAAAACCTCCTGTTCATTTCCCTTTTCTTCTTTTTCTCTGTTTCTTTTTTTCTCTATTTCTTTTTTCTCTATTTCTTTTTTTCTTTATTTCTCTTTTTCTCTTTTGGTTCTACTTTTTCTTCTGCCGCACACAGCTTTTTTACCTAGTTTGTAATCTTTTTATACAGATCCATGATTTCTTCTTTTGTTGCAAGATATTCAGAAAATGCACTTGCACTTCCTGCGGATACCCCCATATAAAATGCGTGTCTGTAATCTTTCTTCTCGATCCATCCCGCCGTAAATCCCGCAACCATGGAGTCGCCTGCACCTACTGCATTTACCAAAGTTCCTTTTGGCGCCGGAGCTTCATACACACTGCCGTCCTCCGCTACGAGTACCGCGCCTTCACCTGCCATAGAGACCAGAACGTTTCTCGCGCCCTGCTTTTGAAGTTTTTTCCCGTAAGGGATCACCTCTTCTCTTGTCGTCAGTTTGACATCGAACAATTCTCCCAGTTCATGATTATTCGGCTTGATCAAAAACGGCTTGTATTTTAATACATTAATAAGCAAATCTTTTGTAGCGTCTACAATAAACGTTACATTTTTATGCTGAAGCCGTTCCATAATCATACTGTACATGTCAGACGGCATGGATGCCGGAATGCTTCCCGCAAGAACAAGAATGTCGCCCTCTCCCAAAACATCCAGTTTCTTCAAAAGTTCTTCGATCTTCTCTTCGCTTATCACAGGTCCTGATCCGTTAATTTCCGTACCGTCAATATTTTTCAGCTTCAGATTGATTCGAGAGATCCCACTGTCGATCTTAATAAAATCGGAATGAATTCCCAACGCTTCTACTTCCCTGATAATCTCTTCTCCGGTAAATCCTGCCGCAAATCCAAACGCTGTACTGTCAATCCCGAGATTCATTAAAATTGTGGATACGTTGATTCCCTTTCCTCCGGGAAGGATCAATTCCGAATCAGTACGATTCGTAAGCCCAAGCTGAAAATCATTTACAGAAACGATATAATCCAAAGACGGATTAAATGTAACTGTATAGATCATCTCAATTCCTCCTTTTCTTTTTTCGTCTTTTTGTTTTCTTGATGTCATTATATAATCATATTCAGTCAAATTCAATCATAATAATTCACATAGTTTTCATTTTATTTTCGTTGAATTTGCACAAATATAATCTTTTTTGACTTATTTGACGCCTGTTATGACTTATTTTGACCGAATTAAATATAATAACCGGACAGAACACAAATATTTATCTGCATTCCGCCCGGTTATTTATAGTTATTTATATTCATTTATATCTGAGCAAACAGATCTCTGTCGCGTCAGACATCCTGCTTGTCCCATGACATATCTATCTCAGACGATCCGAAATTTTTCTCGATCAAACCGCAATACTCTTTATACTCTTCCTCTTCGGAAAAGTTTTCTTTTAAAGCGTCTCGAACCCCTTTATAATACCACTCCAACGCCGCTTTGCTTTTCATCCGAAAACGCTCCCATAACTTCTCTCCTACAACCGGGTAATCTCTGTCGATATCCCGCATATTTGAAAGCTTATCTGCAAGACCGATCAACTGTACTTCTCTTTGTGCGTCTTTTAATCTGGCGATCGTCGCGCTCTTGCGTTCTTTCCAGCTAAGCGTCTTATCCTCGCTTTCCTGCGCTACAAGCTCTGCAACTCTGCCTCCGAAACGGAGCTTCAAAACGTCTTTTGTAATCCCCCTGCAGTCTTCAATCGTATCATGCAGCACCGCCGCACATATCACTTCTTCATCATCTGTCATTGCCGATACTATCTCTGACACTTCTATCGGATGAACAATATAAGGTTTCTTCGTACCTTTTCTCAACTGTCCCTCGTGTGCCTTTGCCGCAAATTCGATCGCCTCATTTATCATACCGCATCCTCCGCTTTCTTAATTTTCGCACAATTCACTTTTCTCGATAAATTTATTTATAAATTTTAGCACAACCGTAATCTAAGTACAAGACAATTACGACGTTCAGCTTTTCCTCATTTGCGCCTCTTAATTTTTCCTGATATACTGTTCTCTGACAATCAATTATTTTGAAAGGTACGAAAACAATGAAGAAAAAATATGTTCTTATCACCGGATCTTCCAGAGGAATAGGGCGCGCCTGCGCCGTCGCCTTTGCCAAAAACGGTTATCATGTATTTATAAATTGTAAAAACTCAGTCGAACAACTGGCTGAAACCGAACGTGAAATTCTTGCTTCCGGCGGCTGCTGTACAGCTCTCCCCGGCGATGTAAGCGATCCCGACGTTGTCCGCAGCATATTTCGCAAAATAAAAGAAATCTGCCAAGGCGTTGATGTCCTCGTCAACAATGCCGGAATTTCCCATTTCGGCTTACTAAGCGATCTTTCCGACTCGGAATGGAAAAATCTAATCGACACAAACCTTTCTTCTGCATTTTACTGCTGCAGAGAAGCTATCCCTCATATGGTATCTGAAAAATGTGGGAAAATCATCAATATTTCTTCCATGTGGGGAACGGCGGGAGCTTCCTGCGAAGCCGCTTATTCCGCTTCCAAATCAGGACTCCACGGCCTGACGAAAGCTTTGGCAAAAGAGCTTGCGCCAAGCGGCATTTCGGTAAACGCCGTTGCCTGCGGCGTCATTGACACGGATATGAACTCCCGCTTAAATGAAGAAGAAAAAAATATGCTTTGCGAAGAAATTCCCGCCGGCAGATTCGGAACTTGTGAAGAAGTTGCGAGGACAGTCCTTGCCCTTGCCGAAAGTCCCGCCTATCTCACCGCACAGATTATAGGCATTGACGGCGGATTTTTATAAACAAAGCACAAAATGGATCAATCCCGAAAGTACGAAAAGACACATTTCGGGATTGATCCATTTTGTAACATTACTTATCTGAGCGCATATTTTATATAGATCAGATAAAAAATTCAGGAGGATATTACTTTGCCGTACTCAATCATGCTTGACGCCGGACATGGAGGAACACGGTTGCGCAAAAGATACGGACAGAAATTTATAAGAGAAACGAATGAATCCAACCATATTTTATACAAGCTTTATAGATTCCGTCTTTCACATTCTCATCTGCTACGTAGTCCGCTTTTGCTTTCAATTCATCACATCCATTTCCCATTGCTATTTTAAAGAAACGCTCATCGAACATATTTAAATCATTATAATCATCTCCAAACACGACAACATCTTCCGGATTGCCTCCGGCGTAGGAAAGCATTCTTAGTATTCCTTCTTGCTTGGCATCCGGCTGAAACATCAAATATTCCTTTTCAAAGCGAAGATGTCCTACCATTTCTTTCGTTGTCAAACGGTTTTCCTCTTCCTTCGGCACAGATACATACATCTTATAAATCTTCCTATCTTTCTCAGGATCAAATTCCGGATCAATAATATAAACGCTTGGTTCTTTCCTCATTCCTACTTGTTCATGGAAAAGAAAATCTGTAGCATATACTTTATTCGAGTCATCTATCGCGGTATAAATTCCATAACCTAGTTCTCTCGCCTGATCATATACCGCTTTGGCAGCTTCATAGTTTAACGGGCGATTTTCTTTTAACTCACTATCATAAATAATCCCATGCCCACCATTGCATACCATATTTTTAAACCCATTTGCAACTCTGAATTTTTCTGCCTTATAACACGCACGCCCGGTAGCGATTGAAACAAAATGACCTGCTTCTTGCAGCCTTTTTACAGTCTCTAAAGCAGATGGCACAATCCGCCCTGTTTTCCTGTCTGTCAATGTTCCGTCAATATCAAAGAAAAAATATTTTTTACTCAAACGGATACACCATCCCCCACTGATTTCTAATTGTAGTCAAAGTCTCCATTACATCGCGAATGATCGTAAGATTCTCTTTTCCACCATGATTCCATACATAATTCTGCATATCAGTCACTTCATATTGAAGCGCTTTTTCCGACTCGCCCGCTTCGATTACTTCCGTCTTTCCCGTTTCTGTATAAGTGATCGTCGCTTTCGCGGCACGCGGATAATCATAGATTTCAATAAATCCCTTTTCTCCTGCCACAACTCCTCTCTTAGGCTGTTTTGCTCTCATAGTAAGCGCCATAACTGCCATTTCACCATCCGGATTTTTTAAGAGTATTCCACTTGTCTCATCCACACCGGTCTCAAAATAATTAGCTGTTGTCAACACAACACTCGGTTTACTCTTCATAAAGTATCTTGCAAAAGAAGTTGCATACACTCCGATATCCAGTAATGCACCTCCTGCCAGTTCTTTTGAAAAGAAACGATTCTTCACATCATATTCCTTACAGCTTCCAAAGTTCACCTGAACCATCTTCACATCTCCGATCGCACCTTCTGCGATTTTTTCTTTCAGTGATTTGTAAAGAGGCATATGAAGCAATGTCATGCCATCACAAATCACAAGACCTTTTTCTTCTGCAATTTTAACACACTCTTCTAACTGACTACTATTTACAGTAATTGACTTTTCACAAAAAACATGTTTTCCGGCTTTTACCGACTGAAGCAAGAACTGATAGTGAAGGTTATGCGGAGTCGCGATATAAACAATATCTACTTTCGGGTCTGCAATCATCTCATCTGCGCTTCCATAAGCTTTTGTCACTTGAAATTCTTCCGCATATTTCTGCGCTCCTTCCAAAGTCGTATCACATACGGCATAAATTTCTCCATTCACTGCATTAAGCGCCTCACCCATCTCATGGGCGATCCAGCCAGTTCCGAGAATTCCCCAATTTAATTTTTTCTTTTCCATGTTCACAATCCTTCTTTCCGATCTCTTTTTCAAGATCTATTGTTTTTTCATTTTTAAGTTTAATTATTTTTGAAAAATATCTATTCTATCTTTTCCTGCCACAATCACACCGGTTGCTTTCTTATAAAACAACCCATGACCAATAATTCCGGTCATTGCATTCAAGGTATCATTCAGTGACGCTACATTCTGCCTTTCTATAAATCTGGCTTCCATCAGATAATTGCCGTCATCCGTAATTGTCAGTCCTGTCTTATTGTTGCACATTCTTTCTCTGACTTGCGCACCGAGAAGGCTTAACTGCCTTTTTACATAACTCCTCGCACTTGGGAGCACTTCAACTGTTACCGGATATTCAAACTTCAATTCCTCATGATATTTTTCTTCATCTGCAAGAAGGAAATACTTCTGCGACATATCTGCAACCAGTTTTTCTCTCGTATGGATTCCACCGCAACTTTTCAAAGCATTAAATTCCCAATCCACTTCATCACATCCATCAAATGCCACGTCAATTTTCTCTACCTGTGACATTAAAAGTACATCGATACCATTTTTCCTGCATAATTCTTCTGTATTCATAGATGGTGTAACTACCTGAATCTGTTTCCCGGAATTCTTAATCTCTTCGATGAGAAAGCCAACCGTACTTCCTCCCCCAAGTCCTACGATCATCCCCTCGCTTATCATCTTTATTGCTTCTTTCGCACATCTTTTTTTCATTTTATCTTTCTCCTTCTAATGGTCTTTTTAAGATTCCAAGTATTACGCATCCAACCAGTGATCCGATCAAAATTGATAACGCATACATCATCGGATGTCCAATCGTCGGAAGTACAAAAACTCCACCATGCGGTGCACGAAGCGTACATTCAAAGAACATCGATAATCCCCCCGCTACAGCTGAACCGACAATACAAGACGGAATTACACGAAGCGGATCACTTGCCGCAAACGGAATCGCACCTTCTGAAATGAAAGATAATCCAAGCAGATAATTTACAAGTCCCGACTCCCTCTCCTTTTTTGTAAAACGGTTTTTGAAAAATGTGGTACAAAATGCGATTGCCAGCGGCGGAACCATTCCTCCTGCCATAACAGATGCCATAATCTCAAAGTTTCCTTCAGCCAGCTGGGAAGTTGCAAATACATAAGATGTCTTATTGACCGGACCTCCCATATCCACTGACTGCATTCCCGCGCAAATAGTTCCGAGTAAAACTCTGCTCGTTCCACTCATGTTGTGCAATACCCCCGTCAGCGCATCATTGATGATTCCCATAAAAGGATTGATCAGCGTTGTCACAACCGCACCGATCAAAATACCTGCAACCGGATAAATAATCATCGGGCGAATACTATTCAAGCTCTGTGGAATCTTATTTGTCAGTTTCTTAAGCGCAAGTATTACATATCCTGCGGCAAAACCTGCAAATAATGCTCCCAGAAAGCCTGCATTTACATCTCCGCCTGCCGGATTTAAAAATGTGCTCCCTGCTTTCGCTATCAACCCGGCAACAAAACCAACTGCAAGTCCCGGTCGATCTGCAATGCTCATTGCAATAAAGCCTGAAAGAACCGGAAGCATCATTCCAAATGCAAACTCACCGATCGTTTTAAAATAAGCCGCAATCGGCGTATTCTTACCAAAGTTTGACGGATCAATACTGTAGTCATCTAAAAGAAATGCGATTGCAATCAGAATTCCTCCTCCGATTACAAATGGAAGCATATTAGATACGCCATTCATAAGATCTTTATAAATCTTTCTTCCAAAACTTTCCTTTACTTCAGGCTGCTTCTGCGACCTTTGTCCATCATGATGATAAATCGGAGCATTTCCGTTCTCAATCTTCCGGATCAGTTCTTCCGGTTTATGAATTCCGTCTGCGACTTTTGTGATCAGAACCTTTTTCCCATCAAACCTTGCGAGATCCACATTTTTGTCTGCCGCAATGATAATTCCGTCAGCCGCTTTGATTTCCTCTGCTGTCAGTACATTCTTTGCTCCATCCGCTCCCTGTGTCTCCACTTTAACCGGAATTCCAAGTTCTTTTCCTTTCATCTCCAAACTTTCCGCCGCCATAAAGGTATGTGCAATTCCTGTCGGACAAGCTGTAATTGCCAGTACTTTGTAGAAAATACTCACCCCTGCTTTTTCGGATGACTTTTCATCTAACTTCTGTTCTTTCTCATCAATAATTTCTAAGAACTGCCCTCTATCTTTTGCTTGAATCAGCCGATTTCTAAATTCATCATCCATCAGCATAGTAGATAATCTTGATAACGCTTCCAAATGTTCATTTGCTCCGTTATCCGGCGCTGCAATCATAAAAACGAGCTTCACCGGTTCTCCATCCAGAGATTCAAAATCAACTGCTTTTTTCAATACCATTGCAGCAAGTCCGGCTTTTTTTACCGCCGCATTCTTCGCATGTGGAATTGCAATTCCTTCTCCTATTCCTGTTGTGCCCTCCGCTTCACGGTTTAGTACGCCTTTTAAATACTGCTTTCGATCAGTCAGATTGCCTGACGCTTCCATAAGAACTGTCATTTTTTCAATAATGTCTTTTTTGTTTGCCGCCTCTGCTCCAAGGGCAATCGACTGACAACTTAATAGTTCTCTTATTCTCATACCATTTTCCTCATATTTTTCAACTAACCATTTCTCGTAATTTTTTTTCATGAAATAAATAATCGCGATATTTTTTCTTGTTTTGAATTATATCACAAAACTAATTTTCGTCAATATTTTCGTTATGCGAAATTTTTTTCGTAACAAGTGCACAAAAAACCGACAGTTTTTTCCACAAAAAAATCAAGAAAATTTTTCATTTTCCTGATTTTTTGAATCCTTTATTGAATTAATTACTTCTATTTATTACACTGCGAAGTTCTCGGGTATTGCGGACGCCGCCATGTTAAAGCTTAGACTTTTTCATCCGCCATTAAGTTCTCACACTCACTCAGTCTCGCATAGCTTTGTTTCTGCCCTACTGTCAAAAACAAGTAGAGAATCTCTATCACTGTTATTGCCGAAACCCGCGAAAAACAAAACTCATTCATAAACAATTTTTCTCTTGTTGCAGTTTGTATATGATAATCTACTTCTTTGGCAATCGTTGAATTCGGATTATTAGTAATTCCAATAGTTGTACAGCCATTTCTCTTAGCCAACTGCACCATTTTTACAACCTGCTTGGACTCACCTGAATTTGAAATCGCAATTTGTACGTCTTTCTTTTTTAATGTCATGGCAAATGAAAGCTGAGTTTCCCAAATTGTACCTGCCATAGAAGGAATTCCGATCTCATTCAGTTTATATGCTCCGTCCAATGCTACCGGGATCGTGTTTCCGACTGCAACAAACTGAACCATTCCCGCATGCTGTATTCTATTTAAGATCACCTCCAACTGATCCTCATCCAAAAGCGAAACTGTCTGCCTCATTTCCTCAATCTTATTTGCCAAAATATTTTGTAATGACTGACCAATCTCTTTTCTTGAAATATCATTTGAAACCGTAACTTCTTTTTCTCCCATTACAAGTTCTTTCGCCAAACCGATTTTCAAATGATGAAACCCATCTACTTCGCATTTTTTGCAAAGTCTGGATACTGTGGCCACACTTGTTCCGCTTGCATCTGCCAAATCTCCGATTGTCATATTAATAACCTGTTTATAATTTTGTAAGATATAGCACGCTACTTTCTTCTCCTGCTCAAAAAAACTATCATATCTTATCTGAATAGTATCTAATACAGACTGCCGATTTTCCATAAATTTCCCCTCCACGAAAATTTTTTTCATCTTCCTATATCATATATCACTTTATTCGGCTTATCAACTCTAACATCACCATAAATTACTTTTAGCAAATCTTAGACAAAAGGAGTATTCGGAAGAATTCGGATAAGCCTATGTGCGTATGTTAAGAATAGATACCTGATTAAAAGGAGCTGATAATTTGGCAAAAAAAGAACCTGCACAATATATCATAGAACGGGAATTTTTAAGTGAATTTTCCGTAGAGGAATTGCTTGTCCGTATTGTGAAATCTCACGTAAAAAAGGAATATCAAAAGGGTAAAACCCTTGATCCGTTGAAAAAATGATTTATCAAAAAGGGTCAAACCTATTTAACGTGGCTATTTATATCAGATTATCACGAGAGGACGGAGATAAGGAAGAAAGCGATAGTGTAGGAAATCAGAGAAAACTTTTAACAGAATATGTGAACAGGCATGATGACTTTATCCTATATGATGTTTATATTGATGACGGTTTTAGTGGGACGAATTTCAATAGACCAGATTTTCAGAGAATGATGGAAGATATTGAACATGGAACGGTAAATTGTGTTGTTGTAAAAGACCTTTCCCGTTTCGGACGAGATTACATTGATACGGGGCGATATTTGGAAAGAATATTTCCAGAGCTTAATGTTCGTTTTATTTCTGTAACAGATAATATTGATAGTATGAAGCAGGCATACGATATGTTACTTCCTATTAAAAATATATTCAACGAACAGTATGCCAGAGATATTTCTAATAAAATTCAAGCGACTGTAAAATCAAAGCAGAAAGCAGGAGAATTTATCGGAGCATTTACAAGCTATGGTTATAAGAAATCGCCTGCAAATAAGAATAAACTTGTGATTGATGAATATGCGTCCGAAGTTGTAAAACGAGTATTTACTATGTATGCACAAGGGATAGGAAAACAAAGCATTGCAAAAATACTAAATGCAGAGGGTATCCTTTGTCCGTCGGAATATAAAAAGCTCAACGGCGAAAATTATAAAAATTGCAACCGTTTAGAGAAAACTTGTTATTGGACATATTCAACCATTAAAGTAATGTTACAAAATGAGCTTTATATTGGAAATATGGTGCAAGGAAAGAAACATCAGCGTATGAGAAGTAAACAGCGTCAAGTTGAGAAAGAAAACTGGATAAGGGTTGAAAATACACATGAACCGATTATAGACCGTCAACTGTGGGATAAGGTACAAAAACTGCTGACGAAAAAGCACAGGGATATTGATTTAGAAACAAATAAAAATATCTTTGCAGGTTTTATCAAGTGTGGCGATTGTGGTCGGGCAATGATGAAAAATTTCTGGCGACGTGCTGACGGAAGTAAGTCCTATTCATTCTATTGTGGAACTTACAAAAGAAGTGGAAAAGACTATTGTACTCCGCATACGCTCCCGTTTCAAGTATTGAATGATATTGTGCTGGGAGATTTAAAACAGATTATCCGCAATGTAGAGAATTTGCAGGAACTTGTAAAATCACAATCTTTCACAGCAACAAAAATCAGAAAATCAACGGACATAGAACTGACAAAGTTAAAAGCAGAGCTTGAAAGAGTAAAGAAGCTGAAAAAGTCAATTTATGAAGATTACAAAGACGAACTGATTTCTAAAGAAGAATTTCTTTCTTATCGAGAGGACTACGGGCAAAAAGAAACGCTTTACTCCAAACAGATTGAAACGCTGGAAGAAAAGAAAAAGGAAAGTGTAACAGAAGATGTTTTTGAAACACCGTGGTTAAGGCGGTTGTTGGAACTGAAAGACATTGAAGAATTAGACAGAGATATTATAGTGGAAATGATAGACCAGATAACAGTTTATGAAAACCACAAACTTAAAATCTCATACAACTTCGGAAATGAACCGGAACATTTATTTTCAAGCGTTTACTTATTTGCGTAAACTACAATCAGCACATGGAGGACGCGATCCGGGAGCTGTATACAACGGAAGACAGGAAAAGATCGATACACTTTCTCTTACACTTGCCATCGGACAGATTCTGCAGGAACGGGGAATCGATGTTCTCTATACACGCACGACAGATATTTACGAGTCGCCTTATCAAAAGGCAATGGAAGCAAATGAAGCCGGAGTCGATTTTTTCATCTCTATCCATCGTAATTCTTTTCCGCAAGATAACGCTGTCTCGGGAGTCGAATCTCTTGTCTACGACAAATCCGGCATTAAACTGGAGATGGCTGAAAATATAAACGAACAACTTGAGGGGATCGGTTTTGTAAATCTCGGAGTAAAAGCCCGCCCCGGGCTCGTTGTCCTCCGACGCACAAAAATGCCTGCGGTTCTTGTCGAAGTCGGATTTATCAATTCTGACACGGACAACATGCTCTTTGACGATAACTTCAGCGATATCGCCCTTGCCATAGCTGAAGGCATCCTCGATACACTCGGCATCAATACCCCTGTTGTTCCTCTTCCGGATGAAAATGAAGCTCCGGTCGCTCCGCTGCCTGATGAAAACACATATCCTGATGATGCCTTTCCTGATGAAGACAACGTTCCTGTCGTTCCTCTTCCGCCTCGCTACACAGTTCAAACAGGCGCATTTCGTAATCCCCTGTATGCCGAACGACTCTGCCGGGAGTTGTCCGAACTTGACTTTCCTGCCTCTGTCGTCGAGGGAAACGGATTATACCGAGTCATGGTAGGCGTTTTCCCCACACTTCACGATGCGGCAGAAACAGAACGTCAGCTGCGAAGCGCCGGTTATCAAACAGTCATCGTCAGCCAATAAATAAAACTAAAACGTACCCTAATGATCCGACACGCTTTTTGATATGCGTTTTCTTTTATTAGGGTACGTTTTATATTTCATATTATCGGGTATCTACCATACATTATCTATGGATTTTCCCCATCCGGCTCTTCTGCTAATGCCTGCTCATATTTTTCTAAAATCATAGACTGAATCCGTTCTCTCGTATTAGAATTGATCGGATGTGCAATATCTCTGTACTCACCGTCCATTGCTTTTTTACTTGGCATGGCAATGAACATTCCTTTCTCTCCTTCTATAACTTTAATATCATGAACAACAAATTCATCGTCGATCGTAATGGATACAACCGCTTTTAATTTTCCCTCTTTCGCAACTTTTCGCACTCGTACATCTGTGATCTGCATAGGTTCAGATCTCCTTTCTTTTCTGCCTTTTCGGAGTATTACGCCGCCTTTTTACAATGCGTAACGCTCATTTTTCTCTACTACAACTTTTACGCCGTTTTCTCCGACGTATCTTGTATTCGCTCTTATTGTATCCCTGCTCTCTACGATACAATTTTCGATATATGTATTATCTCCCAGATACACATCATTCAATATAATTGAATTTTTAATCACACAATTATTACCGACAAATACTTTTTTAAAGATAACGGAATTTTCAATCGTTCCGTTTACGATGCTTCCGCTTCCGATAAGACTGTTTTTCACAACTGCGCCCGGATTATATTTTGCAGGCGGCTGATCGCTTACCTTTGAATATACGCTTGGAAGCTCTCTGAAAAAGTAGTTTCTTACTTCCGGTTTCAGGAAATCCATATTTGTCTTATAATACGCATCTACCGTTGAGATATTATTCCAATAACTATTGATCTTATATCCGTATATTTTTTTCAGATTTTTATAACGAATCAAAATATCGTTTACAAAATCATGTCTTTCATCTTCCGCACAATGCTCGATCAGATCGATCAGTTGTCTTCTGCGGAGAACATAAATTCCTGTTGAAATCGTATGCGAATGAGCCACCATCGGCTTTTCTTCAAACTCTTCGATCCTTGATTCTTCATTCATGCGAACCGTTCCGAATCTCGTGGCATCTTCTCCCGGTTCAAGATCCTTGCACACAACCGTTATGTCTGCTTTCTTCGCAATATGATACTCAAGCACTTTATTATAATCCAGCTTATAAACCGCATCACCGGAAGTAATGATCACATATGGTTCATGACATTTTTTCAGGAAATCCAGATTCTGGTAAATGGCATCTGCCGTTCCTCTGTACCAATATCCGTTGTCAGCCGTAATCGTAGGCGTAAACACGAACAATCCTCCCTGTTTCCTTCCGAAATCCCACCATTTTGATGAGTTCAGATGCTCGTTCAGCGATCTGGCATTGTACTGTGTCAGCACGGCAACTTTCTGAATATGAGAATTTGTCATATTGCTGAGTACAAAATCAATCGCACGATAGCTTCCCGCTACCGGCATCGCAGCCACCGCTCTTTTTGCAGTCAGCTCGCGCATCTTCCTGCTGTTTCCTCCTGCCAAAATAAGTCCTACTGCTCTCATACTCTCTCACCTGCCTTTATCAAGGTTTCGCCGCTTGCAAGTACGCCGTCCTCATAATCTTCCGCCGCTGTCACTCCGCTGATCGCAGTGTTTTTTCCGATCTGCACGTTTGACGGAATCACAGAGTTCTCACCGATCGTAGCAAGTCCTCCACTGTAAATGTTCGGTTTCATCTTGTTCGGCACATCGCTTCCGATTCCGATCACAACATTATCTCCGATTACCGTATCTTCTGCTATGATCGCCCTGTCTATCACACAGTTCTCTCCAATCGTTACTCCCTGCATAATAATGGAATCACGAACAACACTTCCCTTTCCGACACGCACTCTTCCGCCTAAAACCGAATTATGCAGTTCCCCGTACACCTCTGTTCCGTTACTGATAATACACCGATCTACCACTCCGTCCTGCGCAATATACTGAGGTGGGATATTCGCGCTGTTCGTATAGATCTTCCAGAATTCTTCATATAAGTTAAATTCAGGGATAATATCAATCAGTTCCATATTGGCTTCCCAGTACGAACTCAATGTTCCTACGTCTTTCCAATAACCGTTATATTCATATGCAAAAAGCCTGTCCCCTTTTTCGTGACAATACGGAATAATATGTTTTCCGAAATCACAATTCGGTTGATCTTTCAACTTGATAAGAGCTTCTTTTAACACCGGCCAGCTAAAGATATAAATACCCATCGACGCCAGATTACTGCTTGGTTTTTCCGGTTTTTCTTCAAACTCTTTAATCCTGCTCTCATGATCAGTAACAACGATGCCGAACCGGCTCGCCTCTTCAATCGGAACAGGCATTGCCGCGATCGTCACATCCGCATGATTCGCTTTGTGAAAATCAAGCATCACTTCGTAATCCATTTTGTAAATATGATCGCCTGAAAGAATAAGAACATAATCCGGATTATACGTCTCCATATAATCAAGATTCTGATAAATCGCGTTTGCCGTACCGGTATACCATTCACTGTTAGAACTCTTCTCATAAGGAGGAAGTATCGATACACCTCCGACATTTCTGTCTAAATCCCACGGAATTCCTATTCCGATATGAGTATTCAGCCTCAGCGGCTGGTACTGAGTCAGCACTCCTACTGTATCAATTCCCGAATTAATACAGTTACTCAACGGAAAGTCGATAATACGGTATTTTCCGCCAAATGCTACGGCAGGTTTTGCAACTTTTGCTGTAAGAACCCCCAATCGACTGCCCTGCCCGCCTGCTAAAAGCATTGCAATCATCTCTTTTTTAAACATTACGTCACCTCATTTCTAGTTAGATATATTTATTATATCATATTTTCATGTTTATCCAATCATTTTTTACAATTTTTTCTTTAACATTTTTAACTTTTTGTTTATTTCGCACAAAAAGAACTTCTTTCAATTTTTTGCATATATAGTATAATATAGTAGGTTATGATATTTTATGACTAATTTTTAAAAAACGATTGTTACACATAGAAATAACGGTGCATTTTAATTGTAACAGTTCAGCTATACAGCGCGATTTTACGAATGGCGCAGACGAAACTGTTACTTTCAACCCATTTAGGTGAAAGAAAAGAGGAAGCATTATGTATAAAATTGATTTTAACGAACCGATCCATATCCATTTTATAGGAATCGGCGGTATCAGCATGAGCGGACTTGCGGAAATCCTTTTAAAAGAAGGATTCACTGTATCCGGCTCCGACACAAAGGAATCGCCTTTAACGAAGAAACTAGTTTCTGAAGGCGCTCATATTATCTATGGTCAGAAAGCGGAAAATATCACACGGGATATCGGTTGTGTCGTTTACACTGCGGCAATCAATCGAAATAATCCTGAACTGATCGAAGCAGTTGCGCTGAAAATTCCGATGCTGACCCGCGCTGAACTGCTCGGACAGCTTATGAAAAACTACGATACGCCGATCGCAGTTTCCGGAACTCACGGGAAAACAACGACAACGTCCATGATCTCTCATATTTTGCTGGAAGGAGATCTTGACCCGACGATTTCAGTCGGAGGTATTTTGAAGGCGATCGGAGGAAACATCCGTGTCGGAAATTCAGGTACATTTATTACGGAAGCATGTGAATATACGAACAGTTTCCTTCATTTCTTTCCAAAAATCAGCGTAATCCTTAATATCGAAGAGGATCACCTCGATTTCTTCAAAGATCTGGAAGATATTCGTCATTCATTTCATCAGTTTGCGGAACTGCTTCCTGAAGACGGAACTCTTATTATCAATGCCGAGATCAAAGATTATGCCGAGATATATGAAGGTCTTTCCTGCAATGTCGTGACATACGGAACAAACGGATGTTTTGATTACAGCGCGAAAAATATCACTTATGACGAAAACGGACATGTCGCATTTGACTTGTTCCGCCGCGGTGAATATGCGGATCATATCCAGTTGTCGGTAACAGGCGACCATAATGTTTCAAACGCTCTGTCCGCCATTGCCGTTGCTGATATCCTTGGTCTTTCTATAGATATCACTAAGAGAGGATTGTTGTCTTTTACAGGAACAGACCGCCGTTTTGAATATAAAGGGGAATTTAACGGAGTAACTGTTATTGATGATTACGCACACCATCCGACAGAGATCCTTGCCACATTAAAAGCAGCACAGCACTCTTTGCACAACAGTGTGTGGTGTGTATTCCAGCCGCATACTTATACAAGGACAAAAGCGTTCTTCCATGAATTCGCAGAGGCGCTCTCTCATGCAGACCACCTCGTACTTGCCGATATCTTTGCCGCAAGAGAAACAGATACTCTCGGCATCTCCTCGGCAGATCTGGCGAAAGAAACCGAAAAACTCGGAACAGATACGCACTACTTCCCAAGCTTTGCACAGATCGAAGCGTTCCTGAAAGAAAACTGCCGTCCCGGTGATCTGCTCATCACAATGGGAGCCGGAGACGTTGTTACAATCGGTGAAAATCTGCTGAAATAAACATCGTAGAAGCGATTTTTAAGTTCTCCACATAGTTATCTACAAAAAAGAGCAAGTTACCAACAAAAAAGCCCTTTTTTACCCGGCAGTAAAATGATACTATATAAGAAACACCTGACAAAAGCGGATTCCATGTCCGCTTTTTGTTAACCCCAGTTCAGCCCATATATATATTGCGAGCAAAAACTATGCTTGCATAGTTTTGCGAACAACTATATGTATGGAGTGAGCGCCTTTTCATGAGCAAACCGCGGCAGCGCCGCTTTGAGTCCGCAGGACGCGTTTGCGATTGGCGCGGGCTGAACCGGGAAAAAACGCGGCAGCGCCGCTTTGACCTTCACAAAACACTTAAGAATAATGAAACAGGATGGAGTAAGTATGAAAACACTGACATTAAAAAATAAATTTCAGACAAACGCGACGCTGCTGCCAAACGATTTTATCGACAATTACATGGTCAATGCCAACGGCGAATTTATAAAAGTATATCTTTTTCTTCTGCGGCATGCCGAAGACGACAGTCCTGCGCTGACACTTTCTATGATTGCAGATTGTCTCAACAATACGGAAAAAGACATCTTGCGGGCGCTTAGATATTGGGAATCCGAAGGACTTCTCAGATCAGAATATGCGGCGGACGGAAAAATCACATCTCTTGAACTGCAAAGTTTTGCATGTGCATGGACTCCTCCCGCTTCCCGGAATACCGATTCTTCTGCCGGAGGCATTGCGCCGCAGACTGTCCGCTCCACGATACAAAATGTGTCCGACCGGAATCTTCCTTCTCAGCCTCAGTCAGATATTCCTTTATCTGCAAGTCTGACAGATCCGGCTCACTCTATACATAATAAAGAAGGGCTGCACACAGCTTCACGCCAGACAGCATCCGCTTCAAATGCATCCATTCAAAAAGCCGTCGCTATTAACGAATTTCGGGCACAAAAAGAAATAAAATCTCTCCTCTTTATTGCAGAACAATATTTGGGAAAAACATTAACACATACTGAAATGGAGACAATTACTTATTTTTATGATACACTGCATATGTCGGCAGATCTGATTGAGTATTTGATCGAATCTTGTGTAGAAAACGGACATAAAAGCATCCACTATATCAAAAAGGTCGCTTTTTCATGGGTCGAAGAAGGAATCGAGACAGTCTCTCAGGCAAAAGAGCAGTCTATGCTCTATTCCAGAAGCTGCTACACTGTACTGAATGCGTTCGGTATCAAAGGCAGAGGACCTGCTGCCTCAGAACTTGAATTTATCAAAAAATGGTCTGAGCAGTATGCATTTTCCTCTGACATTATCGCAGAGGCGTGCAGACGCACGATTACCTCTACACACCAGCCGAGCTTTGAATATGCCGATTCTATTCTGACAAAGTGGCATGAACACAATATCCGTCACTTAAAAGAGATCTCGGCGCTTGACGAAGCTCATCAGAAACAGACCTCTGCCGTAAGAACTGCCGCGCGGCAAAAACCTGTAACAAAGAATCTGAACAATTTTGAGCGCCGCAGTTACGATATGGAATCACTTGAAGAACAACTGCTGAAAAGCAATTAACAAAACGATTATCATTGAGCCAGACGGCAAGTAGAAGGAGTATCTCCATGGCACTTAAAAATTCACAATATTATGCACTGATGCGGGAGTACGAACAAACCAGACTGAAAAATCACGATCTTCAAATGAAGCGTTATGAAGAAGTTTACAAAAAACTTCCGGAATTCAAATCACTGGATGAATCGATCTCCATCCTTTCAGTGCAGTATGGCAAAAAAATGCTAAACGGCGATCCGAAAGCATTGTCTTCTCTCAAAGAAGAGCTTGCAATCCTGCGGCAGAACAAAAAGAACCTTCTTACTTCTGCCGGATTTCCCGAAGATTATCTGGAACCGATCTACGATTGTCCCGACTGCATGGACACCGGATATATCGGAAACGAAAAATGTCACTGTTTCAAACGCTCCGTTATTGAGCTTTTATATGAACAGTCCAATATCAAAGAATTTCCGACAGAAGCATCTTTCGACTATTTTGACCTTGATTTTTATCCGGCTTCCCAGTATGATAAAACAACGGGCAAAAACGCCCGCGCTATGATGGAAGAGACATTAAATATATGCCATCGCTTTATAAATAACTTCGGAAAGGAATTCAACAATCTCTTTTTCTATGGGAGCGTCGGAGTCGGAAAGACTTTCCTTTCCACCTGTATCGCCCGCGAAATCATGGAACGTGAATTTTCGGTTCTCTATTTCTCGGCGCCGCAGCTTTTCAGTGTACTTACGCAGACAAAATTCGACCGCAATGACGTCGATTCAAAAAATATGAACGACTATATATTTAACTGTGATCTTCTGATCATTGATGATCTCGGAAGCGAGTACACAAATGCGTTCATTGCCGCACAGTTTTTTACATGTATCAACGAACGTCTCATTCACAAGAAATCAACGATCATCTCAACAAATCTTTCTCTTGAATCGCTTGCCAATCTTTATACCGAGCGCTCTTTCTCGAGAATCACAAGCAGCTATGCATTGTTAAAGATAATCGGTGATGATATACGAATCAAGAAAAAATTAAAAAACAGGGAGGTACATTAATGTTACGCCGAACAGAACGAATTTTGGAAAATATTCCGGTAGGAAGTCTTGGTCTTATTTCCCTCACGGGATGTGAAGAACTGGGAAAGAAAGTAGATGACTATCTTGTAAAATGGAGACACGAAAGCGGAAATGCTTTTCGCGACGATATTGCATTTTCGGGATATGAAAAAGATTCTTATCTTCTTGATGCCCGCGTTCCGCGCTTTGGCTCAGGAGAAGCAAAAGGAGTTCTCGGAGAATCCGTCCGCGGAAAAGATCTGTATCTTATGGTAGATGTATGTAATTACAGCATTACTTACTCTCTTGCAGGGAAGACAAATCATATGTCTCCTGACGATCATTTCCAAAACTTAAAGAGAATTATCGCTGCCATTGGCGGAAAAGGACGACGTATCAATGTTATCATGCCGTTTTTATATGAGAGCCGTCAGCACAAAAGAAATTCCCGTGAATCACTCGACTGCGCTCTTGCTTTACAGGAACTTGTACGCATGGGAGTTGAAAACATCATTACTTTTGACGCTCATGACCCACGTGTGCAAAATGCGATCCCGCTGAGCGGATTTGAAACAGTTTCTCCGACATATCAGTTTATAAAAGGACTTCTGCGCAATGTCAAAGACTTACAGATCGACGCAGATCATATGATGGCGATCAGTCCTGACGAGGGCGGAACAAACCGCGCCGTATATCTTGCCAACGTACTCGGCCTTGACATGGGTATGTTCTATAAACGCCGCGATTACACAAAGATTGTAGACGGACGTAATCCGATCGTTGCTCATGAATTCCTTGGCTCTTCCGTAGAGGGAAAAGATGTCATCATCATCGACGATATGATTTCTTCAGGAGACAGCATCATAGATGTCGCTACGGAACTGAAACAGCGTAAAGCAAACCGGATCTTCGCTGCGGCTACATTCGGTCTGTTTACAAACGGTATGGAGAAATTCGACAAAGCATATGAAGACGGTATTATTCACGGTATCCTTACGACAAACCTGATCTACCAGACACCGGAGCTTTTGTCTAAACCATATTACATCAACTGTGATATGAGCAAATATATTGCTCTTATCATCGATACATTGAATCATGACGGATCTCTTAGTTCTATTTTAAGCCCGAACGAAAGAATCCAGCATGTTCTTCAGAAATACAAAAACGGAGAGCCGGTCTAAGACCGCTCTCCATGCTTTTTTCATACTTTAAGCGAACAAATTACTATGAACAGACAAAACAACAAAACAGAACGAAAAAAAACGATTTCTGACACACTATTTACAGCTTTCATGCTCTTCACTGCGACTGCTGTCTCTTTTTGTTTCTTTCACTTAGGAAATAAAAACTCAGCAAACATCACTGTGATCTATACGCTTGCGCTCATTTTGACCGCTCTTAAGACGTCCGGATATGTATACGGCATTGTCGCCTCTTTATTCTGCGTCATCGCCGTTAATTTCCTTTTTTCTTATCCATTTTTTAAATTTAATTTTTCATTGGACGGATATCCTGTCACGTTTATCGGGATGCTCGCGATCACACTGATCACAAGCGCAACAACAACTTCTTTAAAACAACATCAAAAAGCCGCTGCGGAACGAGAAAAAGCGCTGGCAGAAGCTGATAAAGAAAAACTGCGTGCAAATCTTTTGCGTGCCGTATCACATGATCTGCGAACACCGCTCACAAGTATTATCGGCTCTTCCTCTTCTTATTTAGAAAACGGGTCAGATATGACCGAATATGAGCGAACCGAACTTGTATCAAATATTAAAGAAGATTCTGAATGGCTGCTGAATATGGTCGAGAATCTTCTTACGATCACGCGCATAGACAACAACTCTCAAGACAAAGTGAAGAAGTCTCCGGAAGTCGTCGAAGAAGTCGTTTCAGAGGCTATACAACGGCTCAGAAAACGTCTTTCGGACGTCCGTATCAAAGTCCATATGCCGAATGATTTTCTTATGATTCCCATGGACGCCACATTAATCGAACAGGTGCTCATCAATCTTCTGGAAAATGCTTCCGTTCATTCTGAAAGTACGGAAGAGATCGATCTGATCATTACACAGACAAAAGAGTGTGTTTCTTTTTCTGTCCGTGATTATGGAAAAGGAATCGACCCTGAACAGCTTCCTTATATATTTGAAGGTCAGCGCAGTTCCGGAAAAAATTCAGACCACCATAAAGGAATCGGGATCGGTCTGTCAATCTGTAAGACGATCATAGAAGCTCATGGAGGGAAATTAACCGCTGTCAATCACAAACACGGCGCCGAATTTATTTTTACACTTCCAAAAGAAAAGGAGGTTGAAGCAAATGCCTAAATTTTCAGTCTTAATCATTGAAGATGAAAAAAATATACAAACTTTCATGGGAAAGGTTTTAAAACGTCATGACTATCAGGTTCTTTATGCCGATACCGGTAAGCAAGGACTGGAAATGATCCGTTCCCGATGCCCGGATCTTATCCTTCTTGATCTGGGACTTCCGGACATGGACGGCTGTTCTATTATCCGGGACGTCCGTACATGGGCAAGTACTCCGATCATCGTTATTTCCGCCCGCACTGCCGAACGGGAAAAGGTTGCGGCTCTTGATCTGGGCGCTGATGATTATATTACAAAACCATTCGGAACTTCCGAGCTTCTTGCACGAATCCGTGCTTCCCTCAGACACAGCAATCGTCTGCTCACTGACAGCACCTTCTATATCCGTCCTTACCGACATAAGGATTTAATACTTGACTTTTCCAAACGGCTGCTCACGATTCGCGGCAATGCTGTCCATCTGACTCCGATTGAATATAAGATTGTAGCATATCTGGCGCAAAATTCCGGAAAAGTCATTACATATGCATCGATTCTTTCAAATGTATGGGGACCTTACGCTGATAATGACAACAAGATTCTTCGTGTCAACATGGCCAATATCCGCCGAAAGATCGAAGAAGATCCCGCACAGCCTCAATACATTTTTACCGAAGTCGGAGTCGGCTATCGTATGGCTGAAGATGAAGATGAGTAAACGTTAAAAACCCGCTAAGGTTTTTGCCGTTTTATTCCATTTTACACTTTGCTCCTTTAAAATAGAGACTGATTTGTTTTTATTTCATTTGTTTTGCACAGAAAATTATTTTTTTGTGTAAAACCGCAAAATTTATTTTAAGGAGTGACCTACAATGAATATCGGTTTAATTTTACTTATGCTAATCGGAGGCTCTGTCGGAGTTTTTTCTACTCTCTACATTCTGATCAGTCTTCCTGTCATAATTTTTTTGAAGATTTATCGAAAAATTCGATTCGGAGCTTCTCTTTATGATTAAATAAAATCGATGATTTTCTTATCTTATGTATATTTTTTACAGAGCTGAACAAAAAACTCCGTATACGTCACCGGGTTTTATCCCGAATCTGTATACGGAGTTTTTATTTTATCTTATTCTTTGTTTTTATTTTTTATTATTCTTACACTTTCTTACTTAGCAGAACAATGATCTTTTATTCTTCTGTGACAGAAGCCTCTTCATCATCTGCTTCTTCTGTATCCATCACTTCATCCGTCAGCGCTGTCTCTTCGTTTTCCAAACTCTCATTTACTGCATCTGCGCTTACTGCCTCAGCGTTTTCCGCTTCTGCATTCTCTCCTTCTGCGCTCTCTTCAGTTTCAAGTTCCAGTTCCTCTGCCAGCATCGCTTCTGCTCTGGCATCTGTATTTAACGCTACGTCACGATATTTTTTCATACCCGTACCCGCCGGAATATGTTTACCGATAATTACGTTTTCTTTCAGACCGACAAGATGATCGACTTTTCCTTTGATTGCCGCTTCGGTAAGAACTTTCGTTGTTTCCTGGAAGGATGCGGCTGAAAGGAAGGAATCTGTAGCAAGTGAAGCTTTCGTAATACCAAGCATGATCTGCTCGCCTGTAGCCGGCTCTTTTCCTTCTTCTTCAAGACGCTCGTTTACTTCATTGAATTCAAGAACGTCAACCATTGTTCCCGGAAGGAATTCTGTATCACCCTTCTCTTCGATGCGGACTTTCTTCAACATCTGGCGAACGATAACCTCGATATGCTTATCGTTGATCTCAACACCCTGCAGACGGTATACTCTCTGCACTTCCTGAAGCATATAATCCTGAACGGCTCTAAGACCTTTGATCTTCAGAATATCATGCGGATTTACACTACCTTCCGTCAGTTCGTCTCCGGCTTCAAGCATCACGCCGTCCTGTATTTTAATACGAGAACCGTACGGGATCAAATACGCCTTTGATTCGCCTGTCTCATCATTTGTAACGATGATCTCACGTTTCTTCTTCGTGTCGGAAATCGTTGCGCGTCCGGCAAATTCCGTGATGATCGCAAGACCTTTCGGCTTTCTCGCCTCGAAAAGCTCCTCGACACGCGGAAGACCCTGTGTGATATCGTCACCGGCAACTCCTCCTGTATGGAACGTACGCATTGTAAGCTGTGTTCCCGGCTCACCGATCGACTGGGCAGCCACAATACCAACTGCTTCTCCGACCTGAACCGCTTCTCCTGTCGCCATGTTTGCTCCGTAACATTTTGCACATACGCCGTTCTTACATTTACATGTAAGGATCGTACGGATCTTCACTTTCTTCAGTGACTCGCCGTTCTCATCCACGCCTTTTTTCATAACGCGTTCCGCGCGGCGCGGTGTGATCATGTGGTTTGCTTTTACGAGTACATTTCCGTCTTTATCTTTGATGTCCTCACAGGAATAACGTCCTGTAATACGCTCCTGAAGGCTCTCAATCTCTTCATTTCCATCCATAAATGCAGATACATACATTCCCGGAATCTCTTTTCCTTCTTCTGCACAATCAGAATCATGGATAATCAATTCCTGAGATACGTCTACAAGACGTCTCGTCAGGTAACCTGAATCGGCTGTACGAAGAGCCGTATCTGACAGACCTTTACGAGCACCATGAGCAGACATGAAATATTCAAGTACGTCAAGACCTTCACGGAAGTTTGATTTGATAGGCAACTCGATCGTACGTCCTGTCGTATCTGCCATAAGTCCACGCATACCTGCAAGCTGCTTGATCTGCTTATCAGATCCACGGGCTCCGGAGTCAGCCATCATAAAGATGTTATTATATTTATCAAGACCTGTCAGCAGAGCCTCTGTCAGCTTATCATCGGTTGCTTTCCAAGTTTCGACAACTTCTTTATAACGCTCTTCTTCTGTTATAAGACCACGTTTGTAGTTCTTTGTGATTTTATCTACGGTATTCTGTGCTTCCTCGATCATCTGAGGTTTCTGCGGCGGCACCGTCATATCTGAAATTGATACAGTCATAGCCGCTCTTGTAGAGAATTTGTATCCGATTGCCTTTACATTGTCAAGCACTTCCGCTGTTTGTGTTGCTCCGTGAGTATTGATTACTTTTTCAAGAATCTGTTTCAACTGTTTCTTTCCGACATGGAAATCAACCTCGAGAAGCAGCTCGTTTCCTTCTACCTCTCGATCTACGAAGCCAAGATCCTGCGGAATAATCTCATTAAACAAAAGACGTCCGAGTGTCGCATCGATCGTTCCTGTCTTCTCAGTTCCGTCCGGCATCATTCTAGTTACACGAACTTTGATTCGCGAGTGGAGCGTAATATATCCGTTCTCATATGCAAGAATTGCTTCGCTCATGCTCTTAAAGAACATTCCTTCGCCCTTTACTCCCGGTCTTTCCTGCGTCAGATAATAAATACCGAGAACCATATCCTGTGAAGGAACTGCCACCGGTCCTCCGTCGGACGGTTTCAGCAGGTTGTTCGGTGAAAGAAGCAAGAAACGGCACTCTGCCTGAGCTTCCTGTGACAGCGGAACGTGTACCGCCATCTGGTCACCGTCGAAATCGGCATTGTACGCTGTACAAACGAGCGGATGAAGCTTGATTGCCTTACCTTCTACAAGAATCGGCTCAAATGCCTGGATACCGAGTCTGTGAAGCGTGGGGGCACGGTTAAGCATAACCGGATGTTCCTTGATCACTTCCTCGAGAACATCCCAAACTTCCGGCTGAAGTCTCTCTACCATTTTCTTTGCATTTTTTATATTATGTGCTGTTCCGTTTGCCACAAGTTCTTTCATAACAAACGGTTTAAACAGTTCGATTGCCATCTCTTTCGGAAGACCGCACTGATAAATCTTAAGTTCCGGTCCTACGACGATAACAGAACGTCCCGAATAGTCGACACGTTTTCCAAGCAGGTTCTGACGGAAACGTCCGGATTTACCTTTCAGCATATCTGAAAGTGATTTCAGCGCTCTGTTTCCCGGGCCTGTAACCGGACGTCCACGGCGTCCATTGTCGATCAAAGCGTCTACCGCTTCTTGAAGCATACGTTTTTCGTTTCTTACGATAATGTCCGGCGCTCCAAGCTCAAGCAGTCTTTTCAGACGATTGTTTCTGTTAATGATTCTTCTGTACAGATCATTCAAATCACTTGTCGCAAAACGGCCTCCGTCAAGCTGTACCATAGGACGAAGATCCGGCGGAATAACCGGAATTGCGGAAAGGATCATCCATTCCGGACGGTTGCCCGACTCACGGAATGCCTCAACGACTTCAAGGCGTTTCACGATTCTCGCTCTCTTTTGACCTGTCGCATTTTCCAGCCCTGCCTGAAGTTCTGCATATTCTTTTTCAAGATCGATGCTTTCCAGAAGTTCTTTGATTGCCTCGGCTCCCATGCCTACGCGGAATGAGCCGCTGCCCCACTTCTCTTTCTGTTCCTGATACTCTGTCTCAGAGAGAATCTGTTTATACTGAAGATCCGTCTCTCCTTTGTCGAGAACAATGTATGAAGCAAAGTAAAGCACTCTTTCCAATGTTCTCGGAGAGATATCAAGGATCAATCCCATACGGCTCGGAATTCCCTTGAAATACCAGATATGAGACACCGGAGCGGCAAGGGCAATATGCCCCATACGCTCACGACGCACACTTGCCTTTGTAACCTCGACGCCGCATCGGTCACAAACAACACCTTTGTAACGGATCTTTTTATATTTTCCACAATGACACTCCCAGTCTTTGCTCGGTCCGAAGATTCTCTCACAGAACAATCCGTCTTTTTCCGGTTTTAATGTTCTGTAGTTGATCGTCTCCGGCTTTGTAACCTCACCTCTTGACCATTCCATGATCTTTTCCGGTGAAGCCAGACCGATCTTGATCGCGTCAAATGTTAACGGTTGATATTGTTGTTCATTATTGTTTGGCATATATTTGGATCCTCCTCTTATTCTTCCTCATAATCGGAATACTCGTCAAACTCAATGTCCACCGGGGCATCATCATCCGGCTCTTCCTCAGGTTCAACATCCTCGAGTTCCTCGCCTACAAACTCCTTCTCACTAAATCCGTGATCACCGAAAGATTCATTCTCATCACGGTACTTTCTGTCTCCTTCGATAATGTGACGCAGATCTGTCTCACCGTAATCTACGTTCTCCATAATCTCTACTTCTGTGTTGTCATCACGCAGGACACGCACATCCAGCGCAAGAGACTGAAGCTCTTTTAAAAGTACCTTAAATGACTCCGGAATACCCGGTTCCGGTATGTTTTCTCCTTTGATGATCGCCTCGTAAGTCTTCACACGACCTACAACGTCGTCGGACTTCACTGTCAGGATCTCCTGCAGTGTATAAGATGCGCCGTACGCCTCCAGCGCCCAAACTTCCATCTCTCCGAAACGCTGTCCGCCGAACTGTGCTTTACCACCGAGCGGCTGCTGCGTAACGAGGGAGTAAGGACCTGTAGAACGCGCATGGATCTTATCATCTACAAGATGGTGAAGTTTCAGGTAGTGCATGTGTCCGATTGTTACCGGACTGTCGAAATACTCACCTGTACGTCCGTCTCTCAAACGCACTTTACCGTCTCTTGAGAGCGGAACGCCTTTCCAAAGGTTTCTGTGTTCTCTATTGTCAGACAGGTACTGCAATACTTCCGGAAGAAGCTCCTGTCCATGTTTTTTCTCAAACTCTTCCCACTCAAGATTGACATAATCATTTGCCAGATCAAGAGTATCCATAATGTCGATCTCGTTTGCTCCGTCAAAGACAGGCGTAGAAATGTTAAATCCAAGAGCTTTCGCCGCAAGACTCAAGTGGATCTCAAGCACCTGTCCGATATTCATACGAGACGGCACACCAAGCGGATTCAAAACAATATCCAGCGGGCGGCCGTTCGGAAGAAACGGCATATCCTCTACCGGAAGCACACGGGAAACGACACCCTTGTTACCGTGACGTCCGGCCATCTTATCTCCTACAGATATCTTTCTCTTCTGCGCAATGTAAATTCTGACCGCCTGATTTACCCCTGGTGAAAGCTCGTCGCCGTTTTCTCTTGTAAATACTTTCGCATCTACAACGATACCATACTCGCCGTGCGGCACTTTCAGGGACGTATCTCTTACTTCACGGGCTTTCTCTCCGAAAATCGCACGGAGAAGTCTCTCCTCAGCCGTAAGCTCTGTCTCTCCTTTCGGAGTCACTTTTCCGACAAGAATATCTCCGGCGCGCACTTCCGCACCGATACGGATGATTCCTCTCTCATCAAGGTCTTTGAGCGCATCATCGCCGACGCCCGGAATATCTCTCGTGATCTCTTCAGGTCCGAGTTTTGTATCTCTTGCCTCTGCCTCATATTCTTCGATATGAACAGAAGTATAAACATCATCCTGTACAAGTCTCTCGCTCAGAAGAACAGCATCCTCGTAGTTATAACCTTCCCATGTCATAAAACCGATGAGCGGGTTCTTACCAAGAGCCATCTCTCCGCCTGATGTAGACGGTCCGTCTGCAATAACCTGTCCTGCCGCAACAACGTCGCCTTTATTAACGATCGGACGCTGATTGTAACAGTTACTCTGGTTGCTTCGCTGGAATTTTGTCAGCTTATAAGATGTCTTCTTGCCGTCTTCTTCACGGACAACGATCTCTTTTGACGTAGAGCTTTCTACTGTTCCCGCCCATTCTGCGACAACACATACTCCCGAGTCAACGGCAGCTTTTACTTCCATACCCGTACCGACTACCGGAGCCTCTGTCGTCAGAAGCGGAACTGCCTGACGCTGCATGTTCGATCCCATAAGAGCACGGTTGGCATCGTCATTTTCAAGGAACGGGATCAGAGCCGTAGCGACTGAGAATACCATCTTCGGAGAAACGTCCATGTAATCGAACTTGCTTCTCTCGTATTCCTGCGTTTCCTCTCTGTAACGACCGGATACATTTTTATGAATAAAGTGGCCTTCTTCATCAAGCGGTGTATTCGCCTGTGCCACATGATAATTGTCTTCTTCGTCAGCTGTCATATAAATAACTTTTTCTGTAACGACCGGATTTTCCGGATCAGACTTATCAATCCAACGATATGGCGCTTCAACAAATCCATACTGATTAATTCGCGCATATGTTGCCAAAGAGTTGATCAGACCGATGTTCGGACCTTCAGGCGTCTCGATCGGACACATTCTTCCATAGTGTGAATAATGTACGTCTCGAACCTCGAATCCGGCGCGATCTCTGGAAAGACCTCCCGGTCCAAGTGCGGAAAGACGTCTCTTATGTGTCAGCTCTCCAAGCGGGTTGTTCTGATCCATAAACTGAGACAACTGAGAAGAACCGAAGAACTCTTTCACCGCTGCCGTCACCGGTTTGATATTGATCAGTGACTGCGGGGAAATTCCTTCCTGATCCTGTGTCGTCATACGCTCACGGACAACTCTTTCTAATCTTGAAAGACCGATTCTGTACTGATTCTGGAGCAATTCTCCTACTGCGCGGATACGGCGGTTGCCCAAATGGTCAATGTCATCATCCGTTCCCATGCCATATTCAAGATGCATATTATAGTTGATGGACGCGAGGATGTCCTCTTTTGTAATATGCTTCGGGATCAAATCGTGAATATCACGTTTGATCAACGCTTTCATCTCTTCGATGTCTCCTGCGGACTCTTCGATAATTCCCGCCAAAACCGGATAATATACCTGCTCCGTAACACCTACTTCTTCAGGATCGATATCTGTAACAGCCTGAAGATCTACCATCATATTAGAAAGGATCTTGATGTTTCTCTCTTCATCTTCACCTTCTACCCACAGGTAAGGAACGGCATTGTTCTGAATCTTATCTGCAAGTTCACGAGTGATCTTCGTACCTTTTTCAGCAACTATCTCTCCCGTAAGCTGACTCACCACATCCTCTGCAAGTATGCAGCCTGCAATACGGTTTTTCAGCATCAGTTTCTTATTGAATTTATAACGTCCGACCTTTGCGAGATCATATCTTCTCGGATCAAAGAACATGCTGTTAATCAGACTTTCCGCGCTGTCTACTGCAAGCGGCTCGCCCGGGCGGATCTTCTTGTACAGTTCCAAAAGACCTTCCTGATAACTCTCCGCAGTGTCCTTTGTAAAGCTTGCAAGGATCTTCGGCTCTTCACCGAAAAGATCAACAATCTCTGCATTCGTTCCGATACCAAGTGCACGGATCAGCACTGTGATCGGAACTTTTCTTGTACGATCGACGCGCACATAAAAAACGTCGTTGGAGTCTGTCTCATATTCAAGCCATGCGCCTCGGTTTGGGATCACTGTAGATGAGTACAGTTTCTTTCCGAGTTTATCATGAGCAATGCCATAATAAATTCCCGGAGAACGCACGAGCTGACTGACGATAACACGCTCTGCACCGTTGATAACAAATGTACCCGTCTTTGTCATCAGCGGAAGATCTCCCATAAAAATCTCATGCTCGTTAATCTCATCAGTCTCTTTATTGTGGAGACGGACTCTCACTTTTAAGGGAGCAGCATAAGTCGCATCGCGCTCTTTACACTCATCGATCGTATATTTCACATCGTCCTCGCAAAGTGTGAAATCTACGAATTCCAGACTTAAGTGTCCGCTGTAATCAGCGATCGGGGAAATATCGTCGAACACCTCTTTGAGTCCTTCGTCAAGAAACCATTGATAGGAATCTTTCTGAACTTCAATGAGGTTAGGCATCTCCAATACTTCTTTCTGCCGTGAGTAACTCATGCGGAAACTTTTTCCGGTTTTAATGGGACGGATTCTGTTTTTCTCCATTGACGTTTCACTCCTCTATCATTTTTTCAATCATTCCTCTTTCGTTGTCCGCATCTCCTTTGTCGGACAACATCGAATGACCTGAATCTTTACAAACGGGACTTCTCTTGCATCTCAGTTATTCCCGTCATCGTGGCAGTCGCCAAAACACCGTATAAACAGAGATTTTGGCACGTTGCTTCGCGTAAATGAAAAGAGCCTTGTAATAGTAATAACGCTTCTAATACGGCATACCTTTCCATAATAGTGCATTTTTAACTATAACACAAAGCTCTTTTCGTTGTCAATAACATTTCCCATTTTTTTCTTGACATTTTTCTTCATATATGATATTATGCGTCACTTTTCGACAAACGGCGATGTTTAACGTAAACGCACAACAAAGACAAAAGAACCGCAGAAGCATTTTATCTTCTGCGGTTGATTTTCTTAAGACCGTCTTACTTAAAGACGTTCATAAAGTTATCGGAAACTCCGATTATTTCATGCTAACTTCTGCACCTTCTGCCTCAAGTTTAGCTTTGATCTCCTCAGCCTCTGCTTTGGAAACACCCTCTTTGAGTGTCTTCGGAGCGTTGTCAACAAGCTCTTTTGCTTCTTTCAGTCCAAGACCTGTGATCTCACGAACTGCTTTGATAACTTTAACTTTGGAAGCTCCTGCAGATACGAGTTCTACGTCAAACTCATCTTTTTCTTCTGCTGCTGCGCCACCGTCTGCTGCTGCTGCAACTACAACGCCTGCTGCTGCAGATACACCAAACTCTTCTTCACATGCTTTTACTAATTCATTTAACTCTAATACTGATAACTCTTTGATCGCTTCGATCATTTCAGCTGTTGTCATTTTAGCCATTTTTGATATCCTCCATTTTTAAATTTACTCTGCCGGACTCTTCTTCTGATCTCCGGTTCAGATTTTGTTCCTTTTTACATTGCGCCGCATATCCGGCACATCTGTGTTTTACTCCTCTGCTGCCGCTTCTTCGGCCGGAGCCTCTGTTGCTGCCTCGCCGTCTTTCTCAGCGATCTGTTTAATAACACGAGCAAAGTTTGTAATCGGTGACTGCAAGCTTCCGAGCAATTTGGAGAGAAGTACCTCTCTTGACGGAATCTTAGCCAGTTCATTCAATCCGGCTACATCATATACAGTTCCTTCAATTACACCGGCTTTCATCTCAAGTTTGTCTGCTGTCTTAGCAAACTCTGCAAGAATTCTGGCCGGAGCTGTCGCATCTTCCTTAGATACGCAAAGTGCGCTCGGTCCTTCTAAATACTCATCCAGACCCGCGAACTCTGTTCCTTCAAATGCTCTCTTCATCATTGTGTTCTTACATACTTTGTAAGTAACGCCGGCTTCTCTGAGCTTTTTACGAAGCTCTGTATCCTGTGCTACTGTAAGTCCACGGTAGTCAACGATAACTACAGACTGAGCATCTTTGATGTCTTCTGCGATAGCTGCTACGATCGGTTGTTTTAATTCAACTTTTGCCACGTCCAGGTGCACCTCCTTATAGATTTTAAATGACTGCGTCCTGAGACCTTCAATCATCGGAAGCGCCGAAAGGCACGTCCCGGGATTGCAGGCGATTACCAACATCCCGGGCAGACCCGGACTTTGGCTCATCGCCTATACAAAAAACCTCTGCGACAGAAGACACAGAGGTTTACAAATGTTCTTTTTAAAAAGAATTCGTATCTTCCTCGGCAGGCGTTCTCAACCTTATGCCTAACGGCACCTGCTGTCTTCGGCAGTCAATTACTTTTATAAAATATCACTACTCATCCAAATTGTCAAGCACTTTTTCCACGTATTGTTCCGCTTCATTTTCCGATAAGGAAAAGCAAGTTAATTTTACCATAAAAATAGGACCTTTCGCGTGAGCGAATGATCCTATTTCTTTTAGGAACTTATTTCACAGTCCCTTTTGTGTTCACATAACATCTTATGAATCAGATATTTTTTATTTCACTCTTTTTCTTCTGAAGAGTGTTACTACAGCGATTCCGCCCGCTGCCAGTAAAACCGTCAGATATCCTGCGATGTTTGCACTATCTCCTGTGACAACCGCTGTGTCGCCACCCTTTCCGCCGTTTCCGCCCGGCTCCGGGTTCGACTGCGGCTTAGAAGCAAGACCTTTATAAGCAGCTTCCAGCGCCGCTTTCGCCGCATTCACTTCATCCTGCGTTGCATTCGGATTTGCAAGAATCTTTTCTGCTTCTGCACGGGCTTTATCAAATGCCGCCCAGCTGTCCGCCGTATATCTATCCGATTTGATATCTTTATACTCTTCATAAATATTCTGCAATCCACTCTTATCCACAACATCCGGTTCCGGATTCGGCTTCGTTTCTTCCGGCTTAAGTGATTTAAACGCTTTCTCAAGATTTTCCGCCGCTACATCCACTTCATCCTGCGTTGCATCCGGATTTGCAAGAATCTCTTCCGCTTCTGTGCGGGCTTTATCAAATGCCGCCCAGCTGTCTTTTGTATATCCGTCCGCTTTGATATCTTTATACTTATTATAAAGTTTCTGCAGTTTGCTCTTATCCGTAACATCCGGTTTCGGATCCGGAGTTTCCTTATCTTCTAAAATAAGAGATGTCATTGCTTTAGATAAGTCTCTCTTCATTATTTCCACATCGTTTGCATCTGCATTTTCCATAGATGCCAGCTTTTCCGCATCTGCAATCTTGTCCTGAAGCGCATCCCATGATTCTTTTGTAAACCCTTCATTCTTGATTGCTTTCGCCTCAGTGATCACAGCAGTCAAACCTTTAATATCTGCCGGAACGTCAGCCTGATGCAATTTTAATTCTGCCGCCGCACCATTGTTATTTGCCGCCTCCAGATAAACCAGACGCACATGTTTCGTAGTAACTTTGTTAAAATCAATTACTTTTGTATCCGCATTATTTTTCAATGTGCCTTCTGCATGCTTCGTATAATTTGTTCCGTCGTTACTGATCTGAATCTCATACTTAGTCGCATTACCATTCGTTCCTGTCTGACGCGGCACATAAGTAAGCCCATCGACCGCCATTGCCTCTTTCATTTCAAGATCAATCCAATGCGGCATAGTTGTAATATCCCACTTTGAATGCCAGATTGTACTTGTATCTCCATCTAACACTTTATCCGGTGCCGATCCCTTATCCTGATGTGATGATGCTGTTGCCGTAAGTATTGCATTATCTACATAGTTGATATTCCTTCCTTCAACCAATGTCAATCCTGCCAGAGCATCTGCCAGCATTTTCTCATAGCCGTCCACTGTACTCTGCATTCCTGCCGGCAACCCGGTACGAATCTGTGAAAGCACATACTCAAGCCACGCTGCCGATTCTTTTGTAAACGGAGACAGATCTGACGGAATTGTCTTCTTTAGAACCTCAATTCTACTATAATCTGCTTTTTTATAATCACTATCGGCTAAAATAGCATTAATCTTACCGGTTAATTCATTAATTGCTGATGCGTCCGGATTATAAGCGGCAAAAATCGCCTCTGCCTCTTTTACAAGTTGTGCAAGTTCAGCATTTTCTGTTTTTCCGAGCACCTGATTCGCTGTAAGCACTGCGTAATCAAGCGGCATTGTAGATGCAAAATCGGCATTTGTTCCAAGGCGAACGTCATCTACATAACCTGCAAATGCATTCTTTGTACTTCCGATTCTTTCCACCGGGAACATAGTTGTTGCAAGCAACGGTCTTCCCTCTATACGTTCATCATCGCCAAGTGTATCTCTTAATTCTCCATTCACATAGAGATATGCCTTATTCTGCTCATTTTTAAATTCCAGTTCTACCCATTCATTCACAGGAAGTTTATAATCAAAGGAATAGTCATGATTTTCTCTTGTGAAACCGACCTTTCCGGTTTCTTTTTGAACCGCTTTGATCGTTCCGTAGCTGCTCTCAAAGAGGATCTGTTCTTCATCACTGTCTGTTGTTCTCTTTACTTTTACACGTAAATCATTTCCCAGACCTGCTGTCATAAGATCCGTACTTACATAACTTTCTTTTCCTTCGAGCTTCAACGCGTCTCTTCCGTCTACGCTTTCAATGGCAGCATTTTTTCCGTTTTTAAGATCATGTCCGTTACCGGATGCATCTTTCATATTATCCATCGGATAATGAACCGCCGCGCCTTCTTCATTTTTCGCTGTCTCGTATGTAAAGTTTGTTCGTGGAGCGACTCCAAGCGCTGCATAATCTTCTTTTGCCGCACTCAGATCTTTATTTCCTTTTCCCCACAACTTTGCACCAAACAATGCGATTTCATTATCAATACGGTCATATACATCATATTCACTGACACCGTTTTCCAGATAATCCGTCATGTCATTCCATACTGCAATGGCACCGCCGATCATCTGTTTATCTCCTGCCGGAATTGTCACACCGCCGATGGAGTTGATTGCCAGATTATATAATACATCTTCATTCAGATAATCATAGTAATAGCCGGCATTTGGAACAATGTAGTAATTTCCGTCGTTACAGTTGATCAAATCGTAACCCTGCTCATACATCTTGTCCATATTTGCCCAGCCAAAATTCCACAGGTTCATCTGCACGCCTTTGCTGCGCACTGAAGTTTCTCCCTTAATCGAGGAAAGACTTCCCCATATACGCGGCGTACGTCCGCTGTCCTGTACATACTCAAGCATATCGTCTGCAAATTTTCTATACGCTTCCGGTGCCGCCGTATATTCGTCTGCTCCGACATGTACGACAGTATCTTTATCGAATACCGGATCAGTCAGGTCTTTACCCATATATTCATTAAAAATACTCTGTACGAATTCCAAACTATCATCATATTTTTCTTTCAGCGCAAGATGATCGTTGTCTCTTCCATAAGTACCATGACGCAAATCAGGTCTTACTTTTGTTAATGCCAGAGAATGTGCCGGTGTATCAATCTCCGGTACAATATCCACGCCATACACTCTGGATTCCTGAATCAGATTCCGGAACTCTTCTTTTGTATAGAACACATCCTTGCTTGTCAGATCAGCCTTATACAGACCGCCTTTTCCGCCTTCTTTGATATCAGATTCCAGACGGAACGCGGAATATGCCTGCATTGGGTCCTCTCCGATCTGAGAGTAGTGCTCCAACGGGATCAGGTTATCATTCAAATGGATCTGGAAGTCGTTCATCTTATACCATGACATCTGTTTTACCGTATCTTCCAGCCAGTCCATTGTAAATGTCTTACGTCCAACATCCAAAATAAATCCGCGCACTTTATAAAGCGGGTAATCTCTCGCAATACCCTGCGGAATATTTCCGTCTGCTTTCAAACTCTGTAAAATCGTTCTTGTAGCCCAGAACGCTCCTGTTGTTGTCTCCGCTTCTACCGCAGTCTTTTCATCTACCGTCATAAGGTAGCCTTCCTCCTGCAGTCCTTTGCCTTCTTTTGTCAGCGCAAAGAAAAAGTCGCCTGCATTCGCCGAAGCCGCAGTTACTACAGGGAGCGTCTGTCCCATAATTGCCTCATAATCTTTTGCAAATGCATCTGCCATTTCCTGAAGGCTTGCATCTTGAATGACAATACGGCTTCCCTCGTTCGGAGTGAATATTCCGGCATTTCCCTTCCACTCTCTGATTTCCGGCAGAACGTCCGGCGCCGCATTATCTCCTTCTTTCGTTTCATATTCTCCCGGAACAGTTACCGGAATTTCCTTAAAACGATAAGATCCGTTTTCTTTATTCTCTATTTTAAAGGAAACTTTTACTGTCGTATCTACAACCGGCTGATAAATATTCAAGTCTGCATCTACAACCTGCTCATAATCCGTTCCGTTGTATGTTACCTTTTCCGTTTTTGTTTCTTCCGGAATATGGACTGTCAGCTTCTTATCACCCTTTTTCGGAGTATCAACCGAGATCCCTTCCTCAATATCTACCTTAGGCTCGCCGCCGTATACTTCCATTTCATAAATCGAGATCGAATTCCAGCTTGCCCCTTCATTATCAGGATCATTCTTTGTAAATGAATTGATATACAAGCGCACATATCTTGCTTTCTCAACTTTATCCAACACGATTGCATCTTTCAATGCCTTCGGACGATCCTGTACGTGCTTCACATCTTTCCAATCGGATTCCGCCGGCGCTTCTGCCGTGTTTGCGATCTGGATCTTATAGTCCGTCGCTTTTCTTGTTTCCCAGAAAATACAGACTGTTTTTACATCCATTTCTTTTCCGAGATCGACATAAATCCAGTGCGGGGCGTCCGCTACCGCGCTGCTCCATCTTGAGTTTCTGTCTTTTGTGTTGCCGTCAAATGCTTTTGCCGCGCCTAAATCGCCGGTTTCTGCAGAATCCGCAACGGCTGTTTTTCCCTGAGCAACGTTTTCTTCCGGATTTTGAGGTTTTTCCGGAGTCGTTTCTTTTTTATCACGGATCTCAAATTCACGTATTGAAACGCTGTCATAAGCGCCTGTTTTCAATGACTCCACAGTCAGCTTCACATATCGGTAACTTACCGGCTCTTCCAATGTCACCACTGTGTCCTGCGGAAAACCTTCTGCTTGTTTATCCTCTGATTGATGGATTAAAGTCCACTTTGAATTATCGTTAGAACCTTCAATTTTAAACTTTCCGATCAACTGTTTTCCTACGGTAGCTCCTGTACCGCCTTCACTTAAAATACGAAACTGCGTAAAGGACTTTTGTTCTCCCAAGTCCACTTGCAGCCATCCCGGAGCCGCACCTTCAGAAGACCACCGAGTCTCATCTTTGCCGTCAACTGCCTTTGACGCGCTCATATCATTCCCGTTTTGATTGTACTGAGCATTTGCAGTCGCCTGACATCCCAAAGCCAGATTCACTGCTTTGTCCTCTGACTCCTCCGCAAGAGAAATCATCCCGTTTGACAAGATGCAGCTTGCACATAATGATACCGCTACTAGTCTTTTGAACGACTTTTTCACATTATGCATTACTTTCTTTTTCCTCCTTTTTCATAACTTTTTCGGAAATAATGCCCCCTATTTCCAGATAATACAAGAAAAAAAGACAATCCCTACTTTACCAACCATATAATCAGTTAAAAGGTTTTGCCTGCGCTATAACAGTAATACTCTGTCACTTATTTTCTTATATCATTTAAATGATATTACCAATTTTAAACAAAAATGTCAAATTATTTTTCGCTTTTTGCACCACTTCCCCACCGGTTTCATTACTATCTTACAGCTTTAAAACTATCGTCCCCTCATATTCCCCCTTTATTTTTGGTAATTATATACAAACCTTCCCATAAATATCTTTCGGAACGTACGCTTTCACTTCAATCCCTTCCGGAACATACTTCTCCGACAAAAGTTGTCCGCGGCTTCGGATAAGCTGAATTTTCGATGCTTCCGAGAAATCATACAAACGCTCCACATAGATCTGTTCTCTTCGTACGATCTCGAGAAGCGCCTTTTTCAATTCTGCAAGACCTTCTCCTGTTTTTGCCGAAGTCGGAATCGAATATTCCGCCTGAAAATCCCGATAGTTGCCTGCCAACTCGAGTTTATCCTGCTTATTAAAAAGTGTGATCACCGGTCGGTCTGCCGCTCCAAGCTGACGCAATGTATCGTAAACAACATGCATTTGCTCATCCATTTGCGGATTAGATGCATCTACCACATGAATAATAATGTCCGCATACTTCGCTTCTTCTAACGTACTTTTAAACGCTTCCACAAGGTGATGAGGCAGTTTTCTTATAAAACCGACCGTATCTGTAACTAATATTTCCTGCGTATTATCGAGAACAAGAGAGCGGGTTGTAGTATCTAATGTGGAAAACAGCATGGCGTCTTCTAAAATGCCGGCATTTGTCAGCGCATTTTCTATACTGCTCTTTCCCGCCGATGTATATCCTACTAAAGCCGCCACCTTTAATCCCGACTGTTTTCTCTGTGTCCGTATTAATTCCCGATGCTTTTCCACGTCTTTTAGTTCTTTTTTCAGTCTGCTGATCCGTTCTCTGATCAAACGCCTGTCCATCTCCAGCTTTTTTTCTCCCGGACCTCTCGTTCCGATCCCCCCGCCGAGACGGGATAAAGATCTGCCAAGCCCCGCCAGTCTTGACGCTCTGTATCGAAGCTGAGCAAGCTCCACCTGGATCTTTCCTTCTCCCGATACTGCCCGCGCCGCAAAAATATCAAGGATCAAAAGCGTCCTGTCTATAATTTTACATGACAGTTCTTCTTCAAGGTTGCCTAATTGTGCGCTCGTCAGCTCATCGTCGCAAATAATCCCCGTCGCGTCAGTCTCCCATATAAGATCTTTGAGTTCCGTCAATTTGCCTTTCCCGATATATGTTCCCGGATGCGCGCTCTCTCTTGGCTGGATCAGCCTGCCGACTACAGCCGCTTTTGCGGTTTTCGCCAATTCCGAAAGTTCGTCAAGCGAACGGTTTGCCGCATCTTCATTTCCCGTATCGATTCCGACGAGGATCACCCTCTCGTCGATTTGTTCCATCTCATACATATTATTTCTCCGAATTTTCTTTTATGAGGATTTTTCTTTTATGAGAATTTTCCCTTCGCAAAGATTTTCCCTCCACGTAGATTTTCCCTTCACAAAGATTTTCCCTCCACGTAGATTTTCCTTTCACGTAGATTTTCCTTTCACGTAGATTTTCCTTTCACGAAAAATTCCCTTTCATGAGGACTTTCTTTTGCCAAACGGTTGTTTATCTCGTTTCCAAAAACTCGGCTTCCCTTTCCATCGCTGTATCTTCCGGATATTCGATCAGATACTCGGACGCTTTTTGCTTCGCGTTTTCCCAATCAGCCAGTTTTTCATAACAGACAACTTCGTTATATCTCATCTCCTGAATCATTTCAGCGGAATCTTTTCCATTTTCCGAATTCTTCTCTTCTTCACCTGACGTATCTGTTTCCGCCATGGCAAGACCCGCCTGTATATATTCAAGAGCCGCCTCGTAATCCTCTGTCTTCATTGCACAAATACCCATCAGATTATAAATCTGAGTCGTCTGTACCGCTCCTGTGTCAACAGCTTTTTTAAACGCATCGAGAGCCGAGCTATACTCCTCCTGCTCATAATATGTCATCGCAAGTCCCCGATACCCCTCTGCCGCTTTCTTCTTATCCTTTTCTTCAGTCAGTTTTTCAAACTGTGCCTGCGCCTCTTTATAATCTCCTGCCTCCAATGCCTCTACACCTGATTTCGCACTGTTTGCACAGCCTGATGCCACAGTCGGCACAGCCATACAAAGAACTGCCGCCAACACGATCTGTTTTTTGATTTTCACGATTCGTTTACACCCCCGATTCCGGATACTTCATCATCCAAAATGAATTCAAAATATTAATTACCATCACAACCATGTCTGCTATAATAGCGCTTTGCATCGTCACAAGACCGAAAAACGCAAGTATGACTAAAAATACTTTCATACCGATCGCAAACAATACATTTTCCCGTACAGACCGGATCGTTCCTTTTGCGATCCGCACCGCATTTATAATCTTCGACGGCTCATCTTCCATAAGGATAATGTCCGCCGCCTCAAGCGCGGCATCCGCGCCGAGACCGCCCATCGCGATACCGATGTCTGCAAGCGCCAAAACAGGCGCGTCATTCATTCCGTCTCCTACAAACGCCAATTTTTCATTTTCCATGCGGTCATTGCAAAACTCTTCCAGAAGTTGCACTTTATCTTCCGGCATCAGCTCCGCATAAACACTGTCTATTTTCAGCTCTGCCGCCACTTTTTCCGCCGTACGCTCGTTATCTCCGGTCAGCATAACCGTTCCCATATTTTTCTTTCGCATCCAGCGCATCAGTTTTCCCGTATCTTTACGAATCGTATCCGCAATCAATATGTATCCCGCATACTTTCCGTCAACAGCCACATGAACGGCAGTTCCGTCTTTTTCCGTCTGTGCATAAAGGATTCCTTCCCGGTTCATCAGCCTTGTGTTCCCGGCATAAACTTCCAGTCCGTCCACAAACGCATGAACGCCGTACCCCGGTTCTTCTTTCACATCTTTGATCCGCGTGCTTTCAGCCGGCTTTCCATAAGCTTCCGCAAGAGACAGCGCCACCGGATGCTTTGAATAACTTTCCGCCAAAGCCGCGAGCTCCAGCAGTCTTTCCTTTTCAAACTTATACGGAACAATATCTTTCACATGAAATACGCCTTCCGTCAGTGTTCCCGTTTTATCAAAAACATATGTGTCTACCCGGATCAGATCTTCCAAAACAGCTCCGCTTTTTATCAGAACGCCCTGCTTTGAAGCAGATCCTATCCCGCCCAGAAACGCAAGCGGTATAGAAACCATCAACCCGCACGGACATGCCGCCACAAGAATGATCAATCCTCTGTATATCCACTCCGCCTTCGCCTCCACAAACATCATAGGCGGGAGAATGACAGTTAAAAGCGCGATCAAAATAACAATCGGCGTATAATATTTTGTGAATTTATCTACAAAATGTACGCTCTCCGATTTGTTTTCATTTGCGCTTTCTACAAGCCGCATAATCTTCGCCGCAGTAGAATCATTGTACAGTTTCTCAACTCTGGCTTCCAACACGCTGTTCAGATTGATGCTTCCGCTAAACAGCCTGTCTCCGATCCGCACAGTGACAGGATCCGGTTCTCCTGTCAGCGCCTTCATATCAACCGTTCCCGTTCCGCTTGTCACAACCGCATCAACCGGGATCTTATCTCCCGGATGCAATACGATCGTCTGTCTCAAATTCAGTTCCTGCGGCGGAACGATCTTTTCTGTGTTTCCGATTTTCAGGTTCGCATATTCCGGACGGATATCTATAAATTTCGCAATAGATTTTTTCGTCCTGCTCAGAGAGATTTCTTCTACAAGTTTTCCGACCTGATAAAAGAGCATCGCCGCAACGGCTTCTTTGTAACGTCCTACAAAAAATGCTCCTACAGTCGCTATGATCATCAGTAAGTTTTCATCCAGAAACTGCTTTTTCAAAAATTTTTCTGCCTGCTCTTTATAAATACTGATCGCCGATACAATATACGGCAGTAAAAACAAAAGCATCTCCGCCTTTGATTTCATCTTTGCCTGCATGCTTATTAAAAATGCCAGCAAATATAAAACAAGACCGATACCGATCTCCAATTCCCTTTTCCTTGTTTCTCTCGTCATTCCTTTTTCCCTTTTCGCCAACTGTCCTTGTATTATTCCTGTATATGTTCCATCCCCTGATTGATAATCGTTTTAATGTGCCCGTCTGCAAGAGAATAGAATACTGTCTTTCCTTCCCTTCTATTTTTCACGAGTTTCATCTGCTTTAAAATGCGAAGCTGATGAGAGATCGCCGACTGAGTCATATTCAGCGTCTTTGCCAGATCGCACACGCACATCTCCGAATGAAACAACACGCTTAACAATTTCAGTCTCGTCACATCTCCGAACACTTTAAAAAATTCCGCAAGATCATTCAGCTCTCTTTCTGCCGGAATGTGTTCCTTTACTTTTTTTACTACATCTTCATGAACATGTATAAAATCGCAGCGTTCTATTTCTGTTTTTTCTTCCTGCATTCGTCTTTTCCCTCCAAATATACAGTATAACGAAAAGAGGCAAAAGCATCAATATCTTTTGCCCCCAAAGCTTAAAACTTAAGATTACTTAAGATTTTCTTTACTGTTTTCTTCTTTCGCCGATCACATTGTCAAACACATCTTCCATACTTTCTTTTCTCTGATCGTCTCTGATCATGCATGCCTGAATCGCCTCATTCAAAGAGAGCATCTTGTCGTCAAGTTCCGACACCATCTTCGCACACTCTTTCAATTCTCTGCTTATATAATCAGGCGCATTCCCTTCAAACTTATAATAAATCTTATGTTCCAAACTCGCCCAAAAATCCATCGCTATCGTTCGGATCTGGATTTCCACTTTTGTATCGACTACGCTGTCGGAAAGAAAGATCGGAACGGATACAAGCATATGATAACTTTTATAACCGCTTTCTTTTGGATTTTTAATATAATCTTTGATCGAAAGAACTTTCAGATCGCTTTGATTGCCGATCATCTCCGCCAGACGGTAAATATCAGATGTAAAGGAACAAATAAGACGTACTCCCGCAATGTCATTGATATAGCGTACCATGTTCTCGATCGACGTCTCATGGCCATACCGCCTTAATTTCTTCACAATGCTTTCCGGCGTCTTTATCCTTGTCTTTATATGCTCGATCGGATTATATTGATGTACATGCTGAAATTCGTCATTCAAAATCTCCAGCTTTGTTCCTACTTCTTTCAGCGCTGCGTTATACAGAAAAATGATCGTCTTCCAGCTATCGACATCCTCATAGCTTTTCAGCGCAGCTTCCACTTGTTGTTCACTCGTCATTTCAGACTGCCTCCGCCAGTTATTTTACTTTTTCATTCTAACATAAATCCTAAGGCATGTCACAGATTTCATTGTTTTTTAAGACTTCTCTTACAGCTCTAATTTCATATCTCCCTGACGGATCCACTTCTTTTTCCGCATAAACTCAGAAATGAGAAGCGTCACCGCCGCAGGAAGGATAAACTGGATCAAAATGATCTTTCCGAGCACGATCACTCCCGCTTCACTTTGCGTCATTACCTGCCATGTCATAAGCGGACCGACAAGTCCGGCCGTTCCCATACCCGACCCCGTAGCGTTGTTCGTCATATGAAGAAGCATTGTTCCGATCGGACCTAAAACGGCGCTTGACAAAATGACCGGCAGCCAGATCAAAGGTCTTCTTACGATATTCGGTATCTGAAGCATCGACGTTCCGATTCCCTGCGCCAGAAATCCGCTGAATTTATTTTCTCTCCAACTAGCCACCGCAAATCCGATCATATTACAGCAGCATCCGATCGTCGCCGCCCCTGCCGCCAGTCCCGACAGATTCAGGATTACTCCAAGCGCCGCGGAGCTGATCGGAAGCGTCAGGATCATTCCCATTAAAACGGAAACGACAATTCCCATCAAAAACGGCTGCTGCTCTGTTCCCCAGTTGATCAAAGAGCCAAGCCATAACATAAATTCAGAAATCGGCGGACCGACAAACAGACCGACTGCCGATCCCGTTCCGATGCAGACCAGTGGAGTCAGTATAATATCAAGTTTTGTTTTACCCGAGATCAAGATCCCGATCTCGATCGCCAGATACGCCGCCGCAAAAGCGCCTAACGGCTCTCCCGGCCCTGCAAGAACCAGATTCCCGTCCACAAGAACCTGTCCGGATAAGATTTTCCCGGCAAATGCACCGATCATGCCGACAACCGCGGCCGAAACGATTACGAGATGTCCCGCTTCTAATTTTCGCGCTACACCGACTCCGATGCCTGCACCTGTCAAACCTGCGGCAATCTTTCCAAGTTCATAAATAAGATCTCCTGTGCCGCCTCCCATAAACAACCCGATCTGCTGAATGATCGTTCCTATGATCAGCGTAGCAAAAAGTCCCTGCGCCATGCCGCCCAGACCATCTATAAAAATCCGATCTAAAAGTTTTTTCATTTCTTAAGGTACCCCCACTCGCCTGCATACGCTTCTTTTGCCGCAAAACACGGAGTCGTTTTTCCTTCTGCGTCCACGATTTCGGGGATCATGTCTGACTGCTCAAAATGATAATCCGTCAAAAGCCAGCTTACGATATTTACATTGTCCTTCCTTCCCACAACACAGTCCGGCGCAGCCATAAAAATCATCTGTTCAAGAAAATCTATATCGACTTTATTTTCTTTACTGTACAAAAGAAGATTTTTATGAAACCACAAATACACCCCTTTTACCGTCTCTTCTGTTTCTTGCTCTCCCTCGGTGTCAAGATTTCGCTTTTCCGAATCGAGATATACTGTCTGAAACTTTTCGTCAAATCCAAACTCCTCGATCGCCGCCAAAGTTGCTCCGGCATACGGCTCTTCCTGTAAATACTTTTCCAATATTTCTTTGTCATTTATCGTGCATACTCTGATCATCTTTTTACTCCTTTACAAACTCCTGCGTCACATCATGTTTTCTTTTTTCATTTCACCGCACAGACACGATATAAACTTGATGGCTTTCCCTGCATGTATATTTTGTCCGAGCGCCTGAACTGATACTAATATATCAAAAAGGACTTGCACAAGCAACGGGATTTTTGTATGATAAATTTCATAAACTTTGAAAGGAGCTTCGTTATGTTTCGTTTATGGGGAAAAGAATTTAAAGAAAACAGGCTTCTGCGCGATACTGTCATTTGCGATGAGACAACAGACACCCGCACACATAAGATTTTCAACGCTTTGGACGCCATCTGCTATGAGTTCGATCTAAGCAAGCCTATCTGGCTTGACACAACGATCGCCGACTTCAAACGGCACGCAAAAGCTCGGTTTTATCAGGATAACTTTGTAGACAGCATTGATTTTGATTATTTAGAAATAGAGGTGATCGAGGAATAATCCCCGGTCACCTCTGTCTTTTACCATCTTTCGTTATTATCCGATCTATCTGCGCCTCTTATCAGCGGCTGATCGTCACTTATTTCTAACCGCCGCCTGTTTCCGGTTGTCATTCATTTCTGATCGCCGCAAGCGGACTTAACTTCATCGCCCTTCTCGCCGGGAAATATCCCGCCGCCGTTCCGACAAGCATTGCAAATCCAAGAGAAACAAGAACAAGCCACAAAGGAATATAAGAAATCTGCCCTGTTGTCATTCCCATCTCTTTGCCCTTCACAAGAGCATTGATCGCCGCAGACATAAGGAAACTTAAAACATTTCCGATCACACCTCCGCCAAGTCCGATAAACGCCGCTTCCAAAAGAAACATCTGACGAATATTTCCAAGACTGCATCCGATCACTTTCATAACGCCGATTTCTTTCGTTCTCTCATAAATAGACATCATCATCGTATTTGCGATTCCGATCGCCGCCACAAACAGCGAAACCGCTCCGATTCCGCCAAGCACCGCCTGAACCATCGCAAACTGTTTCTTCATACTGTCGATATATTCGATGTTCGACGAAACATTATATCCCATCGCCCGAATCGCGTCTGAGACAGCCTCTACGTTTTCCATGTCGTCTGCCTGTACTCTTGCCGACGAATATACAAACTTATTATATGGCTTTCCGCTCTTCGTCGTCGGCTGCCCCGGAATCGCTCTTCCCCGGAATTCTTTTTCAAGATATGTCCGCAGTTTATTGATATCGCAAAACGTCATATATGAATTGACTGTATATGTGTCCGGTCCGCCCTTTAAAACGCCGCTTGCAGATACGACATGTTTTTTCGGAGGCGTTTTAGGCGATGCGCTTCCTCCTTCCGCGCCTTCTCCCATGGCTGCTCCTCCCGGATCTGAAACCGCGCTTTGCGACTGATAGTAACCGTCCTGATCAAGGATAAGAAACACCGCGTCCGTCTGTAAGTCTATATCGGGAAGTTCTCCCGAATCCCAGTATCCTCTTCCCGACGCCTTCTCGTAAAAATTCGTTATCACCGTATTTCCATACACAAGTTCCAACTGCGCGCTGTTCGGATCAGGCAGCCGTCCGCCGTCTTCCAATTCCAGATTCATCGTCTTTAAACCTTCCGGAGTCATTCCCGTCAGTTCGATAAATCCTTCATATTTTCCTTTCAAAGCGACTGCCGTTATGCTCAAGATAGGCTCTGCACTTTTTACATGGGCCACACTTTTCAAATCTTTGATCACATCATCTGTGATGTATTTCTGCGATTCTTCTTCGTCCGAAGACATTCCCGAATAACCGTACATCATTCCGCCCGAATCTTTTCCCGTCACGGTAATACTTGTCGTTCCTCCGTTTTGCTCCACCTCTTTATACATGGATTCCTGAAGTCCGAGTCCGAGCGATATCATAACTACTATAGAAGCCGTTCCGATCACAACGCCTAGTACCGTAAGAAACGTTCTTAATTTTCTGCGCCGCAGGCTGCTAACGCTCATCCTCAGCAGATCGCTCCACCTCATCAAACAACTCCTCCTCTTCCGCTTCCAGACGTTTTGCTTTTTTCCTCTTCATAATAAGCACGATTGCCACTGCCACAGCAGCGATCACAACTACGGCTGCCGCCAAGATCATTCCGATCGGCAGTCCCCCCTGTTCTTCCGGTATATCTGCCATAGCGCCCAAGTCTCCGGAATCTGACATCGGCATAACAGTAAGGTCAAATTTTTCCTCTGCTGTCGATACATTTCCCGCATCGTCTTCATAAGTTAAGATCAGCTTACATTCTGTATTGTCCGTCGTCTCTTCTTTCGCCGTCACGATAGCATCGATCATGCCTGTCGCTCCGGAATCAAGATTTCCGATAAACTGTTCGTTTGATTCGATCATCTTTCCTTCAAAACGAGCTTTCACATTGTACATCTTCACCCGTCCGAGATTGTACAGACTACAGGAAATATTCGCCTCTTCTCCGACCGCAACCGTCTCCGGCGCGATCTCGATCTTGCTGAACTCAAACCGGGCGTCCTGTATGACCGGAATCGCAAGGCTTGACTGCGCCTCATACTGTGCCGCGCTTTTATCTTCGTACTTCATAGACATGCTGATACTGTACGGCTTTTTCACAAGATCCGCACGAGCGTTCAATTCGATGGAAATATCGCTCGTTCCTCCGGCTGAAATTCCGTCAAGATAAATAGAACTTGAACCTGATGCCGGAAGAAATGCGGGAGCTTCCGCCGCACCTTCAGAACCGGATGACGGCGCCTGCATATCGAAAAGCATATTTGAAACAGCAGTTCTCGAAGAAGTATTTTTCAGATGAACGATCAGTTTAAAATTGCTTCCTGCGCGGACTTGCGCAGGCTCTGTATCAAATCCGGTCACGATCACGCGCGGTACGGAAGCGCTTCCCGACTCCGAGCCGCCTGCCGACCCTCCTGCCATAACCGGATCGCTGTTATATACGCCGCCTTGCAAAACACTTGAATCTGCGCCCGAACCTGTGGCGTCTCCCGATCCTGTGTTTCCGTTATCCGCATTTCCGTTATTCGTATTTCCGCCCTGATTTTCCGACGGCTTTTCTTTTGCGGTCGTTTTTACAAAGACATACTTATTCGTCTCATAGGATTTCTCTCCGTCATCGTAAGAAATCTTAAATTCCAGTTTATAAGACTTCCCTGTCACATCTCCTCTTACGATAAGAGGTTTCTCTTCACTCCCCCACACAGCCGCAGTCTGTCCGCCGCTTTTGATCGTAGACAGCTCTTTTTCATAATTCAGCTTATCAAGTTCAAAGGGCCAGTCGGATGCATTCTTGATATCCGGTTCTATCCGCACGTTGTGCGCATCTACATTTCCGTTGTTTTTTACATTGATCCGAAACTCGGATACCTTCTGCCCCGCCTTAAACACAGGCGTCTCCTGCCCGTCGCCGACACTGATCTGAATGTACGCAAGCTCTCTCTTTGACGCCTGACTTCCGGACTCTGTTTTTTCCTCTGCAAATGCCACGAGCGGAGCAAGCATAGACAACACAAACGCCATGCATAAAATTCCGATCCCGATCCGTTTCAACGTCATTTTTCTATGCTCTCTCATTTTCCTCTTTCCTCCTGTTTTCTGTAATGTGTACGATTTTTCCGTCTATAATCTCCAATACCCGGTCTGCATATTCCGCCTGACTTCGATCATGCGTGACCATGACAAGCGTTCTTTTCTGCTCTCTTACGAGTCTTTGCATCAGGCGCATCACATCTTGAGACGTATGTGAATCAAGCGCTCCTGTAGGTTCATCCGCAAAAATAATCTTCGGATCATTCACAAGCGCCCTTGCCACGCTTACTCTTTGCTGCTGTCCTCCCGATAACTGGTTCGGCAGATGTTTTTTATGTTTTTCCAAGCTCACCAGATCCAGCATCCTGTCGGCTTTTTTTATTCGTTCTTTTCTCGGCTCTCCTCGAAATGTAAGCGGCAGCGCCACATTTTCCAGCGCATTCATCGTTCCCATCAGATGAAACGACTGAAATATAAAACCGACGTTTTCTCCTCTGAACTTTACAAGTTCATTTTCTTTCATCTGCTCGATATGCTTCCCCGCTACGATCACTTCCCCGCGAGTCGGTTTTTCCAGTCCGGCAAGCATATTCAAAAGAGTCGATTTTCCGGAACCGGACGTTCCGACGATCGCACAAAATTCTCCCTCGTACACTGAAAAACTAACGCCGTCCAATGCCCGGACGACCGAATCGCCGACACGATACAGTTTATACAGGTTTTTCACACTGATAATCTCCCTCACTGTCTCCTCCTTTTTGCTTTCTTTACTCATTTCTGTCTGTTTGTTTTATCTCCTGTCTCAACACATACGAATCTTCGGCAATCAGATCTGCCTTTTTACGAAACAGCGATGCATTGTTATTTGTATCGTATCATATGTTTTGTTAGATTTCGCTATGTATTTTATGAATAATTTCTTAATATCCGAATCACATCTGCTCAAAACTTCTGTTTTCCCCCTATAGCAAAAAGGCCGCAAAACATCTGCAGCCTTCCTGCTTTCTTTTCTATTCGATCTGCCAGTCAATAGGCTCTTCGCCTTGCGACTCTAAAAACTCATTCGTTTTACTAAACGGTCTGCTCCCGAAAAATCCACGATATGCCGACAGCGGACTCGGGTGCGGCGCTGTCAATATCAGATGCTTCGGATTGTTCAGCATCGCCTTTTTTCTCTGCGCCGGAGCGCCCCATAAAATAAATACGATCGGACGGTCCTGACCGTTTAACGCCATGATCGCCGCATCCGTAAATTCTTCCCAGCCGATGCCTCTGTGGGAATTTGCCTGATGAGCGCGGACAGTCAGCACAGTATTCAACATGAGAACTCCCTGCTTTGCCCATTTTGTAAGGCATCCGTGATCAGGGATCGCACACCCGAGATCATCATGAAGCTCTTTATAAATGTTGACTAGAGACGGCGGCGCATCCACTCCCTTTTTCACTGAAAAGCAAAGCCCGTGCGCCTGCCCGTTATTGTGATAAGGGTCTTGTCCGAGTATCACTACTTTCACCTTTTTCAGCGGAGTCAAATGAAATGCATTAAATATATCCTCCGCAGGCGGAAAGATCAATTTTGTTCTGTATTCCTCGTTTACCGTCTGAAATAATGTTCTGTAATATGGCTTTGAAAATTCACCTTTCAGCGCTTCATACCAGTCTCCGCTTATACCTGACATCTTTATCACCCTCGTCTTTCTTTCCGTTTGTATCTCCGCCACTTTTATCGGTATTGTCTCTTCATGCAGTCTTTTCCCTTGTTCCTCTAAGATCACAATCTTACAGAAACGCCTTCTTTTGCCAAATACTCTTTCACCTGTCTGATTTCCAGTTCTTTATAGTGAAACAGCGACGCCGCCAGAGCCGCATCTGCCATTCCTTCTGTAAGAGCATCCTTAAAATGTTCTAATTTCCCCGCTCCTCCCGAGGCGATCACAGGAATCGACACACTTTGCGCGATCGCTTTTGTCAGTTCCAGATCGTATCCCGACTTCGTTCCATCACAGTCCATGCTTGTAAGCAAAATTTCTCCCGCGCCGAGTTGTTCCACTTTTTGCGCCCACTCTACCGCATCGATCCCAACGTCTACTCTACCGCCGTTTTTATAAATATTCCAGCCCGAACCGTCCTGACGTTTTTTCGCGTCGATCGCCACTACAACGCACTGACTGCCGAATTTATCCGCCGCATCGCGGATCAGCTCCGGCGTGTTGATCGCCGAAGAGTTAATGGAAATCTTATCTGCCCCTTCGCGAAGAAGCGCCCGAAAATCATCGACCGTGCGGATTCCTCCGCCGACAGTAAATGGTATGAAAACACATTTTGCCACTTCTCTGACCATATCGACTACCGTTTTCCGCTGATCGGAAGACGCCGTAATATCAAGAAATATAAGTTCATCCGCTCCTGCGGCGTCATATGCCTTCGCGATCTCCACCGGATCTCCGGCATCTTTCAAACCTACAAAGTTGACTCCTTTTACGACCCGTCCGTCTTTTACATCCAGACAGGGAATAATTCTCTTTGTAAACATCACATTCACCTCTTATAATTCCACGAAATTTTTCAATATCCGAAGTCCCGCCGTACTGCTCTTTTCCGGATGAAACTGACACGCAAAAACATTTTTTTGTTCTACCGACGCATGGATATGTACACCATATTCAGCGGAAGCTTTCACTATTTGCTCATCCTCTGCTTTCAAATAATAAGAATGCACAAAATAAACATACGGATCATCTTCTATCCCTTTGAACAGCCTTCCGTTATTCTCCAAATGCAGAGAATTCCACCCCATATGCGGAATTTTTAACCCTTCTGCATTCGGGATCCTGCATATCTCGCCTTTCAAAATGCCAAGTCCTTCCACCCCCGGCGCTTCTTCGCTTTGTTCAAACAGCACCTGAAGTCCAAGGCATATCCCCAGAAACGGAATTTCCTTTTCCACTGCTTCCCGGATCACAGCGTCGAGTTGTCGCTTTCTCAGATTCTCCATAGCGTCTCCAAACGCGCCTACACCCGGTAAAACAATCTTATCCGCGCCCAGTATTTCATCTTGTTTCGCCGTAACTGTCACTTCCTGTCCGAGACTTAAGAGCGCTTTTTCCACACTTTTAATATTTCCTGCGTCATAGTCTATAATTGCGATCATATTTTCCTCTCCCTGCTTTTGTTTTTCATTCTATATTTCTCTTTTTCGTTTCTTTATTCCGTGCGGCAGTTTTCCGCTTCTCGTTTCGTGTTTCTATCTTCTTTTTCCTCTTCCTGTTTTTACGACCGGAATCGGCGTATGGTCTACCGCATCCATATTTTTAATATATTTTTTCGTCTCTTTTACGATAACCGGAGAAAGGAGCAGCACTGCGGTCAGGTTCGGTATCGCCATCAATGCGTTCAGTATATCCGCCACCTTCCACACAAGATCAAGCGCAAGCACCGGAGCGACAAGAAGCACCGCTACATAGAGAAGCCGATATGGAAGAAGTCCCGCTTTTCCCGCAAAGTATTCTACGCACCGCTCACCGTAATACGCCCATCCCAAAATCGTCGAATACGCAAATGAGATAATACCGACAACAAGAATAAGAGGACCGAAAAAGGGAATCTGACCAAATGCCATCGTTGTCAGTTCGCCTCCGTTTACCGCCTCGTCAATATTGATCGCCGGATTTTTCATAATCGTTGTCACAAGCACAAGTCCGGTCATCAAACAGACGACAACCGTATCCCAAAATGTTCCTGTGGAAGAAACAAGAGCCTGACGGACCGGATTTTTTGTCTTTGCCGCCGCAGCCGCGATCGGAGCCGAACCAAGTCCCGATTCATTTGAGAAAAGTCCTCTTGCGACTCCATACTGGATGGCATACCGGATACCTCCGCCTACAAGTCCGCCTGCGGCCGCTCCTTTTGTAAACGCAAGCCGGCAGATCGTCGTGACCGCCGGAAGGATGTAATCATAATTGATAAACAATATAACGACGCAGCCTATCACATAGAAAGCCGCCATAAACGGAACAAGCTTTTCACATACTTTCGCAATACTTTTTATTCCTCCGAAAATCACAACCGCCGTCATCCCTGCCACAACAACGCCGACAACAAACGGATCGATCCCAAGGTTCTTACTGCACACTTCCGCGATCGCATTTACCTGAGTCGCGCATCCGATTCCAAAAGAAGCAAAACCTGCCAAAAAAGCGAACGCCAAACCGAGCCACCTCATATTCAGTCCGCGCTCCAGCGCATACATCGCGCCGCCCTGCATTCGCCCGTCTTCTGTTTTTACTCTGTACTTTACCGCAATAAGCGATTCGGCATACTTCGTTGCGATTCCGAAAATGCCCGTGATCCAGCACCAGAATACAGCTCCCGGACCGCCCAGAGCGATCGCTGTTCCGACACCGATGATATTTCCCGTTCCGATCGTGGAGGCAAGCGCTGTTGCAAGCGCTCCGAACTGACTGACTTCTCCGTCTGCCCCCTCTTCTTTTGCAACCGAAAGCCGAATCCCTTTTGTAATTGTCTTTCTCTGGATAAATCCTGTGCGAACTGTCAAAAACAGATGCGTTCCCAGCAAAAGTGCGATCATCCCCCAGCCCCATACGAAATCATCTGCCGATTGAATGATCTCGTATATTTTATCATACATACTTATCCCGCCCTCCTTCTTACTTTTACACTCTCTTTTACATTTTTTACTATTGCAAAAAGGGCATACGATATACCGACCGCTGACAGCCGGCATGCCGTATGCCCTCTTACGCAACTATCCTTGAATTATTAGTTGCATTTTAGCACATTTACGCGCTAACGTAAAGCATTGAACTTATAACTTTTCACGCTTTTGCATCCAATTCAAACCAAAACGCTACTCCATTATCAAAGTTCTCTACTCCGTATTTCTGGTGGAACGATTCCATGATCGCTTTCACGATCGACAGACCGATTCCGTTGCCGCCATATTCTCTTGTATGCGCTTTGTCCACTTTATAGAACTTATCCCACAACTTCGGAATATCTTCTTCCGGAATCGGAATTCCGCTGTTAAACACAGTGATCCGCACTTTTCCGTCCCCATTTTCAATACGGACTTCTATGCGCTTCTCATTGCCGACATGGTGGATCGCATTCGTAAGATAATTTCGTACAACCTGCTCTGTTTTAAACTCATCCGCCCACACACAGATACTTTCATCGGAAATAAAACTGACCTTTGCCCCTGCCTGCTGAACAAGGATCTCACAGCTTGCAATTACGCCCTTTACAAGGCGCACGATATCAAACCGCTCAAACTGTACTTCATCAGAGCCGAATTCCAACTGATTCAGCGTCAGAAGATTTTTCACCATCACATTCATTTTCGCCGCTTCGTCCATGATCACATCACAGTAAAATTCGCGGCTTTCGGGGTCTTCGCTGATTCCTTCTTTCAGCCCTTCCGCATACCCCTGGATAAGGGCGATCGGCGTCTTTAGTTCATGAGACACGTTTCCGAGAAATTCATTTCTCATATCCTCGATCTTTTCTTTCTGTTCGATATCTTTCTGCAGCTGATTATTCGCCTGCTTTAGTTCTGACACCGTTCTTTCCAGCTTCTCCGACATTTTATTGAAATTATTCCCGAGCACACCGATCTCATCCATGCCGCCGCGCGTATACTTGGTATCGAAATTTAAGTTTGCCATCTCCTGGGATAATCCGGCAAGTTCCATGATCGGTCTTGTAATACTTCGGGAAAACATCCATACTAACAGACCTCCGATAACCATTCCGATACATCCGAGATAGATCAAAAAACGGTTTGCAAGAGATGCGCTTTCCGTAATACTTGCATAGGGACACTGCATGATAAACCATGAACCGTCCATAAATCTTCCCCACATTTTCAAATACTCTACATCTCTTTGTACTTGACTGCTCTTATCTCTGTAAATCGTGTAGTCCTCATTGCGCTTCAGTATGTTTTCATGATCGACTCCTTCCATTCCGAATAAGCCGCTGAACATTTCCTTCAAACGCGGATCGCTTTCTCCAAGTGTCGTAAGGATCGCATTTCCGCCTCCGTCCACCACGACAAGGTCAACGTTCGCCCGCTCAAGCTGTGTCAGAATATCCCTCACCGAATCAGGATCTGACAGACTCCCGGACTCCAGCTTCGCATTGACGTCATTGTATGTTCGGATCAGATCATCCGCTTTGTGAGACAGATAATAATGTCCTAAAAAAGCGTTATTTATAATAAGGACAAGACCTAAAATAAGACTGAACAATCCGATAAAAATCGCCGTCATCTGACGCCTGATCGAATACTTTATCATCCTTGTATTTCCTCCGGTTAATTGACTTCAAATTTATATCCCATACCCCATATCGTTTTGATATACTCGCCCCTGTCGCCTAATTTACTGCGGAGTTTTTTCACATGAGTATCGATCGTTCTCGCATCACCGAAATAATCATAATTCCACACATTATTCAATATTTTTTCCCTGGACAGCGCAATCCCTTGATTTTCCACAAAATATGACAACAGTTCAAACTCCTTATAACTTAAATCGATCATCTTGTCATTGATCTTAACAATATGCGCCGCCTTATCAATCTTGATATCTCCCGCTTCGATCACATCTCCGGCAGTATTTCCGAGAGTTCTTCTTAAAATAGCGTTTACCCGCGCCACAAGAATCTTCGGGCTGAACGGTTTTGATATATACTCGTCCACTCCAAGTTCAAACCCTTGAAGTTCGTCACGCTCTTCCGATCTTGCCGTCAGCATGATGATCGGTACTTTGGACGTCTCTCTGATCTCCCGGCAAACCTGCCAGCCATCCATCTTTGGCATCATCACATCAAGGATCACAAGGGCAATCTCTTTATCTTCATAGAAAATGTCCATCGCTTCCATGCCGTCTCCCGCCTCGAGCACAGCATATCCTTCCCGGGTAAGAAAGTCTTTCACAAGTTTTCTCATCCTGCTCTCGTCATCTACAACAAGCACTTTTATATTTTCCATAATATCCACCTCTCATATAAAAATATACCGGCAAAAATATTCCGATAATTTCTCTTTTATTTTCAGATTACCATACAAATATGTCAATCCTGTGAATTTGTTTTATTTCTCGTCCCCAAACCCCCGTTCCTTTCTCTTGAAAAACAGTATTTTTAGTGCTATTATTTTTAAGATTTATAATTCCTAAGGAGTTTTTTATATGGGACTTACAGAACTTTTCATCCTGGCAGTCGGACTTTCCATGGATGCTTTTGCCGTTGCCGTCTGTAAAGGACTTGCCATGCCGAAAGTCACCTGGAAAAAGATTGCCGCCGTCGGTCTTTGGTTCGGCGGATTTCAGGCTCTTATGCCTGCAGCAGGCTACTTTCTCGGCATCCGGTTTAAAGACGGCATTACCGCTATAGATCACTGGATTGCGTTTATACTGCTTTCCATCATCGGAATCAATATGATCCGCGAAGCTTTCTCCGGCGATGAAGAATCTTCAAACGACCTTTTAGATTGCAAAACGATGTTCCCTCTGGCTGTTGCGACAAGTATTGACGCTCTGGCCGTAGGCATCACCTTTGCCTTTTTAAATGTACATATTATTCCTGCCGTTTCATTTATCGGCGTAATAACGTTTATCATCGCTGCCGCAGGTGTAAAAATCGGAAACATATTCGGGACAAGATACAAATCGAAAGCAGAGCTTGCCGGAGGTATCATCCTGATTCTTCTCGGCGTTAAGATCCTGCTCGAACATCTCGGCATATTTTAAATGAAAAACTTTTGATCCGATATTTTTATCGGCAAAAGTATTACATCAGGGAGACTTTTATTATTATGGAAAAGAAAAATTCATTCATGCAGACGAAACCTGTTTTTTCTCTTCTGCTTTCTATGTCTGTACCTATGATGCTGTCCATGCTTATTCAATCGCTTTATAACATCGTTGACAGTATCTACGTTTCCAGACTTGGCACAGATGCTCTGACTGCCGTTTCGCTTGCCTATCCGCTTCAAAACGCGATCTTATCCGCAGCGGTCGGAATCGGCGTCGGGATCAGCTCCGCTATCTCCATTCATTTAGGAGCGGGAAATCGGGAAAAAGCCGACCGGGCGGCGACTCTGGGAATCGCCCTTACATTGATCCACTGCATCTTTTTTATCATTGCAGGTCTGACGATCTCCGAACCGTTTTTAAAACTTTTTACAGACAACCCGAAAATATTAAACGACGCATCCATATATACGGAAATCGTACTTTGCCTTTCTTTCGGCTCTCTTTTTCAAATTGCATTTGAAAAGATCTTCCAGGGAATCGGTGAAATGAAGATTACAATGTACCTTCTCATCGCCGGCTGTGTCGTCAATATTATACTCGATCCGATCCTGATCTTCGGATTGCTCGGTTTCCCGGCGCTTGGCGTTGCAGGCGCTGCCATCGCCACCGTGATCGGACAAATCAGCGCCCTACTCTTATACATCATTGTATATAGAAGAAACTCTTACGCGGTACACATCAGCTTCAAGCATCTTGTCTTTGATAAAGCGATCATCAGACAAATTTACAGTGTCGGAATCCCCTCTACTGTTATGATGCTCCTGCCGTCTATATTGATCAGTGTACTAAACAGTATACTTACTGCATTTTCAGACGTTTATGTCGCAGTTTTAGGCGTTTATTTCAAACTTCAGACTTTCATCTATATGCCTGCAAACGGAATCGTACAGGGAATGCGTCCGATCATCGGGTACAATTACGGCGCCGGAGAAAGTTCTCGCGTCAAATCAACAATACGATACAGCCTGCTCACTGCGGCAGGATTGATGTTGACAGGAACGATCCTCGCTCTTGCCCTTCCGAAACAGATTCTCGCTCTGTTCGATGCAGACGCCGCTTTAATGAGCGCCGGAGTCACTGCTCTTCGCATCATCAGTCTTGGATTTCTTGTTTCTTCTGTCGGTCTGATCTATTCCGGCGTATTTGAGGCGATAGGAAACGGGCGGAATTCTCTGATCATCTCTTTGCTCCGCCAATTTGTGATAACAATCCCGTTAAGTTTCATCCTCACCCGCTTTTTCGGACCTACGGGCGTATGGATCTCATTCCCTGTAGGTGAGCTCTGCGCTTCCGCCGCGGCGTTCTGCCTATTAAAAAAATATCAAAACGGAGCATTCTCGCCTCTTTGACGGGATGCTCCTTCTATATAATACGACACCCTCAGCAAAACGATTTTAATTACCGAAAGGAGATTTTCCTATGAAACACTCTTTGCAAATGTCTGAAACACTCCGCTTAGGAATCATCCTCGCCTTATCCGGCGGATTTATGGACGCCTACTCTTATCTTGAACGGGGAAACGTATTCGCAAACGCCCAAACCGGAAATCTGCTCCTATTCGGTGTAAATCTCGCGGAAGGGAACTATTTTGCCACGCTCGGCTATCTCCTCCCTGTTCTCGCGTTTACTCTCGGCATCTTACTTACCGATACTGTGCGCTGCCTCAATATACGACTCCACTGGCGGCAGCTTTCCGTTCTGTTGGAAGCCGTTATTTTAATATGTGTAGCCTTTTTCCCTCACTCTTTAAATCTCCTCGCAAACTCACTCACATCTTTTGCCTGCGGCATTCAGGTCGAAAGCTTTCGCAAGATCCGCAACAGAGGAACCGCTACAACTATGTGTATCGGAAACTTAAGAAGCGGAACTGAGAATCTGCACCGCTTTCTGCGAACCCATGACCGTAAAGCATTCTACAACGCCCTTCTTTTCTACGGCATTATCCTCTGCTTTATAATCGGAGCAGTCCTCGGAAACTTCGTCATCAAACGCTTTCATGAGAAATCGATCCTCGTATGTTCAGCGCTTTTGTTTATTGCATTTCTTATGATGTTTGTCAACAAAGAGCAAAAATAAATTCTGCGGACCGACACCGGTTTCCACAGTTATAACTCGATTTATCAATGCTCAAAAAAGCAATGACCGCAAACGCAGTTTTTAAATTTTCAGAATTTTTTGTTAATTGTCCGTTTCAATCCTGAATGTGTCAAAAAACAGCTTTTAATATCCTATTTTAAATTGACAATCTCCTTTCCAAACGATATATTCATAATAGAATTTTATACTTATTTATGAATCTACAGGAATTAGAGGAGACAATGATGAAAACAAGAATGAAAAAATTGCTTGCGGGGATGTGTGCGGTTCTCATACTTCCCATCGGTTCCGCGCAAACTGTTCTTGCCGAAGAGCCGGAACAAAACTTCCCGATATCCGTAGAAAAAGCGGTAAATCAGACATTAAAACTATGGTACGGTTCTCCTGCCAAAATTAATACTGCCGAATCCAGCGGCGGCGAATGGATGCAGCAATCTCTGCCTCTCGGAAACGGGAATCTGGGAAATTTGATTTTCGGCGGAATCTCAAAAGAAAGAATCCATTTCAACGAAAAAACACTTTGGACAGGCGGTCCTTCATCGAGCCGTCCCAACTACCAGTTCGGAAATAAAGCAACGGCATATAATGCCACGGAGATCGAAAATTATCGAAAACTGCTTGATGACAAATCTTCTAATGTATTTAACGACGACCAAAGTCTCGGCGGTTACGGTATGGGAGCAAAAATCAGATTTCCGGGCGAAGACAATCTAAACAAAGGCAGTTATCAAGATTTCGGCGATATTTGGCTTGATTTTTCCGCAATGGGAATCACTGACGATAATGTGCAGAATTATCGGAGAGAACTGGATTTACAAACCGGAATCGCATCAACAGAATTTTCTTATAAAAATGTTTCTTACAAAAGAGAGCATTTTGTAAGCAGTCCGGATCAGGTAATGGTAACAAACCTCTCCGCGTCTGAAAAAGGAAAACTTAACTTCAGCACAAAAATGGAACTAAACAACGATAACTTAGAAGGAAAGCTTACATTCGATGTCCGGAATCAAACTTGCACTATCGAAGGAAAAGTAAAAGATAATGATTTAAAATTCCGTACAACTATGAAACTCCTTCTAACCGGCGGCGAGATAACGGCAGATGAAAAAAATCAGGTTTACCGGATTAAAAATGCAGATCAGGTCACAATCATAATGGCTGCCGAGACAGATTACAAAAACGATTATCCTACTTACCGGGACAAAGAAAAAAATCTGTCGAATGTTATCGACACCCGGATCAATGACAGCTCGAAAAAATCTTACGATGAATTAAAGCAGACGCATATAGAAGACCACCAAAGTCTTTTCGACAGAGTAAGTTTAGACTTGGGAGAGTTTCAGACATCCGTTCCGACAGATCAGTTGATAGACGAATATCGAAACGGCAGCTACTCGCACTACCTGGAAACTCTTGCATTCCAATACGGACGTTATCTGACAATAGCCGGTTCCAGAGGTACGCTCCCAAGCAACCTTGTCGGCTTATGGACAGTAGGTCCTTCCGCGTGGACGGGAGATTATCATTTTAACGTCAATGTACAGATGAACTATTGGCCGGTATATTCAACGAACCTTGCCGAATGCGGAACAACTTTTGTAGATTACATGGATAAATTAAGAGAACCGGGACGCCTGACGGCAGAAAGAGTTCACGGTATTAAAGGGGCTGTCGATAACCACACCGGATTTACCGTACATACGGAAAACAATCCTTTCGGCATGACCGCTCCTACTAACGCGCAGGAATACGGCTGGAATCCGACAGGCGCGGCATGGGCTGTCCAAAACCTTTGGTGGCATTACGAGTTTACGCAGGATGAAGCATATTTAAAAAATACTATTTATCCGATCATGAAAGAGGCGGCACAATTTTGGGACTCTTATCTCTGGACGTCAGAATACCAGAAGATCAACGACGAAACTTCGCCTTATCACGGTGAAAACAGACTTGTAGCAGCGCCTAGTTTTTCAGAGGAACAAGGACCGACCGCAATCGGAACAACTTACGACCAATCTCTTATATGGGAATTATATAACGAATGTATCCGGGCAGGCAAAATCGTCGGAGAAGATGAAGCCGTTCTGCAAGCTTGGGAAGAAAAGATGCAAAAACTTGATCCGATTGAAATCAACGCTACAAACGGAATTAAAGAATGGTATGAAGAAACCCGTGTAGGTCAGGAAACCGGACATAACAAATCTTATGCAAAAGCAGGAGATCTGGCAGAGATTGCAGTACCTAACAGCGGATGGAATATCGGACATAACGGAGAGCAAAGACACGCCTCCCATCTGGTCGGACTCTTTCCCGGAACATTGATCAATAAAGAGAATCCGACTTACATGAACGCCGCTATTCAATCATTGACCGAACGAGGAGAATATTCTACAGGCTGGTCGAAAGCAAACAAGATCAATCTCTGGGCGAGAGCCGAAAACGGAGAAAAGGCATATAAGCTTTTGAACAATCTGATCGGAGGAAATTCTTCCGGTCTCCAGCATAATCTCTTCGATTCTCACGGATCCGGCGGAGGAGACACAATGATGAACGGAACTCCGGTATGGCAGATCGACGGCAATTTCGGTCTTACTTCCGGCGTAGCAGAAATGCTTGTTCAGTCGCAGTCAGGCTACACACAATTCCTCCCCGCAATTCCAGACGCATGGGAAAAAGGAGAGGTCAGAGGTCTAAAGGCCAGAGGTAACTTCACGATCGGCGAAAAATGGGCGAACGGCATTGCGGAAGCTTTTACCGTACGTTATGACGGCAATAAGGACAACGCTGTTTTCACAGGATCATATAAAAATATTACTTCTGCAAAGATCTACGAAGACGGCAAAGAAGTTCAGGTGACAAAAGATACCGATAAAGATCGTATTTCCTTTAAGGCAGACGCCGGCAAGACATATACGATCGATATGTCCGAAACAAATATAAACGAACTAAAAGAGCAGGCGTCTGCATTTTTAAATCAGCTTCACCCTGATCTCATCAATGCCAAAAACGAACTGCAGACAGCAATCGATCTTTCTTCAAAAGAATTAGGTACAGTTCTGACAAAAGTCAAACTAATGGATCAGTTATATCGCTCCTATCTGAATAAGGCAGAAAACATATATTATCTGACCGACAAAGATAACTTAACCTATTCACAGATCGACACGCTTTACAATCAGCTTCGCAAACTGCGCAAGACTCTGTTGGAAAACACCGGAGATTTAGAAGATTATCAAAATGCCGAGAACCAATTTACAGATCTTAGCGCACAATTAGAAAAACCGATGGCAAACCGGATCATTTCATTCAGCAAAGATTCCGGTGTCATCACAGGAAATGACCGGACACTTACTTTGAGTAAGAGCTCAGACGCCAAAGACTTTGAGATCCGTTATACAACAGACGGAAGTATTCCGAGACATACATCTGACCGGTATGAACACCCTCTCCAATTAGACAATAAAGAAAATACCGTTGTCAGAGCGGCGCTGTTTTATAACGAACAGAGCGTCAGCCCTGTATACACAAAGAAATACATAGTAAAAAGCATAAAAATCCAAGACGTAACCGTATCTCATACAGAGGACTGGGGCAATAACTATGTAAAAGCCGGTATGATCGATCAAAACACTTCGACACGGTGGGCATCCAAAAACGTAGACGCTTCTAAACCGTTGGAGATCACATTGAATTTCTCCGAAAAAGAAACGCTCGATCAAATGAATTTCGATCTGTTCGTATCCAAAAATAACGGAATCGGCGCTTTTGAAATTCAGGCGCTTTCCGACGGAACATATCGAACTGTGTATGAAGGAACAAAAATGGGAAATATCGACGACAAAGTCGGCGATATCGACGGCGGAAGCGGCGGATATCACGCTTATTACTTCGCCGAATTCCCCGAAACAACGACAGAATCCGTAAAGGTAATATTAAAACCGGGATTCTTAGGCGAACCGTCACTATATGAAATAGCGCCTCTTTACACAGGCGTACAGGCAGACGGCGCCGGAGATACGTCAGAATTAGAAAAAATGATACATTTGGCAGAAGAAGCAGACAGAACTGCCGACCATTATGTAAACGCGCCGCAAACATTAAAAACCGCGTTTGAAGAAAGTATTTCAGACGGGAAAGAACAACTGAAAACATCACAAGATATCATTGATTCCCGTACTGAATTTTTATCTGACAGATATCACCGTCTCGGATTCGGAACGACAGATAAGTCCAAATTAAACGCATTGATCGCAGAGGCGGAAAACGAACTGAACGGGGAATATACAAACGATTCTTTATACCAACTGAAAAAAGTTCTCTCAGACGCTAAGAAAACAGCCGATGACGAAAATGTAAAACAACCGGCCGTCGATCAAATGACAGAAAAACTACAGGCAGCATTAAACAGTCTCGAACAAGGCGGATTCTCTGAAACACTGATCCCATCCGGCGATTTACAAGGATCCGGAAAATGGATTCAGGCAGGAGATTTCAAGGCGACAGAACATGACGATGCAGGGCCTCTGACTTATAAATTCAGCGGAAATTCGATACAGGTTTCCACGGTCAAAGGAGACGATCACGGCGTTATCCGGGTAACGATCCTAGATCAAAATGAGAAACAGATCTGCCGGGAAGAAATTGATACATATGCCGAAAAGCGCATAGAAGGCGCCGAACTGATACAGAAAGACTTTCCGGAGGACAGCTACACAATTCAATTTGAACGTGTCGGAAAAAGTCCAAACGGATCACCGGAAAAAAGAGGATGGGTCGAAGTCGGAACACTGAAGATCCGTACAGAAAAGAAAGAAATCGTAGACCGAAGCCGATTAGAAGAAGAACTGACGATCTGCGACGGACTGAATAAGGACAAATACACGGAAGAAAGCTGGAACAAATTACAAAAGGCAGTCAACAGCGCCAGAGAACTCCTAAACAAAAAGGATGAAGAAACGTGTACTTCCGAAATGAATGATAAGGCAAATGAAGTTCGGAATGCAAGAAATAGTCTTCAGGAGATAAAAGTTGATACGTCCGCATTAAACGACGCGTTAAAAGCCGCAAAATCCATTTCCCGGGAAGGATATACGGAAGAAAGTTTTGAAGCGTTAACACAGAGCATTTTAGAGGCAGAAGCTTTATTAAACGGCACATATACCCAAAAAGAAGTCGATGAAAAAACCGCCGTTTTAATACAGCGTATGAAAGATCTACGTGCAGATAAAACTTTGCTTCAGGAAAAATATAACAAAATAAAAGAGATGACTCAAGGCAACGCAACAGATGCTTCCTGGAATGATTTCACCAGACTTCGAGAGCTTGCAAATGCGATCTTAACCGATCCAAACGCAACGCCTGCGGAAGTATCCGATATACTGAATCAATTAAATACATTTGAATTCGCATACAAAGATGATCCTGATGAGGGCGGAAATAAAGACCCACAAGAACCACTCGAGCCGCAAAACCCACAAAATCCGCAAAACCCACAAAATCCCAATAGCGGAAATCAGGGAAATACAAACACTTCACATGCGGATACCAGTGTAAAAACAGGAGATGGCACACCTCTTCTGCTTCCTCTTGCCACAATGTGCAGCATCATAGGATTGCTTTATATAATGCACAAAAAACGAAAACTCGGATAAAACACCTTATCCGTCAAGATCTCGGATAAATCCGGATTTCGGCTCATTACCGTAATACAAAAGCCGTGACCTCTGATTACTCAAAGGTTACGGCTTTTGTAGTGCGGATGACAGGAATCGAACCTGCACGGTCTCCCACTAGATCCTAAGTCTAGCGCGTCTGCCAGTTCCGCCACATCCGCATGTCATATTTCGATCACCGAAAACGCCAAAAGGCATATTCCGGGGCTTTGTAAGCAACCTCCAAATTCCCGGGCATCCCCGGACTTTAGCACGTCGCCTATACAAAAAATAAAACAAGCATATTCGCTTGTTTCACAGTGAGCGTGCGGGGATTCGAACCCCGGACAACTTGATTAAAAGTCAAGT
>ENA-ORUW01000154-ORUW01000154.1-human-gut-metagenome-genome-assembly--contig:-NODE-154-length-81184-cov-6.488370_pt1 | contig 81184 bp, 89 predicted proteins | sample MGYA00242088_ERZ509227 | MGnify/ENA primary metagenome ERZ509227 (study PRJEB26280, sample SAMEA2338816) | human gut metagenome | biome: human gut; feature: human-associated habitat; material: faeces... | reverse complement strand
GCGTTTCGCGCCGACAGGCATTTTTCCAATGCTTCAAACTTTGTTTGAAGCTATTTTACCATAAAAGTGGGTTGATTACTATGTGCAGAGCGCCACGGCTACGGAATGTCGTTTTAGCATGCTGTTCCGAAAACCAACTTGATTTCTATGCGCCGCGGCGAACAGTAGGTTGCTCAATGTGCTGCTTCCCGGGGCGGCTCACTCGGGAAGAGGAGCTTGAGAAAGAGCCGCTCCGCAGCGTTGCTGCTGTCGTAGCGATAGAGAAGCCTTGCGCCGTTCTGATCTATCACATGGAATCCGTCGTTTTCATATTGAATCGAAATTTTTGCCTGGCTCAGCGCCAGCCGCAGAGATAATTCCCACGAAAAGGCAGAGACGCGCCCATCTTGCAACGCGTTGAAGGCATCTTCAAATTCAAGAGGACTAACCCCCTCCACAAGGAAGAGCAGCCACAATTCCTTTTGCAGAGGAATTGGAAGCGCATCAAGATAACTCCCGCCCTCCTCATTAAAGGGAAGGTAGCGGTAATGGGTGTCTGCGCTGTACTGTGGCGCATCGGCAAAGAGCTGCTCCGTCAGCTGTGTGCGAGCTATGGGCAGGTAAGCCTTGCGGTAATCCATGTGCTGAAGGATTTGGCCAAACGTTACCGCCTGTGTTTCGTCTGGAAAGGTAATTTTGGCGCATAAATCGGAAATCAGATCGAAATCACGCGCAGAAACATCCTGCTTGCATAATTGCAGGTTCTCTCCGGAAAAGCGGGCAGAGAGCCTGCCTCCCTCTAGGCCGTGTACATTTCCATAGATGGAAATCGGACTTCCCTGGGAAATAAGGGCCATAACCACGCCGTATTCTTCTAAGAAGGCCTCTGCTTCAAAACAGCTGTGTTCAAAATAGGCCCAGAGAACTTTGTCGCGCGTGGCATAGAGCTGTGGGTTCATGGAAACTTCAGCGCTTACCGCATAAAGCAGGCGTACCAGCTCCGCGGCCCGGTTGACACAAGGAATTTTTTCACCAAAGTAAATATCTCGTTGCCATGCGATACGTTTTTTTTGCATGCTTGCCCTCTCCATTCCATACGATAGGAAATAGCCTGCTGGAAATAAGGGAATCCAGACAGGCTATCCCAATAGGCCTTAAGATCGCATTATTTCAAGATGCCGTCCAGCCGTAAGTTGACCTCTAGGACGTTGACGGTTTTTTCTCCGAGCACACCGAGAAACCTGCCCTTTGTGCATTTTTCCACAATCGCACGCACCTCGTCCTCCGTCATGCCGTTTGCTTTCGCAAGGCGTGGCACCTGGTATTCAGCGGCGGCAGGGGAGATGTGCGGGTCCAGGCCGCTGCCGGAGCAGGTAACAAGGTCAACCGGGATAGGTTCATCGCCTTTTTCCGGATGAGCGGCACGGATTTTTTCTACCCGCTCTGCAATGGCCTGGGCATACTCTTCGCTGGCAGGCGTGAGGTTAGAAGGGGCTGCGTACATCAGCATTTTGCCATCTTTATCCTTGTAGGTGGAGACGTCAATGTTCATAACACGCCCCCACATGTGCGTTTCATCTGTGTATTGCTGGCCGAGCAGCGCGGAGCCGTATTTTTTGCCATCCACTTCGATGATGCTGCCGTTTGCCTGCTCAGGGAAGATCAGCTGTGCAATCCCGGTTACAACGCCGGTGTAAAGCACGCCGCAGAGGATGGTGAAAATTAGAAAGATGAGAGCTGCCCGCGGCAAAATTGATTTGAGTGTTTTCATGAGAGACTTACCTCCAGTTTATCATGGCAGTCCTGTTTGGCCTTATGCAAGGCCGAACAGGACGAGGATCATATCAATCAGCTTGATAAAGATGAACGGAGCGATCAGCCCGCCCAGGCCGTAGATCAGCAGGTTCCTGGAAAGAAGTTTGCCTGCGGATACCTCACGGTATTTCACCCCCTTGAGCGCCAACGGGATCAATGCGATAATAATCAGCGCGTTGTAGATAATCGCCGACAGAACCGCGCTGAGCGGGGATTGAAGCCCCATGATATTCAGCGCAGACAGGCCGGGATACAGCCCCATGAACAGGGCGGGGATAATGGCGAAATATTTTGCCACATCGTTGGCAATAGAGAAAGTGGTGAGGCTGCCGCGCGTCATCAGAAGCTGCTTGCCAATGCGGACGATATCAATCAGCTTCGTCGGGGAGGAATCGAGGTCAACCATATTGCCGGCCTCCTTAGCTGCCTGCGTGCCGCTGTTCATCGCCACCGCAACGTCTGCCTGCGCAAGGGCGGGGGCGTCGTTGGTGCCGTCGCCGGTCATTGCCACAAGGTGGCCCTTGCTCTGGAAGTCACGGATCATCTTCAGTTTACCCTCCGGGGTAGCCTCTGCAAGAAAGTCATCTACGCCGGCTTCGGCAGCGATGGCCGCTGCGGTCAAGGGGTTATCGCCCGTAATCATGATCGTCTTTATACCCATCTTGCGCAGATCGGCGAATTTTTCCTTTACGCCTCTTTTGATAATATCTTTGAGGTAAATCACGCCGAGGATTTTATGGTTTTTTGCTACGACTAGAGGCGTTCCGCCCTGATTGGAAATGGATTTGACCGTTCCATCGCATTCTGTGCTATAGGCGCCGCCATTCTGAAGGACATAATCGCGCATCGAGTCTGCCGCACCCTTACGGATCTCAACGCCGTCATAATCCACGCCGCTCATGCGGGTTTTCGCGCTAAAGGGGATAAAGCGCATGTTTTTATCCTCCAGCGTTCTTGCACGGATACCGAATTTTTCCTTTGCAAGAATCACCACGCTGCGCCCCTCCGGCGTTTCATCCGCCAGAGAGGAGAGCTGGGCCGCGTCGGCCAGCTCCTCCGGCGTTGCGCCGTCCACCGGGATGAAGGCGTGTGCCTGACGGTTGCCAAGTGTGATCGTACCGGTTTTATCGAGCATCAGGATATCTACGTCGCCTGCCGCCTCGATCGCGCGGCCGCTCATGGCCAGCACGTTTGCCTGGTTGAGCCTGCTCATGCCCGCAATGCCGATTGCGGAGAGCAGCGCGCCGATCGTGGTGGGGGCAAGACATACGAGCAAGGCCACCAGAGTGGTGACGGAGGTCGGGTTTGCGATCCCGGCCTGCTTGGCGGAGAAGATGGAGTAGGTATACAGAGAGACCGTGACCAGAATAAAGATGATGGAGAGTGCCACGAGGAAGATTTGCAGCGCGATCTCATTCGGCGTTTTCTTGCGCGCCGCGCCTTCCACCATGGCGATCATCTGATCGAGGAAGCTTTCGCCCGCTTCGCTTGTAACCTCCACGACGATCCAATCCGACAGAACCGTTGTGCCGCCAGTGACTGCGCTGCGGTCGCCGCCGCTTTCGCGGATAACAGGCGCGGACTCGCCGGTGATGGCGCTCTCATCTGCGGAAGCGGCGCCTTCGATCACTTCGCCGTCCGCAGGGATCTGCTCGCCGGCCTTCACGATGACGATGTCGCCCTTTTTCAAAGAAACGGAAGAGACAACGGTGATCTCGTCCTTTTGAGCTGCGCAGGGGATTTTATGCGCGTCAACATCCTTTTTTGCAGCGCGCAGGGCGTCCGCCTGCGCTTTGCCGCGTCCCTCCGCAATGGCCTCTGCGAAGTTTGCAAACAGCACGGTAAACCAGAGGATCACTGCGATGGCGAGCGTGTATCCGGAGGGAGCGTCCTTGATCCCGAACAAGGATACGATCCACAGTCCGGTGGTTAAAATGGCAGAGAGAAAGACGAGCAGCATCACAGGGTTTTTCACCTGTGTTTTGGGGTTCAGCTTGAGAATGGAATCCTTGAGCGCCCGTGCGACGATCTTTTTGTCGCGGAAGGCGCTTCTTGCTTTTGCAGCCATAAAAACACCTCCTTATGCAATGCTGCTGAAGAATTCAGCAATCGGCCCGAGTGCGAGCGCGGGGAAGAAGCTTAGCGCGCCAACCAGCAAAACGATGAAGATCAGCAGGAAAACAAACAGAGCGTTGGTCGTGGAAAGAGTGCCCGCCGTTGTGGCGATACGCTTCTTGCCGGCAAGGCTGCCCGCGATGGCAAGCGTGCCGATGACCGGCAGGAAGCGCACAAACAGCATGACAAAGCCAAGCGTTAGGTTCAGGAAAACGGTGTTGGCATTGAAGCCTGCAAATGCTGAACCGTTATTGCCGCCCGCTGAGGAGTAAGCATACAGAAGTTCGGAGAAGCCATGCGCACCTGGATTGTTCAAACTGTCCGCAACGCTTGGGACTACCGCTGCGATACCGCTGCCGACGAGAATCGCAATGGGAGTGGCCAGGCATACGAGAACGGCCCATTTCATCTCGTAGGGCTCAATTTTTTTGCCCAAGAATTCAGGGGTGCGCCCGACCATGAGCCCTGCAATGAACACAGTGAGGATTGCAAAGGCCAGCATCCCATACAGGCCGCAGCCCGTACCGCCGAAGATCACTTCACCGAGCTGCATCAGCAGCATTGGCACCATGCCGCCCAGAGGCGTGTAGCTGTCGTGCATGGAGTTGACGGAGCCGTTGGAGGCCGCCGTTGTGAACGTGGCCCATGTGGCGGAGGTAGCAATGCCGAAGCGGGATTCCTTGCCCTCCATGTTGCCGCCAGCCTGATCCACGGTGGTCATATTCACACCGTCCTGCGCAAGCTGCGGGGTTGCGATCTGTTCGCTGGCCGCGACGCAGCCCAGCGCGATCACCAGGCAGATAAACATGGCCAGAAAGATTGCCACGCCCTGCTTCTTGTTCTTTACGCTGCGTCCAAAGGTGAAACACAGCGCAGCGGGGATTAGCAGCAGAGAAATCATTTCAAGGAGATTGGTAAAAGCGCTGGGGTTCTCCAGCGGATGGGCGGAGTTGACTCCCATGAAGCCGCCTCCGTTTGTGCCGGATTGTTTGATGGCGATTTGGCTTGCCGCCGGGCCCATGGGGACAAACTGATCTGTTACGATTTCCGCATCTGGGATAATTTTTCCGTCCACGGTAACCGTATTCTTTTCTTGATCAATTACGGCGTTCTCAATGACCTCGCCCTCCGCGCTGATGGCGATCGGCTCCACAAGGGAAACAGTTTCCGCAGGCTTCAGGTTCTGGATGACGCCGCCGCCAACCAGGCCCAGCGCAATGACGAGATTCAGGGGGATCAAAATGTGAATGATGATCCGCGTCATATCTACCCAAAAGCTGCCAAGGCCTGTGGATTTCACTTTGATAAAACCGCGTATCATCGCAAAGAGTACGGCGATGCCAGTTGCAGCGGAAACAAAGTTTTGTACGGTAAGGCCTAGCGCTTGCGACAGATAGCTTAAAGTGGATTCTCCGCTATAGGCCTGCCAATTGGTGTTGGTAACGAAGCTGACGGCTGTGTTAAAGGATAAATCCCATTTTACGCCCGGCAAATTTTGCGGATTACCGGGTAGGACGCCTTGCAGTAGCTGAAGCAGAAATAAAAAGATCAGCCCGATGCCTGAAAAGATGAGGACGGAGACGGCATACTTTTTCCAGCTCATCTCCTCCTCCTTTTTGATTCGCATTACCTTGTAAACCGCATTTTCACAGGGCGTCAGGATGCGGGAGAGGAATGTTTTTTCCCCATCCATCACTTTCTTTATGTATGCTCCGAGCGGGATTGCCAAAATTACAAGGATCGCTAGGTATAATCCATATTGCAAAATAGCACTCATTGCTGCTCATCTCCCTTCATGAGAATCCAGAAGTAATAGGCGAGAAGCGCCATTGCTGTCAGCCCAATGACGGATATGATGATTTGCATAGGGCCGTGACCTCCTTTTCTTTTCCTAAGTTGAAGTATAATGAATGCCACTTTAAAACGGCATTAGCATTGCGCGGCATAAGATTAAGATTCCATTAAGATCGGCTCATAGCCAGCCGAAAATCAGGGCGACTGGGAGCATGACTGCTGAAGTCAAAAAAAACACGGCAGTGAGAACCAGCACGGGCATGCCAAAAAAAATAATCGGATAGGCCATATGTGGGTAGCGCGAGATAAATCGATCCAAGCGTTCATCCAAACGCAATTCGAGGGTTTGCAGTGACCGAATGATTCCTGCCATAGCGGATAACCATCCTTTCCTAAGTGGAACAAAATATTCAGGGGAGAGCATAGCCTGCCAGCCCCTTTGTATTCATGCTAGCATGCACAGTGTTAAGATGGTGAAAGTGATTTGTCATTCATAGTTAAAAGATGATAAAGATTCCTTTTCTCACCGTAGAGAGATCAGATGATTTTCACCGCCTGATCTGCAAAAAAGGAAGTGGAAATCCAGCTTTTTATATTTTAGGAGCAAAGAATAGGAAAAGGGAGGAAATTAAAGAAATCGAGAGCTTTTGATAGCCCCATTTTCGTTCATCTGCACTTTCTTGCAGTTTCAGTAAAAAAAATGTTGACAATTGCAGGTTTTCGCACTATATTTGTTACGATTCCTATCATAGGCTGTAGGGGCGGAAAGGGGCTGCATAATTGGAAAATAATGTGATTATCGATTTAAAAAATATCTCCGTATCCTTTGACGGCGAGCCGATTTTGAAAAACCTGAATCTTTATATTCGCGATAAGGAGTTTATCACGCTGCTGGGCCCATCCGGCTGTGGAAAAACGACCACGCTGCGGATCATCGGCGGCTTTTTGGAGCCGGATGAGGGTACGGTCATTTTTGACGGAAAAAAAATTAATGGTGTGCCGCCTCATAAGAGGCAGGTCAACACCATTTTTCAGCGTTATGCGCTTTTTCCGCATCTGGATGTATACGAAAATATTGCCTTTGGCCTGCGGGTGAAAAAATGGCCGGAGAAAAAAATCCGCGATAAGGTCAATGAGATGCTGGCGCTTGTCAACCTGAAGGGCTTCAAACGGCGCAAGATCGCCTCCCTATCCGGCGGGCAGCAGCAGCGCGTCGCCATTGCGCGTGCGCTTGCCAACGAGCCGCGCGTGCTGCTTTTGGATGAGCCGCTCGGCGCGCTCGACCTCAAGCTGCGCAAGGATATGCAGGTGGAGCTGAAAAATATTCAGCAGCGCATGGGCATCACCTTCATCTATGTGACCCACGATCAGGAGGAGGCGCTCTCCATGTCCGACACGGTGGTGGTGATGGACAGCGGCGTGATCCAGCAGATCGGCACGCCGGAGGATATCTATAACGAGCCGAAGAACGCCTTTGTGGCGGATTTTATTGGCGAGAGCAATATCCTCGACGGCGTGATGCGGGCGGATTATCTCGCGGAGTTTTCTGGCCATCGGTTCCAGTGCCTTGATCAGGGCTTCCAAAAAAATGAACCGATAGACGCGGTCGTTCGCCCGGAGGATGTGGATGTCGTCCCCGCAGAAGAGGGGATGCTCTCCGGCACAGTGACGAGCGTGACCTTCAAGGGCGTGCATTTTGAGATTATTGTGGATATCGGCGGCTTTAAGTGGATGATCCAGTCCACCGACCATCAGGCTGTGGGTGATGTGATTGGCCTGAAAATTGATCCGGATGCGATCCATATCATGAAGAAATCGGCCTATTCGGGTGCGTTTGGCGACTATAGCTCCTTCAGCGACGAGCTGGAGCACCTTTCCGACCCTGAGGAAGAGGAGGCGTAGCATATGGAAAAGAAGCCTTCTCTTCTGCAAAAACTCGCTTCGGCGCAATATATCGTCTGGTCTGTGATCTTCATTATCGCGCCGTTGATTCTGGTGGTTTATTATGCGTTTACCGATGCGCAGGGCAATTTTACGGTTGCCAACATTCAACAGCTGGGCAGCTATGGCAACATCTTTCTTCGCTCAATCGGTTACGGCTTAGCGGCAACGGTGATTTGCCTGCTGCTCTCCTATCCGTTTGCCTATCTCCTATCCCAATCCGGGGCAAAGCGGCAGAGCACGATGATCTTGCTGGTTATGTTGCCCATGTGGATGAACTTCCTGCTGCGCACCTATTCCTGGATGACGATTTTGGAGGATACAGGCCTCATCAACACAGTGCTTGGATTCTTCGGCATTGGCCCGCTGCATATGATTAATACGGGCGGCGCGGTAGTTCTGGGCATGGTTTATAATTTCATTCCCTATATGATCCTCCCGCTGTATTCCGTGATGTCCAAGCTTGACAAGAGCATGGTGGAGGCGGCGCAGGATCTGGGCGCAAATCGGGTGGCTGTTGTTCGCAAGGTGATTTTTCCTTTGAGCATGCCCGGCGTCGTTTCCGGCGTCACCATGGTGTTCGTGCCGTGTGTAAGCACCTTTTATATTTCTCAAAAGCTCGGCGGCGGCACGTTTTCCCTCATTGGCGATATTATCGAGATGCAATTTCAAACGGCGTATAATTATAATTTGGGCGCGGCGCTATCGCTCGTGCTGATGGTGCTTATCCTCATCTGCATGGCGTTCATGAACCGGTTCGCCGATCAGGATTCCGGGGCAATGGTGATTTGAAAAAAGGCGCTCTGCTTTTTGCAATGCAGAGCGCTGCCTGACCGAACGCCACAGATTCCGAGTAAGGGGGGACCATTTGTATGAAACCTGTATCAAAAATTTATATGGCGCTGATCTTTCTGTTTTTGTATGCGCCGATTTTCGTGCTGATTTTTTTCTCGTTTAACGCATCCAACAGCACGAGCCTGTTCGCCGGCTTTTCTCTGCGGTGGTATGAGTCGCTCTTTCAGGATAAGGCAACGCTTCAGGCGTTGTATAACAGCCTGATTTTGGCGGTGGCCTCCTCACTGGCTGCTACTGTGCTTGGCACGGCAGCTGCGGTCGGCATCGATACCATGCGCAATAAGTGGCTTAAATCGAGCGTTTTATCCGTTACCAATATCCCAATGATGAATCCGGAGATCGTTACGGGTATCTCCATGATGCTGTTGTTCGTGTTTGCGGGTAAGCTGCTGGGCGCAAGGGATGTGCTGGGCTTCTGGACGCTGCTGTTTGCGCATATTACATTCAATTTGCCGTATGTGATCCTGTCGATCCTGCCAAAACTGAGGCAGATGGATCCGCATCTTTCCGAGGCGGCGCAAGATCTGGGCTGTACGCCGGCACGCTCCTTTTTTCAGGTTGTTTTACCCGGTATCATGCCCGGTATCGTCACTGGGCTGGTGATGTCCTTTACGATGTCGCTCGACGATTTTATCATCAGCTATTTTACAAACGGTCCGTCCTTCCAAACGCTGCCCGTGCGAATTTACTCGATGACAAAGCGCCGTGTCACGCCGGATATCTATGCATTGTTCACCCTGATTTTTGTCGCTATCCTCGTGCTGTTGATCCTGTATAATATTGCGCAGGCGCAGGGCGAGAAGCGCATAAATAAAAAAATGGCTGTAAAGGAGACTGAAAATTGAAAAAATTTGTGGCAATCCTGTTTGCCGTGGTTATGGTGTGCTCCACGGCGCTTCCCGCGGCGATTTCTGCTTCTGCGGTGGATACGTCCAGCCTAGCTGGGACGACAATCAACGTTTATAACTGGGGTGAATACATTTCTGATGGCTCTGAGGGCTCGATGGACGTAAATGCGGAGTTTACCAAGCGCACTGGTATCAAGGTCAACTATAACAATTACGATACCAATGAAAACATGTACGCAAAGCTTAAAAGCGACGGTGTGAGCTTCGATATCGTTATCCCGTCGGATTATATGATCGAGCGCCTGATTGCAGAGGGGATGCTGCAAAAGATTGATTTTTCAAATATCCCGAATTATAAGTATATCGACGCAAAATATAAGGGCCTGTATTTTGACCCTGAGGATGCGTATTCCGTGCCCTATAATGTGGGCATGGTCGGCCTAATTTATAACACCAAGCTGGTGAAGGAGGCTCCCACAAGCTGGAATGTGATGTGGGATGAGCAGTACAAAGGCAAAATCCTAATGTTCGACAACCCGCGCGACGCATTTGGCATTGCGCAAAAGCTGCTGGGCCAATCCTTTAACACGACCGATGAGGCCGAGTGGAAGGCGGCTGCAGAAAAGCTCAAGGAACAGAAGCCGGTTCTCCAGGGATATGTTATGGACGATATCTTCCGCAAAATGGAAAATGGCGAGGCGGCCATTGCGCCCTATTACGCGGGCGACTTCATCACAATGTATGACAATAACCCCGATCTTGCATTCGTTTACCCGCAGGAAGGCGTCAATGTTTTCGTCGATTCAATCTGTATTCCGAAAAACGCTAAAAACAAAGCGGCGGCAGAAGCTTATATCAACTTCCTGCTGGATCCGGATATTGCGGTGGAGAATGCGAATTACCTTGGCTATGCCACTCCAAATACGGCGGTGCTTGCCCGTGATGACTATGAGCTAAAGGGCAACGAGTATCTCTATCCGACGCAGGAGAAAATGCCAAAGACCGAGTATTTTTACAACCTGCCGCAGAACACTCTGACCTTGATGACCGACCTTTGGAGTGAGCTGAAAGCCAGCCAGAGCGGGGAAGCCGGCCAGGAGCAGAAAACGGATTATACCTGGCTGTATATCGGCATTGGCGCAGTGGCGGTCATCGCCGCCGGCGTGATCGCATATAAAGTAATCCAGAAGAAAAAGCGCGATTTTGCGGATGCAGAGGACTAAGCCGAACGATCGCGGGAACAAGGAGAGGGATACACAATGGCATCACAGCTTCGCAAACCGCAGGCGGGGGATATCACCGCTACAATGAAAACGACGATGGGGGAAATTCAGATTCTCCTCTTTCCGGACGCCGCTCCAAAGGCGGTCGAGAATTTTACGACGCACGCCAAAAACGGTTACTATGACGGCCTGATTTTTCATCGCGTCATCCCGGATTTTATGATTCAGGGCGGAGATCCGACGGGCACTGGCATGGGCGGGGAGAGCATCTGGGGAAAGCCCTTTGAGGATGAATTCAGCCCGGATTACCATAACCTGCGCGGCGCGCTTTCCATGGCAAACGCGGGCCCCGGCACCAACGGCAGCCAGTTTTTCATCGTGCAGGCGCCCGCCGTCAGCGACGATCTTCTCGCACAGATGGAAACCCTCGGCGAGAGCGCTTTTCCAGCATGGGCCGTGTCAGCCTATCGCACCAAGGGCGGCACCCCGTGGCTCGATTTTCGCCACACGGTATTTGGCCAGGTGTATGAGGGGATGGACGTGGTCGATGCGATTGCAAACGTCCCCTGCGGCCGGAACGATAAGCCGGCGGAGGATGTTGTAATCGAATCGATCACGATTGCACAGTTATAAGCAATGCAGAAGGGGCTGTTGCGAACGGCGGAAGGTACCGTTTGCAACAGCCCCGGCGAGTTGTTCGGGGGGATTTCCGAACAACGTTTCCCTTGCCGCTATGCATCCGGATGCATAGCGGCGATCGCCTTCTTCGTACGTTTCATTGGGCGCTAAGCCGGCGTGGTTTCCGAGCCGTTTTCCCCAGCTTCCCACTCCGCCTGTAGTGTGATAGTGGCGCCGAAATCAAAACGCCGGATTTGGAATGGAAAGTGCTGCGGCATTGACAGTTCGCAGGAAGCCTTATCCAAACATAAATATTCTGTTTGCCGGTCAGCAGATCGTTCCAGGCGACGGAATCATTTTTATCTGTAAAACCAATGAATCCAAATGTTTCCGGGTTGCTGATGCCGTAATGTACCTGCACGTTGGGCAGGGGATTTCTTTCAGCATCAATCACTTGGAAGGTCAACTGCCTGGGGGCCTGCCGACATTGCGATTGGAATCACACAGTTTGCTTCCCGTCTGTTCCCGCCTTGTAAACTTTCTCCCAAGGCCTGTTTTGTCATTGACGGGGCCCGGCTTTTTTGTATGCCGGATCAGGGCTTGCTTTTTCTTTTCAGAGACGGTACGATAAAAGCAATTGGAAGAGGGAGGCGTGATCAATGCCAAACAGCTACGAGCGGATTTATGCCGTCGTCCGGCAGATTCCCTATGGCAGAGTTGCAACCTATGGCCAAATTGCCGCACTTGCGGGCAACCCCCGCTGGTCGCGCGTGGTGGGCTATGCGCTGCATGTGAATCCAGATCCGGCACATATCCCGTGCTTTCGTGTGGTAAACCGTTTCGGCGAGGTGTCAAGCGCGTTCGCCTTCGGCGGAGAAAATGAGCAGATTGCGCTGCTCCAGCGGGAGGGTGTGCGCTTCCTGCCGGATGGGCGAGTGGATCTTGCACATTTTTGTTGGGATGGCGGCACGGCGGCCGGTGATGAAATCGGTTGTGACGGGCTTGGCTTGTAAGAAAGGCGATTTCTTTTTTATTTATGAAGGGATGGATGATTAATATGAAAGACTTTTTTGACCTGATCGCACGGCGTGAGAGCTGCCGCAATTATGATCCGAACAAAAAGGTGGAAACGGAAAAGCTTGTCAAATGCATTGAGGCGGCGCGCCTTGCGCCCTCTGCTTGCAACAGCCAGCCTTGGAGCTTTGTTGTAGTGAACAGCCCGTCTGTATCCCCACAGGTTGCAAAATGTGTGCAGGGAATGGGGATGAATCGATTTACAGATAATTGCCCGGCATTCCTTATAGTAGTTGAGGAAAAAGCGACCTTGACGGCGAAAATCAGCGGTGCGTTCAAAGATCAGCAGTTTGCGCAGATCGATATCGGGCTGGCCACGTCGCAGATTTGCCTCGCCGCCGTGGACCAGGGCCTTTCTACCTGCATTATGGGATGGTTGGATGAGAAAAAGCTGAAGGAGCTGCTTCAAATCCCCAAATCAAAGCGGATCCGGCTGGTGCTGAGCGTCGGCTATGCCGCAGATGAACGCCTGCGGGAGAAAAAGCGTAAGAACCTGGATGAAATCATGCGAATTGTTGATAAATGAGCGCATTTTCGCTGTTTGGAAGGGCTTACCATCCGGTTTTAACCGTTGCTTTGCTTGACGTGGTGTGTGTGCATTTGGTATAATAACCTCACGAATCTCGAGCTTCGGAGAACATTGGCTTTCGAACCGCGCTTACGCTTTCGGTTCTCGGCTAGATAACCTCACGAAACACGAGAGTCACCGATTTTGCGTATTTTAGAAAACATTGAATCATTGATTTGGGCTGACGCCCTGCGGCTGCGCCGCCCATTGCACTTTGCGCAATGAAATCATGGTAATAGCATCAAGCCGGTTGTAAAGTTTCAAAGTTTGAAACTGGGTTGCATTGGAAAAATGTCTGTCGTCGCAAAACGCTTCCTGCCGTGTGGCTGCAACGTCATTTTTTGCGGAGAAGAGTTTTGTGTGGAAATAATTCCACTTCGATTCGATTCGATGCGGCAAAAAGGCCGGGCCTTCTCCGGCATTACGTGAAAAGGAGAAAATCAATGGATAAGAAAAAAACCAAGATCATTGTGATCGTGGCGGCAGTATGTGTTGTGATTGCCATTGCCGTAGGCATTGCGTTTGCAGTGCGCGGCTCAAAGGAGCCGGAAATCACAGTTCCAGCGAACAGCATGGGAGCTGATACGCCCGCGCCAAGCGAATCTGTCGGCGAGGTATCAACAGATGAGCCCTCTTCCTCCGAAGAGAGCACGGAGCCTACGGTGCCGGAGGGGACGACGGCTGAGGCAAAGCCTACGGCGACGAAACCGCACGCAACCGCCCCAACAAAGAAACCGACGACGACGAAAGTTGCGCCCACGAAGGCGACCGGACCGGTTACCAACGGAGAAAATCCCTTTGTGGAGTTTGATGAAAACGGCAATCCAGTGCCGATTGGCGCAACGGATTTCCGCCGCAGCCTTGGCTATTGCGAGTTGTATGACAATATGGCGCCGTATGCCGCGATGGATTTCGATACGGTGCGTATTAAATTCCGCTATGACAACCTTGACTGGATGGTGCAGATGTGGAAAGGACAGTACGGCCCTTCCATCGGTTGCGAAATTGGCGTTTACCATAAGCCAACCACGCGTATGGTTGAGTTTTATGATTGTGCTACGGATGAAAATTCATTGGTGATGGAAGCCTCCCTTTACCGGAAGGGGAAATTCGTTTTCCGTATGCCACGCCGCCTCTATTGGTGGGCCGCGGCGTTTGATCCCGGCATGCTGGATAACGTTTCGGACCGTTCGGAGCTGAATGTGGTTGCCCGCATCACGCTCAAGGATAAAGAGATGTGCAACGCCTTTGCAAATTCTCTCCAGAAGCAGAAGGATGCCCAGGGCCGCACCTTTCAGAATGTTGGCAGCAGTTACAATAAGAACCAGCCAACGGTGACCCCGGTGTTCCAGGTGGTCGGCAACGACGTTTACTTTACCTGGTGATAAAATCATGCCGTTATACAAATTGTAGTTGACTTTATACTATTTTAGTGGCATAATAACGAAGTAATACAGTGGCGCTTGCCGTTGTAAATAATACCAAAGAGAAGGGAATGTCAACCATGAAAAAAGTTCTCAGCGTAGCGCTTGCTCTGGTTCTCTGCCTTGCAATGTGCGTCCCGGCGTTTGCAGCCGACACGAAGGACCCGGTCGATCAGATCGCAGACGCTATCAGCGGTGCAGGCATTGATCTCGGTGCAATCACTGACATGCTGTCCGGCCTGGGCGATTTCGATATCAGCTCCATCACGGGCGGCGATTTCGATATCGGCGCGCTTACCGAGATGCTTGGCGGCCTGAGCGACATCGATATCTCCAGCCTTAAGGATACGCTCCTGGGCGCTCTTGGCGGAATTGGCGGCGGTGATTTTGACATCGCTGGTATCCTCAATGGCCTTCAGGACAACGAGCTTGCTCAGTTGATCGCGAAGCTCTACTCGATCGCTCCGGTGGAGAAAGAGACCGAGGCTCCCACCGAGGCGCCGACAGAAGCTCCGACCGAGACCGAGCCGGAAGAAATCCCCGAGACGGGCGATTCCTCCGTCGGCATCGCGGTGCTTGGCGTTATCTCTGTTGCGGCCGCTGCGGCGTTTGTCTGCACCCGCAAGAAGGAAGCGTAAGCAACCCTCTTTTTTAGCAAATAAAAACCCCTTCCGGGTAATGCCGGGAGGGGTTTTTGTGATGTAATGAGGCTGAGAAGACGGCAGACGAGGAAGAGAGCCTGTTTTGCGCGTGGATTTTGATGAAGCTTTGCATCAGTGTGTAGCGTACACATCGGTTTTTAGCACTGTGGCCGCGCCCCTGGCTGCGTTATCCTCCTTGCTTTCCAGCAAGGAAAGCTGCGTCGTCTGCCTGTCGCCAGTCGAGCCCGAGAATGCAGTCAGCATGCGCTTGGGCACGCCCTGATGGCGATGTTCCCCTTGTACACTGATGTTTCCGTTCGATTCCGGAACGGTTGGCGGCCTTCTGAATCAGCGCTGTTACGTTCCTACACAAATCTCCCGGTTAAAATTCTATTTACAGTGTTCCTTCCTCAAATGCTGTGCGAAACCATACGTTCTGCACGGTAAAGGTTTGCCCATCAAGATAGGCGAGGTGCTCAGAGTCCGTCTGAAAGTCGAATTGAAGCTTGTAAGAATAGAGGCATTGTTTTTTATATCCGCCAAATTTTTTATTTTGTGTGTTCACGCCATATTTCCCATCGCCCAGCAGGGGGTGGCCGATAGAAGCAAAATGGGCGCGGATCTGATGCGTTCGGCCGGTTAGCAGCTCTACCTCAGCAAGCGTTAAACCGTTGCGATATCCGAGCGTCCGGTAGCGTGTGCGGATCGTTTTGGCGCCGGGGCAGGGCTGGCGGCGCACATAAACACGGTTTTTCTTTTCATCCTTAAACAGATAGCCTTCCAGTGTGCCCTTCGGCTCATCCAACGCGCCGATCAAAATGCAGAGGTAATATTTATGCAGCTCGCGGCCTTTCATTTTTGCATTCAATACGCGCAGTGTGGCGGCATTTTTTGCTGCGATGACGATTCCCCCTGTATTGCGGTCAATGCGGTTGACAAGCGCTGGAGTGAAAGATTGCTCGCTGGCAGGATCAAACGCCTCCTTTTCATAGAGATAACGTTTGACACGGGTGATGAGAGTGTCTACATATTCATGCTCATCCGGATGGCAAAGCAGGCCCACTTTTTTATCGAGCAGCAACAGGTTTTCATCTTCATAGACGATATCGAGGCACGGGGAAGCGCCCATAAAATCATATCGCTTTTCCGGCTGAATCAGAAATTCATCGTTGATATAGAGGTCGATCGTATTGCCTTCCTCCAGCCGGGTTGCAATCTCTGCCCGCTTGCCGTTTACCTTGATGCGCTTTTTGCGGATATATTTGTAGAGCAAAGACTGCGGCAGGTTTGGGAGGGCTTTTGTCAGATATTTATCCAGGCGCTGGTTCGCATCGTTTTTATTTATGGTAAGCGTTTTCAATAATCGTCATCCTTCTATCAATAATGGTCTCCAATTCTTCCAAGTTTCAAAACTTGAAGCTTTGCGGCCTCGTTTGAAGCTATTTTGCCATATATGAATAGGCTAACCGCTGCGAAAAATGGCGTTGCCGCTGAGCGGCAGGAGGCGTTTTGCGCCGACAGACATTTTTCTAATGCTTCAAACGACCCGTTTGAAGCTATTATATCATATCCCATGGCTTTTCAAAAGGCGGGAAATGCGCTATAATGGCCTCATTCAAATAAAGCGTTTTGTGCGCATTTTCGTAAATCAGGGCGGGAGAGGCTTCAGTGGGCTCTGCTTTGCGATGTATAAATAACGAAAATCCGGGAGGGCTTGCCCAATGAGCAAAAAAGCGTGGATTGCCGGCGTACAGATCATCGCACCGAGCTCACTTGCCTCACCGGCCGGAAAGGACGTGTCCGGAAATGGATAAAGGGATGCATGACGGCCATCGAAACCGGCTCAAGCGGCGTTTTTTGGAAGAGGGAATGGAGCAGTTTGAGCCGCACAATGTGCTGGAGCTTTTGCTTTTTTATTCCATTCCACGGCAGGATACAAATGAAACGGCGCATCGCCTGATCGACACCTTTGGCTCCCTTTCTGCTGTGTTTGACGCCTCTGTGGAGGACTTGGTGAAGGTGGAAGGGATCGGGATGAATACCGCTATATTAATTAAGCTCGTCCCAGCTGTCAACCGCCGCTATCTGGAGGACCGTGCGCTGCGTGGCATGCGTGCAGTCTCCTCTGAAGCGTGTGGGGAACTGCTTGTCTCTAAATTCAATGGCGTAACGGTGGAGCGTGTTTTGCTCCTCTGCATGAATAATCAAGGGCGGGTGTTACACTGTGTATCTATTTCTGAAGGGACGCAGTCAATGGTGGATATCAACAACCGCCGGATTGTGGAAGCGGCGCTGCGCCATAATGCCTCCTGCGTAGTACTGGGGCATAACCATCCCAACGGCGTGGCGGTACCGTCTCGGACAGATGTGGAAACAACGTGCATGCTGGCGCGGCTGTTGCGCTCCATGGATATTTGGCTATATGATCACATTATCGTGGCGGATGGCGAATATTTTTCGATGGCAAGATGCAATAAATTTGAGGCAATTTTTTCTTAAAAATCCAAAAAGGGGCGACGAGGAGGATGCGCTGTGAAACATATCCCCTGCATACGCTGGGAACCTATCAGTTTGTTGTGATCATATCCGTCTATCGTGGAAAGCTTATGCTAAGCCGCCATAAAAATCGTTCCACATGGGAAACGCAGGGCGGCCATATTGAGGGTGGGGAATCCCTTATAGAAGCAGCCGGGCGGGAATTATATGAAGAATCAGGCGCTGTGAAATACCTGCTTTCTCCGGCCTTCGATTACAGGGCGGGTGATGAAAATCTGTGGGGAAACGGGGTTGTATTCATTGCCGAAATTGATGAGATCGGCGCATTGCCAGAGAGCGAAATGGAAGAAGTAGCTTTTTTCTATCAATTGCCGCCGAACCTTACCTACCCGGAGATCACGCCGGTTTTGCTGCAAAAGGCAAAGGAGGCAGGGCTGCTGTGATCGGGCAGTATGATCGGAGAAAATGGTAAAGTAAAATCCCCTCGCTTGCTTGTGAGGGGATTTTGTGTTGCAAGTAAATTGTTTCCTGAAAAGCTCATCATAAAAGCAACCCCCAGCGCTTTGCGCAAGAGGCAAAGCGGTCTGAAAGCGCTTCGAATCAAAGCGCTATAATTTAGAATACCCAAAGCTGTTCACCATAGCGTCAATCGGCCGGTGCGCTTTGCAGTCCGGGCAGTCGCCTGTTGAAAAGGATGCATAATCCGGTAGATCCTTTGTGGAGAAGAGGGATTGAATTTCAATATCCTCTACCATTGGGATCGCGCTGAACACGGCCGCGATGCCGCAGGTGCGCCCGCCAAAATACCGGATACAATCCAGTGCGCGGCGGATGGTTTTGCCGGTGGATACAGTGGAAATCAGCAGCAAAACGCTTTTATCCGCAACCATGGGCTGAAGATTCTCGCGGAAAAACATTTGCCCGTTTGCATCGTATTCTGGCGAAATTACGAACAAGCTGCTTCCTTGATTGATGGAGCGCATGCCCGATTTGGTCAGCTCACGGGCTAAAAATGCGCCGAGGATTTCGCTGCCCTCCATGCAGACGATCGTGTCAATGATTTCAAACTGGAGGTAGGGCGCGGCAAGCTGGGCCGCAGCGTCACGAGCCATGGCATGCTCATGCTTGACTTGGGTAATATTCAGGCAATAATTGATGTGGGAATGGCTGGTGACAAAATGACCTGGAACCGCTTCAATCCGGATGCGTGGATTGGATTCGGATTTGATGACGAATGCTCTACTTTCCATATTGTCCATTTGCAATTCCTCCTTATCAGCTGGAAGGAAAGGGGAAACCTACCCTTCCTTTCTATTATAAAAGAATTCTTTCGGTTTTTCAATCGAATATCAGCAAAGATTTAATCTTTTGTAGCAGAATTACGCTTTACACAGCGGGAAAAAAAGGTATAATAGAGATACTAAAATAGGCGGCGTCTATGGATGTGAGCCTATCGTAGAATAAACCAGACAGGAGATTACACGATGAAGGAATGCAGGTTTCAGCTCACCTATATCGCCGACGGCCAATTGCACCGTACATGTGGAAAAGCGCAGGAGCAGCAGCCGTTTGAAACGGAGCATTTTTCCCTCATGACGCAATATGAAAAGGGGCGCGTGCGCGTCCGGATTCTTCCAAAGGAGCCCGTATCCTTTACGCAGTTTGAGATGGTTTTCCGTTATCCGTATCAGCCGGACAGCCGCGTGTTTGTTAACGGCTATCAATCCTGGACGGACAGCAAGGAATATTTTGTGACGGACCGCATGACCCACTTGAGCCCGCTGAGTAAGGCGTGGATTAAGGAGATGAGCCTGGATAAATCCGGCGACTACACCTTCCACGATTATCCGAAGACGAGCGGCGTGTTCCATGGATACTCCTATTCCTATGTGCGCAACGGAGAAACAGTTGATCTGTTCGGCTCCATGACGGAGCGCGGCGGTTATACGGTATTCAATTTTGATTGCAACCGGAACCTTCTTATCGTGGAGAAGGATCTGGAGGGCGTGGTAATGGAGGAGCCGTATGACGCGGTGGATATCGTCCATCTGCGCGGCGGCTTCGATCAGGTGTTCGATCGTTATTTCCAGCTCATGGAGATCCCCAAGCCCCGTGTGCAGCATAAGTGCGGCTACACCACCTGGTATAATTATTATCCTCATATCAATGAAAAAATTGTGACGGATGATCTGGAAGCGTTAGCAAAGGTGCCGGAGCAGATTGATATTTTTCAGATTGACGACGGCTACCAGACGGCTGTGGGCGATTGGCTGAGCACCGATCCGGAAAAATTCCCCAATGGTATGAAAGCGGTTGCCGATCAGATCCATAGCAAAGGAATGCTTGCCGGCTTGTGGCTTGCGCCCTTTGGCTGCGAATATCACTCGACCATCGCAGAGAAGCATCCGGAATGGCTTATCAAAAATGAAAAGGGCAAGCCTGTTGTCGCGGGCCTCAACTGGGGTGGCTTCTATGCCATTGATTTCAATCATCCGGAGGCGGCGCAGTATATTCGCAATTGCTTTGATGTGATCCTCAACGAGTGGGGTTACGACATGGTGAAGCTCGATTTCCTCTATGCCGCGTGTATTCTTCCGCAGTATAACAAATCCCGCGGCCAGCTGATGTGCGAAGCGATGGATTTCATCCGTGACTGTGTGGGCGATAAGCTCATTCTCGGCTGCGGCGTACCGCTCGCGCCCTGCTATGGTAAGGTTGATTTTTGCCGCATCGGCGCGGATGTGTGCCTTGATTGGAAGCCCACCCTGCATGGCTACTTGACCCATCGTGAGGATGCGACAACGAAAAATGCCGTCAACAACACCATTTTCCGCCGCCAGCTCGATGGGCGCGCCTTCTGCAACGACCCTGACGTTTTTCTGCTGCGCGATTATAATATGCAGCTGAATATGACCCAACGGAAAATTATTGCGAAGGTTAATAAAATTTTTGGCAACCTGCTTTTCATCTCCGATAATGTAGACCGTTATGACGCGGAGCAGATGGCGGTGTTTCAGGATACGCTCAAGACAAGCGATACAAAAGTGCTGAGCGCAGAATATGTGAAAAAGGATGTTGTAGAAGTCCGCTTCCTGGAGGATGGTGTGGAAAAGCACCTGCGCTTTAACATCACGGATGGAGCGCTCCTGGAAGGCGAATTTTAAGCAGATAAGGGATGACGGTTCTGCATGCATTACCATACAGTGGTTTTTGATTTGGATGGGACGCTGCTCGACACGCTGGATGACCTGGCCGATGCAACCAATGCCGCCCTGCGGGCATGCGGGTATCCGCCGCGCTCTCGGGAGGAGGTGCGCCGCTTTGTTGGCAACGGCGTGCATTTGCTTATCGAGCGGGCCGCCCCCCATGGGGTGGAGGAAGCCGCGGTGGAACGCTGCTTTGCCCTCTTCAAGGAGCAATATGGCAAACGGATGTGCTGTAAAACAAGGCCTTACAGTGGCATTTTGCCGCTGCTGGAGGCCCTGCGGGAGGCCGGCGTCCAATATGCCGTCGTCTCCAACAAATACGATGGCGCGGTCAAACAGCTCTCTGATACACAGTTCGGAGGTTTGATGAAAGTCGCTATCGGGGAGCGGGTGGGCGTGCGCCGTAAGCCTGCACCGGACAGTGTGCTGGAAGCGCTGTGCCTGCTCGGCAGCGGGGTGGAAGGCGCGATTTATGCCGGAGATTCAGATGTGGATGTGCAAACAGCCCACAATGCCGGCCTGCCCTGCATTGGTGTTACTTGGGGCTTTCGCAGCAAAGGAGTATTGGAGGAGGCCGGTGCGGATTTTCTTGTGGATACTCCGGAGCAGCTTTTAGAGATTGTGATGGGGCAAAAGGGCGATTAACCGCCCTGGCTTACATATAAGGGAGGGCAAACAGTTTGAGAATCGGCTGTTTGTCTGTAAAAGAGGAGGTTTTTTGTAAAAATGAAGCTTTATTTGATGATTCGGCGTGTGGTTGCGCTTATCATTGCCTCAGTGCAGTTCCTTCTTGGGCTGTTTGGCGTGAGTGTCAACCCAATGAAGAATGTGATCGAGGAGCCGAATCTTGCGCCGCAGGCTGTTATTGCGGGGCAGAGCGGTTCCGCCATTGCGGATGCGCAATACCTGACGGACGGTAAGATCGAAACCTACTGGTCCTCTGGCCAGAAGGAAAACGCCTATGTGGAGCTACAGTTCCCGGAGGCGGTCACCTTCAATACGGTGGTGCTGCGCGAATTGACCGCCAGCGTGAAATCGTTTGCTTTGCAAACATATGAAAACGGTAAATGGGTCGATTTCTTCAAGAGCGATCGCATTGAAACCTATCGTTTCTGCACCTTTGACCCGGTTACCACACAACGGGTGCGCCTTGTTGTGCATGAGCAGGCGGGCACCTTCCGCTTGCAGGAGATGGAGATTTATAACATTGCGCCGAAAGAGCTCGACGAACCCTTGCGCATCGCGGCCTATAAACGCATTGATTTCAATAAGTCCTGGAAAATCACAGACAAGGTACATGAGATGAAGGCGGCCTATGGTGAAAACAGCGCGCAGTACAAGGAAGCCTATCAGGCGATGAAAACCTATTCCCGCTATTTTGAGGTGATTAATGAAGTCATCCTCTTCAACGGTGTGGATTGGACGACGGAAGGCGGCGTCCATATCCGTGACGGCGCAGACGATTTCCGCCGGGAGATTGCGGCGCTGCATGAGATTTTCGATGTGCGCGATATCAAAACGGACGTGCGCATCACAGCCACGATCCTTTGCCCGGGCAATAATGAGGTAACAGCGCAGTCCCTCACGGATCATATGGATACGCTGGTTGAAAATATCGTAGCTTTTGTGAAGGAATATGGTTTGGACGGCGTGGATTTTGATTGGGAATACCCGGATCAGAATGCACAATGGAGGGTTTACGGCCAATTCATTAAAAAGCTCGACCAGGCCTTTGACCGTGAATTCGGCGACAGCGTGACCATCGGCGTTGCCCTTGCCAGCTGGGGGGTTGGCTTCAGCCGTAGCGCTATGCGCGCCATTGATGAGGTGCATGTGATGGCCTATGATCTGTTTGATGATGATGGCTGCCACTCTACCTTCATGACGGGTGCATACAACCCGATGCGCTATTTTAACGGTCTGCAATATCCCCGTGAGCAATTCAACCTCGGTGTGCCGTATTATGGTCGCCCGGTCGACGGCGGCGCCTACTGGCCCTCATGGAGCCAGGTGGCCAATGAGCCGGACGCCTATTGGAGCAATGCCTTCCCCGGCAATTATACGGATGAAAACGGTAACCCAGTAGTGCTTGACGATTATTACAACTGCCCCTCCATGGTGGCGGATAAAACGGCCTATGCCGTCAGCCTCGGCATCGGCGGCATGATGCTCTTCCATATGGATTGCGACCAGACGATGGACAATCCGAATTCCCTGACGCTCGCAGTGGAGAAAACGTTGGAGCAGCGCGTGGCGAATTACCGCGCAGAGGCAAAATAAGTTTTTATCAGGAAAAGAGAAGATAAGAAGGGGCTGTTGCAAAATGCTTTGCATTTTGCAACAGCCCCTTTCATGATGCATCAATTTTTAAATTTTTCTTGACAATCTGATCAATCTTGTTTATTATGTGATTAGTTAATTAGTTGAGTAGTTAACTAATCATAAGAAAGGGAAGTGGGTGTATGCCAGGTGGATTTCAGGAAGACCGGCCGATCTTTTTGCAGATCGCCGAGATGCTGGAGGATGCGATCCTCACCGGCGCCTTCCCGGAGGGAGAGCAGGTTCCCTCCACTACGGAAATATCCGTGCGTTATCAGATTAACCCTGCAACGGCGCTCAAGGGAGTGAATCAGCTTGTTGAAGCGGGCATTCTGCATAAAAGGCGCGGCGTTGGGATGTTTGTGAGCACAGGAGCGATCCAGCAACTGCGGAAAAAGCGCCGGGAGCAATTTTACCGCGCCCATGCGCTGCCGCTGGCTCAAGAGGCAGTCCGGCTGGGAATTAGCCGGGAGGAAACCAGTTCAATGATAGAAAGAGGGTTTATAGAATGCAGGCAATCGAAGTAAAAAGTGTGACAAAGGCCTACGGTGAGGTGACCGCCCTGCGCGACGTTACCGTATCCTTTGGGGAAAACCGGATTTACGGCCTGCTTGGCCGCAACGGGGCGGGGAAATCAACGTTGCTGAAAATCATCGCTAATCGGATTTTTCCGGATCAAGGTGAGGTGACAGTTGATGGGCTTCCAGCCCGGGAAAACGACGGGGCACAGGCGAAGCTCTATCTGATGAGCGAAGAAAATCTCTATCCGGAGACGATGCGGGTGAGGGATGCATTCCGCTGGAGCAAAGCCTTCTATCCGAGCTTTCAGGAGGAGAAGGCCCTTGCGCTTGCACAGCAGTTCGGGTTGGATACTCGGAAGAAGGCCGTCACCCTTTCCACTGGATACAAATCGATTTTTAAAATCATCCTTGCGCTCTCGCTCGATGTGCCTTATCTGCTCTTTGACGAGCCGGTTCTGGGGCTCGATGCAAACCACAGGGAGTTATTTTATAAGTTGCTGTTGGAATCCTACGGAGAAAAGCCGAAAACGATTCTTATTGCCACACATCTCATTGAGGAGATCGCCCATGTGATTGAGCACATTGTCATCATCAAGCGGGGTGAAATTCTGCGTGACGAGCCAGTGGAAACGCTTTTGGAATCCGGCTATACCGTAACAGGAGCGGCGGCAGTAGTGGATCAATTTCTCCAGGGCCGGCATCCAATCGGCTGCGATACGCTCGGCGGGCTAAAAACAGCCTATTTTTTGGGTGTCAGGCCAGATCAGCTTCCGCATGGGTTGGAAATCACGCGGCTCGATCTTCAAAAGCTGTTTATCCAGCTCACGAACGCATAAAGGAGGGTTTTATAGATGAAACGAAAAGCGGCGGTGCGGTATTTGCTTCATAGCTATCGCAACCCACTTCTTATTTTTTATGGGATTATTTTGCTGGTTTCTCTTTTGGTATGTACACTGATGGAGGTTCAAGTGGCAGGGGAGGGGAAAGTCAGTTCCGTCAATGGAGCTAGTGTGATTTTTTTATTCGTCTGCGGGCTGAACGCTTTTAAGGAGGATTTCTGTTTCTTCCTACAAAACGGCGTATCTAGGAAAACGCAGTTTTCCGCAACTTGCATTGCGTTTTTGCCGGTTGCACTTCTAATGGCGGTTGTGGATTCTCTGATGACTGCCTTGTTCTCCACCCTTTTCTCCTACGAGGGAATCCTTGGCCTGATCTATGGCAGAGCGATGGAAACCGGCTTCACCGGCTTTCTGCTCCAAATTGGCTGGCTGTTTTGCCTGTATCTATTCGCCTTATTGTTGGGCTACCTGATCACTACGCTGTATTATCGGATGGACTCCAAGCGCAAGGTGCTGGTGTCGGTCAGTGTGCCGGTTCTGCTTGTCTTGGTGCTGCCGCTCATAGATACTGAGCTATTTCAGGGGCGGATTTCCCAAGCTCTGTCGGAGGCGCTGAAAGCGGTATTCGGGCTGCAAAACGGGCCGAATCCAGCTTTTGGCATGCTGGTCCTGCTTATCTGCTGCGTGGCTTGTGGGTTATGCGCCGCGGTCTTGCAACGAAAAGCGGTATTGAAATAACACACGCCTTTTATGTAATAACAAGATAGGCCCGGCAGCATGCTGCCGGGCCTGCTATTATCTATCTTCTTTTGGGCCATACATCAATTCATCAACGCTGACGTGAAAGATCTTTGCGAAAACATCCAGCTCAATGTCTTTGACCATCCGCTTGCCGCATTCAATGCGCTGTATGGCGTTTTTATTAATGTTAAGCCCTTCCAGCTGCATTTTGGCGGCCAGCTTTTCCTGTGAGGGTGAACCCGCGAGTAAATTTCTGAATTTCGCAACGTTTTTACCGCAGAGATTACGGCTTTCCATAGGTGACTTTTCCTGCGTCATAGCTGAAACACCTCATTTTTTCACAATATTATAAGAGATAGCATAAGTATATTATATAAATAGGTGTTTAGTGACACTTTTCATATGTCGATTTTAACGAAAGCATTTCTATTGATCTGCTTCTTTTTTACCGAGCAGCACATCTGAAGAAACGCCAAAAAAATCCGCAAAAGCCGCTAGTTCAATATCTGTAACAAAGCGGTCTCCATGCTCAATTCGTTGAATCGCGTTCTTATCCATGTCAATTCCTTTTTCTTGCATCCGGTCGGCCAGAATTCTCTGTGAAGTTTTGTCGGGTAATTGCTTTCGAAGTTTCGCAATCTGTTCCCCACAACGATTACATTTTCCATCGATATGCTTGTTTTTAAACATGACATACTCACTCCATTCATTTTCTTTTGACATTTATAACTTGCCAATGGAACAAGTATATGGTATAATTCAACTGAATTTGACATGTTGAGCGTGTCAATAATGGGAAAATTTCAACAAATTCGAAAACTCGATAATTTAATTCAGAAATACGTAGTAATTTTCAAAATTATGATTCTGATAAGGCGTTATGAGATCGATTTCGATCCATTTTTTCGCCGGTCAAGCAGCGATGTTGCCTGCACAGCGCTTTTCCTATTTTCCACCCCAATTCCGTCCGAAAAGTCATCAAATTACCGCAAATAAACGGTGGCAAACAAGGCAAATTAATAGGGCGGCAGTTTCAATTTTGCCGCGCTATGGAGGTGGATAATGCGAAAATTTTTCAAAGCATTGACCTTTCTGGGCTTTGTCTGTGCGGCAGTGATTTTTGGTATGCTTGGCTTTGCTGAGCGCACAGTGCCGGATGAATTATATGTCGCGCAGGATCGTTCACCATGGGTTGGGGAATTATGCGTTGCCAGAGCGGAGGATGAGGCCTCTCAAGCACAGCTGCATTTGCAGAGCAACAATGTGGCCACTCAGGAGCAGGGCTATGATGTTGAGGTAAAGCTGCTGAATCTCTTTCCCGTCAAGAATTCTCATGTTACGGTAACGCAGCGCAGCTACGTGATTCCGGGTGGGACGCCATTTGGCCTGCGGCTTTACACCAACGGCGTTGTGATTGTTGGAATGGATTCCGTGGAAACCAAAGAGGGCAGTGTTAATCCGGCAAAAGAGGCCGGGTTGAAGGAAGGCGATGTGATCGTATCGATGGACGGCCAGCCTGTTAGTCGGAATGAAGATGTTTCCCGGATTTTCAAAGGCTGCGCAGGCCATGCGCTCAAATTGCACATCCGCCGGGGGGCACAGGAATTAGACGTGACGTTCCAACCGGCTTGTTCCATTTCGGATGGCAAGTTTCGCGCCGGGCTTTGGATTCGGGACAGCTCTGCCGGCGTTGGCACACTCACCTTTTATGAGCCGGAAAGTAGGGTGTTCGCCGGGCTTGGGCACGCTATTTGCGATGTGGATACAGGGGAAGAAATGCCTTTGCTCGCGGGTGACATCGTGGATGCGCATATTAACGGCTGCTATAAAGGCACAAAAGGCGCGGCCGGCGAATTATGCGGCGTGTTTGGCAACCGCGTGATGGGATCGCTTGCGGTCAATGGCAACACGGGCGTGTATGGTGTGATGAATGCGGGAAATGCTCCCTCCGGGAAGGCAATTCCAGTTGCGCTGCGTCAGGAGGTGAAAACCGGCCCGGCGCAAATCATCTCCACTGTCGATGGAAAGGCGCCTCAGTATTATGATGTCGAAATTACAAAAATTTATTCCGGGCCTGACACACAGGTTAAGAATATGATTGTAGAAGTGACCGATTCAGCGCTGATCGAAAAAACAGGCGGTATCGTGCAAGGGATGAGCGGCAGCCCAATTATCCAGAATGGGATGCTCGTCGGCGCAGTCACACATGTGTTTGTCAACAATCCGCTGCAAGGCTATGGCATTTTTGCGGAAAGCATGCTGCATACCGCAGAAAACGTTGCGGCTACGCAGGAAAAGCAGGCTTCCTAACTCCTTTAAAACCGCAAAACATGCGGGCAATAAGTGTTTTCCATGTTTTACCAATTATTTTTGCGTTTTCTCTTGACTTCGGAATACAAACTTGTTAATATATGGTAGAAGTTGAAAGGAAGGTAGATAAAACATGGAAAAACCAATGAAAGTAATGCTCGCAGAAGAAGGAAGCGAATATGGACAGACCTGCGCTAATGTGCTGCGCTCCTATGGCTATGAGGTAACGCTTGTGCCGAAGGATGGCTCAGAAGTCATTTCACGGCTGCCGATTCACACGCCGGACGTGCTGCTGATGGATATGTTTATGCCTCACGTGGATGCACTCGGCGTGATGAAAGCGTTGCCAGAGCTCAAGCTAAGTAAACGCCCGCTCATTATGCTAACGTCGAGTGTGGATAATGCTCGGTTTGAGCAGGAAGTTTTGGCAGCCGGAGCAGATTACTATTTTCTTAAACCCTTTGATCTTGACATCTTGGCAGAACGGATTTCCCAGCTGACCGGCTGGAACACAGCCGGTCAGGAGAACATACGCAAGGTTTCAAGCGATGTGCAGGGAAACTTGGAAGTTGTGGTATCAGAAATTATGCACCAAATTGGCGTGCCTGCGCATATCAAGGGCTATCAATACCTGCGAGAGGCGATCATCCTTTCGATTAACGACAGTGAAATGATGAATTCTGTTACTAAGCTGCTCTATCCTACTGTTGCCAAAACCTTTAAAACCACTCCTTCCCGCGTGGAACGTGCAATTCGCCATGCCATTGAGGTGGCATGGGATCGCGGCGATGTGGATGTGCTAAGCTCTTACTTTGGCTATACCATTCAGAACTCGCGTGGCAAGCCTACAAACAGTGAATTTATCGCTATGATCAGCGATAAGCTCCGCCTTCGTATGAAGGTTTCCTAACATTTGATTTTTTCTGTTCTCATCCCACTCCTTTTTACAGGGGCCGCTGCTTTGCGATTGCTTTGGCAGCGGCTCCTGCTTTATTTTGATTGGGATTGCAGCTGATGTGGAAGTATGGTATGCTTTTTATCGTAAAGAATATTGCTAATCCAATGAGATTAGAGGAGGGGTTTTTATGGAGCATCCCGTTGTTCTTGCCCTGTTAGGCACGAGCTTTACCTTCTTGGCAACGGTTGCCGGAGCGGCAATGGTCTTTTTTGTGAAAAAAGAGGCGTCTATCAACACGCATAAGGCGTTCCTCGGTTTTGCGGCCGGCGTGATGATTGCTGCGTCTGTCTGGTCGCTTTTAATACCAGCAATCGATATGGCGCGTGAGCAGGGAAAAAACGAATGGCTGCCCGCTGTAGCCGGATTTTTGGCCGGCGGCGTGTTCCTGTTTTTGCTTGACCGGTTGCTGCCCCATCTGCACTTGGGGGCGGAAAAGCCCGAGGGTATGAAAAGCTCGCTTAAGCGCACGACAATGCTTGTGCTGGCCGTTACGCTTCATAATATCCCGGAGGGTCTAGCAGTCGGCCTTTCCTTTGCCGCTGCGGCAGAGGGCGGGTATGCTACGCTGGCGGGCGCGATGGCGCTGAGCCTTGGCATGGCGCTGCAAAATGTGCCGGAAGGGGCGGCCATTTCTCTTCCGCTGCAAAAAGAGGGTGTGTCAAAGGGCAAAGCGTTCTTATACGGTGGGTTATCCGGCGTGGTGGAGCCCGTGGCAGGTGTGTTCGGCGCGCTGCTTGCTATCTTGATCGCCCCGATTATGCCGTTCACCCTGTCGTTTGCCGCCGGCGCGATGATCTATGTGGTGGTAGAGGAGTTGGTGCCGGAAATGCATATGGGAGAACACAGCCATGCCGGTACGGCGGGCGCGATGCTAGGCTTTGCAGTGATGATGGTGTTGGATATTGCGCTGGGATAGTGAAAACCTGCTGTTGCTTGAGCTCTCGGATCAGTTTAAAAATCAACCGGCCTGATTGGATGAGATAGAAGGCCCGATAACAGTCGTTTTGTTCGATTTTTCATTAGAAAGAGTGCGCCTTCCCCTTCACTTTTCTCTGATATCATGTTAAAATATGACGCATACCAACAAAGGGGTGGGAGGATTGAAAGAAACAATTGCCATTGTGGATTATGGAGCTGGCAACCTGCAAAGCGTGAAAAAGGCGCTGGATTTCATCGGCGCACCGTCGGTGATCACCAAGGACGCCGAGGCGATCCGCTCAGCGGATGCGGTGATCCTGCCGGGCGTTGGTTCATTTGCAGATGCGATGGATTCCATGCGGGCCAGCGGCCTGACGGACACGGTGATAGAAGCGGCGCAGAGCGGCAAGCCTTTTTTGGGCATTTGTCTGGGGCTTCAGCTTCTGTTTGAGGCTTCTGAAGAGTCCCCCGGAGTGGCAGGGCTTGGCGTATTACAGGGCAAAATTTTACGCATTCCACAAAAGGATGGGCTGAAGGTGCCGCATATCGGCTGGAATTCTCTTTCCATCACCCAGCCGGAAGGGATTTTCCAAGGGATCTCGCAGGACGCTTACGTTTATTTTGTCCATTCCTATTATTTGCAGGCAGCGGATGCTTCCGAGGTAGCGGCGCGCACAGAATATGGCGCATTGATTGACGCGGCGGTTCAAAAGGGCGGCCTTTGCGCCACCCAGTTCCATCCGGAAAAGAGTGGTCGGGTTGGCCTGCAAATCCTGCGCAACTTTGCCGCTATGGCGGGAAAGGAGAGAGGCTAATGTATGCGAAGCGGATTATTCCCTGTTTAGATGTAAAAAACGGGCGCGTTGTCAAAGGCGTGAGCTTCGTCAATCTTCGAGACGCAGGTGATCCGGTTGAATGCGCGATTGCCTACGATCAAAAGGGCGCGGACGAGCTGGTGTTGCTCGATATCACGGCAACCCATGAGGGGAGAGGCACCATGGTGGAGATCGTCACACGCGTGGCAAATTCCATTTTCATCCCATTCACGGTTGGCGGCGGCATTTCGAGTGTGGAGGATTTCACGCAGCTTCTGCGTGCGGGTGCGGATAAAATCAGCGTCAATTCCGCGGCGGTTCGCAACCCGCAGCTCATCAGTGATGCGGCCTATAAATTTGGCAGCCAGTGCGTTGTGTGTGCGATTGATGCAAAACGGCGCGGTACGGGCGGCTGGGAGGTTTATCTCAATGGAGGCCGGATTCCGACGGGGATCGACGCAGTCGCATGGGCTATGGAGGCCGAGCAGCGCGGTGCGGGTGAAATTCTCCTGACCAGCATGGATTGTGACGGCCAAAAGCAGGGCTATGATCTTGCGCTGACGCGTGCGGTCTCAGAGCGGGTCGGCATCCCGGTGATCGCATCCGGCGGCGCGGGTGCAAAGGCGCATTTCTATGATGCGTTTACACAGGGGAAGGCTGATGCGGTGCTGGCCGCGTCGCTGTTTCACTTCAACGAAATTCCGATTAGGGAGCTGAAGGAATATTTGGGCGGGCGCGGTGTGCCAGTACGGATGGATTAAATAGAGAAACGGCCCGGCGGTCATAGACTGCCGGGCCGTTGGTATTTATTTTTAAAAGAGGGAATATGTAGATTGATGATCTGAGCTGGCTGTGTGATACGTTTGAACAGGGGGAGCGTCTAAAAACCCATCGTGCAAATATCGCAGCCATATCAAAAATTAGGAGAGCAATTCATCAGGCGTTATCCGAAATATTTTTGATAATAGAACCGGATTTTTGATCGAAGGCCTAAAAATGCCGCTCTCATGCTTCATGTAGGTATCTAAACCGATACTTGTTAGTTGGGCAACTTGCTTTTGAGATAGATTTTACTTTTTTCGGTATAATGATATTTTGTCCCCTAATCATGTGGTTTTCATGAAAATACTCTTTTCTATTCTTTTTGTATCATTTTTATAACCGATCTTACCACTTCAATCGCGTAGAATCAATAAAAAGTGCAAAAAATGATACAAACGCTAGAATGGAGAGAACAATTATGCCAAAGCCGCGTGGACAATTGGGAGAGAAAAACTTAATTGGTTCCCGGCTAAAGGAGCTGAGAAAGAGGGAGCATCTATCTCAACGGGATTTGGCACAGATTGTACAATTAAAAGGGTTTGATATTGATAAAAACGTCATTACTCGTATTGAAACCAATAAACGTTTCGTAACAGATATTAGGTTGCGCGCCATTGCTGAAGTATTTCAAGTGACCTATGAATTTTTAATGGATGGGAAAGAAGATTCCTAGGCTTATAAAAAAATAGCCGGTAGTTAACTGCTTACGTAAGAGATGCGTATCTCTGTGATTTATGTGGTGATGGCTGGTATTGCTTTGTTACTCGCTTCGCTTCGTAATAAAAAATAGCCGCAAGTTTTCTGCGGCCGTAAGCTGTGCGTATCTCTTTGCTCTGTGTGGTCATGATTGGCATTGCTTTGTTACTCGCTTCGCTTCGTAATAAAAAATCACGCCGCAAAATGCTTTTTTGCATTTTGCGGCGTGGTTGACGTTTTATCCATTCAGGCGGCATCGTTTTTATTCCGCTTTTCTTGCTTGGATCAGCGTTGCACCGTCAAAGCAGGCCAATGCCTCCACCGCCTGAAACCCGGCCCGTTCGAGCAGCTCTGTTTCATGCTCCAATGTCAACGGCGTATCAAAGTGCACGAACAGCCCCTCAGGGATGCCTTCCCGCGCGCGTTTCTGCGCACAAACATCCATGAGCAGCCTTTCTTCCTGCGCACAGCAGGCAATATAGTCGCATTCTAGATATAGGCCGCCAGGCTTCAAGGCCTGATACAGCTTTCGGAACAGCCCTTCCTTCTTAGCGGGCTGAAAGTGATGCAGGCTTTCAAACGATATCGCAGTGTCGAAGGCCTCCATGCCAAGCTCCGCCTCGAAATAATCCTCACAGCGCAAAGTGAGCAACGCGCTCGGGTGTTTTTGCCGGAGCACCGCGAGCATCGGTTCGCAAAGGTCGATGCCGGTTACGTACAGGCCGGGAAAACGCTTCAAAATGGCATTTAGCTCCAGCCCTGTACCACATCCAAGATCAAGCAGGGAGCCGCAATTGTCTGGGATGCGCTCCGCCATGGATCGATAGGCCTCGTTCCAGCGCGCCATATGTTCCTCATAGGTGGATACCCGTTCCGTAAAAAAATTGCTCATCTCTTCTAGCGGATCATCCCGGGTTTCCGCAAGCCAGTGGTTTAAGTCCGCCAAATAGGCGGGGATATTTTGTCGTATTTCAAAGTGCATTGTTTTCTCCGTTCCCGATTCTTTTATTTTACTCGCTCCTCGATCGTGCGGCGGATCGCATCCGTCAGGCAGAGGGGATTCCCATGCGGACGGTCTGCATTCAGCGGAAAGATCATCACGCCGCCCAGCCCCATCTGCAAGGCAAAGGCCGTTTTATCCGCCACCATGCCGGGGCAGTTATAGTAGGCGTCCATTTCAATGCCGTCAAAAGTGATTTGCGGGGCATAATTCTGCCAATAGCCCACCTGGGCGTCTTTCCAGAGGGGCCAATACTCCCCCTTGTAGGTCGGGCGGCCATAGTAGGGGAGGCCCAGGTTGATCTGCTCTCGGCGGAATCCACATTTCTCCGCATATTCCACCGCGCGCACTGCGGCGCGGCCGAAGGAGGCGTGATAGCCGTTTATATCGTTGATGTCGTATGCCATGTAAGAGAGCTGGTCGATCGCCCGCACTGCCTCGGGCGAGAGATGAACCCCCCAATCTGCCAATGCGACCGCCAGGATCCTACCGTCCTGCATGAGCCGCTGCTTTAAGTTCACAAGAAATTTGCTGAACAGCGCCCATTCCCTTTTGCCCTTGGGAAATTCCCAGTCGAATTCAATGCCGTCGAGCTTCGCCTCCCGCAGGAAAGCGGTAAGCGCTTCGATAAGCGGTTCCATATGGTTTTCTAGGGATTCTACAGTGTCCTTCCCGGGCTGGAAGAAGGAGGCGAGCACTTTCACCGGTCGGCCGCTCTTTTCAATCACTTTGCGGGCTTCGGCGGCATGTTGAAACCAGGTCTGTTTGGCCTCCTCGTTTGTCTGCGAGGCGTCGCGGTAGTTAAACCATACGGCGCCGCCCTTCGACCATTTTAGCGTATCAAAAAGAATTACCTCGTTGACCGTTTCAAAATGCCGGGAGAATGCGTCGCGCTCCTTCTGTGTAAAAGCGAGGAATTCTTCTGTATCAAAGCGCATGTAGGCACTCACGCGGAAGGGTTGCTGCCGATGCTGTTTGGATAAATCGTAAAAAGAACACTCTGTCACCTTAGCGGCGCCCCAGGTTTTTAAAATGAGCAGGCGGTATTTTGTGGATTGCTGCGCCGGGAAGGAGCAGTAGCGGTAGCGCTCTACCTTATCGCTCTCATAAAAGCGGAGCCATGCGCCGTCTTTCCAGCATTCCAAGGCGAAATGACGGATGTGGCTGCCTGCCTCCCGCAGCACAAGGGTATTGACGCGCGTTTTTTTCGGGAAGGCAAACGTCATTTCAGAAACGCCTTTCCCAGCGCATCGCCATCCTCCCATACCCTTTGTGGCAAGAAAACCTTGCGCGGCCTCCAGATGAATGCTGGAAACGCAGGCGGCGGGGGTGCGCTTTTGCTCTGGCGGCATTTCGCATCCCGCCGGGTGTAGGTGCATGGAGGAGTAGAAGGCGGCGATACCAAGCCTTGTTGCAAGGTGGGAGAGCAGGTAACGGGTGCTGTTTTTCATCAGGGGCGGCCTCCATTTCATGATAGGTAGAAAAAAAGCCTGAAAACCATCCGGATGGCAGGCATCCGATCTGATTTTCAGGCAATGGGCATTCGATTAACGATCGGAAAGCGCGATATAAGGCCTGCGCGCTGCCACGTTGCGGTAAGCTGGGCGAATAATTTTGCCGGCGTTGATGAGCTCCTCAATACGGTGCGCACTCCAGCCCGCAATGCGGGAGATGGCAAAAATCGGCGTATAAAGTTCCATTGGCAGGTCGAGCATGCTGTAGACAAAGCCGCTGTAAAAATCAATATTCGCGCTGACGCCTTTATAGATTTTGCGTTCTTCAGCAATGATTTGCGGGGCAAGCTTTGCAACGGTGGAATAGAGCTCATATTCATCCGTGCGGCCCTTTTCCTCAGACAGCCGCTCTACAAAGCCTTTAAAGATATTGGCGCGCGGGTCGGAGAGAGAATAAACAGCGTGCCCCATTCCGTAAATCAAGCCGGCGCAGTCAAATGCCTCTTTGTGCAGGAGCTTTTTGAGGTAAACGGCAACCTCATCTTCATTCTTCCAGTTTGCAATGTTGCGCTTCATATCCTCAAACATCTGCACAACCTTGATGTTTGCGCCGCCGTGCTTCGGCCCCTTGAGCGAGCCGAGAGAAGCGGCAACGGTGGAATAGGTGTCCGTCCCGGAGGAAGAGACGACGTGCGTCGTAAAGGTGGAGTTGTTGCCGCCGCCGTGCTCCGCATGGAGCACAAGGGCAAGGTCGAGAATTTTGGCTTCCAGCTCCGTATAGCTGCTGTCCGGGCGCAGGATGCGCAGAATATTTTCCGCTGTGGACAGCTCCGGCAACGGGTTATGGATAAAGAGGCTCTCGCCGTTGTGGTAATAATTGTAGGCGTGATAGCCGTAAACGGACAGAAGAGGGAAGGATGCGATCAATTGCAGGCATTGACGCAGCACGTTATCAATGCTGATATCGTTTGCATTGTTGTCGTAAGAATAAAGTGTCAGCACGCTGCGCGCCAGCGTATTCATCATATCAGAGCTCGGCGCTTTCAAAATCACATCACGCACAAAGCTTGGGGGCAGAGAGCGGTAGCGGGCGAGCAGTTGGGTGAATTCATCCAGCTGCTCCTTCGTCGGCAGGTCGCCGAACAGCAAAAGGTAAACGGTTTCTTCAAAGCCAAAGCGCTTTTCTTTCAAAAATCCGGCTACAATATCCTCAACATTCACGCCGCGGTAAAACAGCTTTCCTTCGCAGGAAACGGTCTGCCCGTCCACCTCCATGGAGGATTGAATTTCAGAAATTTCCGTAAGCCCTGTCAAAACGCCTTTGCCGTTTAAATCGCGCAGGCCGCGATTGACCTGATATTTTGTATAAAGCGTAGGGTCGATTGCGTTTTTGCTGACACACCGCTGGGCAAGTTCGTGAATCTGCGGCGTGATCTCCGAAAAGTCGATGTTGTTGGAATTGATCATATTGCTGACCATCCTTTCCTTGGAGACTGATAGGTTTGAATAGATTCTGAGAATCCGGCCCCCGGAGACCCTTTCCGCCCGGAAGCGCAAAACCCTGCTCTCTCTTTATTAAAAATATACGCCTCTATCATACCTTTTTTTGGCCGGGATGTCCAGCTTTTTATCCGCCAGGCAGGCGGAGGCGGCAGCGGATGGTCAGAATTTATGGCGCAAAACCTGCTGCGCATAGCATCGGAACAGGCAGAGCCATTGAATATATCGGATCGATGCGAGCGTCGTATCATGCGTCAGGCCGGCTTCTCCGAGTGCGCGGGAGAGCTGGCGGCGGGTAAATAGGCCGACGAGGCCGGTCTTCCCGTCATATGCTTTTGCAAGAAACGCCCGATAGGCTCGCGCTGAGGCGGCCGGCAAATCGGGGTGGGCCCGTTTGGCAATATGTAACATTACGATATCCACGGACGGCTTGGGGTGAAAATCTTCGCGGCGGAAATGGTAGAGAATCTCCATTTTAAAAAAGGGCTTCAGGCTCAATGAACGCAGCGTTTCCCGCGGCTGTCCCATAAAGCGCTTGGCCGCCCCTTTTTCCAGGATCAGATATGCGTCCGTGGGAGGGGTGCGGCATTCTGTGAGGCGGCGGATGATATCCGTTGTCCGGCTGAAGGGGATATTGGCAAACACCTTGTAGGGCCCCTTTGCCGGTAGAGAAAAACTGCAAAAATCAGCGTTTCGCAAGGTCAAGTTTGCTGCGCCTTTGAATTGCTCCGTCAGGCGGAGATAAAGCGCCCGGTCCAGCTCCACTGCGGTCACATGGCAGCAGCGTTCCAGAAGGGCGCGTGTGATATGGCCCTTGCCAGGGCCGATTTCAATCACATGGTCGTTTTTCGTCAGGTTTGTTCGTTGAATCAGGCGGTGGATGATCGCCCTGCTTGTCAGAAAGTTTTGCGACGCCCATAGCGGCGGCATAGCCGTTGATTTTTCATTACGAGGCAACGCGAGTAACAAAGTATTTTTATTTTTGGGCATGAAAAAAAACACCTCTTTCAATTTGCATTCCAGATCAGCGAAAAGGGCACAGCAACGCAAACCCTGCCTTGGGCAGAGGAGATTTACTGTACCCGTTTCAGCGAATCCGAATGCAAATTGCCATCAGGTGTTCTAAGCTCCTTTTGAAAGGTTTGGCTCCAGTCTAGCATGCTCCGCGCGCGGCGTCAACCCTCCTGGTTTTTGATTTGGCTGAGAGCTCCTTTTTCCAGCCGGGAAACCTGCGCCTGCGAAATGCCGATTTCCTTTGCAACCTCCATCTGCGTTTTGCCCTCCATGAAGCGCAGGTGGAGGATTTTTTTCTCCCTGGGGTTCAAATTGCTGATGGATTGACGCAGGAGAATTTCATCTACCCAGCTGTCGTCGCTGTTCTGATCGCCGATTTGATCCATGACGTAAATGGTGTCGCCGCCATCCGAATAGACCGGTTCATAGAGAGAAACCGGCTCCACAATTGACTCCATTGCAAGCACAACGGTCTCCTTGGGGAGATCTAGCTCCTTGGCGATCTCCTCAATGGTAGGATCGCGCTGTAATTCATTGATAAGGCGCTCTTTTGCCTGCATGGCGTGGTAGGCCGTGTCGCGCATGGAGCGGCTCACGCGCACGGAATTATTATCCCTCAGATAACGGCGAATTTCACCAATAATCATGGGGACGGCATAGGTGCTGAACCGTACTCCCTGATCCACATCAAAATTATCAATGGATTTAATCAGCCCAATGCATCCCACTTGAAACAGGTCGTCCAGGTTTTCCCCTCGGTTGACAAAGCGCTGTATTACGCTGAGCACCAGCCGTAGGTTGCCGCTGATAAGCTCGTCGCGCGCTTTCATATCGCCCTGTTTGATGCGGTGCAAAAGCTCCATTTTCTCGGATTCCTTCAAAACCTTCAGCTTTGCGGTGTTCACCCCGCAGATTTCAACCTTGTTGAATTGCATGTTGTTTTCCCCCTCGCCGGATCTGGTTTGCTTCTGCAAAGAATGTGCAGCAAAAAACCGGCGCCCTGGCCCCGTTTGGCATGCCGTGTGGATGGCGGCTTTGCGGATGCCTGCCGGCGCTTCCTTAAAATTATTACCAGCGGCTTTGATTTTCATGCGGGGGTGTGCAGATTTTGTTCTATGACCCGTTTGTACATGCATATCTATGGTGCGAGGGGCTGAGAATGCCCTGCAATGGAAAAAGGAGGTATTCATCATGGCAGAAGAAAAAAAAGCGCCGGCCATGCCGCACAACCTGATTTTGGAGGATCGGCGGACGCTGACTGTTTCCGGCGTGTCGGATGTGGATAGTTTTGACGAACAGACAGTAGTGGTTTTCACGGATATGGGGGAGCTTACTGTGCGCGGCACGGATTTGCACATCAACCGCCTGAGCGTGGAGGTAGGCGAATTGCTGATGGAGGGGCATATCAGCTCCCTGACCTATACGGATGAGCCACAGAAGGGCGGCGGGTTCTTCAGTAAGGTGTTCCGCTGATATGTATATGCTGACAATTGCCGACCAAACGCGCCTGTTTCTCTTGGCGCTTGGGCTCGGTTTTCTGCTGGGTATCGTTTATGATCTGTTTCGCGTTGTCCGCATGGCGTTTACCATGCGGCGCGTGGGGGTCTTTATACAAGATGTGCTTTTTTTCCTCACCTGTGCCGCCGCCACCTTTCTTTTTTTGCTTGCCGTCAATCAGGGGGAGATCCGTGGGTTTATCATCGCTGGGGAGGGCCTGGGGTTTCTGATCTATTATTTTTCCTTCGGCCTTTTGGCCGTGCGTGTGAGCAGTTTTTTGGTGCATGCGATTCATCGGTTGTTTTTCGTTATTTCCGTGCCTTTTCGCGCTCTTTTTCGCCTCTTGAAAAAGCTTTTTGTAAAAATTGGGATATCTGCAAAGAAAACCTCAAAAAAAATTGCAAAGAAATCAAAATTTAACTTGAAACACCATAAAACTTTATTGTATAATCTTAGAAAGAACGCTGGAGCAAACCGGAAACAAAAAAAGAAGCAGAAGCGAGAGGAGGGCGAGGGTTCATCATGAAGAAAAAAAAGAAGCGCAGAAACAGTGTGATTCTCGTCCTGCTGCTTTTTGCGGTTGCAGGAACGTTTGCTGTGCGGTTGGTTCAATTGCAGATTGGGATTCGGGAGCAGCGGCAGGCGTTGGATAACTTGCAGGTTGCCTATGAGCAGCAGCAGGAGGATAACAACGTTTTGCGCAAGAAGCTGGACAACGCGGATGAAGCGCAGTATATTGAGCGGGTCGCGCGCGACAGCTTGGGCCTGATTAAGCCTGGCGAGAAGGTCTATGTGGATGCGTCTCCGGGCGACTGATCCGTTCCTTAGGTTGTGAAAGAGATGAAGGAGGCTTGTGTTTTTTTTATGCAAGTAGAGGTTGGAGCAATAGTTGAGGGAAAAGTGACAGGTTTGACGAATTTCGGCGCCTTTGTCAGCCTGCCGGATGGCAAAACGGGCATGGTGCATATTTCAGAGGTCGCGCCGACCTATGTGAAGGAAATTCGTGATTATCTGACGGAAAATCAAGAGGTCAAGGTCAAGGTTTTAAGCGTGGGCGACGATGGGCGCGTCAGCCTTTCGATCAAGCGCGCCATGGAGCCGGAGCAGCAGCGTCCCCCTCAGCGGCAGCAGCGGCCGGGTGGCGGGCATCAGCGCCGTTCTTCCCCGCCGGTGTGGCAGGGCTCTAAGCCTGTGCAGACGGAAAACCTCTCTTTTGAGGATATGATGGCGCGTTTTAAGCAGGTGAGCGATGAAAAGATCACCGATCTCAAGCGCTCGTCCGAGAGCAAGCATGGCGGCGGATTTTCCCGGCGCGGCAATGGGTCCAACCGGTAAGGCTCCGGCAGCGGACGCAGCTCGATCGGCCGGACAGGCTGATGGGCGAAGCGTGTGGCATGAGCAGATTTTTTAACAAAAAACGGGTGTGCAGCCGCACACCCGTTTTCTATCTTTTATGCTTGTTCGTCAGCGGCCTGTACACCGCTGAGAAGGCCTCACGCCACATTGGGCTATGAAGGCCCGATACCCCTTATTTGATCAGGGAAGAGCCAGCGGAATCTTGCAAAACAGGTGTAGATATGCTAAAATAACCCAACAGAAGCGGTTCTCTTCTGGCTGTTCCAGCAGCTCGGATAGGGCTGCATTTGAGAACAATCAGATGAGAATCCAAAGGGGCGGGGCAGATCCGCCCCTTTGGATGTCTTTGAGGTTTTGCCTCCCATCTGATGACGAGAAAGGAAGTTTATTCCCTTTGGAGCAGATCGAACAGCGCAATAAAATGGCTGCGAAGCCTGTATTTCCCCTGCTGATGTCTATGGCCTTTCCACCGATGCTTTCCATGCTGGTGCAGTCGATGTACAATATTGTGGATAGCATGTTTGTAGCACGGTTCAGCCAAGATGCCCTGACGGCCGTATCCCTAGCCTTTCCGCTGCAAAACCTTGTGTTGGCAGTGGCGGTTGGCACGGGGGTGGGCGTGAATTCTTATATTTCGCGCAAGCTTGGCGCGCAGGATCAGGATGCGGCAAACGCAGCGGTGACCCACGGCTTTTTGCTATCCTTTGCCCATGCGGTTTTCTTTGTAATATTCGGCCTGGTTGCCATCAGGCCGTTTTTTCGGTTGTTTACGGATTCTGCCGAGATCTTCAGCCTCGCGTGCGATTATAGCTATATCGTTGTGCTTGGTGCTTTCGCACAGTTGTTTCACATCATGGTGGAAAAGCTGCTTCAGGCGACGGGGCGGATGCTGGCCCCCATGTTGCTTCAGGCAATCGGCGCGATTGCCAATATCATTTTAGACCCGATCCTGATCTTTGGTTTGTTTGGCGCGCCGCGGATGGGCGTGCGCGGAGCAGCCGTCGCCACGGTGTTGGGGCAGGTGCTTTCGATGACGCTTTCGCTGTTGGTGTTTTTCTTGCGGGATCAGGATGTGCGTATGGATCTAAAAAAATTCAAACCAGATCTACATGCCGTCGCCCAGATTTATGCAGTGGGCGTGCCTACTATGCTGATGAATGCGCTTGGCTCTGTGCTGGTAACGCTGCTCAACTCGATCTTGATCCGTTTTTCAGAGTTGGCGGTGTCTGTGTTTGGCGTGTATTTCAAATTGCAGACCTTTGTGTTTATGCCGGTCAGCGGCCTGACGCAAGGCGCTTTGCCTATCATGGGCTACAATTATGGCGCACAGAACCAAAAGCGCCTGCTTGCAACCCTGCGCTGCGCCGTGCTGGTGGCGGTGGGGATTATGGCGGCAGGGAACCTGCTCTTTGCCCTGATGCCGGATAAGCTGCTCCTGCTCTTCGACGCTTCGCCGGACATGCTCGGCATTGGCGTGCCTGCGCTGCGCATCATCAGTTGCAGCTATGTTTTCGCTGCAATTGGGCTGATCCTTTCCAACCTCTTTCAGGCAGTCGGCAAAGGCGCCTACAGCTTGACTGTGTTTTTAATGCGGCAATTGATCGTCGTTGTGCCGCTGGCCTTTCTGCTCTCGCGGACAATGGGGCTAAACGGCATCTGGGTGGCCTTCCCCATTGCGGAGGCGGCAGGTGCGGTTGCAGCGGCACTCTTTTTCCTGATCTTTCGCCGGAAGGACGCTATTTTTCATCAAGCCGCCGTTCCTCAACCAGAGGCGGGGGACTAGATAAAATACTTTTGATCCCTGCTTCGCAAACTTACAGGTTTGCAGGAAAATATTTTTTAAACGGAGCCGGTGCACATTCCTGCCTTTTCCCACACATAATAGAAAAAAGTTTGAACGCTTTTCCTTTTGAACTAGATAAGAATAGAAAAGGAATTGGCCAAAAGGATGGATAGGCATGAACGAAAAGGAATATGCATTTGATGCAGTCATTCAAAAAGTGACGGATATTGACGGCGCGTATGTGCAAATTCCCTTTGATGTAAAAGCGGAATTCGGTAAAGGCCGTGTGAAGGTGCATGCCACCTTCGACGGCGTGGCATACGACGGCAGCCTAGTTCGCATGGACACGCCGGGCCATATCCTCGGTATGCGCAAGGAGATTCGGGCGAAGCTCGGTAAGGCGCCGGGCGACACCGTGCATGTTACGTTACGGGAGCGCTCATGACAATTGGCAGGAAGGTGTTTATATGGCCGGATTTGAAACGGTGCAGAAGCGGGTGCAAGAGCTGCGCAGTCTGCTCAATTATCATAGCAAACGCTATTATGAAGAGGATGCCCCCGAGATTGAGGATTATGAATACGATCAGATGCTGCGTGAGCTGGAGGAGCTGGAGCAGGAGCACCCGGAGCTCATCACGCCGGATTCGCCGACCCGGCGCGTTGGCGGTCGGGCAGATAGCCAGTTTACGCCTGTGACGCACACCGTGGTGATGGAGAGCTTGCAGGATGGCTTCAGTGAGGACGAGGTGCGAGATTTTGATCGCCGTGTGCGGGAATTGGTGGAGCATCCTCAATATGTGGTGGAGCCAAAAATTGATGGGTTATCTGTTTCGTTGGAATATGAAAACGGCCTGTTTGTGCGCGGCTCCACGCGGGGCGATGGACAGGTTGGCGAGGATATCACGGTCAACCTGCGCACGATCCGCGCGATTCCGTTGCGCCTCAAAGAGATACTGCCATATTTAGAGGTGCGCGGCGAGGTGTATATGCCGCGGGAATCCTTTTTGAAGCTGACGGAGCAACAGGAACTCAATGAAGAGAAGCCCTTTAAAAATCCCCGCAATGCGGCGGCGGGCTCCCTGAGGCAGAAGGATCCGCGTGTGACAGGCTCCCGCGGCCTCTCTATTTTTGTGTTCAACATTCAACAGATTGAGGGAAAAACGCTCTCCGGTCACCGGGAATCGCTCGATTATTTAAAGGCGCTCGGTTTCGAGACAGTCCCGTTCTATAGCCGATATGACGATATTGAGGCCGTGCTCGGTGAAATCCGGCGTATTGGTGAAATTCGTGGCACACTGCCGTTTGATATCGACGGCGCTGTCGTCAAGGTGGATCGTTTTGCCGAGCGCATCTCTCTTGGCAGTACCTCTAAATTCCCCAAATGGGCGTTGGCCTATAAATACCCTCCCGAGGAGAAACAGACAAAGCTGATCGATATTGAAATTAACGTTGGCCGCACCGGGGTGCTCACGCCCACAGCAGTGCTTGAGCCGGTGCTGCTGGCTGGGTCAACGGTCAGCCGCGCAACACTCCACAATGAGGATATGATCCGCGAAAAGGATATCCGATTGGGCGATACGGTGATCGTGCGCAAGGCGGGCGATATCATTCCAGAGGTGCTCTCTGTGGTGTCTCACCGGCCGGATGCCGCGCCTTATGAAATGCCGAAGGTATGCCCCTCCTGCGGCGCGCCTGTGCACCGGGAGGAAGGGGAATCCGCCCTGCGCTGCAACAATGCGGAATGCCCCGCGCAGTTGATGCGGATTCTAATCCATTTCTGTTCTCGTGATGCAATGGATATCGAGGGCCTTGGCCCTGCGGTGCTTGAGCTGCTTGTGGAGCAGGGCCTTGTCCGCACGCCTGCTGATCTTTACCGTCTGCGCGCTCAGGAGCTGGAGCCATTGGAGCGTATGGGCAAAAAATCAGCCGAAAACCTGATTGTGGCGATCGAGCGCTCCAAACAAAACGATCTTTCCCGCCTGATTTTTGCCTTAGGCATCCGCCACATCGGCCAGAAGGCGGCAAAGCTTTTGGCTTTGCGGTTTGGTGATATGGAAACGCTTTCAACGGCCTCGGCGGAAGAGATGGAGGCAATCGATGGATTTGGCGCAATTATGGCCGAAAGTGCGGAGAGCTTCTTTGCCCTGCCGCAAACAAAGGCTCTGCTCGCAGAGCTGCGCGGCTATGGAGTTCATATGGAATCGCTCGAAAAGCCGCAGAGCGATACGCTGGCCGGAAAAACCTTTGTTTTGACCGGCACATTGCCCAGCCTGACCCGTGCGCAAGCCTCTGAGATGATTGAAAAAAGCGGGGGAAAGGTATCTTCCTCCGTATCGAAGAAAACCTCTTTTGTCCTTGCGGGCGAGGAGGCGGGTAGCAAGCTGAAAAAGGCAAATGATCTGGGCATTCCGGTGATTGATGAGAATCAATTTATGGATATGGTGGGAGAAAAAGTTTAAAAAACAGAGAAACGGCAGTTGTTTTTCCTCCTATCTACTGTTATAATAAAAAGAGAAGAATGGTAACGGGAGGCACACGCCATGGGAGAGGAAGCCCAATTCCGCAATGCCGCATGGGGCGGTTTTAATAAAGAGGATGTTCTGCGCTATATTGAAATGATGAAGCAGTCAGCGCTGGAGACGAATATGAAGCTTGATCAGGCGACCCGGCAGCTTCAGGATGCACAGCGGCGCGTTCAGGTGCTGGAGGCGCAGCTCAAGCAAAAAACGGAGGAGGCCTCCCGCCTGGCGGCGGACGGCCAGGCTCATCAGGCGCGGTTGCAGCAGGCACAAGAGCAAGTGCGGCGCTTGGATGCCCGCCTTTCCAGCTATGATGCGGATAAATCTAAGCTGCAAGCAGTGGAAACGCAGATCGGTTCACTGATGGTCAGCGCGCATATGTATTCCAATCGGATCATCTCCCAAGCGAAACAGGAGGCAGAGCGCATCACGCAGCAGGCCTCCCTGGCGATCGACCAAGCCACGAACCATATCAATATTCTCTCAGTGGATGCCGAATCCGCACAGGGAAGGTATCAAAGCCTGTTCAACGAGGTGTCGGCCAAGATTCAGGCGCTTTCCTCTTCCCTACAGGAGGCGGGCGAGCAGCTGCAAGCGAACATTCGCCGCAATGTAGCGGAAGCGGAGCAGGCATTGCGAGCAGAAGCGCCGCCACCGGAAGACGCGCATGCCAGTGATCTGCCGGTGAGCGACCCTGTGCGGCCGGAAGGGGCCGTGGAGCCAGAGCTGGAAGAAATGCAGCAGCAGGCGGAAGCCGTGCCGCAGGAAAGTGCGCCGGAGCCTCACAGGGAGGACAAGCCTGTTCCCCCACAGCAGAGTCCGCGTGAGCCGGATAGCGGGATAGATTACAGCCGGTTTATCGATGTGATTTCCAATGAAAGTATGTTTTCGGAAGAATAAGAAAGATTGATACATAGAGGTGTCACAGCATGGCAGTCTATCATCTGGATTGTGCACAGCTGAAAGAGGCGGCGCCCAGCCTGCGCGCGGGCGATCGTGTTTTGCTTTCCGGCACGGCTTATACCGCAAGGGACGCGGCGCATAAACGGATTGCGCAGGCGCTTGAGGCGGGAGAACCATTGCCCTTTGCGCTTGAGGGGGCGGTGGTCTATTATGCTGGCCCCACACCCGCCCCGGCTCATTTGCCGATCGGGAGTTGTGGGCCGACGACCTCCGGCCGGATGGATGTTTATACTCCTGATTTATTGGATCATGGGATTGCCGCCATGATCGGCAAAGGGGAGCGCAGCCAGGCCGTGTGCGAAGCGATTTGCAAAAACAGGGCCGTATATCTCTGCGCGGTTGGCGGCGCTGGCGCGCTGGCGGCAAAGTGCATTGATTCCTGCGATGTGATCGCCTATGAGGATTTGGGCTGTGAATCGGTCAAAAAGCTGCATTTCAAAGAGTTTCCGCTGACGGTAGCGATTGACTGCACAGGTGGAAACCTGTTTGAGCGCTCATGATATCTCACAAAGGGCGCGTTGCATTATGCATGATATGTGCAGAATAGGGGGACTGTTGCAAAATATTTCACTTTGCAACAGTCCTTTTCTATGGGGAGGGCATTGTGATGGATCAGAAAATGAGGCTTTTCAAGGACTGGGTGCGGGAGAGCGGCAGCATTGTCTTTTTTGGCGGCGCGGGCGTATCCACTGAGAGCGGCATTCCGGATTTTCGTAGCACGAATGGGCTCTACCGCCAGCAATATGATTACCCACCGGAGGAGATTTTGAGCCATACCTTCTTTATGAAACGGCCGGAGGAATTTTTTCAGTTTTACCGCGCTAAAATGCTTTGCCTGACCGCGAAACCCAACGCGGCGCACCGCAAGCTTGCCCAGTGGGAGCGGGAGGGGAAGCTGAAGGCCGTTGTCACCCAGAATATCGACGGGCTGCACCAGGCGGCGGGCAGCAAGCAGGTTTATGAGCTGCATGGAAGCGTTTTGCGCAACACCTGCATGCGCTGTGGTAAGTTTTATGAGGTGAAGGCAATTCAGGAAAGCGACGGCATTCCACGCTGCGTGTGCGGCGGGATCATTAAGCCGGACGTTGTGCTCTATGAAGAGGGGCTGGATCAGCGGACGATGGAAGGAGCTGCCCGTGCCATTGCCAATGCTGATCTTTTCATCGTGGGCGGAACTTCGCTCGCGGTTTATCCCGCTGCGGGACTGGTGCGTTACTATGCCGGAAACCGGTTAGTGCTCATTAACCGGGATCAAACGCCGCTTGATGGGAGCGCCGATCTGGTGCTGCATGGGAGGATCGGTGAAATTTTAGGGCAGGTTTAACCGGCTGGCTCGTGGAAAGGATTGGACTGAAATCATGAAAAAGACGAATGCAATCCGCTTGTTGGAGCAGGCGGGCATTGACTATGAGGCGCGCATGTATCCGGTGGATGAGAGCGACCTCTCCGGCACGCACGCTGCCGAGGTGTTGGGGCTACCGGCGGGTCAAGTGTTTAAAACCCTGGTGCTGCGCGGAGCTAAAACCGGCTATTTCGTTTGCTGCATCCCGGTGGATCAGGAAGTCGACTTGAAAAAGGCAGCGAAGGCGGTTGGGGATAAAAAGGCGGAGATGCTCCCCATGAAGGATTTGCTGCCTGTGACGGGCTATCTGCGCGGCGGCTGCTCGCCGGTGGGCATGAAGAAAAAGTTCCCGACCTTTTTCGACGCTTCCGCACAAAAATGGGAACGAATTTCTGTCAGCGCGGGCACACGCGGGGAAATGGTGCTCGTGGGGCCAGAGCGGTTGCGAGCGCTGACCGGCGCCATGTACGCGGAGCTTGTGCTTTGAATCGGCTGTTTTGCGCGGCGGATGTGGCCAATCAGAGCGGCTTCCCGCCATCCTTTTCCCGAAGCGGGACGCTGCTGCAAAATTGATTCAGAACAATATCTGTATAGTCGCCGTTGCGCAGCGGGCCGCGTTGCCGAAGCGCGAGGAGCACACGCCCTTGCTGCAGCAGGAGGCGGCTTTCTCCGTCCCCGGTCAAACCAGGGCCAAGGACATAAGCTGCTTCCGCGTTGCTTTCGCGCAGGAGCTTCGTTTGGGTAATGCAATAGCGGCCGGTTTCCGTTTGGCGGATGGCGGCGCTGCCCAGATCGTTTTGCCGTTGAAACTCGAAGGATGCATTCGCCTCCTCTTCACTGGCAAAAACCGAAATCTGCACCTCCAGCTTCGTGGGGGAAAGGGCGTTCTCCTCGCGGCCAAAGCGGTAGCGTTGCGTAAAGAAAAAAGGCAACACCTCCGCCTCAGTTTCCTGTTCGGCCAGTTTTTTCGGGAGCTCTTGCTGCTCCTGCTCGGTTAAAGAAAACGCTTTTATTGCCGCCTGATCCATTGTGTTGGGCAGGGAGAGCGGGGCAAAGCAGAGGAGAAGCGACAACAGGGGAATCAACGCAGCGGGCACGGCCAGGGCTACGGATTTTTTTGTTTGCCCGTTTTTTCGCCATTTATGCGCTTTCCAAAAACAAAGGATCGCTGCCACGGCAAGCATTCCATTCCATAAAATCATCAACATATGGTTTCCTCTTTTCTGGCTTTTTTGATTTCTGGCGGTCGGCCAGAGGAACGGGGCCGGCAAGAAAGAAAAGCCCCCTCTCTGTTCGCATCTTCATTTTAACAGAGAGGAGGCGTCAGGCTTCGCCTGCGTCATATTTGGATGTTTTTATGTCATTTTCAGTTCGCTTTCTTTTTGCGGTGGATCAGGAAGCGATTGCAGGGGTAGGTCCATACAGTTGCAAGGAGAGCGGCGAACGGCTTTCCGATGATGTCACCGAAGGTGGCCATGCCGCGCTGTGTGAAAAATGTGATGACCGCGTTGCCGATCAAGGTGGTTGCGCAGATCGTAAACAAAACCATCAGGATGTAGAGAATGATGCTCAGCGTCGGGTTTGCATCCGCCTGGAAGGTCACTTTGCGGTTGAGCACAAAGGCGATGGCATAGCCGATAGAGGTGGAAACGATAAAAGCCCACATGTAACCCTTGCCCTCAAAGGGAAAAATCCAAAATTGAAACGGGCCGTCGTTGAGCGGCTGAAACACCCAGGCCTGCAAAATATAGTGGATGACCAGCTCAACGATCGTAGACAGGCCGCCTGCAAAGGAAAACTTGATGAATTTCCACAGCTCTGCATGCTTTGAAGTAAAGCTGTGGCCGTTTGCGTTTGTTTTGGAATCGCTCATATATAGTTCCTTTCTGCTGCAAGATAGCATTGATTTTTCATTCCGGTACTCCACGGAGGAACGATCTATGATAGAAACTTTTTCAATAGGACGATGAAGGCTACTGAAGCGGTGACCACGCCCAGCGTTTTGAGAATCAACGGGACAGCTGCCTCTGGCGTCGTCGGGGAATGGACGTAGAAAAAGTCCTTAACAGGGTTTGAAACCTTTTTGCCGAACAGCTCTTCATAGCTGAGCGTATGGCTCTCATAGGCGTGCGGCTGGTTTTCATTCAGCTCGATCACACGCACCGCCCGTTCCACGCCGGGGCCGTAAACATTGAAGCCGCTGCCTGGTGTGTATACGAGATCGACGTTTTGATAGTGGCCGACAAAGCTGTTGATATGGTCATGCCCGACGAACATAGCCATCACGTCGCCTTTCTCCGCAATCGCGTCGAATTCCCCCGTGTTAATATCCGGAATCGCAGGGGATTCCCGCATGAAGCCGCCTGCATCCACCATGTCCGGATTCAAGATATAGGATTCATTTTTGTGCGTGCGGTAAGCACGCACCGCGCCGGGCGTTTTGTGCGGCACCTGTAAAAGCACGTTGTAATACTCTGGCACGGGGATGTGCTGGAATACAAGGGAGGGAACCGGCTCGCCGTTGTTTTCCTGCGTGAGGCGGTCGCGCGTTGCGCGATACCATTCAATCTGCTTCGGATCAACCGGCGCATAGCCGCCACCCTTCGCGCTACCGTGTGAATCGATGAGATAAAGGTTAAAAAGAATTTTTTGCCCATCGTTGGAATAAATGGGCAGATCATAGGTGCCGCAGCCGGGTAATGCCGGGTCGTCCATGCCAACGCATTGCTCATAACGCTGATAAATCTGCATCTGCTCCTGGTTAGTGCAGCCCACCTGCCCGTCGTGATTACCAAAGAGCGGGGCAAAGGGAATATTACGTCTGACCACTGGCTCCAGCAGCCGGTGCAGGGTATCCTCCACCTTTTTCTTGCGGTCGCCGCCCCGGAAGGTGATGCCGTAGCCTTTGATCTGATCTCCTGTAAAGACGACAAGATCTGGCTTTTCCCGGTCAAGCGCAGCGTTCATGAGCTTGAGCGTATCAGGCGAAATGGCGGGAATCTCCTGCAAATCGGCAATTTGCATCACCTTGAAGCTTCCATCCGACCGGACGCATAATTTTTTTTGTGATGCCATAGGCGAAACTATTCCTCCTTTTTAATCGTGATCTTGTCCATGTTAACGCGAAATGTGATCGATTTCAAGTATTCCCGCCATAATAAAAAAGATTAAAGTTTTGTAAAAAGAAGGCGGAGTGCAACACCGTGGCGTTGCACTCCGTTCATTGATATTATTTGTGAAATATTGCATTGAAATATGCTGTATGTAAATTCTTTATTTTTCCATAAACATAACCGTGGCGGTTTTAGGCCCACAGTGTGCGGAAATCGTACAGCCCGCTCGGATGATCTGTACCTCTTGAAAGGGTGCGCACCTCAAAATTTCCTTCTTCATGGCCTGTAATGTTTCCTCAGAAATTCCGCCGCCGGAATGCGAAAGAAACGCCCGGCTCAAATCGAGCTTGTCCGGATCGGAAAGCTGGTCTCGAATATACTGGCCGTAGACTGTTTCAATTTTCCCCCGGTATTTTTTGCCGACCTCCAGCGCGCCGTCTACCATTTCAATGCTCGGCTTGATGCTCAGCAAATTGGCGCCAAAGGCTGTCACAGCAGAGCATCGGCCGCCCCGGCTCAGATAATCGAGTGTGTTGAGGATAAAGGTGGTATGCACCTTTTCACGCAGCAGGGCAATCTGTTCGGCAATCTCTTTGGCCGGGAGCCCGGCATCCCGCATTTCGCAGGCTTTGATGACGAGCAGCGCCATACCAGTGCAAAGGCTTTTGGTATCCACAGGGAAAACGCCTTCCAACTCGCCCGCTGCAAGCACTGCATTTTGGAAAGAGGAGGACAGCTTCGCCGTGAACCCTAGATGGACTACTTCATAGCCCTCTTTGGTATATTTCTCAAAGAGGGAGAGATAAGCGCTCGGCGGGACGGCAGCTGTTTTTGCCGTAGTGCCGGTGCGCTCATAATACGCGTAGATGTCATCCGGCGTGATGTCAATGCCGTCGTCATGCGCCTGCGCGCCGAGCAAGATGCTCAGGGGGATTTTTGTCACGTCGTATTGCCTGCACAGCTCCGGCGTCATATCGCAGGTGCTGTCGACTGTAATTTTTATCTTGTTTGCCATGGATCCAATCCTTTCGTTTTGCCTGATTCTTTCGTTGTGAGAGGAGTATACCACAGAACCGCTATTCCGTCAAAGTCAGTTCCTCTTGGCTGCGGATCACCTTGCAGGCGAGTAGTTCAAGCTGCTCCATGCTTTCCAGTGCGCCGATTTCACGGCGGTAGGCTGCCGCTCCGTGCAGGCCCTTCATATACCAAGCCGCATGTGTGCGTGCCTGTAGCATGCCGGTGCGCGTGCCTTTGTATTTGCACAATGTGTGAATGTGCTCGATCATAATGTGCATCCGCTCCGCCACCGGAGGATCGGGGAGAAGCACCCCTGTTTTTAGATATGCGCTTATTTGAGCAAAGATCCATGGCCTGCCCAATGCGCCGCGCCCGACCATAACGAGGTCGCAGCCTGTTTCCTCCAGCATCTGTGCTGCGCTTTTGGCATCGCAGACGTCGCCATTGCCGATGACGGGGATGGAAACAGCCTGCTTTACCTGCTGGATGATCTCCAGATCAACGGGCGGGGCATACATCTGCTCGCGGGTGCGGCCATGAACCGTAATCGCCGCAGCCCCAGCCGCCTCGCAACGCTTTGCAATCTCTACGGCGTTTTTCTCCTTTTCCTCCCAACCGGCACGGATTTTTACCGTTACCGGGATATCAACGGCCCGCACGGCTGCTTCTACGACCGCCTGAGCCGTTTCCGGGCGGCGCATAAGGGAAGAGCCGCCCCCGCTGCGCACGACTTTCGGCGCAGGGCAGCCCATGTTGATATCAATTGCCTGTGGGCGGTAGAAAAGCGCTTTTTGGGCGGCTTCTGCCATGATGGAAGGATCGTCGCCAAAGAGCTGGATCGCTGCGGGGCGTTCCGCCTCCGATAGGGAGAGGAGCTCGGCGCTCTTTCGGTCACCCATTGTAATGCCTTTGGCGCTCACCATTTCACCAACGACATAGGCCGCACCAAAACGGACACAGAGCTCGCGAAAGGCGCGGTCTGCCACCCCGGCCATCGGTGCGAGTGCGGCGGCAGATGCGAGTGTGATAGAACCAATTTTCAAGCGTATGACCATCCTTTCTCTGCGTGGCAGAAGTTCTTTGCAATGTTAATTTTCCGCTCTGCCTGACCGGAAAACAGAAAACTCCTGGGGAATAGCGCATCAGGCCCTTTTGAAAGCTTCACTTTTCCAATGATTAAAAATCAGGCCTTTCAAAACACTGGATGGAAGCTCTCAAAAATTACGGCAATTTTTTTGATGATATCAGATTTATTATTCTATATTTCGACAAATTTTTTAAACAAAAGGAGTATAATTGAGAGCGGGGAATAATATACCAATTTTTACAATCACTTACCGCCTATGAAGGGCGAAATTGTGAAAATACGGAATAAATGTCTCTGATTTACCGTTACAAGAGGCTTATTGTTCCAGGAGTGTATCCGCTTTTCACAAGAACCGGGCATTTTGCACCATTGGTGTGAAATGCCCGGCAAAAATTTATCACAGAATTGAGAGGGGTGCATGCGGTTGTACGTTTTTACTGCGACGAAAAGGCCAATCGACGAAATGGGAAGGATCGCGCTGCCGCAAGAGCTGCGGGATCTTTTAAAATTGAAGCCGGGCGACCAGCTGACTGTAAGAATCAACAATGCCGGCGAGATTGTGCTAACATCAGATTCGCCGCGCTGCGCATATTGCTATGGCACAGAGAACTTAAAACGGATCGGCAGGCGCTATATTTGCGCAAACTGTATGGAACGCATGCACTACACAAAAAATCCGTTTTGATAGCGAATGCTTTTTATCCATTATTTTAATTCGAGAATTTCCCGGATAGGGCCTTCAAATGGGGCGCCTGCCGGGATTTTTCGATTTGGGTCCTTGAGGAAGGCGGAGAATGTGTTGCTTTTCCAGGAAAAGCTTGCCTGGAATTTTGAAATCAGGGTAATTAGCTCTTGGCTCTGGTCGGCATTGCCACGCCGGACGATCTGCTTGAGCGTGAGATCCAGCCGGTCTGAGGGGCGCAAATCGGGAATCAGGAGGCAAAGCTCCCCGTTTTCCAATACAGGCTCACAATGGATCAAAGCGCCGTTGCGCTCAGCCTTTATTTCTCCGCAGCCGGAAAGATCAGCAAAGATCAGGCGCAGCTCCCGCTTGGTGGGCAGAAGCGACGGTTCCCCCTGGGCGGGCAGCACGGTGAAGAGCAGATCCCCTCCGCCCTCTTTCATCCGGAAGGTGGTTTTTGCATAGCATCCCTGTTCAAAATCGTTTGTTTCACCATCATCCTCATAGAGGGTGAAACTGTTGTTGCCCCGGAAAATCATCAGATCGAGCTTCGCTGGGTTCTTCCAGTCATTCTGTTCGCCCTGCGTGCTCATGGGAATGATTGCGCCCTCTTTGGCGAGGACAGGAATGCTTTCTACACCGCGGTACATGGTGATAAACCGCCCGCCCTCATAAATACGCTTTGTGAAAAGATCCGTCCAGCGGCCGCGCGGCAGCCAGACGCGCACGCCTGCAAGATTGGTTTTGGAATCTACCGGCTGGGTGATGGGCGCAACAATCAGCTCGCTGCCAAACAGGAATTCATTTGGCACGGTATATGCCTCCGCATGCTCCGGCCATTCGTAATACATTGGCTCGCACAGTGCGCGCCCCTCGCTGTGGGTGCGCCAATTCATGGTGTAGAGATAAGGGATTAGCCGATGGCGCAGGCGCAGATATTCCTTCGAGAGGGCGTATACATCCCAGCGGTAATTCCATGGCTCTTTGCCCATAAAGGGGTTGCTTGTGGAATGCAGCCGCATGATCGGGCTGAATACGCCAAGCTGCACCCACCTGAGATAAAGCTCGTCGTCTTTCTCGCCCTGATGATGGCCGCCGATATCGTGGCTCCACCAAGTATAACCCGCATTGGATGCATTGGCGGTAAAATATGGCTGGAAGTCGAGCACCTCCCAGCTGATTTTCGAATCGCCCGAAAAGCCAAGCGGATAGCGATGGCTGCCAATCTCCGCATAGCGGGAAAGGATCAGCGGACGCCGATTTCCGCGGCGGTTATCGAGATAGTGGTAGTGATTCAGAGCCCAGAGCGGGTCAAGGCCCTTGATTTTGGATTGACTACCCTGCTGCCAGTCGATCCACCAGAAATCCACACCTTCCTGTTCATAGGGGTGGTGGAGGCACTGGAAATAGGCCTCAATGAATTTTGGATCTGTAATGTCAAATTCAACAGGATCGCCGGAAGCCGGGTCGATCCCCATTGCCTCGGCCATCGTTTTGTAACAATCCTCAAAGCTGCGCACGCCGCCTGCGGGATGGATGTTGAGCGTTGTGTGGAAATTTTGTTCCTTGAGCCAGCAAAGGAAGGCGCGATAATCTGGGAACAGCTCTGTATTCCAGCTGTAGCCCGTCCATCCGCCGTTGGACATGGCGTCAAACCAAGCATCCACTGGGGAAGAATGGGAGGAACGCCGCGCGGGTCCTTTGCCAAAACGGCGTTTCACATCTGTCCAATGCCAATCCATATCGATGGTTGCCACAGTGATCGGGATTTTTTCATCAATAAAGCGCTGCATTAGGGTGGTGTATTCCTCTTGGGAATACGCTTTATACCGGCTCCACCAGTTGCCCAGGCACCAGCGCGGAACGAGCGGAACCGGCCCCGTCAGGCGGAACAGGTCACGGATGCAGCCGCGGTAATCATGCCCATAGGCAAAGAAATAAAGATCGGAGCCGCCCTTTTGGCGCGGTGTGATCCGGCCATCCTCCAGCAGAAGGAGAGAGGCGCTGTCATCGAGCGTTGCAACGCCGTCTTTGGAAATAACGCCTTTGGTAAGCGGAACGGATCCGGTGGATTGATCGAGCGTGCGGGCCGTGCCGCGCAGGTTGCCGCTCTCAAAATCCGTTACCGTCCTGCCGCCCCGCAGGGTGATGCTCTCCATTCTCTTTCTGCGCAGGTTATAGTGGAAAATGGCCTGCTCCGTGCGCACGGTAAGCATCTGCCCTTCCTGCGAAGCATCAAACCGCGGTTGCTCGAAATCACGATACCAAACCTTCTGCGTCGGCTGATCGCAGAAAGCCTTGGCAGCATTCATTGTTTCCACCCGTAGTAGGCGGCTGGTCAAAACACTGATGCGCACGTCTCCAAAAACCGCCGTCTGGCTCTCTTTCGTTTTGCTCTGCACATGCATCCCAAATTGCTCTTCAAAATAACCCATGTTCATTGCCTCCTTTATAGCGTTTCTTTCAGATAGGTTTCATAGATCAATTCTGCGCAGAGACTGTCCGCCCAGGAGAACCAAGGCCGAGTAAACTGGGAGGGATCGTCTGCATAGAAGCTCTCATGCATCCGGCCGCATCCGGCTGTTGTACCCAATAATAAACGGATAATCCGTTCCTTTTCCTCAAAACAGTTTGCCGTCAGCCCCTGCATCGCAAGGGCAATTGGCCACACATAGCCCGCCGCGGTATGCTCGCTGCCCACGCCGCAGGCAACTTTCCCCTGGAAATAGCAAGGATTTTCCTCGCTGAGAAGCCATGCCCTCGTGTTTTGGTAAACGGGATCCTCCGGCGGGAGGTAGCCAAGGTAGGGGAGGGAGAGAAGGCTTGGCACATTGGCGTCGTCCATCAGGCGGAAATGGCCTAGCCCGTCCGCTTCATAGGCATATATCCTGCCAAAGCGTGGGTGGTGGACAATGCCGTATGCTTCGATCCCTTGCACGATTTCGCGCCGCACGCGCAGCGCTTCCAGCGCAAAAGCCTCATCCTGCCAGGCTTCCCGCGCAATTGCAGCAAGCTCGCCGAGGATCACTGCGGCGAAGCAGTTTGCGGGAATCAGGTAATGATATTCACATGCATCGTCCGACGGCCGAAAACCGGACCAAGTCATTCCGGTATATCCTATGGGCGTGCCAAGGCCGTTGTTTTGCAGCGTTTCCCGCGCATTGCCCTGTTCAACTGCCCATGGCCGGATGAATCGGTAAGGCGATTGCTCACGGTGGCTCTGCTCTGTGCGCAGTGTGTCGAGAATTTTGTAGGCGGCCTCTCGCCATTGCGGCGTGAACACCTGTGTGCGGCCTGTTGCTTGCCAATAAGACCATGCGAGCCAAACCGGGTAGCACAGAGAATCCGTTTCATACTTCCTCTCCCAAGTCCACGGCGTGAGAACGGTTTCGTCCTCATCCCAGCGGCTGTTGTCCGGATTTTCATTAAAGGCGTTGGCATAGGGGTCGATACAGATATATTTCGCCTGCCGCGAAATGAGCCCTTCCAGCAGGGCTTGCAGCTGCGTATCCTCCCCCGCAAGGGGAAGATAGTGGCGCACTTGCGCGCTGGAGTCACGCAGCCACATGGCGGGGATGTCTCCCGTGAAAACAAATGCTTCCCCGCCGGCCAGCAGCTTTGCCGTTGTTTCACAGGTGCTTGCGAAGCAGGTGCGGTAGAGTTCATAAAGGCCTGGAAGATGCGTAAGGTGAGATTGCGCCTTTGTCAGATGGGAGGCGAGTGCGGGTGTTAATTCCATAGAAACACCTCCTTATAAAATAGTGAGATGAACCTTGCTTATTTGTTAAGAATCCCTGTGCAGCCATCCTCGGCAACCCCGGTGATCGTAACCTCCCGGACTGTGCCACAAAGCTCCTTTGGGGCGCATACGCGCACGGGCGTATAGTTTGGCGTGTAACCCTCCAGAAAGCCGTCCGGCGCGGTTGTTTCAAAAAGGACGGGAAAACGCTTGCCCATCTCGCCTGTCAGAAAGCGCCGCCGCATGTCGTCCGCCGCCTCCCGCATCCGGCGGGCGCGCTCTTCCTTCACCGCTTTGGATAATTGCGGTAAGGCAGCAGCTTTTGTGCCGGGACGGGAGGAGTAGGGGAATACATGAATTTTTTCAAATCCGATTTTATGCGCGAAGGCGAGCGAAGCATCAAATTCCGCTTCGCTTTCCCCGGGGAAACCGGTCATGATATCGGTCGTAATCGCGGCATGTGGGAAATAGCTTCGCAGGCTGCCGCAAAGCGCTTCATATTCCGCGCAGGTGTAATGCCGGTTCATGCGGCGGAGCGTTGCATCACAGCCGCTTTGGAGGGAGAGGTGGAATTGTGGGCAGAGCTTTTCACACTTCGAAAGCCGCGCCACTACCTCCGGCGTGAGATGATCCGGCTCCAGGGAGCCGAGGCGCACGCGCAGGATACCGTCTACCGTGCAGGCACGTTCCACCGCATCGCAGATGGAACGGGAGAAATCCTTCCCATAGGAGGAGAGATTGATTCCCACGAGCACAATCTCCAAAAAGCCCGAATCCCGAAGCCGGATAAGCTCTGCCTCCAGCTCGCCGAGCGGCTTTGAGCGTACTCTTCCGCGTGAAGTGGGGATGATGCAATAGGAACAGAAGCGGTCGCAGCCATCCTGAATTTTGACAAAGGCGCGCGTATGCCCCTGAAAGCCGGAGATGCTGCCGCCGTGGAAGGGTTCGCCCGTTTCATGGGGAGCCACCTGAAAAATACGCTTGCCAGTGAGCTGGTATTCATCGATCGCGTCAAGGATTTTTTCGCTATCGCGGTTGCCTGTGACAATATCCGCCTGGGCAAGGGTGTTGGCCTGATCCGGATAGGCCTGCGGCATGCACCCCGTCAGCACAACGATGCTCTGCGGATGCAGCCGTTTGAAACGGCGCACCGCCTGGCGCGATTTTTGATCGCCTGTGCCGGTTACTGTGCAGGAGTTGACGAGGTAAACGTCCGCCTCCTCCTCTGGGGGAACGATTTGAAACCCTTTTGCTCGAAACTGCTCGGATAGGGCCTGTGTTTCATATTGATTCACCTTGCAGCCAAGGGTGTAAAATGCGGCTTTCATAGAGGGCATTCTTCCATTTCCATTACAATTTTAATCAGATTCCAGTATAATCGAAACGAGCCGAAAAAACAAGCAAAGGGTAAGGATTTCCTCCCGCCTGGGAAAATAGAAGAAGCCGCGCACGACTGCTCGTGCACAGCTTCTCCAAAGGAATATTGAGTCGGCAAACAAAACGTTAAATATCCAACGCGCGGATATACGGGTTTTCCTGAAAGCAGGCAAGAATTTCGGTTACGGTTAGGGACTGATCCACACGCACGGCAAGCTCAAGCGATACGGTATCATCCTTGTTCTTCTGCGTTTTTACTTCTAAAATCTGAACGTTGATGCTCTCCAGATTATCCCGCAGCATTTGAAAGGGCTCTAGCCCTCTTTCCATTGTGATCGAGATCTGTTCACTCTGCGGACCTTCCAAAAACAAAAGGCGCTTGTGCAGCAGCACCTGGAGCACGATAATCATCAGCGTTGCAAAAACGCCCACGATATACATCCCTGCGCCGATGGCAAGCCCCACGCCAGAGGTAGCCCAGATTCCGGCGGCGGTGGTCAGGCCGCTGATGGAACGATTGCGCACAAAGATGACCCCAGCGCCCAGGAAGCTTACGCCCGTGATGATGTTAGCGGCAATACGGGAGGCGTCCAGGCTGATGCCCTGCATTGTGACAACGTCGAAAAAGCCATATTTTGATACCAGCATCATCATGGTAGAGCCGAGCGCTACGATTAAATGGGTGCGCACACCGGCCTCTTTCATCCTGCTTTTGCGCTCATATCCGATTGCCGCCCCGCAGATTGCACCGATGAGGATGCGCAGCAGATATTCCCCTTGTTGCAGCAGAAAAGCAGCCATGCAACCTTCCACTCCCTCTCAACGTAAAAATAGCCGCAGCCTGCTTGCGGCCTAAAACCGGAGCCGTCTTTTTGAAATGGAAAGACGGTTTGACATGCGAACTTTTATAGGGTATGCGCTATCATGAAACGAACGGAAACATACCGAATGGATTGATTATAAAGATAATTTCTGATAAAATCAAATTATAAAGATTGATAATCATATAAATAAAATGAATAGTAGCGTTAGGAAAGAGGAAAATCCGCCATGATCGATACGAGATTGCACACCCTGCTGACGCTGATGGAGGCGGGCAGTTACACCAAGGCGGCGCGCGTGCTGTCACTGACACAGCCCGCCGTTAGCCATCATATCCGGCAGCTTGAGCAGGAATACGGCGCGCCGGTTTTTTACCGGAGCACGAAACAGCTTAAATTAACGCCGGAGGGCGGCATTCTTGTCAAATATGCACGCCGGATGCAGGCGTTGGAGAACAATGTGATTCAAAGCCTGGAGGATTATCGCAACGGCCTTTCTCGATTCACCGTGGGGATTACGCCTACCGCTGAGGAGAACCTGGTGCCGCGTGTCATGGCCACCTATTGTAACCTTCATCCAGATACCAGCATAACAATCGTTACAGATACGATAAAAAATATTTATAATATGTTAAAGTCCTATGAAGTGGATATTGGTATTGTTGAAGGCAGCATTCCGGATGAAAATTTAACGCAGGTATTGCTCGACACGGATTACCTCTGCCTGATCGTCTCCCCGCAGCATCCCTTTGCCCGGCGGGGGAGCGTGAGCCTGGAGGAGCTCAAAGGTCAAAGGCTGATTTTGCGCTCACGGCAGGCGGGCACGCGTAAGCTGTTTGAAAATTATCTCCTGAGCTGCTCGGAAAGTTTAAAGAGCTTTCATGTGATCATGGAGATTGACAATGTTGCCACCATCAAGGAACTGGTTGCTTCCAACCTTGGCGTATCCGTCATCGCACACAGTGCCTGCATTGATGCAGAGCATACAGGCTCGCTCTCTGTGATTCCGATTGAAAATTTTAGGATGACTCGCTCTATTAATATGGTGCATCACAGGGATTTTACCCATACGGAGATTTTGGCGGAAATCCGGCAGATTTATGAGCAGATTAGATAAACAGAAGAAAGCCGTTGCATAAAGCGCCATACGCTGGCCGCGGCATTAGGGAACGGGGAGGAGAAATGGGCAGAACGAAAATGGAAACGTGAAAAAGGGCGGTCGCCTCTTTGTTTTGCTAAGGCAACATTGAAAAACGCTGAGCAGGAATAACCTGTTCAGCGTAAAATTTATGCATAGATATGCAAGCTTTGTAAAGGTTTTGTCATGTTTCACAAAGCCGTTTTCATGGGTTGTGAGGCGTTGTAAGGGGGGAGGCAGGTTCATTTTGCGTGCCGTTCCCTTACGTTTCGCGCGCCGCGCCACAAAAATCAAAGAGATCCGTGCTGCGCGCAAAAAGCACACAACTTGCGGCAATTTTTCATCTATGTTTGATTGTTGGATACATTTTATCAGCTCCCCTCTTCATGGGGAGAAATCAGGCCGTTGGATGTTTTGGCAGGCGCTTTGCTATTTCAAATCAAAGCCTTCCTCAAGATATTTGCTGCAATCCACCTTCTTATTGATTGCCATCCAAGTCAGGCGCTCCACAGCCGTTGCCTGATAGTGGTTTTTGCCGTGCCCGCCGTGGTCTGTCGTTATGAGAATCAGCCAATCCTCCTGCTCATAGGTATCGCGTGCATAAACGGCTTGGATCGCCTGCTCAATATAGGCGTTGGTGTTGACGACTGCGGCGGCATACTCCGGAATTTCGGGGGAGAAGCCGATGCCGTGGCCGGTGTTATCCGGTTCGCAATAAAGGCCTGCCGTAACGTCTTTTTCGGCAATACTTTTTAAAATTTCCTTTTGGAGCGCGGGGTCGTTCTCGGAGGAGCTTGCCGTCAAGGGATAGTGATTTTCTTTGGCCCAGTCGATTTCGGCCTTATATTGCACGTTGATATGCGTCGGCCACTGCACGAGGAAGGAAACGGCCTTGCCCTGTTTCGCAAGCTCGCCCAGGCAAGTCAGCGGCTCCACTTCTTTTTTTTGCTCGTTATCCGTGATACCGTATTGATCCGCCCACTGGCCAGTCAGCATGGAGAAAAAACCAGGCGCGGTATCGCTGCGGAAGGACTTTTGTGTGCCGCCCGCATAGGTCAGGTACAGGCCTCCGTCTTTCGCGGCGGTCATCACGCCCAGCCCGTAATCAGCGAATAGAGGCAACGCATCCGCACGGCATCCATCCATGAAGAGCAACAGCGCCTTCTTTGCGTTTTTTCCAGCGGGGAGGGGGGAGCTGAAATGCTCTAATACAAGATCATGAACGGCCGTTTGCGGCATTGCGGTAGATACGTCGTTTGCAAACAAGCCGCTGCCCTCCACCGTAGCTTTATAGCTTTTTGTGGTGGTGCAGCCCGCTAGGGCGCAGGTGAGCAGCGAGCCCACGCAGGTGATCGCGAGGGCGGTTTTGATTGCTTTTTTCATGGATGAATCGTCCTTTCTTTCCACTTATCGTTTGATGAACATCATAGCGGTTCCTCTAAAATAGTCTGGCGGTTTCCAGCCGGTTATTTTTCCTCCACAGAGGAGTCAAAAACATAGGTGTCCAGCAGGATAATGATGTTTTTATCCGTGAGCTTTTTGGCCATGAGCTGCTGGAATTTTGTCGTGCGGATTTTTCCGGCAAGGCGGAGTGCTTCGAGCTCTTTGGCGAGCGTCTCCTGCTGGGCAGTGAGTTGTTCATACAGTATTTCCAGCTTTGCAAGCCGCTCTGCCGCTAATCCGGCATAGCCATTTTCCGCGGGGTGCAGATAGGGATCGGCAATCAAGGGGATGGATGATGCCTCTTCGTTGCGTATCGTATATCGTTCCATTTTGTATGGCGTTCCTCTCTATTAAAATCGTTCAAAAAAATAAGCCAATGTAGGCACCAGCTTGCCGGAGCGGTAGTATTCTTTTATTTCGCTTTTTGTCATCCATTTTGCATCTGCCACCTCGTCGGTCGTTGCGTTTTCCGGCAAAATCCCCCCGTCGTAAGGGAAGAGCCAAACGTCTTTAATATCATTGAATACTGTGCCGTTTACAATTTTTCGCACCTCAGAATCCACCAAAATCCCGGCCGCAGGAGATAAATCAATACCGACCTCTTCCTTGACCTCCCGCACAGCGCCGTCCACACTGGATTCTCCTCGCAACACGGAGCCGCCGACACATTCCCACATCAGCGGGTAGGAGGGCCTGCTTGCGGCGCGCTGCGAAATCAGATATTCTCCTTTCGCATTCACAATCCATACATGCACCACCAGATGAAAGCGATTTTTTGGGAGCGCTGTTCCGCGAAGATGCGTTTCTCCTGTTTTAATCCGGCCTTCCGTGTAAAGATCCCAAACTTCCATTTTGCACTTCCTTTGCCCATCCATCGGTTGAAAAATGGTATCATACCACGAAACAAGGGTATGATACCACATTTTTTGATTGCAGTCGATTTTATTTTGTGACGGGCAGCCGCAGCACGGTTTTTAAGCGCTCCGGCGCTGTCCGCCGCGGGTCGGACAGATAGATTTCATGGTGCCGGTGTGTCTCGTCGTTTAAAAGTGAACAGCCGTTTTCACGCAGGAATGTATGCATTTTCTCAAGAGACGCAGGCTCTTCGGAATAAGGCCCCACATGCATTATCTGGACGCACAGCCCCTCTCGCAGCGTTTCAAAACGCACGCCGGATACATCGACTTCAGGCTTTTTGCTCCCGCATTCCGCGACGGCCCAGTGGAATACCTCTTCTGTGACGAATTCCGGCTGGCGGAAGAAGAAGGCGCTTTTAACATTCCATTTGTGCGGAGCACCGACTCGTAAATAGGTTCTCCCAGTTACAAACGGATTTTATCTGCAATCCGTGGCGCTTTGTTTCCGATGAGAAACCTTCTTCTTGAAAAAGGATAGCATAGAAAATATGACGTCTACCTGTCAGCTTTCAAGGAATGGCTCCTCCAAAACTTTGGAGGAGCCATTTGTGAAGGTGGAGATTTTGCGCCGGGATTGTCCTAGCCGTAGCCCTCATTTCAATCCGCTCCGCCCGTGTGGACGGAGACGCAAAATCTCAGCGAGCTTATCCCGCTCCTCTGATTTCAATCCACTCCGCCCGTGTGGGCGGAGACTCAGGCGAGGCAATGTCCGTTTGCATTTGGCTATCAAATTTCAATCCACTCCGCCCGTGTGGGCGGAGACCTGTCCCAGGCGACAGTCCGAAGTCCCTTCTTCCATTTCAATCCACTCCGCCCGTGTGGGCGGAGACCTGCTGAGAAAGGGTTCATCGTCCCGTAATCACAAATTTCAATCCACTCCGCCCGTGTGGGCGGAGACGACCCGCCGCCCATGATGATCTGTTGGATCATACCCTATTTCAATCCACTCCGCCCGTGTAGGCGGAGACGTAGTATACTATACTCGTAAGGTAGGGGAGGAAAATTTCAATCCACTCCGCCCGTGTAGGCGGAGACCAAATCAAACAGCGCGGCGAACATATCAACGATATTTCAATCCACTCCGCCCGTGTAGGCGGAGACTATCAGCCAAAGGAGGAGATGCAATGGCACTCACGATTTCAATCCACTCCGCCCGTGTAGGCGGAGACTAGCCCTGCAACAGCTTCATAAGGACGCTAAATTATTTCAATCCACTCCGCCCGTGTAGGCGGAGACTAAGCAATGACGCTTGAGACGACGATTAACGAGAATTTCAATCCACTCCGCCCGTGTAGGCGGAGACAGACACGGCCGGAGACAAGTTTCACTTCGGAGACATTTCAATCCACTCCGCCCGTGTAGGCGGAGACGGACAAGCTCGGGTTTTGGTTTTTGATCAAAGGTATTTCAATCCACTCCGCCCGTGTAGGCGGAGACGGTAACCTATCCCACGCGATATAGAGCTTGTAAGGATTTCAATCCACTCCGCCCGTGTAGGCGGAGACCAGACGGGGACGTTTACCGCCGACCATATCATAGATATTTCAATCCACTCCGCCCGTGTAGGCGGAGACCCGTCATGGATGCCGCAGAATATAGGATTTGGAGATTTCAATCCACTCCGCCCGTGTAGGCGGAGACTGATTTCCCGATTCTGGATTGCTTGCGGCTGAAATTTCAATCCACTCCACCCGTGTGGGCGGAGACGGCTTGCAATGATCCTGAAGTCCGGACCTTGCTGATTTCAATCCACTCCACCCGTGTGGGCGGAGACCTGATTCTCAATAGCCTTCTTGTGGGCGGTCAGGATTTCAATCCACTCCACCCGTGTGGGCGGAGACGTACAAAAAGGCTTTAACCAATAGCAAAATTGTTATTTCAATCCACTCCACCCGTGTGGGCGGAGACGAATTAAGCGTGCCACCTTTCCCGGTGCCGACCGATTTCAATCCACTCCACCCGTGTGGGCGGAGACCTGTTGCCATGCAGTCGCCAAGTGCCGTATGAGATTTCAATCCACTCCACCCGTGTGGGCGGAGACTCCCCCCGCAGGTTGCGGCCAAGTTTTTGGGTATATTTCAATCCACTCCACCCGTGTGGGCGGAGACTTCCCACTTTTTCAACTGGATATAGCGCCCGATCAATTTCAATCCACTCCACCCGTGTGGGCGGAGACCATATCGCATATTCTATTATGATTGCGCACCATCTATTTCAATCCACTCCACCCGTGTGGGCGGAGACTGCCCCGGATCAACATGTTCGGCAATCTCGACAGATTTCAATCCACTCCACCCGTGTGGGCGGAGACAGCAAAAGAAACCATTTTTTCGTCTCTTAAGCATCTCTATTACAACATATTTTACAGAAAAAAGCAAGAGAACTCGATGTAAATTCTCTCATTTGGGATATTTATTCCAATATTCCCTTTTGATTTTGGTGCGAACCTCCCTATATGTTGATGTTTGATTCCGATTCGCACTGAGCAAATTTAGAAAACGGACGTATGCATTTTGAGATTCATTTGCATACGTCCATTTTTTCATATTCTATTGTTTTATTTCTCAGGCTTTCTGCTCTTCCCTCGCCGCCAATACACCGTCTAGCCACTTCATGATATCGTTATAAATCTTTTCGTGGTCATTTTCGTTGAGGATTTCGTGCCGGTCGTTCGGGTAGAGGATCACCGTCGGCTCATTGCCTGCAAGCTCCAGATTATCCGACACAGCCAAAACGCCTCTGCCGTTGAAGCCAACGGAATCTTTCGCGCCGGAGATCAGCATAATGGGCAGATCCTGAGGCACCTTCTGCGCCCAATCCTTGCGGCTGACCTCCATTAAAATACGCACTACATCGCGTGTGCCGCCGAGCTTGAAGTTAAATCCACAGAGCGGATCATCGAGATAGCGGTCGAGATTTTCCTCGCTTGTGCTGATCCAGTCAACATTGGTGCGTGGGTTTTTAAACTGCGCATTGAACACGCCGTTGCCAATTTTGAAGAGCAGATCCGCATTGGCATGCGGGCCAATTTTATCTACCACCTTGTCGAAGGCAGATACCACACCCTCCAGGGAGGCGGGAAGCTCGCCCGTACCACAGAAGATTGCACCTGCCAGCTCCTTGCCGAAGTGTGCGGCGTAGGAGCGGGAAAGGAAGGAACCCATGCTGTGGCCAAAGAGAAAATAGGGTAGGTCAGGGTAGCGCTTGTGCATGATGTGATGCAGGATATGCATATCATCAACCATGCGGATATGGCCGTTTTTATCGTCCATATACCCGAGATCATCCAAGGAGTTGACAGATTTTCCGTGCCCCAGGTGGTCATTGCCGCACACGATAAAGCCATGCCCAGCGAGGAAACAGGCAAAATCGTCGTATCGCTCAATATGCTCAGACATACCATGCGCAATTTGAAATAGCGCGATGGGCTTCACCGCATCGTCTTGCCAGATCATGCAGTGGATTTTATTTTTACCGGTGGAAGAGTTGAAATATGCTTCTTTGCGAATGATCGCCATTCGAATCGACTCCCTCTGCTCAAAATATAGATGTTTGTATTATACACGAAACTGATAAAAAAGTCATCGTCTTTTCTCAATAAACCGGAAATTTCGCCCCTTTTTATGCCGTTGCCTATCCAATTGCGTGGTCGCCGGGAAGGTTTGCACCTGACCAGGCTTTTTCCCAAGTTGTGGGCTGTTCTGCATCCGTCCAGAAGGCGTCATCCGGCGAAAGGCCGAGCGGGAGAAAGATGGTAGAGCAAAGATAAAGGCTGCCGGTGTTGATATAAGATTCCGCCAGCCCCGGCTGGCGGCCGGAAAGCCCCTTTTGCAGAAAGCCGCTTGGATCGAATAATTCCTGAGAAAAAAACATTTTTCGTAGCGCGAGGCTGAGAGCTCGGCGCACCTGCCCGGGCGGGAGAGAAGGGGGCAGGTGCCCGCTCAGCGCCGCGTGGGCGAGCGCGTGGAATGCTCCCGTACGGTAAACGATGGAACGGCCCATGCAGGGATAGGAGCCGTCCGGTGAAATCATTCGCTCAAGCAATTCACAATAGCGCATCAGGCTTTTTACAAACTGCGCACGGTAGCGCTTATCCGCAATGAGCGGCTCTGCGGTGCGGGAAACCTCCTCGAGCATCGGCTGAATGACAAAGCTGTTGTAATAATCCCAGTGGAATGCGTCCCCATCGCCATAAGCACCGTCCCCTTTATACCATTCAAAATGCTTGCTTAGCGCGTATTCAATGCGCATACCGTCGCCGATTCCAGTGAAGCGATAGCGCATCGCCTCAATCGTCGCGGCAAAGAGCAGCCAGTTATTGCGCACGGGGCGCATTAGGCGTGCCTGTTCAAAGGCGGCGAGCAGCTTCCCGCGTACCTCCGGCGGTTGGATCGTAAACAGTTGAGTGGGCGCTTTCAGCAGGGCGCTTGCTAGAAACGCTGCATCGACGAGCGGCTGGTCAGGCGAGAGAAGGGCGCCGGTTTGATTCCATACGCAGTAATCCGCTGCGCAAGGATTACAGATGTTGGCGAGCGCTTTGCGGGCGAAAGCCCGGTATTGCTTCTGCAAAGCGCGCTCTTCCTCTGATGTGCTGCGAGGGAGGGAGAGCTCCAGCCAGGGCGCAATGCCAATCATCGTCCGGCCCACGGCTTCCAGATAGGCCACGCCGCGCTGTTTCTCCTTCCTATCCAGCGGGAGGGTATCATGCAGGCGGTTTTCCGCTGCTGCTGAAAGCACAGGAAACGCAATTTTGTGCATCGCCCGCAGCCATTCAGCACGGGCGCTTTCCGCTTGTTTCATAAAAAAGGCTGAGCCTCCTTTCCTATCAGGAGTTTGTTTCAATGTAGCACCTTTTCCGGGCGGTGTCAATTGCGCTTTGGGAAAACATAATCCGCCCAGTATGCGCATATAGATTGAGGGAAATAGAAAGGCAGGTTTCACTTTAACGGAAAACGGAGGGGCTCATCTTGAAAGGTATCGTGGAAGAAAGAGCCGTAGAACTCGGCGAATATATCATTGCGCACAAGGCGACGGTACGGGCGGCGGCAAAGGAGTTCGGAATCAGTAAATCTACCGTACATATGGATGTGTCAGAACGCCTGCGCCGGGTGAATCCGCAGCTCTATCAGGAGGTGCGGGAGGTGCTCGATGTTAACAAAGCTCAGCGCCATATCCGGGGAGGGATCGCCACGCAGAAAAAATACCGTGCGATGCATCCATAGATGTTATAAAAATAGTAAGGAGCCGCCTGTTCTCGTAGGCAATGTGTATCTCTATGATCTATGTGGTTACGGCAGGCTTTGCTTTGCTACTTCATAAAAATGCCGCAGGGCGATGACCTATCACCCTGCGGCATTCCTAACAATCAAAACGCTTAGTCTTCCCGATTCTTCTTGCGCGTTACGATAAACGCAGCCGCAGCGGCCACGGAGACGAGCGCAAGTGCAGAAATTGCAATGGATTCGCCGGTAGGCGGATTCTCAACGGGCACAGTAACAACCGGCACACTCGGCGCCTCCGTCGGGGCGGCAGTAGTCGTTTCCGGCACGCAGTGCTCCTTGAGCCAATTGCTATAGTAGGTAGCAAGCTTTACCTGCATTATGCCAAGGTTCGGGCCATCCTGGCCCTTATGAATGGAGGCGTCCACGTAGTTGACATACATTTTAATGCAGTCGACCGTCTGGGTGATGAAGCCCGGATTATCGGCATAAACCCAATAGATCTGATCGAGCATCGTTTTCACTTCCGCATCCGTCATCAGGCTAATATCGCCGATGATCACGCCGTTTTCAGCCGCGTTAACAATTGCCTTGGCGAGATTGTCGCTCTTAGCGCCCGTCACGATCAGGCCCACTGTGCTGCCAACAAAATTGGCAAATCCCTCTGTGCCACCAAAATACTTCTCAGCAAGCGCCTTGACGGCATCAGTCGCCGGGGCGACGACCTCCGCATTCTGGCCGGCTTCCGGCTTGAGAACATCATCCGCAGCCAGAGCCGCGATGCCGCTCATCGACATCACCATGCAAAGCGCCATCAGGAAGCTGAATAGTTTTTTACCCTTTGTCATTTACTTTTCAATCCTTTCTCTTCAGATTCAGTTCTTAAAAAATACAAGAAGAAATCCCCCTGCATGTATAAGTTCATTTTACAGGCTCGCCGCTGGTTTGTCAATCCGTTCTTTGCAATCCGCGCAATTGGTAACTTCCACCTATATATGCGGCCTTTTCCTCTGATCTTTAGGCCGCCGATACAAAAACTAAAACGGACTCTCTGAAACAGTCATTGAAAGGAGTAGAATCATGGATCCTACAAAAAAGAAAGCTCGCCATCCAGCCCTGCCACCGGAAGTGCTCGCTAAGATTTGGCAGTCTCCTTCGCAGGGCATTCCAACCGACGTGCTCGGCAGCTATACCGGCACGGGAATTCAAAATGAGCAGCCGGTGCAGGATGCTGACGACCTTTAAAGAACACTGCAAAATAGGCCGCAGGAAACAGGGGCGTTTCCTGCGGCCCGATTCAAAGATCCGTTTTACCTTACGATCGAATCATCCTGCCCTTTTTTCCGCGTCAAAAGCACTGCGGTCGCAGCGGCAGCGGAAACCAGCACAAGCGCAGCAATGGCCAATGGCTCTCCAGTAGAAGGGATTTCGCCCTGCTCTGTGGAGGGCTCTGCCTGCCCGCTTGGCACTGTGGTAGGCTCTGTCGATTTTGTCGGCTCCTCGCTCGGGTCGGTCGGCTTTGTCGGCTCCTCGCTCGGGTCGGTCGGCTTCGTCGGCTCCTCGCTCGGGTCAGTCGGCTTTGTCGGCTCTACAGTTGGCTCCGAGGGATCTGTCGGCCGGTTAGGATCCCACCAATCAGGCGAGCAGTTCTCCTTGAGCCAGTTCCAATAATAGGTGGCAAGTTTCTTCTGCATTGTTCCCAACAGCAGCCCATCCTGCCCTCTATGGATCGAAGCGTCACACCAGTTGACAAACATCTTGATGCAATCCACTGTCTGAGTGATCGGACCGGGATTATCCGCATAAACCCAGTAAATCTGATCGAGCATCACTTTTACTTCTTCATCCGTCATCTGACTGATATTGCCAATAATAATCCCATTTTCAAACGCATTTACAATCACTTCAGCAAGATGATCGCTCTTCGTGCCCGTTACGATTCGCCCAACGGTATCGGCCACAAAATTGGCAAATGCCTGCGTGCTGCCGAAATACTTCTCCACCAGCCCTTTGAGATCCTGCGCATTCGGCACGGACAGTGCAACCGGCTGATCCCCTACCGGTTCCGAGGATTCGGTATCGGCCGCAAAAGCAGCAACGCCAATGACAGACAATACCATGCACAGAGCCAAAATAAGGCTCAACAGCTTTTTACCCGATTTCATCTGTTATTCATCCTCTCTCTTTAAAATCAATCCAAAAATTACTTGGATTAATTTTATCCTAGCACCGTCTTCCTTTACTGTCAACAGAATGATAATTCTACTTTTTGCAGGCTACTGGTTAAAAATCATGCAATCCGGCAACGCAGTTTGTAGCTGTTTTACTTCATCCTCCGTAAACCCGGAGCCTAGTGTGAGAGACACCAAGCTCTTCATCTGCATCAGTGCTTTTAAATTTTCCTCCCCCTTGATCTCATTGCCTGCCAGGGAGAGGTGCGTAACGTTTTGCAGCCCGGCCAGCGGCGTGATATCCGTAATTTGATTATAGGAAAGCCGCAGGCTGGCAAGGCCCGTCAGCCCGGCCAACGGCGAAAGATCGCTAATTTTGCTATGAGAGAGCTCCGCAACCGTCAGATTTTTCATGCCAGCTAATGCCCCGATCTCTTCCACTGGATTATTGGAAAGATTGATACTCTCCACCGATGTGAGCTTTGCCAAGGGCTTCAAATCCGATATCCGGTTGCCCGCAAGATTTAAGATTTTAAGCTGCGGGAGGGTTTCCAGCACAGAGATATCTTCAATTTTATTTTGGGATACATCCAAATTCACAATCTGCTCCATTCCCTTCAGGGCGGAAAGATCGGTCAACGCGTTATTACACAGGCTTACCTTCGTCGCTTTTTGAAACCCACGGATCGGAGACAAATCCTGAATCTCGCTCAGGCACAGCGCCAGATTCTCTGAATCTCGCGGCAGTGTTTTATTGCCAATTTGAATATCGCCCTGCCCGCTGCATCCGGCAATGCCAAGCAGCACTAGCGCCGCTAACAAAAAAGCGCCGCTTCGTTTGATCAATCGTAGATTCATTTGCCTTTCCTCCATCAACATAACATCCAGGCCGGCGTGCGCCGCCTATTATCTATCTTATCAGATTCCCGTAAAAATACAATCACTTCACCCTGCCGGATCAGGAAAAAAGCCGCTCAGTTTCTGGAAATTGACGTTGCGGGCTAGAAATGCTATACTAACGTCATGATCGCTCAACCCGGCGGCAACTACAATCCGCCGGCAAATTTTTAGGAGGATGAGCTATGAGTCATAATTCCGGCAATGCACGCCGCATACTGCTTGACGGCGTTTTCAACTGCCGCGATTTAGGGGGATACCCATGCGCAGGCGGCAAAACAACACAGTTTGGCCGATTCATCCGCTGTGGGATTCCGTTTGGCCCAATGGGGCCGGACCGCGCGCGGCTGGCCGAAATTCCGGTGAAAACCGTAATCGACCTACGCGGAAACGGAGAGTCAAAGGTTGCACCCTCCGCTTATGCGAAAGAGCCTGATATTGTTTATCACCACTATACCCTATTAGAAATTAATCCTGCCTATGTGGAAAAAGTTGAGAGCCAACCCCTGTGGGAAAGCTATGTTTGCAGCCTGACAGAGCATAAAGAAAATATGGCGCAGGTATTCCATGCGATTGCCGCCGCGCCGGAAGGAGCCGTCCTGTTCCACTGCGCGCTCGGGAAGGACCGCACCGGGATCGTTGCGGCGATGCTCCTCTCTCTGGCGGAGGTAGACCGCCTGGATATCATTGCGGATTACCAAATTTCCAACACATATCTTCAGCCCATGTTCCGGACGATGGTCGAGGATGGCAACGATATTTTTGATGAGGAAAAGAATCCGCATCTCAAATCGGATCCGGAAACGATGGAAAAATTCTGCACCTATTTGGACGAGACGTGCGGCGGTACGCGTGCTTATTTGGAATCCATTGGCGTCACCAGTGAAGAGATTGACGCAATTATAAGAAAGCTTACAGATTAACCCCTCTCACAGTCTGCATAGCCTGCATTCCCGGCAAAATACTCGTTGCCGGGGATGCAGAAATGAATGAGCAGATTTTTGCTGCCATTCCAAAGAATTTTTTGAATGTTTTTGCAAAAAAGACTTGCAAAAGCAGAGGGTTCTGATTATAATATAAAAGCTGTTATTTACAAAGTGTTTTTCACTGGTAGGCAGTAAACCATAAATATTTGCTACTGTGGCTCAGTTGGTAGAGCAGCTGATTCGTAATCAGCAGGTCGGCGGTTCGAGTCCGCCCAGTAGCTCCAAAGAAAACCGCGTAGCTATGTGCTTCGCGGTTCTTTTTGTTTTCGGCACATATAATTCAATTCGAGTTTTGGGGTTTATTTGGGGTTTACGGCCTTCAAAACGGCTGTTTTGGGGCATGAAATAGAATGCGAGCGGGCTTCCCGGTGATGGGAGGCCCGCTTTTTTTTATGCCGAACCCGTTCTTTTCTTCTGTGGAGCCGCAACCACATCAGCGAACTTTTCCGTTACCTGGGCGGCCCGCTCGTCCGCCGAAGCGATCACATGCGCATAGATGTTCGCCGTGGTGCTCACTTGCGCGTGACCCAGGCGGCGGGATACCACGACGAGTGGCGTTCCGTCTGCGATCATCAAACTGGCATAGGTATGGCGCAGGCTATGAATGGATACCTTCGGCAACCCGGCACGCTTGACGAATCCAGCAAACCATTTTGTTAAAGCGTCCGGGTGAACCGGCGCGCCGTCGTCCCCAGTGAATACCCGCCCGTCTTTGTCTTTCCAGAAATCCCCGCAGGCGGCCCGCTGCGCGTCCTGCCACTCTTTATATTCCCGAAGCATCAGGAAAGCCGAGCGGGACAGCTTCAAAGGGCGAACAGAGGTTTTATTCTTCGGAGTGTCCGTATAGATTCCCTTTCCCGAAACATAAGAAGATGTTTGCTCAATTGTGATCGTTTGATTCTGAAAATCCACGTCGCACCACCGAAGGCCGAGCAGCTCGCCGCGGCGCAGGCCGGAAAGCAAGTCAAAGGTTATCATTGCCCGGTATTTGATCGGCTCCTTGTGGAGTCGTTCTAAAAGTCGCCGTGCGTCGGCTTCTTCCAAATGCGGGGCCTCTCTCGGCTCTTGCTTTGGAAGCTCTGCGTTCATGGCTGGATTGAAAGGGATATAGCCCCACTTCACAGCCTTAGACAAAATAGAAGAGATTACACGGTGATAGGCCCGCACGCTGTTTGCGGAGAGATGCCCGCCAGTGTGGAGGTTCATCCCCTCTTCCTCCAAATTCGCGTAAAAGCTATTTAAATGCCCCGTTTTCAAATCCTTCAGCTTGATATGCCCGATTGCCTGATTGACGCGGACAAGAAGTTTGCGATATCCGTTCACTGTTTTAATTTTCAACTGCTTTTCCGCGTAGCCTGTCAGCCACTGATCCGCAAAATCCCGAAATCTGATATTTGAATCCTGCGCGGCACCGGCGCTCACCCGCTCGTCAAAAAGCACTTTCTGGCGCTCCAGCTCTTTTGCAATCTGCTTTGCTGTCATGCCGGGAGCAGGCTTCCAGGTCATGGAGGGGCGGATCTGTTCCCCGTTTGCATCGTATCCGGCAGATGCGCGGATGCGGTAGGTATTGCTGCGTTTTTCAATGGTTGCCATTATCCCACCTTCTTTATTTTTTGACACATTCCTTTATTTGGTCATGTACATATCCATAACTATTTTGAATTAAAGTGGTTGTCAAATCACTAAACATGTCTCTATTACGAGATTCTATAATTTTAAGGCTGTCACAACATATTTCTATATTTTTCTCCGCATCAGTTGCTGATATATCCTTTAAAAGTGACAGTTCATTATAATTTCTGGACAGAGTAAGAAGTGCTTCAAAAATATCATCTGCTCCTCCATCACGTACTGTATTCAGCAAATATCTACTTTGTGCATATTCGGCAATTACCGAAGCAATCCGGTTTATTACGTCAAATGCCGAATCGGCAACCCTGTCTATTTCGTGGGGATAATAACGGTAGATAAAACTTAGACTTTCATTGATGTTGGAAAAAATTGAGATCAGTGATTCTGCGATGCCGGAAGGCACCTGATCCAAAGAATTGAATAAAATTTCTACTTCGCTTTTTAATTCTTCCTTTTTGTCAGAACTCACGCTGCCGGTTTGTCCGAGGAGGAAATCGTAGCTCACCTCAAAAAAAGTTGCTATTTTACTAAACGTGTCAATATCCGGAACACGTGATCCCATCTCGTAAAAGCTGATGCTTCCTCGCGATATCCCTAGTTTTTGTGACAATTCAGACTGTGACAGCCCGGCTTCTTCTCTTAATTGTTTAAGTCTTACTGCAAATGCCTCTTGAGTTTTCATGAATTATTCCTCCAGCTGATCATTTTTGTGTCCAATATAATTTTTTGATTACCATTGTTGACAAACCACAATTGTTGCTGTATAATCTCATTGTAACATAAGTGTGCATTTTGTGCAACAACAATTTCAAACGGAGGTAAAAAAATGATAGCAAACGCGGATATTAGAAGCGCAGTTAGGCGAAATGGACTTTTCTTATGGCAAATTGCAGACAAGCTAGGGATCAATGATGGTAACTTTAGCCGTAAACTTCGCCATGAACTGCCCGATGAGGAAAAGCAAAAAATCTTTGCGATCATTGAAGATCTAGCGAAGGAGGTAGGCTGATGAGCATCCCACGAATGCGGACGCTGCCGGAGTGCGTGGCAATGCTGCGGGATCTTGACCCGGAAACCGCCGTTACGCTGACCGCTCTGCGCCGCAAGGCGAAGCGCGGGGAACTGCCGGTCACGATGGCGGGCAGCAAGCGGCTGGTGAACTTTGATTTGCTCCTGGAATTGCTGGAACACCCAGAGCAGGCCAGGGCCGAAGAAAGGGCAGGCACCGTGCGCCGGGTAGGATAGGCGGGTAACAACATAAGCGAGAAGGTGAAAACTTGAATCCTGAAGTAAGCGATCCCACAGTACCTCCAATTGAGAACATCCCGGACGCGCTGAAAAATCTGCCGCAATGGGTTGTCAGGAAAGGAAAAATCCCGATTGACCCCCGTACCGGCGAAGGCGCAAAAGCTGGCGTTCCCTCTACCTGGTCAGACTTTCAAACCGCCCTTCAGGCGCTGTGCTCCAATCCAGGCCGCTATTCCGGGCTGGGATTTGAGCTAAATAATAACGGGATCGTGGGAATAGACCTCGATCATGTCATTAATCCTGAGAGCGGGGAGGTCTCCCCGGCGGCGTTGAAGATCGTTGAAGCAATGAACAGCTATACAGAGATCAGCCCCAGCGGAACCGGTCTGCATATCTTCGTATACGGCAACCTTCCCGGCGACCGCTGTAAGCACGCCGCGAGCGGGACGGAGATGTATCAGGCAAAGCGATATTTAACCGTCACCGGGCAGCCCTTCGGCCCCGTCCGGCCGATCAGGAAGCGCGGCCGGGAAGTGGGCGAGCTGTACCGCAGGCTCTTCCCGGATAAGCCCCCGGAGGCCCCGCAGCGCGAAGCAAAGGCCGTCCCCCTGCTTGTTGGCGATTACCTAAAACGCGGGCTGGAGAAGGACAAACGGTTCCTTTCCCTTTGGAACGGCGAGCGCCCGCACGGGGATGAAAGCGCGGACGACCAGGCACTTTTGAACAAGCTAGCCTATTGGTGTAACTGCAATGCGGAACAGATGATCGAAGCTTTCCTCTCTTCCCCCTATGCCCAGCAGAAGGATGAAAAGCATTGGAAGAAGTCGGCGGAGCGCAAAGACTATTTGCAGCGAACGGCAGCAAAGGCCATACAGGATTGCCGGAGAACCGCGGCGCAGGATGACGAAGCCTATCAGGAGCGGCGCCGCCGCAAAGCGGTTGAGGATTTCGCCCCGGTCGCAGGAGGCCCCGCCGCGGTCATCCAGTCCCCGGAGCAGCTGAAAAAATACTCCACAGATGATTTAGGGGCCGCGCGCCTGTTTGCTGACGTATACCGCGAGCGGGCGCTCTACGTGCAAGAACATAAAGCATATTCCGTATATGACGGGTGTGTGTGGAAACCAGGGACAAAGGACGACCTTCCCGCCCGCCGCCTTGCGAAGAAGCTCGCGGAATTCGTGTGCGACATGATCCCGCCGCCGCCAAAGTCTGAGGATGGAAGCGCCGTCGTGGATGAATGGGCCGCTTATCGAAAGCATTATTTCAAATACAGAAGCCTGAAGTATCGGGAAGTGCAGTTGAAGGATGCGCATGACGAATTGTTCACATCCTCAAACACTTTTGATCGGCAGCCGCTCTTGTTCAACTGCAAAAACGGAACCCTAGATTTGCAAACCAGTACCTTGCGGCCGCACGATCCGGCGGATATGCTATCCAAAGCAGCAAACGTCAACTATGACCCAACCGCCCGCTGTGAGCGATTCGTTCAGTTCGTCGATGAAATTACAGAGGGCAACAAAGACCGCGCCCGAATGCTTCAAAAAACTTTAGGCTACTGTTTGAAGGGGGAGGCCAACGAGGAGTGCTATTTCACCGCCATGGGAGAGCGAACGCGCAACGGCAAGGGAACGCTTTTTGATACGGTCATGAACATATTTGGGGACTACGGCGCGCAAATCGACTTCAACACCCTAGCCCGCAGCGGAGTAAAAGACGGAAGCCGCGCCACACCAGATATTTTTCGGCTACAAGGCGTTCGGCTGGCGCTCTCCAATGAACCAGAACGCGGGGTCTATGTGAACGAGGCTTTGCTCAAACAGCTAACCGGCAACGATGATATTACGGCCCGTCCTTTGTATGGTGAAGTGATTCAGTTTAAGCCCGTATTCAAGCTCATTGTGACGGCAAACAACAAGCCCTCTGTCAGTGACGACAGCCTGTTCGCTTCAGGCCGAATCAAACTTTTGCCCTTTACCCGCCACTTTGACGAGCAAACGCGCGATACCAGCCTAAAGGGGAAGTTCCGCACAGAGGAAGCAAAAAGCGGTATTCTGAATTGGCTGCTTGAAGGCTATCGTATGTATTTGGCGGAGGGACTACATGACACGGAGGAAATGAAACACCTCACGAGAGAATACCGACGGGAAAACGATCTGGTAGGCCAGTATTTGGAAGAGTGCGTTGTTCTTGATCCCACATCCACAACTCCTTTGCGCAAGCTTCGGCTAAATTATGAATGCTGGTGCAGAGAGATGGGCGCAAAAGCTCTTGGTGCAAAATCATTCAAAGAAGAGTTGGCGCGCCATAATATCTTTACGCGCTTTTTGCATGGCCGGGATGTCATAAACGGCATGATAAAAATAGACTATTACACTGATTTTCAGGCCCACGAGAACGCCGCGGGGTGAAAAACGAGGTGAAAGGTGAATTTTGACGTGGGATTTAAAAGGTTTCTATATATGTCCCCTGTATTGTACGATTCGATAAATACTATATATAGAGACTTTTATAACAGGGGGGCAAAATTCACCTTTTCCACCCAAATTCACCTCAGCCCAAAAAAGGAGGAATTTTTATGTTAAAAAAGGATTATGGCCCTGGGAACGCGCCGGAGTATTACGCCACCCTGACCGAAGAGGAACGCGCAGCGTTGGCTGTGTGGATTCGTGAAAGATTGGAGCCTGCTCCCCGGAAGCCGCGCCCCGCAAACCGCTTGAACAGCTACGGGCTGAAGCATTACATGGAACGGGAAACCGGCGTGTATGTCACGAACGGGCAGTTCAAGGGCGGAATGCAGGCCGCAGGCTATGAGGCCTTCGATACGGATGATATCAATTGGACGTATGAGGTCAGGATAAAGAAACTGGAAGGGAGGAATCAGGCCGATGAAAGGCGAGGCCATCGTATTTGAAAAATCCTGCCCACTCTTAGGCAAGCCGGGCCATCCCTGCGCCTGCAAGAAGGAGCTGTGTGCATGGTGGGAGAGCCAACGCGGGCAATGCTGCGTTGTGACGCTTGCACAGGGCGCGAACGACGCGGCGGACACCGTGAGTTCTTTTTATCTGGACAGGCCCGTGACCTGAGAAGGAGGAAACGCACATGCTCAATTTCATTGCGGATTACCGCGATCCGGCGGGCCGGGAATACCACCAGGCGTTTCAGGTGTCCACGGACGACAAGAGGTCCGCTTCCTGGCGGATTCTATGGGAGCTTCGATTGCAGGGATACATACTGACGGCCTTGTTAATCGTTCCGGGAACCTACACGATCGGACAGCTCACCTGCATGGCGGACAAGGGGCCGACATCCGATCAGTTTGAAGTTGCCTGCTTAGACCCGGCATTTCTGGCGGCATTGAAGGCCGGCGGGAAAAGGAACAGAGAGCGAACAAAGAGAAAAACGCCAAACATCCCGCACTGACGCGCCGAAGAACAAAAGAGGAACGAAAGGAATTTTCCCTTCGTCTCCCGCTAAAACCGGAGATTTCGGAGGCCTAAAAAAAGAGCTGACCATTAGAGGACTCCAAAGCGCAAAAACCTGATAAAACCTGAAATCCGCGCGCGTGTAAGGACTAATGAAATGTTAACTTTTGTTAACCTTTCTCTCGCGCGCGAGGCAACCTATATTCCGAGATTTTCGAGGCCATAAAAAAACGGTATCCCGTCCGCCGCAATCCGGGGGAGTCAGCCGGGGGTTGAAGCCCTGCGAACAGCGAGGGAACCGCGAGAAAGGCCGCCAAAGCCGATCAAAAAGAAAACGCCCCGGCAGGCCCACAACCCGCCGGAACACCCGCTCGGAGACGATCATCAAGTATATGATAATTCAGAGAGCGGGGAAAGTCAATGCAGGAACACACTAATGAAGAGCTCGCCTTACTGATACGGCAGGGCCGGACGGAGTGCATGGCCGAGCTTTGGGAACAGGTTCGCTGCCTGATTATGAAGATGATCTTCCAACTGCTGAGAAAGCGCCCGCTGCCGGCGTGGGCCGATAAAGAGGACGCGGTGCAATGCGGATTCTTTGCACTGATAAAAGCTGTGGAGGCATACCGGCCGGAGGATGGATTCCTCCTGACTTCCTACCTTTCGTATTGCGTGCGCAATGCACTGAATTCCGAGCTATGGGGCCGGAAAAAGGAAGTCGCGGCCACATCATACAGCCAACCGGCAGGCGGCGAGGAAAGCGAAACGGAGCTTCTGGAGCTGATCGAGGATGACAGCGCCCCGCTCGCCTTTGAGGAAGTCGAGTTGACGGACATTCAACAGGCCGTTATAGAGGCTATGGCGGCCCTTCCAGACGATATGCGGGAAATGATCCGGCTGAAGTATTACGACGGCCTGACGGTCGTCCAGGCGGCGGGAAAGATGGGACTGAAAGATTCGCAGGCCCGCGCCCTGGAAGCAAAGGCCGTGCGCGAGCTGCGCAAGGATCAAAAGCTCCGGGCTTTGGCGGAAGAGTTCAGGAGCCATTACGCAGCGCCGCGCAGCTTGTTCTACCTATCCCCGGAACGTTACGCCATCAGGGATGACGAGCGATTCCGGGCGGCTGATGGGAGGCCCCTCAGCTATGGCTATCGAATTGCCGCCCTGGAAGCCGCTGCAATGGCTTATGAGGCAGAGCGGGAACAGTATCGAAAAGAACGCTTATCGGGGCCTACAGAGCTGCAGAGGGCTAATTGTGGACACGGTACGCGCGCGGAGATGTTGCGCACAGGATCAAAATAAATCCCATTGCGTAGTTATCTGGTCTAAAATCGCAGTACCTACGGAGGAAACGCAGAATGTTTGTCGTCGTTCAGGAGATCAAACTCAAAAAGCCCAACCCGCCGGGACACTGGAAGAAATATGAGGTGACATCCTCCACATTCTCTTCCCCAAGCGGCGGCGCGCAGACGTATTACAGCTACTATCCAGACTATTCCGCCGGACAGTTTGAGCGCCCGCACCAGGAGGCCTACAAGATCAGCATTCACCAGAGCTACCGGGAGGGCGGCAAGGTGAAGAAGCGGCAATGCGCCATTGGCACGATCCGCTATTATGATGCCGTCCCCAGCATCGGGATCGGCCTGTATGATTGCATTGATTCCGGCATATCCCGCGCGGTCAAGGCGTTCGGCGTTGATTACGATACGCTTTACAAAATGGTGGAGGACAAGATGAACCCCATCATGGAACGCATTTGCCGCGAATACCGCAAAACAGAGGAATACAAGGCCCGGCGCGCCTACGAAAAGCTTCAAAAGGCGTATGAGAAAGCAAAGAAATCGTTCGCAAAACGCTATTCTGTGAGCGAGCGGGAATATGACGCTTGTTTTGATATCTTCGGGGCGCTGCGAAACGGCACATACCTGGCGCAGATCAGGCGCGAGGCGGAAGCGCAGCGTAGTTACTCGAATTCCTACAGCAGTAACTACAGTTCTTCCGATCACTTTGACTGGAACCAGCTATTCGGAATCCCGGCCGCCAGCCACAGCGAAGAAGAGCGCAAGCTCCTGAAGAAATTCTTCCGGGCGTTGTCGATGAAATACCATCCCGGTCTAAACCCGGACACCGACACCACAAAGGAAATGCAGCTCTTGAACAAGCTCAAAGAGGAATGGGGCGTATAGCGTAGGTACTGGAGCGAAAAACGCGGTAACTACAGCGGCGCGCCGCGCCCCAACCGGCAAGAAAAGCGAACAGGCCGCGGGTCTTTCATAAAGCAAGCGAATAAAGAACGGCGGGAGATTCACAATAATAGCGAAAAAGCGATTGCATTTCTATAGCGAATATGCTATAATATGATCAAAGGAGATGAACGGAATGCCTACAATTTGTATGTTCAGAGGGATTAAGATTTGTATATACTGGCGTGACCATATGCCGCCACACTTTCACGCTTTCTACGGCGATGCTGAAGTCCTCGTTTCCATTGAAGAATTAGAAGTATTGGAGGGGACAATACCATCAAAACAATTAAAAATGCTCTTGGGTTGGGCGGCTTTCCATCAGGAGGAATTGCGGGAAAACTGGGAGCTTGCAAGAGAAAAACAAGAATTGTTTGCAATCGAGCCGCTGAAATAAGCGGCTTCTTGGGGTGATACTATGACTAAAACAGTTGAATATTACCGCGCTATGGGGCTTGACGAAAAGACAGCAGAATACTTCGCAAGCGGTAGAAAAAAGATTATCGGAGTTGTTCCGAATGATGATTTTACTTTGTCTATCAGCTTTGACAACGGAGAAAAGCGGCTTTATGATGTCCGGCCGCTTCTAAAAAAAGGTACTGTATTTGAGCATTTTACAAATATAGAAGCGTTTCGCCGTGTCTATGTTGATGAACAGCATTGTATAGCGTGGGATATTGACCCATCTATAGACAGCAACAAAGTATGGAACAATAAAGTTGATTTATGCCCGGATAGTTGTTATATAGACAGCGTGCCTATTGGGGGTGCATTCAATGCCTGAACAGTGCGCCCGGCTCATCGATGAACTGATTGAGCTGCGAAAGGCCAAAGGCTGGACACAGCAGGAGCTGGCGAGGGCCTGTGGCCTGACGCAATCCGTCATCGGGCGGATCGAGAGCAAGAAGAGCGTTCCCACACTGGTGACGCTGCAAAAGATCGTTGCGGCGCTGGATGCGATACTGTCCGTCAATCAGGCTGGATAAGAAAACATCGAGCGGACCGCTCTCAGAACGCCCGCTCGTATGAAAATTTGATTGCTTATTTACGCGCCGCCGCAGGTTCCGCGCGCTTCCCGTCTCCGTTCAGCCATACCGCTTGCACCCAACGATAGGCCCGTTCAAGCTGCGCCTCAGACATTTTGGCGCAAAGGCTTACAATGCACCGGCGGTAATGTTCCGCATTCGTCACGCCGCCGCCCCTTCCTGCGTCTTTTCTTTTCTGAAGTTCTTCAGCTCTTCCACAGTCTGGAACATGGAAAATACAATGTCGTCCATGATCTCCGCGAATATGCCCGCTCGCCCATATTCCCAAAGGATTGATTCGGGGCCGTCTTTCGCATTGGTTTGAAATTTACGGAAATATTCGTCGGCGATCGCCTGCATAACGACGCGCCCTTTTTCAAGCGCTTCATCCAGGGCAAAGATTTCATCTTCCAGGATGCCGGCGGCTTCGGATTTGGTTATTGTGGTTGACATAAAAAATACCTCCTGAACTTCGTTGAAATTCCAGAGGTAGTCTGATATAATGAATTTATCAGGCTACGGTCTGGTGTGGATAGAACATTCGGGTGCGCTCGCCAAAGTACAGCCCGTTTGTTCTATTTTTTTATCTCCGAAAAGACTTTTTCAATTCCACGCCGAATGATTTGGACGCGAGTTACCTTATGATATTCTGCGCTTTCATCCAATTTGTTTAAAGTCTCCGCGTCAAGTCGCACGGTTATCTGTGTGGACTTGGGATTCTCACTTTTCGGCCTCCCCATGCGGGCCATTCGTTCACCTCACTTTCTGAATCCCATTATATATTATGGGATTCAATAAGTCAAGAGGTTTTGCAAAAGTTTGCTTTGATTCTCGTCACGCCGCGTATCCCTCCCCTTCTCTTGATGATTCTGAGGCTGCGATAGTGATCGTTGCGATTAGTGCATCTATTACTGCGTCCGGATTGCTGGTGCGCTCGCAGATATACCGCGTCAGTTTTTCAATGTTGGACATGAAAAATACCTCCATCTCTTTATGCCACCTGAAACCTGCGGCATGTGACCGGGCGGCTGTACTGCGTGTAC
>ENA-ORUW01000151-ORUW01000151.1-human-gut-metagenome-genome-assembly--contig:-NODE-151-length-82544-cov-18.377105_pt1 | contig 82544 bp, 71 predicted proteins | sample MGYA00242088_ERZ509227 | MGnify/ENA primary metagenome ERZ509227 (study PRJEB26280, sample SAMEA2338816) | human gut metagenome | biome: human gut; feature: human-associated habitat; material: faeces... | reverse complement strand
TCAAAAAAGCGCCCCATTATTTGCATTTCTGCTAATAATCGAACGCTTTTGACTGACCGTCTCGTATAGGAATCGAACCTATAATTGAGTCTTAGGAGGACCCTGTTATATCCATTTAACTAACGAGACAAATGCCGCTTTCCCTTGAAAACACGCTGTTTTCCGGCTTTTCGGTAATGGCAGCCTTTATTTAATTATCAACTCTTTTGAAGCTGTTAATTACAATTATTTTACTTTTTTAATATTTGTAAATACCTCATCTATTATAACAGTTTCATCTGTCTGCTACAACCGTTTTTCGTATTTTTCTGAAATCATTTTGCTTCCACTATTTTTTCCATGATTTTTATTTTTGTTAGTTTTACGTTAAATTCTGGTTTTTATTTTTGTTAAGTTTTTCTTTCTATTTTAAATCTTTGTCATTTATTTTAAATGACTGTAAGGTCTATTGTATGTGTTTTTTTCAAATGCTACGATAACTATCGGCATGTGACCGTCTTTTACTGTCACGGCATCATACGAATAAAACAGGAACTTTTACAGGAGGTTATTATGAAAAAACGAATCGTTCAATTACAGATCGGCGCTGCAGCGATTGCAGCAATTCTCGGAACGGGAAGCGTTATAAATGCATTTCCGTCTTCCGCAGCTTTGGTCACTGCTTACGCAAAAGAGCAGAATACCGAGGAAAATGTAACCGTAGTCAATGAAAACACAACATGGAAATATCTTGACAACAACACAGATCCGGCATCCGGGCTGTCCTCGCTCACTGCTTGGACTGCTCCTGATTTTAATGACTCTGCATGGAAGTCTGCCGCCGGAAAATTCGGTGCGAAAAAGGGCGCTCTTACATCTTTTAACGGATTTACTCCGACAGTTCTTTTACAGCAATATCAAGATCAAGAAAACAGCAAATGTACTCCGACATTTTTCTTCCGTACAACTTTTAATGCACAAAATGTTGATCAGATTACTTCTGTCACAGGAACACTTTTCCATGACGACGCCGTTTCCGTTTACTTAAACGGACAGTTGATCTCTTCAGCCGACATGCCGGATGAAAAACATGAAAATAATCTTTATTATGCAGGAGTAAGCGCAGGAGCTCCTAAAGAAGCTTCAGTTGTTATTACAAAAGACCAAATGAAAAATATTTTGAAAGAAGGATCAAACGTACTTTCCGTAGAACTTCATCAAGATCGTGAATCTAGTTCTGACATTTACTTTGAGTTTAAGAATTTGTCTTTAAACTATAATGAAAATGCTACAGGCGGTGACAATAACGGAACAGATAATGATAAAAAAGTGTCTCAGAAATCAATTTTTCTCACGGTCGGCAGCGATACATTAAGTCAGGGAATTACATGGTATGCTGACACAGAAACAGCAGGAGAAGTTCAATATGCAGTAAAAACAGGTGATACATTTCCAGAAAATTACTCAACTGTACCCGCTTCTTCAACAGCTGCAAACGAAAAAGGCTTCTATTCTAATCAAGCGGTTCTTACAGGACTTCTTCCTGATAAAGAATATGTATATAGAGTTAAAAACGGAAATACCGTCAGTGACATTTACACTTTTACTACAGGAAACAACGACGGTTCTTATGAATTTGCCTTTGTAGGAGATCCTCAGATCGGCGCCGGCAGTACAGACAGCGACATTGAAGGATGGAAAGAAACTTTAAAAACTATTTCTTCAAAATTCAATGCCGACTTTCTTCTTTCCGGCGGAGATCAAGTAAACACGGCCTCAAACGAAACACAGTATACAGGATACATAAATGAGTTGTTTACTTCTCTTCCGAGCGCTACAACAATCGGAAACCACGACTCAGGTTCTACCGCATATAATCAGCATTTTAACCTGCCAAACGAAAGTGCTGACAAAGGACAAACAACTGCCGGAAGCGACTACTGGTTTGTTTACGAAAATACACTTTTCATTAATTTAAACTCCAATGACAGATCCACCGCAGAACATAAAGCATTTATTGAAGAAGCAATCGCTGCAAATCCGAATGTAAAATGGAAAACAGTTGTTTTTCATCATTCTATTTTCTCAACTGCAAGTCATGTTGACGACGGCGATATCATTACAAGACGTAATGAACTTCCTCAAGTTTTCAAAGATCTTGACATTGATGTTGTATTAATGGGACATGATCATGTTTACACAAGAACTTATATGATGGACGGAACAACTCCTGACACAAGTAAAGGAGTTCAGAGCAGCGTTACAAATCCGACAGGAATTCTTTATCTTACCGCAAACTCTGCTTCCGGTAGTAAATACTATGATATCAAAGCTCCGAATGCCGAATATTCCGCTAAGATGGATCAATCTTACAGAAGAACGGTAACAGATATTAAAGTGACAGATACTTCTTACACAATGAAAACTTATTACGCCGATGATCTATCTTTATTAGATGAATTTACAATCTACAAAGCGGATAATACAGCTCTTCTCAATAAGATAAATGAACTTAAAAATATGAATTTATCGGAGTCTGATTATACAAAAGACAGTTGGAAGTCCTTTTCCGATGCTCTTACATCAGCAGAAGAACTGTTAAAAAATTCTGATGCCACACAAGATATGCTGGATGCATCGCTTTTAGATCTTCAGACAGCTTACGAGCATCTTGTCAAAACCGATGATCAAAACGGTAATGATAACAATGGTAATAACAATAACGGCAATAACAATAACGGTAATAACAGCAACGGCAATGACAATAACGGCAATAACAACAACGGCAATAACAGCGGCAATAATAATGCCAACAACAATAGCAACAACGGCAATAACAACAACAGCAATAACAGCAACGGTAATAATAATGCCAACAGCAGTAATAAAGCAAATACTTCTGCTCCGTCCGCAAAAACCGGTGATATCACCACTTTTGCTCCGATAGCTTTACTGCTTGCCGCATCACTTTCCGTTATTGCATTTATTACAAAAAGAAGGAGATCTGCTTAAGATCAGATAGGATAAAATGATGTTGAGAAAAATAAAGCAAAACTATATTGTACTGATACTTATTTTCCTCAGTGTCCTCACTATACTTATTCTTCAGAATTTCGGGTTTAAAAGCTATTCTCGATACAGCACAGATACACTCCACTACGACAAAGGCGTCGTAGTGGAGATTTCTAATGAGGACATTGAATATGATAAAGAACTTAAAATTTACCTCGGCAGTCAGGATTTAAAAATAAAAATGTCCGAAGGAATTCAAAAAGATAAAATTATAGAAGTAACAAATTATCTAACGAAAACACATAATGTTCATGCGAAAATCCATATGCCTCTTATTATCAATATCGATCAGCCTGATAATATTGAGCCATATTATACTGTATACAATTATGACCGCACATTTTCTCTTCTTGCATGCGCCGCTGTTTTGGCAGCTTCTATCTTTTGTATCGGAGGAGGAAAAGGATTAAAATCAATCGCAGGGCTTCTTTACTCTATGTTTCTTGTAATCGGATTTCTCCTGCCTGCTGTATTTTCAGGATGGCAGCCGATTGCTTCAAGTATCCTATGCGCGATATTATCCACTGCGGTTACGCTTCTTCTGCTGAACGGTCAAAGCAGCAAAACATTTTCCGCAATTATATCTACAATGATAGGAATGTTTTTTGCCCTTATTCTTTTTCTTATAACATCCGCCATGATCCACGCAGATGGATTTAGTTCGGCAGATGCCGAAGGTTTAATTTTAATACAGGGAGAAACCGGTTTACAGATTAAAGATGTTCTTTTTGCAGGAGTTGTAATTTCTTCTCTCGGTGCGATCATGGATGTCGGAATGTCTGTCGTTTCATCACTTTACGAAATTTATCACCATAATCCGACTCTTACTGCAAAAGATATTTTCAGATCCGGTATAGAAATAGGAAAAGATATGATCGGAACAATGACGAATACACTGATCCTTGCATTTACAGGCAGTGCATTCATCACATTACTTGTCTTCCTCTCATATCAAGTACAATTTAACCAACTTATCAATTCTAATTATCTCAGCATCGAAATTGCTCAGGGGCTATGCGGAACATTCGGAATTGTTCTGACAATTCCAGCCGCTTCTGCAATCTCTGCATTTATGCTGACTCGAAAACAAAAGATGATCCCGTAGTGTGCCTTTCGGCTCTTCCGGCGATTATTCATATTAAAAATTAATATATCCCTGCAGCCATATCGTTCCTTTAAAGCGCCTTCCGATCTCAGGTTCTCCCATCGTCTCGGATACGGGAACACATATATCAAATTGAAGTTCATTTACATTAAGCTTCATCTGATAAACTTCCCTGTCCGTGACGATGTTTTTTCGTCTGCGGACTGCCAGTATCTCTCCCATGATAGAATAAAGATCGCACTCTATTCCATACGGCATAAAATACGTATCGACTATAGAAAATATATCCTCGTTTGCAAGTCTTTTTGAAACTTGAGAATACATATCTATATCGTCCAATGTCAGTGTTTCTATCGCGCTCTGATCTCCGTTTCTTGCTGCATTAATGAGCATCTTCCGGTTATCCGAAGCTTCTTTTTCCGACTTTACGCTTTTCTCGTCTTTGCTTACCGGAAGCAATATCATTCCTGATAAAGCAAGCCCGGATAAAGTAACTGACGTCGTCGGATCTGCCGGGAATCCGGCCTGCCGCTCTCTCATATATTCGATTCCGTTCTGCACCGTAAATATCAGACTTATTCCGATCTTAGAATCTTCACACATTCCGAGATATTGTTCTTTTTCAATTTTTCTCTCTACGGCAATTTCTGCATATGTGCTTATACCGCTTCCTTCAAAATACGGAAAATAATAATAAGGATCGAAATATTCTCTTTCATCTAATCCGCCGCACAGTGCAATTCCCATACTTTGTCCGTATTCTTTTTTCAGCTCACAGAAATCTTCTCCCGGCTTATAAGAAACTATTGTCTGATGAGTACACTGCTCTTCAACTTCTTCCAACAGCTTTTTTAAGTCTGATCTTGTTTGAATATTATCAAATCCTAACGCTTTTAAATACTTATGCATCTATTTTTCATCTTTCTGTCTTGATTGTTTTCAGATCTTTTTACTCTTATTTTTTCTTGACTTCTATTTTCTCATTTCCGCCCATATACGGTCTGAGAACTTCAGGAATTTTTACCGATCCGTCAGCCTGAAGATTATTTTCCAAAAATGCAATCAGCATTCTCGGCGGAGCGACAACTGTATTATTCAGTGTATGTGCAAAATAGCTTCCGTCTTTACCTTTCACGCGAATACCGAGGCGTCTCGCCTGTGCATCTCCGAGATTTGAACAACTTCCTACCTCAAAATATTTTTTCTGACGCGGAGACCACGCTTCTACATCTACAGACTTCACTTTCAAATCTGCAAGATCTCCCGAACAACATTCAAGTGTTCTTACCGGAATATCCATAGAACGGAACAGATCAACTGTATTTTTCCACAATTTTTCATACCACTCCATACTTTCTTCCGGTTTGCAGACAACGATCATTTCCTGTTTTTCAAACTGATGAATGCGGTATACTCCTCTTTCTTCGATTCCGTGAGCTCCTTTTTCTTTTCTGAAACAAGGTGAATAACTTGTCAGTGTCTGTGGAAGTTCCTCTTCCGTAAGCTGTGTATTAATAAACTTTCCGATCATAGAATGCTCGCTTGTTCCGATAAGATAAAGGTCTTCTCCTTCAATCTTATACATCATCGCATCCATTTCCGCAAAACTCATTACGCCTGTAACAACATTACTTCTGATCATAAACGGAGGTATACAATATGTAAAACCTCTGTTGATCATAAAATCACGGGCATAAGATATCACTGCCGAATGCAGTCTTGCTATATCTCCCATAAGATAATAAAAACCGTTTCCTGCAACTTTTCTCGCACTGTCAAGATCAATGCCGTTAAACGCTTCCATAATCTCTGTGTGATACGGAATTTCAAAATCAGGAACTACCGGCTCTCCAAAACGCTCGAGTTCTACATTCTCACTGTCATCTTTTCCAATCGGAACAGACGGATCGATAATATTCGGAATGGTCATCATGATTTTCTTGATTTTTTCTTCAACTTCTTTTTCTTCTACAGATAACTCCTCGATTCTTCCTGCGCTTTCACTTACTTTTTTCTTAAGGACTTCTGCTTCTTCAAATTTTTTCTGAGCCATCATTGCTCCGATTTCTTTTGAAGATTTATTCTTTTCTGCACGAAGAGCTTCTACTTCCTGCTTTATCTCTCTGTTTCTTAAGTCTAATTCAATTACTTCATCAACAAGAGGAAGTTTTTCATCCTGAAATTTATTTTTAATATTTTGTTTTACGATTTCCGGGTTACTTCTTAAAAATTTAATATCTAACATAACGTATACTCCTTTTTCTTCTTTACTCTTTTCCTAATTAAAATTCACATTTTATTATTGCTAAAACTTATATCTTTTCTTTATGATCACACTTTTCTATACGGTTATTCTTCCATATCTCTCAAATCATATTTTTCTTGATAAACCGCTTTTTCCAGACATTCCTTTTCTTCGGATGATAACTCAATATAGCTTTCACCGTTTACAACTTCTTTTATATAAGTGTAACAGCCTTCTCTGCTGTGCATTGCATTGAATATCCATCCGTTATTGTTTTCATCCAGCATTGTAAGTGCAAAACTCAATTCTCCGCCCATTTCGTGAAAAGCATCGTATTTGACAATTCCGACCTTCTGATAATGTGTTTTCATTTTTTCCGAAATTTCTTTTACTTCTTTTTCATTTTCTCTCACAAGTTCTGCGATTTCATCCAGTTCATCAAATTTGCCGAAAATACTTTTTTCAAGATTTTTTCCGTTTTTTCCACGCATAAATGTTACATAACTTTTCTGTAAACGTCTATATTTTGTATTCAGCATCACATACAATACGATCATTACAATCTGTATGATAAACATAACGACAAACAGATAAAACGGATCTACTCCCCAACTATCCAATATACCTTTCATTTCTTTTCATCTCCCCATATTTTATGACTTTTGCTTCATCTTTTTTCTATACGTTCTTCCTTTTCACATTTCTATTTCTTCTATTTTGATTGAATAGACATGATCAAATCATAGATTCTTTCAAGTTCTTCCTCTGAATAATATTCTATCTCAATCTTTCCCTTTCCATTCGCTTTTGGATTAACACTCACTTTTGTTCCTATTATATTTTTCAAGTGTTCTTCGAGATTATCGTACACAAACATGTGTTCTTGTTTTTGTACTTTTACTTCTTTTTTTGGATTTTTTAAAGCTTTTACAAGTTTTTCAGTTTCCCGAACGCTTAATTTTTCATCAAATATCTTGTTTGCCAATATATACTGCTGTTCTTCATCATCAAGCGCCAACAAAGCTCTTGCATGTCCTGTACTGATCATATCATCAACTATCATCTGCTGTACACGCTCACTTAGTTTAAGCAGCCGCATGGAATTTGTTACCGCTGTCCGGCTTTTTGAAACTCGCTCTGCAACTTCATCTTGTTTTAAATCAAATTCCTCTAGCAGACGTTTATATGCCATTGCTTCCTCTATCGGATTCAAATTTTCCCTTTGAATATTTTCAATAAGAGAAATTTCAACAATCTCCTGATCCGTATAGTTTTTCACAATAATCGGAACATCTTTAATTCCCGCAAGCTTTGCAGCTCTCCATCTTCTCTCACCCGCTATGATTTCATAATAATCTTTCTTTTTTTGAACGAGAAGCGGCTGTAATATTCCAAATTGCCTGATAGAATCTGCCAATTCCATAAGCGAATCTTCATCAAATTCTTTTCTTGGCTGTTCTCTGTTCGGTTCAACTTCATTTATTTTTACTAATATTTCTCCGGATCCAACATTTTTTTCTTGTTTTTCTTTACTTACTTTCTGCTGAGATGTTAATTCTTCCTTCACAGTCTTATTCGGGATAAGACTATCCAATCCTTTTCCAAGACCATTTCTTTTCCCTGCCATAATCACTCTTCTCCTTTATGAATAACTTCTTCTGCCAACAGCATATAACTCGTAGCTCCTGTTGACTTCGGATCATAAAGATTGATCGGCATTCCATAACTAGGAGCTTCCGCTAATCTAATATTTCTCGGAATAATTGTCTTATAAATATTCTGATTCAAATTATCTTTAACGTTTTCCACAACTTGTAGAGAAAGATTCGTTCTTGCATCATACATTGTAAATACGACGCCTTCTATCTCAAGATTCGGATTCAATCTTTCCTGTACAAGTTCAATCGTATGTATCAACTGACTCAGTCCTTCCAATGCATAATATTCGCATTGTATAGGCACTATTATAGAATCAGCCGTTGTCATTGCATTTATTGTAAGCATGCTCAATGCAGGCGGACAATCAATTACAACAAAATCATATTCATCTTTTACTTTTTCCACTTCAGTTTTTAATATATATTCCTTATTTTCAACACCGATCAATTCAATCTCTGCCGCCGAAAGGTTTATATTAGACGGAAGAACGTCAAGATTTTCAAGTGCATCTTTACATATACACTCTTCAATTCCCGCATTTCCTATTATCAGATCATAAACTGTTTTTTCAGCTTCGTCTTTATCAACACCTAAGCCACTTGTCATATTTCCCTGTGGATCCATATCAAGAGCAAGAACTTTTTTCCCTTTACTTGCAAGAGCAGCCGATAGATTTATAGAAGTTGTTGTCTTACCTACCCCGCCTTTTTGGTTGGCAATAGCTATTATTCTCCCCATTTTTGCCTCCTCATATGCGTTCTTTTAACATATTTTATGTAATATTGCTTCATATTCCAAGACGCTCGCAATAAGAACACTGATGTTTTCACAATCTAAATTCCTTATGTTCGCGTATTTTATATTATACCACTTTTCAAATTATTAATCTATAACTTTTGAATGTTTCACGTGAAACATTTTATTAACTTTTCACGTTTTTATCTTTTAAAATAACCTTTTATATCTACCGTTACTAGCAAAAAATCATTTTTTATTTTTGACTTTTTTATTTCTACTTCTGCTTTTTATTACAATAAAATGTTTCACGTGAAACATTTTATAAATCATTTCTATTATCTCTTAAAATATTCTTATTATTTCTTTCATTCTTGAATTGATAAATTCAGTGTAGTATAATAATTAAATAAAGTATTGAAAGATGGTGAAATCCTATGGATAAGAATAAGTTATTAAAGAGAATTGCTGTTTTTACAGGTGTTTCTTTAACGGCAATGCATGTTTTTAACAGAATCTCTACATATATTGCTACTGCTGATAATCTTCTTGGTGCAGATGATTATAACGTCTATGATTGGAAATACGGAAAAATTTCTTATAAAAAGAAAGGGGCAGGAACGCCTCTTCTTCTTATACACAATTTTAATGTTTTTTCATCTTCTCATGAATGGAATAAGATCATAGATCACTTTTCAGAAACAAACACTGTATATTCTATTGATTTGCTTGGATGTGGTTGTTCTGAACGTCCGATCTTAACATATACTAACTTTTTATATGTGCAGTTGCTTACCGATTTTATCAAAAATGTAATAGGTGAAAAAACAGACGTCATTGTTTCGCGGGACTCCTCTCCTTTTGTTTTAATGACATGTGCAAATGACGACACCTTAATTGATCGTATTATAATGATAAATCCTCAAAGCTTAGTTTCACTTGCAAAAGTTCCTTCTAAGCAGAGCAAATTATTAAAAAACATACTATATATGCCTATTATAGGTACTTTTATATATAACATAAAAACAAGAAAATCTATTATATACGAGAGATTTACTTCCGCATATTTCTACAACCAAAATAAGGTAAATGAAAAAGATATATTAGGATGTTTTGAATCATCGCACAGAAATAAATCTCATTCAAAATATGTATATGCCTGTCAGAAATTGGGTTATACAAATGCAAATATTTCTTTTTGTCTGGGAAAATTAAAAAATAAAATTACAATTATTATAGGAAATGATAATCCTGAAAATGTTCTTTCCGCAAACCAATATCAAAATCAAATTCCTGAGATAGAAATCATCGGAATAGATCATGCTAAAATGCTTCCTCATGTGGAAAAATCGGATGAATTTATTGAAATAGTAAAACCGCTCTTAGAGAAATAACTTATCAATATATGACATCATAAATTTATCTTTTTAAATTTATCTTTTTAAATTCATTTTATAGAATACTTTTTATAGAATACTTTTTAAAATTTAAGTTTTAATAAATAAAAACGCCGTATTCCGGCGTTTTTATTTATCCCTCAATTATACTTATTCACACTTTTTATTTATATATGCTTACTTTTTAGTTACATATTCTCTCTTTTTCTTATATTTTCGTTTTTATAATATTTTTATGCGCAACCTTTATATACCGACATGTTATAACGGCTCTCTTGAAGGCATTCCTGCCTTTCTCGGATATTTTGCCGGTGTAATTTTAATCTTTTTAATATTTACAAGTGCTCTTCCCATATCTGTTTCCGGCAATAAAAATTTGTCTGTTTTTTCGATTTTTCCGCCAAGTATAGTCACTGCTTTTTCTGCCTGTTGGATTTCTTCATCAGATGAGCCGCTTTTATATGAAACAAAATATCCGTTTCTTTTTACAAAAGGAATACAATACTCACTCAAAGTTGATAAATTTGCAACAGCTCTTGATACGCAAAGATCAAACTGTTCTCTGTATTCCTTTCTTTTCGCATAATCTTCCGCTCTCCCATGAAGTGTTTCGACGTCTGCAAGATCTAATTCTTCTATAACTGCATTTAAGAATTTTATTCTTTTATTTAATGAATCAAGCAAAACAACGTGAATATGCGGAAACGCTATCTTTATCGGAAGTCCGGGGAAACCTGCTCCTGTTCCTATATCTATTACTGCATCGATCTTATTCATATCTATATTTCTTACAAGCGTCAGACTATCTGTAAAATGTTTCAGATTTACCTCGTCATAATCGGTAATTCCTGTCAGGTTCATTACATTATTCCATTCTACGAGCATTTCATAATAGCGATCAAACTGCTTTTTCTGCTGTTCTGTAAGATTAATATTCAATTTTTCAAGTTCTTCTTCAAACTTACTTTTTTCTGCCATCATCTTTTCCTCTTTGAACTGTTACACTTTTCAACACTGTTCTATTTGTAATAGAACAGTGTTTTTTAATAATAATACTTCATACAAATATAAAATCTATTTTATATTTTATTCTCTATCTACATTCTAAATACTTCTCATCTACTTCCTAAATAAACAAGAAGAACCGATACATCTGCCGGAGATACTCCTGATATTCTGGATGCCTGTCCTATCGATGCAGGACGGATCTGATTTAATTTCTGTTTTGCTTCTATACGGAGACTTTTTATTTCATCATAATTTATATCTTCCGGTATCTTTTTATTTTCCAGTTTTTTAAATTGTTCCACTTGACGCATCTGACGCTTTATATACCCGTCGTATTTAATATTAATATCAACCTGCTGTGCCACGTCTTCGGGAAGATTTTTTCTGTTTTTGTCTATCGGAGCAAGTTTTTCATACGATAATTCAGGTCTTCTGATCAGTTCCGCAAGAGTTGTTCCTGATGTTAACGGGGTGCTTTCATATGTTTTTAACAGATTCTGAACTTCTTCCGACGTTCCGATATTTACCCGTTCCACCCGATGTATTTCTTCTTCGATCAACCGTTCTTTTTCAAGCAGTTTCTCGTATCTTTCTTCGCTGATAAGGCCTATCTCATATCCTAATTTTGTTAATCTTTGGTCTGCATTATCCTGTCTGAGCAAAAGTCTGTACTCTGCTCTTGACGTCATCATCCGATATGGCTCGCGACTCTCTTTTGTAACGAGATCATCGATTAAAACACCTATATACCCCTGTGATCTGTCAATGACAATTCCTTCTTTTCCCTGCAATTTTCTTGCCGCATTAATTCCGGCTACGATTCCCTGTGCCGCAGCTTCTTCATATCCCGAACTTCCGTTAAACTGCCCGCCGCTGAATAATCCTTCTATATTTTTAAATTCCAACGTACTTTTTAACTGCCTTGCATCTATACAATCATACTCGATCGCATATGCATTTCTTACGATCTTTGCATGTTCCAAACCCGGAACGCTTCTATACATTGCATACTGAACGTCTTCCGGTAATGAACTCGACATTCCGCCGACATACATTTCATTTGTATGGATTCCTTCCGGCTCAATAAAGACCTGATGTCTGTTTTTATCTGGGAATTTTACTACTTTATCTTCTATCGACGGGCAATATCTCGGTCCTGTTCCTTCAATCGCACCGGAAAACAGCGGCGATCTGTCCAGATTTTCCCGAATGATTTCGTGCGTCGTTTCGTTTGTATATGTAAGCCAGCATGACACTTGATCTATCTGAACGTCTTCCGGATCTGTCGTAAAGGAAAAAGGCACGACTCTTTCATCACCTTTTTGTTCTTCCATCTTTGTAAAATCGATTGAGTTTTTATCAATTCTTGCAGGAGTTCCCGTTTTAAATCTATACATCTTAATTCCAAGTGATTTCAAACTGTCGGTAAGATAATTTGCGCTCTGCAGCCCGTTAGGACCTGTCTGCGTACTTATTTCTCCGTAAATGCAGCGGGCTTTTAAATATGTGCCTGTACATAAAATAACGACTTTACACGGATATATAGCCCCCGAATATGTCTGAACCCCTTTTATTTTCCGAATTCCGGATTCATTCGGATCGTCTGCTATAATATCCGTCACTTCCATCTGACGGATATCAAGATTGTCCTGTTCTTCCAAAACCCTCCTCATCTCTTTGCTATAGTCGGATTTATCTGCCTGTGCACGAAGAGAATGAACTGCCGGACCTTTTGACTGATTTAACATTTTCGACTGTATAAATGTCTTGTCGATCACCTTTCCCATTTCTCCGCCGAGGGCATCGATTTCTTTTACAAGATGTCCTTTTGAACTTCCCCCTATATTCGGATTACACGGCATCAATGCAATACTGTCTACACTTACCGTAAACATTACCGTTTTGAATCCTAACCGGGCGCACGCCAACGCTGCTTCACATCCTGCGTGTCCCGCTCCTACAACCGCAATATCATATTGATCTTTATTTTCCCATACAGAATTTGCTGAATATTTCATTTATCAAGTCTTCTCCTACTGAATTTCCCGTAATATACCCGAGACTTTCATACGCATCCATCAAATCGATCGAATAAAAATCTTCCGGCATATTATCATCGATACTTCTTATTACCTTTTTCATACTTTCGAGAGCTTCCAAAAGAGCGTTTTTCTGACGAACATTTGATATATACACTTGATCATTAAATGAAATGTCGCCTTTTAAAAACATCTCTTTCACTTTATCTTCCAGGTCTTTGATTCCTCTTTCTTCTTTTGCAGATATTGAGATGATCGGAATATTTGAAACTTTTTCTTTTATATGTTCTGCCGAAATCACAGTGTCGATATCTGATTTATTTAATAAAACAATCGACTTTTTCCCACGGATCATATGCATTATTTTCTCATCGTTTTCATCCAGCATTCTCGAAGCATCCACTACATAAATGATCAGATCTGCTGTCTTCGCATATTCTAACGCTTTATCTACGCCGATTTTTTCAATCAGATCTTCTGTCTGGCGGATTCCTGCCGTATCGACAACATTTAAGTTGAGTCCGCCTAATTTGATCGTCTCTTCTAATACGTCTCTCGTTGTTCCTTCTATATCTGTTACGATTGCTCTCTCATGTCCTGCAAGAACATTCAAAAGTGACGATTTTCCTGCGTTCGGTTTTCCGACAATCACCGTTTTGATTCCTTCTTTTATCACGCGGCCGTCATCTGCCGAATGAATCAGTCGTTCCAATTCCAGAATAATCTCTTCCGCCGAACTGCGCAAAGTATCGGAATATCCGTCTACGCTGATATGCTCCGGATCATCAAGCGCTGTCTCTATAAATGCCGTATGATAAATAATTTTTTCTCGCATATCATTTATTTTCTTTTTTACGCTTCCTTTTAGCTGGCTGACAGAACTTTGAAGTGCATATTCGTTTTCGGAATTGATTACATCTATAACCGCCTCTGCCTGTGAAAGATCCATCTTTCCGTTTAAAAATGCCCTCTTTGTAAATTCTCCCGGTTCGGCGGGACTTGCCCCGTTTTTTAACACGAGTTCCAACACTTTTTTTACAACAAATGTTCCTCCGTGACAATTTATCTCCACGGTATCTTCTCCTGTAAATGTTCCGGGAGCTTTCATCACAGTTACAAGAACCTCGTCTATTACTTCTTCCGATTTCTTTTCTGCCGGAGATATTTCTCTGTCTACAATATATCCATAATTTATCGTATGGCTTTTTACTTCACAAAGCTTTTTCTTACCTCTGTAAATACGGTCTGCAACTAAAACAGCTTCCTCTCCGCTGATTCTCACAATTCCTATTCCCGAGTTTGTCATTCCGGTCGATATGGCTGCGATCGTTTCTTTTCTCATTTTATCCCGCTCTCCCGATTTCTTAATTTAATACTTAACTTCCCGCAAACTAAAAATAAAGCATTACATTTTATTTTAGATTGAAAGTTCCCATTCGTCAACTTAAAACATTTCCGTAAACGTCAGCTTATTTGTCCACTTATTTGTCCACTTATTTGTCCACAAAAAAACGCCTGACGTTTCACGATATCCGCAAACTATCAGACGTCTTTTATTTTATTTAATTATCTTTTTAATGTAACTACAACTTTTCTGTACGGCTCTTCACCTTCACTGTGTGTCGTTACATATGGATCTGACTGCAGTGTGGAATGAATGATCCTTCTTTCATACGGGTTCATCGGCTCAAGTATAACAGGTCTTCTGTTCCTTTTTACCTTATGTGCAATATTTTTCGCAAGATGTTTCAATGTCTCTTCTCTTCTTGCACGATAATTTTCTGTATCGAGTTTCACTCTTACATAACCTGACTGATGTTTGTTTGCAACGCGGTTTGCAAGATATTGAAGAGAATCAAGAGTTTGTCCTCTCTTACCGATAAGAATTCCCATATTCTCACCTTTCATATCAACATAAAGAGCTCCATCTTTGTCGATTGACGATGTGATCTCAACATCCATATCCATCGCTTTTAATGTGTCTTTTACAAACTGCTCTACATATCTGATCGTCTCATCTTCTACTTTTGCAAGAAGTTCTTTTTCTTTTACAGATACCGGCTCTGACTTTTCTTCTTTTGCATTTGCTGAAGGTTCTTCTTTTTCTGTCTTTTCTTCCCGCACAGCTTCTTCCTTTTTCGCTGCTTCTTCTGCCTGATGTTCTTTTACATCATCTTCTTTTACATTGTCTTCTTTTGCAAAATACTCTTTTACGGGATTCTCTCTTATTGTTTCTTCGACAGCTTTCAGAAACTCTTCTTCTTCTTTATCTTCTTTTTTCCACGCTTCGATCACAGCCTGTTTCATACCGATTCCAAGAAAACCTGCGCTTCCTTTTTCAATGACATTATATTCAAGTCTGTCGCTTGTAACACCTAATTGAATCAACGCTTCTGTAATCGCATCGTCCAAAGTTTTCGCAGATACTCTGATACTACCTTTCATACCATTCATTCCTTTCCCGCAAACAGTTTACTTCTTCTTTTTGTTATCCTGCTTCTCCGGAATCACTTCTTCTGTTTTTACACCGCTGTTATATTTATTTACAAGATTTGCCTTTGATGTAAGACTTCCGGGTTTTGCATTTTTCGCAAGTTCCTGTGCTTTTCTGATCTTTTCTTCTTTTTCGGCATCGATTGCTCTTCCCTTTGCCTTAGAAGAAGATGTTCCTACGTTCCGGGTACTTGTTGTTGCCATCTTATTGATTTCTTCTGCCGAAGTACCTTTTTTCTCGCGTTTCTTTTTCGCTTTTTCCTGATTTTCTTTTATAATATCATCAATACTCTTTTTCGACAAATATTTATTTACCGCAAGCTGCTGAACGCTTCGTACAGCCGCGCTGGCTACCCAGTATAAACCAAGTCCTGCCGGAAGTGTGAAACCGAATACAACAGAGATCAACGGCATTGTATAAGTCATTGTCTTCATGGAAGCTGCCATCGGATTATCATCGCTCATTGCCGCTCCGCCTGCGCCTGCCTGTGAAAGTTTCACGCTGATAAACTGTGTCAAACCTGCAAGTACCGGAATCAGTACTGCGATAATAACTCCTGCGATCGAAGCCGCCGCCAAAGCATCTGTAAGAAGATTCCACGGATGTGCTCCTATATCGACTCCCAAAAAGTTATTCAGATGAGAAACTTCTGACATAGTATTATTTACAACGCTTTCAAGTTTCGGCATCTTATCGACCAGCTCATTCCATGTGGAACTTTGGAATTTATACATCACTTCGATCATATTGCCCGCTTTAGTATAATCTAATGATTCAGCTCCCGGAACAAGACCTGTCGCAAGAGATGACATAATCTTCTCATATCCTGTTGTTGCCTGGATTTTCTCAACAAGAGGTATATATACGTTTCTTACTTTTGTAACATATTCCGGAATATTTTGTACTACCGGATAAAGTCCGAACAGGAATACGACCTGCAATAATGAAGGAAGACATCCGCTTGACATCTTCAAACCATATTTATCGTAAACCATATTCATCTCTTCCTGCTGTTTCAGCATAGAAGCCTGATCCTTTTTATTTGCATATCTTTTCTGGATCTTCTGAATCTCCGGCTGCATTACTGCCGACATCTTTGTAAACTTCTGCTGTTTGATCGTAAGCGGAAGAAGAAGCGTATATACGATAATCGTAAATACGATAATCGCCACACCGATATTTTCAATTCCGATTGCGCTCAACGCGTTGTAGATTCCGTTCATGACCTGACCTAACAGCCATGATACTTGCTTAATGATCGGCCAGTCATAAATTCCTGCAGCCGACATTACAAAAATTTCCATTACTTGTCCTCCTTAAGGTACCGGATCATACCCGCCTTTTGAAAACGGATTGCAGCGCAGGATTCTCCAGACGGTCAGTGCACCGCCTTTAACCGCACCGTATTTTTCTATCGCCTCGATCCCATACTGGGAACATGTGGGATAATACTTACATGTGCTGTATCCTTTCATACCGGATAAATACTTTCTGTAAAACCGGATCAGCCATAACATCACCTGCTTCATCCGCGCCACTTCCTTTTAATTATTTATATATTTTATGAAGCTTTCCGAGGTGGATCAGTGCGCTCTCAATCTCATGATAATTTCTTCCTTTGGCACTTGTTCTTGCAATTACAACTATATCTATTCCACAACGGAAATGTTCTTCCGACAGTCTGTAACTCTCTCTTATCAGTCTGGTCAGATGATGTCTGACAACACTGTTTCCGACTTTTTTACTTACCGATATCCCTATTCGGTTTTCCTGAAGTCCATTTTCTAAAATGTACATAACAAGATAACTGTTTGCAAAAGACGTTCCCTTTTTATAAACATTCTGAAAATCTCTGTTTTTCTTTAAAGACTGGGAAAATTTCATTTAAAACCTCTTCTTCAGTCTGTCCTGACTGCTTAATAAAAATAAATAGAAGAAAAGGCCACATATATGCGGCCTAAGCTGATAACTGTTTTCTTCCTTTTGCTCTTCTGGCAGCTAATACTTTTCTTCCGCCCGGTGTGCTCATTCTTGCTCTGAATCCGTGAACTTTAGATCTGGATCTTTTTTTCGGCTGAAATGTCATTTTCATATCAAATACACCTCCTCTTTTCTGATATACCTTATAATAAAGTATTCACAATAATTAACGTTTTTTTTCCGCGCTTTTGTCAAATTTAACCTTTTCTTATTATAATTTGAAAAAACACTGCTCTTAATTATAGTAAGAAACCGGCTATAAGTCAAGCAAAATCAAGGGTTTCATAGAAATATTTTGCAATAACGCTACTATAATAAGCATACATCACAGTTTTACAAATAACAAAAGCTTAATTGTTAAAATAATGCAAGTTATTTTGACTTTTCCAAAAGTTATCCACAGAATGGGGAAAATTTTCGTTTTTTATGTGGATAACTTGTTAAAAACTTTGGGATAAGCTGTGAATAAAACAATTTTTTTCAAAAAAACGTCTATATTACGCAGATTATTGTTGTGAATAAAGTTATACACATTATTTCTCATTGCCTAAGAACCGCTTTTGATGTAAAATGTAATAGAGAGATTCTGCCTTTATATCTCTCTATTCTATTGATTAGGAGTTACTTTTGATGAATATTGTAGAACAAAACTGGGATTTGATATTAAATAAGATGAAACTTGAATACTGCTCATCTAATATTTCTTATACTACTTGGATTGCGCCTTTGACGGTTTATGAAGTGAAGGACAATACCGTTTATATTCTCGTCCAACTAAGGGCAAGCCTTGAACATATCGAAGAAAAATATCTTCTTCCTTTTAAAGTCTGCATTGCGGAAGTAACCGGAATTGAATTTGAAGTTGCTTTTGTTACAGACAATGAAGCGGTTATTCAAGAAAAAAAGGAAAATATTATTAAGAAAAACCGTGTTAACGCGATTTATGAAAAAGCGAACCTGAATCCAAAATATACATTTGATACTTTCGTAGTCGGAAGTAACAACAACTTCGCGCATGCCGCTTCACTTGCAGTTGCGGAATCACCCGGAGAGATTTACAATCCTCTCTTTATATACGGAGGCGTCGGATTAGGTAAAACTCATCTTATGCATTCCGTCGCTCATTTTATACTTGCAAACGATCCGTCTAAAAAAGTATTGTACGTTACAAGTGAAACTTTCACGAATGAATTGATCGACGCTTTGAAAGCCGGTAAAACGGGAAGTGAACTTGCCATGACAAAATTCCGTGAAAAATACAGAAATAACGACGTTCTTTTAATCGACGATATTCAGTTTATAATAGGAAAAGAAAGTACGCAGGAAGAATTCTTCCATACTTTTAATCATCTTCATGTATCGGGAAAACAGATTATCATATCAAGTGATAAACCCCCGAAAGATATCGAGACGCTTGAAGCCCGTCTTAGGACAAGATTTGAGTGGGGACTTATTGCCGATATCTCGTCGCCTGATTATGAGACAAGAATGGCAATTCTAAGAAAAAAAGAAGAACTTGACGGACTTGAAAAATACCATATTCCGGACGATGTTATGCAATATATTGCCAATAATATCAAATCGAATATTCGTGAATTGGAAGGCTCTCTTAATAAGCTGATCGCTCTTTCTAACCTTGAAAATAAAAAGATCGATATCCCGCTTGCGGCGGAGGCGTTAAAGGATATGATCTCTCCGGATAATAACCGAGAGGTGACGCCTGAGCTTATCATTGATATTGTATCTGAACACTTTAATATTCCGATTTCAGAATTAAAAGGAAAGAAGCGAAATGCAGAAATCGTCCTTCCAAGACAGATCATCATGTATCTTTGCCGGACGCTGACAGATACGCCTCTTAAGGCGATCGGCGCTATCTTAGGCGGAAAAGACCATGCTTCTGTCAATCACGGCGTTAAGAAGATCGAAAACGAATTAAAAACCGATGAAGCTCTTAATAATACCGTCAACATTATAAAAAAGAAGATAAATCCGATATAATTGTGGATAACTATGTAGATTACTTCTTAAAAACTATGGGAAAAGATGTGAATAACATAATATCGACCTGAAGAGGTTCAGATTTATACCCACACTTTCCTCATCGTTTCAACTCGAATCCCACACAGTTATCACAAGCAGAAAACCTTGATTTTTCAAGGGGTTGAGATGGTTTTCAACTTATTCACAGCCCCTAATACGACGAATGCGGAATTGATTTTATATAAATCTATATTATTTCGTGCGCGTCTGACTTTTCCACACAGATCGAAAGGAGTTACTTTTTTATGAAAATTATATGCACAAAACAGAATCTGGCAAAAGGAGTAAGTATCGTTTCCAAAGCTGTTCCGTCAAAAACAACGATGCCGATTCTCGAATGTATTTTAATAGACGCATCTACAGATGTCATTAAACTTACAGCTAACGATATGGAACTTGGAATCGAAACGTCTATAGATGGGGAGATCATTGAAAGAGGTATTTTGGCTCTTAACGCAAAAATATTTGCAGAGATCGTCAGGAAACTTCCCGACAACGAAATCATCATAGATACACAAGGCGATAATCAGGCGCTTATCACAGGTGGAAAAGCAAAATTTAAAATCGCATCACTTCCGGGAGATGAATTTTCTTATCTTCCGAACATTGAAAAAGATGATTTTATAACAGTGTCGGAATTTACACTAAAAGAAGTAATCCGTCAGACGATCTTTTCGATCGCCGACAGCGATACGAATAAAATGATGACAGGAGAACTTTTTGAAATCGAAGATAATATTTTGAAAGTCGTATCACTTGACGGTCATAGAATTTCAATCAGAAAAATAGAACTGAAAGATTCTTATGCGCCTAAAAAGGTAATCGTTCCCGGAAAAACACTTCAGGAAATCAGTAAGATCATAGGCGGGGAAGCAGAAGCCGACGTAGATATTTCATTTACGAAAAATCATATCGTATTTGAATTCGACAGGACGATCGTAGTATCAAGACTGATAGAAGGAGAATATTTCCGTATAGATCAGATGCTCTCAAGCGATTATGAAACGAAAGTAAAAATCAATAAAAGAGAGCTTCTTGAATGTATCGACCGCGCTACCTTGCTTATCAAAGAAGGAGACAAAAAACCGCTTATTATTGATATCAGAGACGAATCAATGGAATTTAAAATAAAATCACAGGTTGGTTCAATGGATGAAGATATTATGTGTATCAAAGAAGGCAAAGACCTTCTTATCGGATTTAATCCGAAGTTTTTGATCGAGGCGCTCCGAGTGATCGAAGATGAAGAAGTAGATCTTTATTTCATGAATGCAAAGGCGCCGTGTTTCATAAAAGACGAGGCACAAAGTTATATTTATCTCATTCTTCCTGTAAATTTTAACGCAGCAGTATAAAAGGAGTAAAATATGGAATTTTTTCATTTGAGAGCCGGAGAAGAATTTATCCGGCTCGGACAGGTTTTAAAAGCAGCCGGATTTGTTGAGAACGGCGGGCAGGCAAAAGAAGTAATACAAGACGGATTTGTCAGTGTAAACGGAGAAGTTGAGACGAGAAGAGGTCGTAAACTGTATCCGAACGACGTTGTATCTTACGAAGAAAATGAGTTGACGGTCAAACAATAAAGGGTGAATCCGAACATTGAAAAAAATGTAAAAAGCGTGTAAAATAAATTAGATGGGAAAGTTATGGTTATCAAATCTTTGAAGCTTAAAAATTACAGAAATTATGATCTTCTTGATCTGAAATTTGATCCGAAGACAAATATTCTGTATGGTGATAATGCTCAGGGAAAAACGAATATACTGGAAGCTTTATATTTATCGGGCACAACAAAGTCTCACAGGGGAACGAAAGACAGAGATGTCATTCAATTCGGGTATGATGAGTCACATATAGAGACGATCATTGAGAAACGGAACATAGATTTTCAGATAGACATGCATCTTAAGAAAAACAGTCCAAAAGGGATTGCCATCGACAAAGTTCCGATCCGAAGAGCAGGTGAACTTTTCGGGATCGTTCATTTTGTGTTCTTTTCACCGGAAGACCTGAACATCATAAAAGAAGGACCGGCAGGGAGAAGAAGATTTATTGATCTGGAACTTTCACAGCTCGATAAAATTTATCTCAATAATCTTTCTAACTATAATCGAATCATTAATCAGAGAAATTCCTTGTTAAAAGATATATACGGACAGAGAAATCTGATAGAGACATTAGATATATGGGACATGCAGCTTGCGGAATATGGAAAAAAAATATTAGAGCGGCGCAAACAGTTTATAAAACAAGTCAACGATATTATCGCCGATATTCATTACAAGCTGACGGGAGGAAAAGAGCGGATCACATTGACATATGAGAGCAGTCTCGGAAATATGACGTTTGAAACTGCTTTGAGCAAATACAGGGAACGTGATCTGCGAATGAAGAGTACGACAGTCGGTCCGCACAGAGACGATATCTGTTTTACGACAGATGCAGGACTGGATATTCGGAAATTCGGTTCGCAGGGACAGCAAAGAACAGCGGCTTTATCGCTGAAATTATCTGAAATTGAACTTGTAAAAGAAGAATTAAATGATACGCCTATCCTGCTTCTTGACGATGTATTGTCTGAACTGGACAAACATCGGCAAAACTATTTATTGGATAGTATCGATAATATACAGACGATCATAACATGCACAGGGCTGGATGAGTTTGTCAATCACAGATTTTCTATTAACAAGATATTTCACATAAAGAACGGACATGCAGTAAATGCAAATTAGGAGGGTATTACATGGGTGCATCAAGTACAGAATTTGACGCGGAATATGGAGCGGATCAGATCCAGATACTGGAAGGTCTGGAAGCCGTAAGGAAAAGGCCCGGTATGTATATCGGCAGCACTTCTACGAGAGGACTTCACCATCTTGTATATGAGATCGTGGATAATTCCGTAGACGAAGCTCTGGCGGGATATTGCGATGAAATACAAGTAAACATTAACAAAGATAATTCTGTTACAGTGTGTGATAACGGAAGAGGTATTCCGGTCGGTATTAATCACAAAGCGGGACTTCCGGCAGTTGAAGTTGTATTTACTGTGCTTCATGCAGGAGGAAAATTCGGCGGAGGAGGATACAAAGTATCCGGAGGACTTCACGGAGTAGGTGCATCTGTAGTAAACGCACTTTCGGAATGGCTTGAAGTAGAAATATATCATGACGGTCAGATATACAAGCAGCGTTATGAAAGAGGAAAAGTTGTATATAAATTAAAAGTGGTCGGCGAATGTGAACCTGATCGCACAGGAACGACGGTTACGTTTTTCCCGGATGCGGAAATATTTGACGATACGGTGTTTGATTATGATACGTTGAAACAGCGTTTCAGGGAAATGGCGTTTTTAACAAAAGGTCTGAAGATTGTATTAAGAGACTGGAGAGGCGAAGAATTACGAGAGCATACGTTCCACTATGAAGGCGGAATCAAAGAGTTTGTCACATATTTGAATAAAAGTAAAACTCCGCTTTACGAGCAGATCATTTACTGTGAAGGGATGAAAGACGGCGTTGCAGTGGAAATTGCGATGCAGCATAACGATTCTTACAGTGAAAATACTTATGGTTTTGTAAATAATATTACAACGCCGGAGGGCGGAACTCATATCGAGGGATTCAGAGGCGCTCTTACAAAGACGTTTAATGATTATGCAAGGAAAAATAAACTGCTTAAAGATAGCGAACCGAATCTTTCAGGAGACGATATCAGAGAAGGGCTTACTGCAATCGTAAGCGTGAAGATCGAAGATCCTCAATTTGAAGGTCAGACGAAACAAAAGCTTGGAAACAGCGAGGCAAGAGGTGCGGTAAACAGTATTCTGTCTACTCAGCTTGAAATTTTTCTGGAACAAAATCCAAGCGTTGCCAAAATTACGGTTGAAAAATCAGTTATGGCTCAGCGGGCAAGAGAAGCTGCAAGAAAAGCAAGAGATCTTACGAGAAGAAAATCGGCGTTGGAAGGAATGTCTTTGCCGGGAAAACTTGCAGACTGTTCCGACAAAGATCCTGTAAATTGTGAAATATACATCGTAGAGGGAGATTCCGCCGGAGGTTCGGCGAAGACGGCTCGTGATCGTGCCACACAGGCAATCCTTCCTCTTCGAGGAAAAATTTTGAATGTAGAAAAGGCGCGTCTCGATAAAATATATGCAAATGCCGAGATTAAAGCTATGATAACTGCATTCGGAACAGGAATTCATGAAGACTTTGATATTTCAAAATTAAGATATCATAAAATCATTATTATGACAGATGCCGATGTAGACGGAGCACATATAAGCACATTGCTGTTGACGTTTCTTTATCGTTTCATGCCCGATCTTATCAAAGAAGGTTATGTATATCTTGCACAGCCGCCTCTTTATAAGCTGGAAAAAAATAAAAAAGTATGGTATGCATACAGCGACGAAGAATTAAATCAAATACTTACAGAAGTAGGACGAGACAGTAATAATAAAATTCAGAGATATAAAGGTCTGGGTGAGATGGATGCAGACCAGTTATGGGAAACAACAATGGATCCCGAACATAGAATTTTGCTGCGTGTAACGATGGATGAAGAAACGTCATCTGAACTCGATCTCACATTTACGACTCTCATGGGAGATAAAGTAGAACCAAGACGCGAATTCATAGAAGAAAACGCAAAATACGTTAAAAATTTGGATATATAGCACTTTACAGCGACTATTCATAGCACCTTAGAGGGCAAGGAAATAAATTTATTTGTTTCCTTGTCATATAAGGGGCGTATGGTTTGGCATTGGAAATGCCAAACCAGTAAGAAAATCGAGGAACGAAGATTTTCTTACTGGATAGGAGCGGAAGCAAGAAGAAAATCAAAGCGAAGATTTTCTTACCGGATAGGAGCGGAAGCAAGAAGAAAATCAAGGAACGAAGATTTTCTTACCGGATAGGAGCGGAAGCAAGAAGAAAATCAAAGCGAAGATTTTCTTACCAGATAGGAGCGGAAGCAAACTAAAAGTAATTCTATGAATTTAATCAGTAAAAAGGAGATAAAGAATGGAAGATAATATTTTTGACAAAGTCCATGAAGTCGATTTGAAAAAGACAATGGAAACTTCCTACATTGATTACGCGATGAGCGTTATTGCGGCAAGAGCTCTTCCGGATGTAAGAGACGGACTGAAGCCGGTGCAAAGAAGAATTTTGTATTCCATGATCGAGTTGAATAACGGTCCGGATAAACCGCATCGTAAATGTGCCCGTATCGTCGGAGATACAATGGGTAAATATCACCCTCATGGAGACAGTTCTATATACGGGGCTTTAGTAAATCTTGCACAGGAATGGTCAACAAGATATCCTCTTGTTGACGGTCACGGAAATTTTGGTTCTGTCGATGGAGACGGAGCTGCCGCGATGCGTTATACAGAAGCGCGTCTGAGTAAAATTTCCATGGAAATGACGGCGGATATCAATAAAGATACGGTTGATTTTGTTCCGAACTTTGACGAGACAGAAAAAGAACCTGTTGTACTTCCGTCAAGATTTCCTAATCTTCTTGTAAATGGTACGTCAGGTATTGCGGTTGGTATGGCAACAAATATTCCTCCGCATAATCTTCGTGAAGTAATCAATGCGGTTGTAAAGATCATAGACGATCAGATTGATGAAAACGGTGAAACTGCCATTGAGGATATACTTCAAATTATCAAAGGACCTGATTTTCCTACAGGTGCAGAGATACTGGGTACAAGAGGAATAGAGGAAGCGTACAGAACAGGACGCGGAAAAATCAGAGTGAGAGCTGTGACGAATATTGAACCGATGCAGAACGGAAAAAACAGAATTATTGTTACAGAACTTCCGTTTATGGTGAATAAGGCGCGTCTCATTGAAAAAATAGCAGAGCTTGTAAGAGACAAAAAAGTGGATGGAATTACAGATTTAAGCGATCAGTCAAGCAGGGAAGGAATGCGTATCTGTATTGAACTTCGTCGTGATGTAAATCCGAATGTTATTTTAAATCAACTTTATAAACATACACAGCTTCAGGATACGTTCGGAGTTATTATGCTTGCCCTTGTGAACAATGAGCCGAAAGTCATGAATATTCTTGATATGCTGAAATATTATCTGAAGCATCAGGAAGAAGTTGTCACAAGAAGAACGAAGTATGATTTGAATAAGGCAGAAGAAAGAGCTCACATTTTACAGGGATTGCTCATTGCCTTAGATAATATTGACGAAGTAATTAAGATTATCCGCGGATCGAAAAATGTACAGGAAGCAAAAGCGGAGTTGGTTTCACGCTTCGATCTTTCGGAAGTGCAGGCACAGGCGATCGTGGATATGCGTCTGCGCGCGCTCACAGGTTTGGAAAGAGAAAAACTGGAAGCGGAATATGCCGAATTGATGAAAAAAATTGAAGAATACAGGGCAATACTTGCAGACAGAAAACTTCTTCTCGGAGTGATAAGAAAAGAGATACTTGTCATATCTGAAAAATACGGAGATGAAAGAAGAACTCATATCGGTTATGATGAATTTGATATTTCGATGGAAGATTTAATTCCGAGAGAAAATGTTGTCATTACAGTAACAAATATGGGATATATTAAGCGGATGAGCATGGATACGTTCAAAAGCCAGAACAGAGGCGGTAAAGGAATCAAAGGAATGCAGACGCTTGAAGAAGATTTTATAAGAGAATTATTTGTTACAACGAGTCATCACTATATCATGTTCTTTACAAATAAAGGCCGCGTGTACAGGCTGAAAGCATATGAGATACCTGAGGCGGGAAGAACGGCAAGAGGAACTGCCGTGATCAATCTGCTTCAGCTTATGCCGGATGAAAAAATTACGGCGACAATTCCGATCAAAGAATATGAAGACGGCAAGTATTTGTTTATGGCGACAAAGAAAGGTCTTGTTAAAAAGACTCCGATCCAAGATTACATGAACGTGAGAAAGACAGGACTTGCGGCAATTTCATTGAGGGAAGATGATCTTTTGATCGAAGTAAAAGTAACAGATAATGCACAGGATATCCTTCTTGTGACAAAATACGGACAATGTATTCGTTTTAACGAAAAAGACGTTCGTTCGACAGGCCGCGTTTCCATGGGAGTTCGAGGAATGAACTTGAGCGATAATGATGAAATCATCGGTATGCAGATGAGCAGTCAGGGCAAAGATATGCTGATTGTTTCGGAAAAAGGTATGGGAAAACGTACAAGCATGGAAGAATTCACAAAACAAAATCGCGGCGGAAAAGGTGTGAAATGCTATAAGATTACTGAAAAGACCGGAAATGTAGTCGGTATGAAAGCGGTAGATGAAGAAAGCGAGATCATGATCATCAATACAGAAGGAATCGTAATCCGAATGAAATGTTCTGATATTTCTCAATATGGAAGAATAACATCAGGAGTAAAATTGATTAATCTTCCTGAGAGAGAAAAAGTGGCAAGTGTAGCAAAAGTCAGAACAGCTTCAGCAGAAATTGACGGTGAAGAAGTTGAAATCAAAGAAGAGGACGACTCGCCGGAAAATACATCTGAAATTATAGTGGATAATTCAGAAGATAACGTATCAGATGATGTGGAAAACAAATAAAAACAGAGAAAACATTGTTGATAAATAGTTTAATCTGTGTGAAAAGATCGATAATGAACTGATTTTTCAATCGTTAGAAGTTTGCGATAAATAGATTGAAAAAGTTCATTGTCGGTCTTTTTTTTGCGGCGCTGCGAACAGAAATACGGGATGATGTTATATTAAGAATACGATGTAATAATGGGTGATGATATAGAATAAAATAATTTATAAAAAGTATTAAAGTAAAAAGGCAATACGTAAAAAAGAAAGGGAGCGGGACAACTGGGAAAGAAAGTTTTGTACATGGCAGTGAATTTTATGATCCGTGCGGTGATAGGAATGGCGCTTATTTTTTTTATAAATCAATACGTTATTCCACCTGAATCTTCAATTAATGTGGGTTTGAATGCAGTCTCTTTTTTGACATCGGGAATGCTTGGAATTCCTGGGGTTGGACTGCTTTATGGGATTGTTTGTTATCAGATTTTGTGAGTTTTTTACAAAAAACAGCAGATTTAAAATTTGTTGTAGACAAAATAGAATCTGCTGTTTATAATGCATTTTACCGACAGAGATCAACTGTTGGAACATCTGTTTTTGAGGGAAAGCAGATATTCAAAGATCCGGGAGTAAAAAAGACCGGATATCGTATATTTTTATTCGTGCTGTATAGTTCACGGCAAAATTCAAATTATGACAGAAAAACAATATAAAGGCATTGCAGGTAATTTTTTGATTTGTGATGTGCAGAAAGAATATGCGGAACATTTATTAAGCATATTAGTAAAACGTTTCGGAATGCGTTTTCAATTTCATTTTTTCAGTAATGTGAAAAAGATAGAGCAGTTTGCGGAAAATGCAGAGATAGAAATTCTTTTGATTGCGGAAGACTGCGTCTCTGAAATAAGGGGGAATGTAAAAGCAAAAAAGAAATTTATATTGTCAGAAAGTATGAAAAAAGAGGAAAAACAGGGGGAAACGACGATATTCAGATATCAGTCGGCAGATGAGATTCTTAAGATCATTCAATCGGGTATAGGAGAAGAAGAGGCAAAAGCCGCACATAAGACGCAGAAAAAAACAGAAGAAAAATATGATGCGGTTCAAAGTGATTTTACTGCTCCAAAAAGAAAAATAAGAATACGTGATGAACCTGAAGAAAGCGGTCTGATCGGTATCTATTCTCCGATACACAGAATCGGAAAAACAGAGTTTGCACTTTGTTTAGGCGAAAAAATATCGGAAAAAGTTCCGGCTCTTTATATCAACATGGAAGGATATTCGGGAAATGATTTTTATTTCAAAGGTGAAAAAAATCAAGATTTAGGAGATCTTCTGTATTACTTAAAGCAAGAGAGAATTGATTACGGTTTGAAAGCAAGCCTTATGACAGGACAATATAAGCAATTAGATTATATCATGCCTATTTCAAATGAGAATGATCTAAGAGAAGTGACGAAGGAAGAATGGATCTATTTTTTGGATACGATTATGGACCAATGCATATATAAGGCGGTAATCCTTGATCTTGGGGATTGTGTTTCGGGGCTTTACGATATATTGAAAAAATGTAGTCGTATATATACGCCTTATATACAAGATGAAATTTCTATGGCAAAAATGAGGCAATATGAAGAAAATTTAAAAACAGCAGGATATTCGGACATATTAAAACGAACCATGAAGCGACAGATGAGAGTGAAGTGACATAGTATGATATCTGCAGAATTGATGTATGAGAAAGTTATGCATCGCATGGATATGACAAAAGAAACAAAGGAAGAAGAACTTCAGGAAATTATAAGGACTGTATTAGAGGATGAGTCTAAAAAAGAATTTATCCCCTTAAGTGAAAAAATCAGATTGAGTAGGGAACTGTTTAATGCTTTTCGCAGACTGGATATATTACAGGATCTGATTGAAGATGACAGTATTACAGAGATTATGGTGAACGGAACGGAGAATATTTTTTATGAGAAAGAGGGAAAGTTATATCGGACAAACAGACATTTTTTCTCAGAGTCAAGATTGTGCGATGTGATACAGCAAATTGTAGGAGAGGCAAACAGGTATGTCAATGAAACTTCACCTATTGTCGATGCAAGATTAGCTGATGGATCTAGGGTAAATGTTGTATTAAAGCCAGTGGCAGTGAACGGACCGATCATGACGATCAGAAAATTTCCGTCAGAAGCGATTAAGATGAATGATCTGATCAAAATGGGAAGTTTAACGAAAGAAGCGGCAGAGTTTATCAGGAAGATCGTCCGTTCAAAATACAATATTTTTGTGAGCGGCGGAACAGGAGCAGGAAAAACAACTTTTTTGAATGCAATGTCGGATTTTATCCCAAAAGAAGAAAGGATCATTACGATAGAAGATAATGCAGAACTTCAGATTCAGGGAGTTGAAAACCTTGTCAGACTTGAAGCGCGTGAAGCGAATCTGGAAGGAGAAGGAGCAGTTACGATTCGTGATCTGATAAAATCGGCTTTAAGAATGAGACCGGATCGTATTATTGTAGGTGAAGTCAGAGGAGAAGAGACTGTAGATATGATTTCATCGGCGATGCTGAACGGACATAGCGGATCAATGTCAACCGGTCATGCAAATAACCCGAAGGACATGCTTCACAGAATTGAAACGATGATGATGATGGGAATAGACCTGCCTTTGCAGGCGATTCAAAGGCAGGTTGCATCGGCTCTGGACATTATTATTCATCTTGGAAGAATCAGGGATAAAACGAGAAAAGTTCTTATGATTGAAGAGATACTCGGATATGAGGATGGGAAGATACAGACAAAAACATTATATGAGTTTAAGGAGGTGGGAACAGAAAATGAAAAAGTTAAAGGAAGCATTATGAAGGTTGCTGAACTTGAAAATACCGGAAAACTTGTGGCTGCAGGATATTAAAAAAACAGAATACATTTTTTTGGCAGTAAAATCGATAGCGGTCATCCTTTTGATCACATATGTATTTTACGAATCTTTTCTTCCGATATTTTTTATGATTCCCGTATGGGTTATATATGCAAGAGACGGACTTCGTGATCTGTGCCGTAAAAAAGAAAAGGAATTCAGAGTTCAATTCAGTAATGCGATACAGGCAATGGGAGCGGCATTGAAAGCGGGATACTCTGTAGAAAATGCGATAAGAGAAGCAGAAAAAGACCTCGCACCTATGTATGAAGAAAATGTAAGGATCAGAAAAGAATTTAGAAAAATGGTACATCAGCTTGATATGAAAATGCCGGCAGTCAGCGTGATGGAACAGTTTTCCGAAAGAATGAAACAAGAGGATACAGAAGATTTTGTCACTGTATTTTCATCTGCGAAGATGAGCGGAGGAGACAGTATTTCGATCATACGAAATGCAGTAAAGATTATAAGCGGGAAGATTGATACGGAACAGGAAATCCAAACGATGTTCGCTTCAAAAAAATTAGAATTTGAAATTATGTGTGCAGTTCCGTTTTTTATTATTTTATACATGAAGCTGACATTCGGAGAATTTCTAAGTGTTTTATACGAAAATGCAGCGGGGAGGTTTTTCATGACAATTTGTTTAATCGTATATATTGCAGCGTACAGCTTTGGAAGAAAAATCATTCATATTGAGGTATAGGCTATGAACAGAGCAACAGTAAAGAAAATATTCCAAAAGCATCCTGTTTATGTTAAAGCAGGGATGATCGCGGTCATTTCGATTATTATTTTCGGATGTGTATATAGCAAAGATAATGGAAAAAAGCTTGAAAAAGATGAGAAAGGAAGGGAAATATTAAGGCGGAATGAGAGCGGAAAAGATGAACTCAAAAACATGAAAGTAAAGATTGATGAAAAACAGGAAGAAATCAGTATTTCGGTTTCAGGGAAAAAATATGATGAAGAAGAGCTGAAAAATGCATTTTCAGAAGCTGAAAAAGAAGTTGAACAAGCTGTTCTCGGAAAAAATAAAAGTTTGGATGAAGTAAGATCAGACTTGAATCTAATCACGTCTATTCCGGAAAAAAATATGAAAGTTTCATGGGAACTGGATCGTTATGACGTCATGGATATACAGGGACATTTACAGCAGGATAATTTATCGACAGAAGGAACATTGGTAAAACTTACAGCAATTTTAACATATGAAGATGAGGAAGAACGATATGAGTTTTATGCAAAAGTATTTCCTCAGGAATTAAGCACTGATAAAGAAGAGATGAGACAGCTTCAAGAAAAGGTTGAAGAAGCTGATAAAAAGACAAAAACAAAAGACTATATCGTTCTTCCCGAACAGGTAAACGGAAAAAAAGTTATATGGGCATATGGAGTTCAGACGAGAGCATATGGAATTCTTGTTATGGGAATCGGATTTGCAGTTTTTGTGATTATATCATCATCACAAAAAGAGAAAGAAGAAAAGAAAAAAGAAATCAGAGAAATGAAACTGGACTATCCGCAAATTATTAACAAATTCAATCTCTATATCAAATCCGGAATGACGATCAGAAAAGCCTGGTTTAAAATTGCCGGAGAATATGAGAAAGATCAAAAAGAGAAAGAACAGATATCCGCTAAAGCGTGCGGCAGGAGAAAAGCTTATGAAGAAATGGTTAATGTAATGTATAAGATCAGCGGAGGAGCTTCTGAGGGAGAATGTTATGAGGAATACGGTACAAGATGTAATCTGTCCGAATATCGAAAATTCGGAATGATGTTGTCTCAAAACTTAAGAAAAGGAACAAGAGGACTTACAGAATTACTTGAAAGAGAAGCGGAGGATGCGTTTGAGCAGCGAAAAAATCTGGCGAAAAAAGCAGGAGAAGAAGCAGGAACAAAATTAATGATTCCGTTATTTTTAATGTTGATTATTGTTTTTGCGATTGTAATTGTTCCGGCATTTTTCTCAATCAGAATATAAAATCCGAATAAAAGATAGCAAGTAAGAGAAAAAGCAAAGTTTAAAAAGTCGGGAAAAAATGCCGTAGGAAAGGAGAAAATATGGAAAAAAAGATTATGAAAATAAAAAGCTGTGTAATTTCCGGTCAAAGAAACTTAAAAGAAAATATTTGCAGATTTTTCACGGAAAGAAAATATATATCGGGAATTACAGTGATAGAACTTGTGTTGATATTAGTTATTGTCATAGCGCTTCTGTTGATATTCAAAACGGAACTGATCAATCTGATCAATTCGATTTTCGATAAGATCACATCTGAAAGTTCAGGCATTTAATTAGAAAATATGAAAGTAAAGAAAGCAGAAATAACGGCATTTTTAAGTCTTATAGTTGTTCTTCTTATTTCGTTTATATTTGGAATTATAGAAATTACTGTGATACATACAGAAAAGAATCTTAGCAGGATATGTGCTGACGGAGCAATATTTTCCGTATTCGGAGAATATGAAAGCCAACTGATGGAAGCGTACCATATATTCGGACTCGATGGGAGTTATGGAACAGGAGAGTTTAACGAAGATAGGATAATAGGCAGGATGCATTATTACAGTAATAAAAATATAGATTATAAGATAAACGGGATTCAATATCTTACTGACAACAAGGGACAGGCTTTTAGGGAACAGGTTCTTACATATATGGAGCAAAAATATGGAATAGGACTGATAGAAGATCTGGCAGGCAGGACATCTGTATGGGAAGAAGAAAGCATACAAGGAGAAGAAATCCGGCAGGTGGAAGAAACGATACTTGATGAGTTTGAAGAAATAAAATCATCCGGACAATCAGAGAATGAAGGAGCGGATGAAGAAGAAACAGAATCTGAAGAATTGGCAGAGTTAGAAGAAAATCCGTTCCAATGTTTGGAACAGATAGAAAGAACAGGAATTTTATCTGTTGCAATGCCGAAGGATATGCCGCTTTCAGGGCGGCAGATCAATCTTGATCTGCAGGCTTCAAAAAGGAGTCTGCAGACAGGAAGAGGCAAGTTTCCTATGAGGAAAAATACAGATAAGGCGAAAGAAAAATTGTTGTTTAACGAATATATCATGCAGAACTTTACGCAGGCTTCCAAAGAAAATATTTCGGAATATTCAGACTCAGACGAAAAGAACAGATCTCTTGATTACGAGATTGAATATATTATTTCGGGAAAATCTTCTGATAAAGAAAATCTGGAAAGTGTCGTCACAAAAATATTTTTCATAAGGATGGCTTTAAATTATGTTTATCTTATGGGAGATTCTGTGAAAAAGTCGGAAGCAATGGCATTGGCAGCGACAATTTCAACTTTATTATTAATTCCGGAAGCAGCGGAAGCTGTAAAACAACTGATCCTGTTAGCGTGGGCGGCAGGAGAAGGTGTTATAGATATAAGATCTCTTCTTTCAGGAAATAAAGTTCCGCTAGTAAAAACATCGGATAATTGGCAGTTGACGCTTGCGTCATTATTCACACTGGGAATAGGAGATGACGGTATTTCAGGTGCGGATGCAGAAGAAGGAATTACATACAAAGAATATTTGAGGGCATTTTTGTTTTTACAACCGGAAGAGGAGACAACAATGCGTACGATCGATCGTATAGAAGAAAATATGCGGTTAGAACAAAACTGTGAAAAATTTAGAGCAGATCACTGTGTAACGAAGTGTGAGATAAGAAATAAGGTTGAAATATTCGGTGATCTTGCGTATACATTTCCGTCATATTACGGGTATGAATAGGTTATCTTTGGTGCAGATGCTCTTTCTCTCTCCCGCACTCCCTCATGCGGAAAAATCATCTTATAAAAAAATGAAAGGAAAAAGTCGGTTGCGATGAGTAAATACAATACGAATAAAAATAAATACTTGGCAAAATCTGAAAGAGCATCTGTACCAAAGATAACCAAAAAACAAAAAGGAAGCATTACGATTGAAGCAGCATTTGCGATCCCGTTGTTTCTTTTCGCAGCACTTTGTCTCATATGGATGATCGAAATACAGAGCATTAAAATAGGCGTAAAACAGGCTGCTTATAGTGCTGCTAAAAGTGCGGCGGAAGATACAGCGGTCATTCCGGTTCTAAATACAATCAAGTTAAAATCAGATATTATTCGTTTACTTGGAAAAGAGAGAATTGAAAGAAGTATCATTGTTGATGGAAGTGAAGGAATTTCTTGTTGGAATTCATATTTATCCTCGAAAACAGGAAAAATGAATATTCATGTTAAGTATGAGGTGAGAGTTCCGCTTCCTTTATTCGGAAATCCATCGGCAAAGATGGAAGAAACATTCAGAATCCATGGGTGGACAGGGTATGGAAAGGGCAAAAAAACCGAAGATTCGGAAATTGTTTATATAACAGAAAAACAATCGGTTTATCATGAAGATTATCATTGTTCTTATTTGCAGTTGTCTATTAGATTTGTTCCTTATGAACAGTTGGAAGAAATACGCAATGAAAACGGCGGAATATATTATGCCTGTGAAAAATGTGTATACGGTGATGCATCGACCGGGGTGTATATTACCGAAAATGGAAGTAAATACCATAATTCATTAGGATGCAGCGGGTTGAAAAGAACGATCAGAGCAGTGAAAAAAACGGAAGTACAAGGTATAGGAGGGTGTTCGAGATGTTCAGGGAAATAAATGTTGCAGGTTTTGTGTTGAAGAACGGATGGGTGTTCTGTCAGATCACATTTTTGATTTACATGATAATACTTGCCGTCATGGATATAAAAAGAAGACAAGTGCATCTTGGATTTTTGTTATCAGGAATTATATGGGTAATTTTATCGGCAATATGTGAAAGGAGAGTTTCAACAGGAGAGATTATCGCAGGCATACTCTCAGGAGCATTATTTCTTTTACTTAGTAAATTAACAAAGGAATCTTTTGGTTACGGAGATAGTATTTTGATAGTTATTATGGGAGCATTTCTTGGCTTTTGGAGTCTTATGTCAGTACTTTTTATGGCGTTTTTTATGGCGGGATTGTTTTCGGTTATTATGCTTCTAAAAACAAAATTTAATAAAAAATCAAAGTTTCCGTTTATTCCGTTCTTAATGGCAGCATATGCAGGAGGGATCATTTTGAATGGATACTAAAAAGATGAGATGGGTGAGTGGAAATTCGGTAATAGAAATGTCATATATAATGCCGCTGTTTTTCAGTCTTTTTGTAATTATCATTCATACGGTGTTTTATTATCATGATAAAGCGATTATAGGAGGCGCTGCGGCTGAGTCTGCTGTTATGGGAGCGCAGTATGTCAGAAGATATGATAAAAATTATGATATAGAATCATTTTTTCAAGAGAAAATTCACGGAAAATTAATTTATATGACAGATGTTAATGTTACTGCAGAAGTAAATAAAGAGGAAGTTCAAGTATTTGCAGAGGCGAAAAGATCATTTATGAAAACAAATGTAAAACGTACGGCTGATATTGTAAATCCTGAAAAAAAGATCAGATTGCTAAAATAAGACAGTAAAAAGCGGAGTTGTTTTAATTGAGAAGAAAAAGCGGAGTGGAAAAGAAAATGCAGATTACATATCAGAATGAATGGGAATATACCAATATACATGTAGATCTTCCTATTCCGTATGAGGAAGATTATCAGATTAAGATGATAAATTATAATAAAATAAAGGGAATGCTGCCGGTACAAGGTATCGGACGCGACGGGCAAAGCCGATATACATTTCGTCTGGAAAATGGAATGAGTATGGATAAAATTTATGAAGAAGCAGAAATAAGCGGAAAAGAAATTGAAGATTTTATGGAACAACTTTCTGTTATAACAGAACAGATAAAAATATTTCTTCTGAATAATAATCATATTATTTTGGATCCGAAATTGATTTTTAAAAAGGCAGAACAATATTATTTCTGCTATCTGCCGATTATAAAAAAAGAAAATGAACCGACAATGTGTGAAGCATTTCATGAACTTACGGAATACTTTGTAAAACATCTTGATTATAAAGATACAGAAGGTGTTTTTCTTGTTTCAAAAATACACAGGGAAACATTAAAAGAAAATTATGACCTTAAAAAGGTGATAGAAACTTGTAAAAAAGACGTAAAAAAGCAGAAACAGGCAGAAAAACAAAAAAGAATACGAAAAATAGAAGAAAAGAAGAAAAGAGACGAAGCACAGGAAAACATTTCGGAAAAAGCAATATTTTCCCCTGCGGAAGAGCAGATAAGTACAGATAAAATATCAGAAATATGTAAAGAAGAGCAAATCTACATGAAGGAAAGCACAGTAAAAAAAGTAATAAATAGAATAAAAGGTGACAGATGGGGAAAGTGGGATGATTTGATTACGGAAATGGATGGACACAGCACATCGGGTATTCTATAATTAAAAAAGAAATATATTGTAGTAGAAAAGAGGACTTGACGTGAGAAGAAAACCCGAAGCTTTTTGTACAACTGTTTTGATAGTTATTAATGTTGCAGTATTTTTAATCTTATCAATGTTAGGAGATACGGAAGATGCGGCCTTTATGCTTCAGCATGGGGCGATGTATGAACCGTTTATTACAGAAGGACAGGAATATTATAGAATATTTACGTGTATGTTTCTTCATTTTGGAATTACACATTTAATGAATAATATGGTAATGCTCGGAGCATTAGGTTGGAATCTGGAACTTGAAATAGGAAAGCTTCGGTTTATTATAATTTATTTTCTCAGTGGAATCGGAGGAAATATACTTTCTTTGATTGCAGCAATTTCTGCAGGAGAAGCTGCGGTTTCTGCAGGAGCTTCGGGAGCGGTTTTCGGACTGATGGGAGCGCTTCTCTATGTAGTAATTGCGAACAGAGGAAAATTAGGACAGCTTTCGGGAAGAGGAATGATTTTTATGGTTGTTCTGAGTCTTTATTTTGGGTTGACGAGCAGCGGAGTTGATAATATGGCTCATATAGGGGGGCTCATATGCGGATTCCTTTTTGCTGTTATTTTATACAGACCGAAAAAAATACATTATAACGAATACTGATATTCGATCAGACCGGCAATGTTATAGTAAAAACAGTTCCGGTTTCATCAGAAGAAGTTACGATTAAAGTGCCGCCGTGAGCTTCTATAATCTTTTTTGAAAGAGCAAGTCCCAGTCCGGTTCCATTTGTTTTATATGTGACGAACGGATCAAAAATAGTATTAACGATATCATCGGAAATTCCGCATCCGTTGTCGGTACAAGAAATTACAATAGAATCAGATATTTTTTCGGCACAAAGAAAAATAGATCCTTTTGAGTCGGTAAAAGTTTTTTCAGAGACAGCGTCTTTTGCATTTTGCAGAAGATTTAAAATAACTTCTTCCAATTTTATCTTATCACCTGTATAGTTGTCGGAATTAAGTGATATTTTTGATGTGAACTCAATATTTGAATTTATCGAATCAAGTGACATTGCAAAGGAAACGGCAATATTTTTGAGAAGTTTTTCCAGTGAAAAGACAGAGTGGTGCAGCGTATTTCCGTTGTTGAAATCTGAAAGTTCATTGAGCAGGTTACACATAAATTCAATATCTTCGATTGCCTGAGACCAACCGTGAAAGTTAATAACTTCAGGATGCTGTATCTCGATAATCTGCAGGGCAGAGGATACGAGAGTCAGAGGGTTTCTGATCTCATGGGAAATCATGGATACAATCGTTTGATGGTTTTCAAGGAGTTGTGAAACGATTTGTTTTGCCGTTTCGTTTTCACTTGTTAATTGGTTCATTTTGTTGATATCGATGTTAGTAAGCATAAATATTTTCTCGCTTTCATACTGAAATAAATATGCGAAACAGTGTACGCATAAATTAAGTCTAGCATGAGAAAAATTCTTGTTCAATATAATTCATACGACGAAATTCGACAAAAAATGCAACAGAAAGTATACTGCAAAATAAATGGGAATTTTTGATAAAGTTTTTCTTTTGTGGTAAAATGTGGTATATGTAATCATAATAAACAAAGGAAAAGAGGCGTTATTTTATGAAAGAAAAAGATTGTATTTTCTGTAAGATTGCGGCAGGTGAAATTCCGTCTGCAACGCTTTATGAGGATGATGATTTTCGGGTAATACTGGATCTTGGACCGGCATCAAAAGGTCATGCATTGATTCTTCCGAAAGAACATTACCGCAATTTATATGATATTGATGAGGAAGCAGCTGCAAAAGCGATGATTCTTGCTAAAAAGATGGTAAATAAACTAACAAAAGTTCTTGATTGCGACGGATATAATATTGTTCAAAATAATGAAGAGTGTGCAGGTCAGAGCGTATTTCATTTTCACATGCATCTGATACCGAGATATAAAGGGGATCAAGTCGGTCTTGGTTGGAAGATGGGAGAGTTGTCGGAAGAAGATAAAAAAGAAATTTTGGATAAAATGAAGTAAACCGGAGAAATTATGTTAACAGGTAATCGTGAATACAACGAGATTTATAAAAAGTATAAAAATCTCGTCCTGAAAGTTGCGTATATTTATTCAGGTGATAATTACGATGCGGCAGAAGACATAACTCAGGATACATTTCTTAAATTATACATAGGATTTGAAGAGCTGAAAGATGGAAATGTTTCGGCATGGTTATATACAACAGCAAAAAATTCTGCGCTGAATTTTAATAAAAAGTTCAAAAGGGAAGTGCTGTCTGAAGATGATGAATTGTATAAAAACAAAGAGCAGTTTGGAGAAAGCTTAGAAACGGAATTTATAGAGAAAGAGGAAGTTTTATACAAAAAGCAATTCCATGAGAAAATAATGGCAGCATTGTCAAAGAAGAATCCAAGATGGTATGAAGCAATCATACTTGTTTATTACATGGATATACCGCAGGTAAAAGTGGCCGAAATGATGGAAATTAGGAAAGAAGTCTTACATGCTTTGCTGCATAGGGCTAAGAAATGGATACGTAAAAAGTTCGGTGCGGAGTATGAAGAGATGCAGGATAAAGATGGTAGGATTCCTTAGAAAATAAGCAGCAGCTACCTCTAAGATAGTTGCTGCTTAAATAAGAGTCAGGATGAATGTTTGGATAAACGCTTGAAATAATATATTGTTTTTGAAAACATTTATTTGGATGCCTGAGTGATCATAGAGATGATCGTGTCAATCGAATCTTGTTGGTTGGAATTACGCATTGCATCGACGTATGAACCACGTTTTTCAAACAGTTTATACACAGTGGAAGTAAGGGTTTCTTTTGTAAGATCTTCTTCCTCTAAAACCATACTGAATCCCTGACGTTCAAAAGAGCGGGCGTTTAATATCTGATCTCCACGGCTTGCTTTGGCAGAAAGCGGAATCAGAAGGTTTGGTTTCCTAAGAGCAAGGAGTTCGCATATTGCGTTTGCACCGGCTCTGGAGATGACAATCTCGGATAATGCAAAAATGTCGCGAAGCTCATCTTTTACATATTCAAATTGACAGTATCCTTTTGTGTTTTTTAAAGATTCATCGGTTTTTCCTTTTCCGCATAAATGAATGATTTGGAAATCTTTCAGCAGACATGGAAGGCTCTCTCTGACCGCATTGTTTACAACAACAGAACCAAGACTTCCGCCGATTACGAGGATAACAGGTTTATCTGCAGTGAATTTGCAGAGATCCATTGCTGCGATTTTATTGCCTGAGAGAAGTTCCTGTCGAATCGGAGAACCTGTAAGGACGGCTTTCCCTTCCGGAAGGCAATCCAATGTTTCAGGAAAATTACAGCATATTTTTGCTGCGGACGGAATTGCAATTTTATTAGCAAGACCGGGAGTCATATCTGATTCGTGAATGATCACCGGAACTTTACATTTTTTTCCGGCGAGTACAACAGGCACGGATACAAATCCGCCCTTTGAAAAAATGACATCGGGTTTTAAATTTTTAATCAGTTTGCGGGCTTCTCCAAAACCTTTAATAACACGGAAAGGATCGGTAAAATTTTGTAAACTGAAATAACGGCGAAGCTTCCCGGAAGAAATTCCGTGATATGGAATGCCAAAAGGCTCGATCAGATCCTTTTCAATCCCGTTATAAGAGCCGATATAGTGAATATCAAAACCAAGTTCCTGAAGCTTGGGAATTAAGGCGATATTAGGAGTTACATGTCCGGCAGTTCCGCCGCCGGTTAAAATGATTCGTTTCATAAAGTTACCTCCGGTAATAGTAGCACATGGCTAAAGCTAATTTCATCTTAACCTTATTTGGTGAAATGTCAAGGAAAAATATAGGACAGAAAAAGGGGTAAGGAATGAAAAAACTGAAAAAATTATCACTGAAAAAAGAAATAGAAAGAGAAGCAGAAGCACTTGAAAAAGAAGTTTCAGGACGAAAAGATCTTGACCATATAACCGTATCTGAAGATATGGAAGAAGCTTTGTTTCAAAAAATACAAGATTATGAATATGAAAAACGGGCAAAAGTTGTATATCGTAAAAAGAAAAAGCGCTATGCAATAATTGCTGTTGCGGCTGTGTTTATTCTTGTATTTGGAAGCGTGATGACTGGAGTAGGAAGTAAATCATATTGGAAAGTATGGTGGGATAGAGATGATAATGGGGATAAATCATCTGTTATAAATGTAGATGATATGGAAACAAAGCAAACAAAAGATATTGATGAGGTACAAGTATATAAAGAAATTAGATTAGAATTAGGAATACTGCCGGTAAGGTTAGTGTACAATCCTGATGGGATGGTTTTAAAAAATTATCAAATTAATAGTGAGCTAAAAAAGGCAATCTTATTATATGAAAAAGGTGATGAAGTAATAAAATATACAATGTATATGAGTAATGCAGATTCATCTTTTGGTCAAAAAGAACCTGATAGCTTGATTAATGAGTATGTTGTTTATTTGAATAATGGTATGGAAATTCAAGTGAAAGAATATGAGGAAAAGGGAGACAAAATAAAGAGATACGAGGCTGAGTTTGAATATGCAGGCGCTCAATATGAGATTAAAGGAGTAGTTGAAAAGGAAGAATTTGAAAAAATTTTAAAAAATTTATATTTTTCTAAGTAAAACGCGTAAGTTTTTTCTTGTTTGGTTGTTTACTTAATAGAGAAGCAAAAAAGAGAGTAAAAAATCAAAGAGGAATGAGAAAAGTTATGAAGAGACGTATTTTATCTATATTAGGAAGCGCTGTTCTGTTATGCGGAATCGTTGCAGGGTCTGCAACAAACGTCAGCGCATCAGGAAAAGAGTTAAAACAAGTTGACGGTTCATATCTTACGACTGAGGAGAGGTCTACGGGATATACATCTTCTCCTGATCTAAGAGGAGTGCATCTGATGGATGGGGAATCTACGATATCAAAAGCCGGAATCTCCCGTATATATGCATATGGAGCAACGACCGCGAATCATAAAGTGAAATATATGGCAACGATAGTGTATGTCGATCGATATGATGAAAAGAATGATGAGTGGGGGCAGATAGACGCATGGGTAGCGGAAGATGAGAATACATATTATATGTCTACAGCAAAGTCTTTGAAAGTAGAAAGAGGTTATTATTACAGAGTTCACTGTAATCATATAGCAGGCAATGAATATCCATATGAAGAAGAATATTCGTACACAGATGGAATATTAATCCCATAAAGTGCATATAATGAATTATCCCCTTTTTAAGTCTTGAGAGCAGCCGTTACATTGACGCTTCGGCAACTAATAATCAGTACATGATTTGAGAACCTGTTCCGAAAAACACCACATATTATTCGCGTACATATGACGGCTGCTCTCAGGATTTAAAGAGGGGGTTGCTTTTTATACATTATACGATATGAGCTGAAAAACTTCTACTTGTAAATGAAAAAATGTAATGACAGAGTAAGATAGGGATAAGACCGAGTGCATAATGCACCCGGTTTTTTGCTGTATCAAAATAATAAAGTTATGTAAAATATGCACAAAATTATTTGAAAACAGGTGGAAATATTAAAAAGTGTAGACAAAAACAAGTTGAAAGGATTATTATAGAAATAACTGTATCCGTGTGTCCGGATGATTAAAGCTGGGATGAGAGATGGATACATAGAAGGAGAAAAAGAATAATATGAAAAAGAAAAGAGTAGCGGCGCTTGTAATGGCAGCAATACTCGGTGTGACAGGATTTTCCGTTCCGGGTATTGGGGTTGTTCAGGCGGAAGAAGCTCACACAGAAACGAGTGGGGAGGCTGAACAGCAAGAAACAAATCTTGCGGCAGACAGGGGAAGTACTGCGCGGGCATCTAAGTTTCTTGCGGCATCGGGTAACCTTCCCGCAAGAGAACCGGGTCTTGCATTTGACGGGATTTCCGATAATAATGGACAGGCTGATAATAGTAGATGGCAAAGTGGAGAAGATGCAGAGTTTTCAGAACAGTGGCTGGAAGTGGATCTGGGGGGAACTTGCGTTGTATCAGAGATAAAAGTTGATTTCTTTGCAAGATTGTACGGAGATTTCCGTGTGGAAGTTTCGGATTCCAATTCGGAGGATGCGGTGTGGAAAGAAATTGCAGCTGTAGATATGCCGGAAGGTACAGATCTGAACTTGAAAAAAACTGTTGATGTGAAAGAAAACGGAAAAACGAGAGAAATTCCACGTTATATAAGGCTTTACTTTACATCAGGAAACAGTCAGGCGGCAAATCGTAGTATCGGTGTGCGGGAATTTCAGGTGATCGGAACGAAGAAAAGTGAAAGTGGTTATGAGACGATCACAGGAAATATCGCATTGAATAAGACGGCGTCTGCTTCAGGAGTAGAGGCAGCAATGCCGAATCTGACTGCAAATCTTGCAGTTGACGGACAGAAGTCAGATTCTTCCAGATGGTCTGCGCCTACAATGAAAAACGGAACTTCACCAAATCAGCAGCAGACCCCACAGTGGCTTGAGATAGATCTGAGAAATGAGGTTACGAATATTACAAGCATCGATCTTTATTTTTATAAGCTTGTGTATTCAATCGACTATGAGATTCAGACAAGAGCTGATAAAAAATCAGATTGGAAAACTGTTAAGCATGTGACATGTCAGCCGGGAAATGAGCAGAATAAGCATGACAGTATTACAGATGTAGAAGGAAAGAGACTTGATCGATATGTGCGTTTTTATTTTAACAAAGTAAATACAAACGCGGGAGGCAACAGTGTTTCTGTTCAGGAAATTGAAATAAACGGCGATCAGGTACAGACACCGGAAGTGACTGATCCGGCGCCGGAAAATGCGAAAGAAGCGATGGACTCTGTAAAGGCGCTTGAAGCGATCACAGTGGATTCTAAGACAGTTCCGCTTCCGAATATGCCGGAAGGATTTAGCATCAATGTGAAGGGAAGCGAATATCCTCAGGTTATTTCTGATGAAGGTCAGATCAGTGATCATAATATGTATGATTATGATATGGATGTGATATTGGAAGTTGTAAATGAAAATAATCCTGAAGATAAGGCAGAGAAAACATTCCAAGTTCATGTGCCGAATAAAAAAGCGAAACATGCAGAGCTCTATCCTGAGATAAAAAATCAGAATGAAGAGCCGGAAGTGATTCCGAGCGTTCAGGAGTGGTATGGATATGAAGGAGATGTGAAGCTTACAGAAAATTCCCGGATCGTTTTAAAGGACGGCGCAGGAGTAGGACTTGATAAAGCAGCATCTCAGTTTAAAAGTGATATAAAAGACATTACCGGAATGGAACTTGAGATCGTAAACGGAGAAAGCGGAGACGGAGACGATATTGTGATCGAGTCATTGCCGGAAGATACATACGATACAGGTGAAGAAGGATACTTACTGAAAGCAGATGACAGCGGTATTCATATCAGCAGTAACGGATATACCGGATGTTTGTATGGAACAAAGACGTTAGAGCAGGTGTATTATACACAAGACGGAACGTATTCTTTCCCTAAAGGTGTGACAAGAGATTTCTCTCAATATGAAGTACGCGGAGTAATGATCGATATCGCGCGTGTTCCGTATCGCTTGGATGCTTTGAAAGATATTGTGAAGACGTTTTCGTTCTATAAAATTAATGAAGTACATTTTCATTTGAACGATAATCGTCATTCAGGAGCTACATCAGGGCGCGAAGATTACAATAACTGGAAAAATTATAAAGGAATGTTCCGCCTGGAAAGCAAAACGTTTCCGAGTTTAAAAACAGATCCTCAGAATAATACATATTACAATGATGAAAACGGAGCTTACGGTGGAGAACCGCAGTATACGGCGGAAGAATATAAAGATCTCCAACAGTTTGCGATGGACTGCGGCATGAATCCGATTTCGGAAATCGATGCGCCGGGACATTCGTTGTTATTTAACAGATATGTGAGAAACAATATCGAGGAAATCAGAAAAGTACAAGGTTTTGAAAACATGCCGGAAGACGGAATTAAAAGCGACCGGGACTGGGAGCTGCTTTCTGTAAAAGGAGAAAGCGGACAGTGGGCGTTAAAGTTTCTTAAGGCGCTGTACAGCGAATATCTGAACGAAGCAGATCCTGTATTTTTAGGAGACACGGTTGATATCGGCGTGGACGAATACTGGAGTATTAAGAACGATGAATTTGACGGAATGCGTAATTATATCCGTGAGATGGCTGACACCGTTCAGGAAAGCGGAAAAAAAGTGCGTATGTGGGGATCTATGAAGCAGTATTTTGATGATAAAGGAATTTCCACAAAAGATTATACAGATATCGAAATTGATTTCTGGGCAAATTCATGGGATAATGCGGCGAAACGAAGCGCCGAAGGATTTAAGATCGTCAATGTGGATTCCTTCCATTTGTATGGAAATACAGGAAGAGATAAGCGTGATATTGTCAATGTAGAGCATATCTTTAATAACTGGACACCTGTGACATTCAGCAGCAGTGGTACGGTTCAGTCGGCAGATCCAAACCTTCTTGGCGCAAAGACGGCTATGTGGGCAGATATTGCAGATATGGGCGTGACAGAACGTGATAACTATGAACGACTGATGCGTCAGGCCGCTGTCTTGAGCGAGAAGACGTGGGGAGGAACTGATAAGGACCAGACTTATGAGGAGTATAGCTTCAAATTTGAAAAATTAAAAGCAGGTCCGGGAGTAGAACTGGCATCCGATATCCCTTCAGAGACGTCTCTTGTGTTAGATTATGATTTTAAAAATGTAAAATCAGGCGAGGAAGGAATGGTCGTATATGATGCGGCAGGAAATGGATACAACGGAACAATCGTAAATGCAGCTGTAAAAGAAGAAGACGGTAAGAGCTGGCTTGACTTGAACGGAGATGGAAGTCTTACGACAGGGTTAAGATCCGTTGATTATCCATATACAGTGCAGTTTAATCTGAAAGTGGATAAAAAAGGAGACGCACAGTTGTTTGATGGACGAGACGGTCGTTTGTCGATCGGATCAGACGGAAAATTAAAGATCAACCGTTCTTATTTTGAGCAGAAGTTTGATTATACAATTCCTGAAAATAAGAGTGTAAATGTAACGATCGTCGGAACACAGCAGGTAACAAAACTTTACATTAACGGAGAATTTAAACAAGCATTGACAAGAACAACAAGTTCGGAAACAGATTATGATCATCTTCTGTCTACGTTTGTATTCCCGTTGACAACGATCGGGAACGGATTTGACGGAAAAATTGCAGACCTAAAAGTTTATGACAAAGCATTGTCTCCAGCAACTGTTAAGCTTACAGCAGAAGATAAAGTGGTTACGGATGTCAATGTGGCACAGGACAAAGCTGCAGCAGGAACAGCACAGCATAAAGGTGATAATAATTACGACAATGCAAATAAAAAGCTTCGTGTAGGCTGGAAGGCGATTGATGGTGACGGAAGTACGGCGGACGGAAAGCACGGAACAGATGTCAGTGAGAAAGATTCATTCTTTGAAGGTCTTTATTCAGACAGCAGTTTTGCGGTAGATATGATCCAGACACATCAGATCGATCATCTTGTTCTTCAGTGGGACAAAGCTCCGGCGACATTTAAACTTCAAGTTTCTTCAGACGGAAAAGTATGGAAGGATATTGAAGGAAAAGCATCTATCAAAGGCGATGCAGTAAATACAATCAAGTTTGAACAGCCTCTTGAGACACGTTATATTAAGATGCAGGGTGTTAACGGAACATTCCAGTTAAGAGAATTTGAAGCGTATGAAGCAGTTAATAAAGACCGACTGAAAGAAACTCTTAAAGAAGCGGATGATAAGTTAAAAGAGTATGGTATCCAGTACGGTGATGAGAAATATAAAGAGTTCTTTACAGCGTATATGGAAGCAGAATCAGCGTATGAAAATGCATATGCATTAAATCATAATGTTTCTGAAAAAACAGACGCATTGAAAGCTGAGACAGACAAACTTGAAAATCCGAATCCGCAACCAGAACCGACGCCGGAGCTTAAGAGTGTGACAGTAATGGCAGAGAGTAAGAAACTGAAAGTCGGAGAGGAAACGACAGTAACAGCAAAAGTTGATCCGACAGATGCAAAAGATGTTACAATCACATGGAAAACGTCTGATGTGACGGTGCTCAAAGTAGATGAAGCCGGAAAAGTAACAGCGCTAAAAGCCGGAAAAGCAACGATCACGGCAACGGCAGAGCAGGGAGAAAAGAAAGTTACCGGAAGCGTGGAAATTGAAGTTGAAGAAGAGGTAAAACCAGAACCGACACCGGAGCTTAAGAGCGTAACCGTAACGGCAGTTAGTAAGAAGCTAAAAGTCGGAGAGGAAACGACAGTAACAGCAAAAGTTGACCCGTCGGATGCAAAAGATGTTACAATTACATGGATAACATCTGATGAGACGGTGCTGAAAGTAGATGAAGCCGGAAAAGTAACAGCGCTGAAAGCCGGAAAAGCAACGATCACGGCAACGGCAGAGCAAGGAAAAAAGAAAGTTACCGGAAGCGTGGAAATTGAAGTTGAAAAAGAAACAGTAGACCCAGAGCCAAATCCGAACCCGGAGAAGAATGACGGAGCAGTTCAGACAGGAGATAATGTTTCTCCGATGATGTATGCAGGAGCAGCAATGACAGCCGCGGCAGTACTTGCTTTGATTCAGAGAAAGAGAAGAAAAGGATAGAAAGTACATTATCCTTTGTACACTGCGGATAGGAAAAGCAGAGAAAAAGTGCTAAGATAAAAAAAGACTGTATATCAAACAGAAGAAATTCTTGTAAGATATACAGTCTTTTTTGCAACGTTAATTTGTTGTGTTAAAGTTTAACTTAAGATGACTGGAATAGATCGATTTATTTTTAGTAGAATAGATGGATCTATTTTTTAATGTACGGAAGTATGTGAAGCAAGTACATGATCTATTATGCGGATTGTATCGAGTGAATATTGCAGGTATTCGTGTTCTATCTCATTATTTTCAATTAAAGATAGAAATTTTTCTGTTTCATAAATCATATTATTGTTTACGGATGAATAAGGAAGTATTTCTTTGATCCCACCATCAATCGGATCTCGAGATCCTTCCCGCAGCCTGAGTTCTATTTGTGTCGGATGACTTATGTAGTCGATCAGGATAGAACCGTTTTCTCCTTGAATGACGCTTGGATTATAGGAAACAGTGACTTTGGAATAGATTGCTTCTGCGATCATATCGGGATATTCCATCAGAACAATGCCGCTGCATTCAAAATTGTTTTCTAATGAGGAAGACATAGAATGAATGTTTTTAGGTGTACCAAAAAGGCGGACAAGGGAATGGATACAATAAACTCCGATATCGGATACGGCGGCGTTTCCGAGAGCGGGATTAAATGCATTTTCTATAATTCCGTCTTTGAAACGATCATAACGGCTTGAATACTGGCAAAATTCAAAAGATGCTCTTCTGATTTTTCCGATGCGGGGAAGCGTGTTTTTGATCATATCAAATGCAGGATCAAAATCAGGCCTCATTGCTTCTAAAAGGACAACGTGATTTTTTTTGGCACACTCGATCATGGAAAGGGCCTCTTGTTCATTTGATGCCATTACTTTTTCACAGAGTACATGCTTTTTCTTTTCCATTGCTTTTATAGATTGAGAGCAGTGTGCAAAATTAGGAGAAGCCACGTATACTGCGTCGATCGGTGAATTAAGAAACTGCTCATAATCAGTGAATACAGCGGGAATATTATGTCTTTCGGCAAAATGATTTCCTGTGTCAGCGGATCTGGAATATACAGCGTACAGCTCTATCCCGTCAACCTGCGCAGCGGCATCGCAAAAATCAGCGCTTATAAAGTTTGTTCCGATAATACCTATTTTTAAAGTCATTTAAATGCTCCTTTCTGCTTCTAAACTTTTTTGAAGAAATGTCGTCCGGTTATCCGGCATTGAACGAATTAACTGAAAAATTCTGTCGCGGCCTTGATAAAATAGTCGGTGTCATATACCCCGGCCGTTTCGTATGGAGAATGCATGGCAAGCTGGGGCAGTCCGATATCGACTGTATTGACTGCAACTTGGGTGTTAGATATATTTCCGAGAGTTGAGCCTCCTGCCATGTCGGAACGGTTGACGAATGTTTGAACAGGGACGTCGGCCGTGCGGCACAGATCGCGAAATACCGCAGAAGAAAATCCGTCTGTACAGTATTTTTGATTTGCGTTAAATTTAATGACGATCCCACCGTTTAGATACGGATGATTGACCGGATCAGAGCAGTCTTGATGATTCGGATGAATCGCATGAGCATTGTCTGCGGAAATCATAAAACTGTCTGCAAGCCGAACGAGGTAGTCTTCATCAGAAAGTCCGAGACAGGAGTTAATGCGGGTAAGTGTGTCATATAAAAATGTAGATGCAGCCCCCTGTTTTGTCTGACTTCCAACTTCTTCGTTATCCAAAACGGAGAGAATCGGCATATAAGTTTGTTTTTGTCCTGCAAGAAATCCTTCAACAGAGGCAAACACACATTGCAGATCATCAAGCCGCGGAGCAGATACAAATTCGTTGGAAGCGCCCCATATACTTGCTTTTTGTCTGTTGTAAAGAAAGAGGTCATGTCCGAGAATGTCTTGTTCGGACACTTCGGCGGCATCGGCGATCAGTTTCATAAAAGTGCTTTTTGCAGAAAGATTGCCGTAAAGAGGGAGCAGATCTTTCTGTGGATTATATTGATATCCGCTGTTAATATCTCTATTCATATGAATTGCGAGATTTGGAATTAAAACAAGATCTCTGTCGATGTTTATTAATTTCGATTGTAATTTATTTGTTTCTTTATCTTTAATAATGACTCTTCCGGCAATAGAAAGCGGACGATCAAGCCAAGGGGCGTAAATCATTCCTCCATAGCGTTCTACATTTAGTTTGACATAGTGATGACCGCATTCCATTTCGGGATTTTCTTTGATTTTAAAAGTCGGTGAATCACTGTGGCTTGCGATAATATGCATTCCTGCAAGTGGATTTTCGGGAATGGAAAATGCGATCAGTGATGAATTATTTCGTGTCACAAAATAATTTCCTCCGGCAGTTATGTGCCAGTGTTTGTTCTCACACAATTCTGAGAAATTATTTTTCAAAAGAAGAAACTTAATTGTTTCTATTGCGTGAAAAGCTGATGGGCTGTTTTCAATAAATTGGATAAGCTTTTCACTTGTTGTTTTTGAATTCATAAAATCGGCTCCTTTTATATCTTCTCTGATGTTTTCAGAATATAAGTCGCGATGCCTTCTGTCAAGGGAAAAGAGGGAATTGATTTGATCCGATGATTTTCATATAATAAGACAAACAGAAATGAAAGGTCGAAGTATTGTAATAGGAGTTGATAAAATGAGAATTTTGCTTGCGGAAGATGAAAAGGACCTGAACAAAATTATAACAGCGCGTCTAAAAGATGAGTATTATAGTGTGGATTCATGTTTTGACGGGAAGGAAGCCGAGGAATATTTGACTGCCGTAAAATACGATGCGGTAATTCTTGATATTATGATGCCGAAAAAAGACGGATTATCCGTTTTGAAGGAAATGAGGAGGAGAAAGGATTCTACGCCGGTTATATTACTGACTGCAAAAGACAGTGTGGAAGATCGGGTGGCAGGGCTTGACGCAGGTGCAAATGATTATCTTGTAAAGCCGTTTGCGTTTGAAGAGCTGCTTGCCCGGGTACGGGTGCTTTTGAGAAAGCCGGAGGAAATGCCGAAAACATGTTACACGATTGCGGATCTGGAAGTACATCTTGATACGCATAAAGTAATAAGAGGCAAAGAAGAGATCAGACTTTCGGGAAAAGAGTTTGCGCTGCTGAGATATATGGTTCAAAATGTGGGAATTGTTCTTTCACGCGACAGATTGGAGCAGCATTTGTGGAATTATGACTATATGGGAAGTTCAAATGTTATAGATGTGTATATCCGGTATTTGAGGAAAAAAATTGATGACGGAAGAGAGAAAAAACTCATTCATACAGTAAGAGGAGTCGGTTATGTGTTAAAGGAGGAAGAATGAAAAAAGTTTCTTTGAAGATAAAATTAACTCTTTTATATACGATATTTATTCTTGTGGTTGTCGGAACGGTTCTTGGAATATTATTTTCTTTGAGTGGACGTGAGATACTTGCGTCTACGAAAATGTCTCTGGAAAGAAGAGTAGAGGAGAGTCTGGAAGAAATTGAAATGCAGGACGGAGAATTAAAAATTGATTCGGATTTTTATTCTGTGGAAAACGGAGTCTATCTTTCCATGTATGACTCAACCGGATATTTTTTATATGGAAAGATTCCCGGGGGATTCGATCGGCAGCCGGACTTTTTGGATGGAGAAGTAAGAGAGATTAAAGATAAGGCAGGAGAAGAAGGCTGGTATATATACGATCTTTTTTTCAGACCGGGAGAAGGTAAGGAGATATATGTACGCGGAGTGATATCTGTGACGGAATCGGAGGAGAGTTTTCAGACGATACTTCGCATCGCGTTTATTCTTCTTCCGCTGCTTGCCGCAGCGACAGCGTTCGTAGGATATCGCTTCACAAAAAGAACGCTTAAGCCTGTGAAAGATATTACGGATACTGTGTGTAAGATACGGATGGATGCGGATCTTTCGAGAAGAATTGACAATATCGATACAGTAAGAGAAACAAAGGAAAAGAGATACAAAAAAAACAGAGATGAGATTTATATCCTTGCGGAGACGTTTAATGAGATGCTGGATGAGCTGGAAACGGTGTTTAAAAGAGAAAAGAAGTTCACTTCGGACGTTTCGCATGAATTAAGAACGCCGATAAGCGTTATGATGGCTCAGTGCGGTCAGCTCTTAAAAGATGAAGCGTTAAAGCCAAAGCAAAAAGCACAGGTGAAACTGATCGAACAGAAAGCGGAAAATATGTCAGATCTGATCGCGCAGCTTCTGTTTTTGTCAAGAGCCGACCAGGGGCGTCAGCAGATCGAGAAAGAAAACGTTAATTTAAGTGAACTGACGGAAATGATCGTCGGTGAACAACAGTTTCTTGTTGAATCAAAAGGAGACGCCGGTCAGATCATATGTCACATTGAACCTGAAATATGGGCGGAAGTTGATGAGACGCTGTACATTAGAATGATGATAAATCTTCTGTCTAATGCGCTGCGATACGGGGAAGGACGGGATATAGAAGTGAGTTTATCCGTGCATAATGATTCGGATATTATCGGAAAAGTAAAAGATCATGGCATCGGCATTGCAAAGGAGGATATTCCCCATATATGGGAACGGTTTTATCGTGCGGATAAATCCAGAACAGGAGGAAGTCACTGCGGGCTCGGTCTGTCTATGGTGAAATGGATCGCAGAGGCACATGGAGGAAGTGTAGAAGTTGTCAGTAAAGAAGGCGAAGGAAGTGAGTTTGTTTTTAATTTAAGAAAATCGAAGTCATGACAGGACAATGTAAATTTGTTTTCGTTCTTTAATGTTATTTTAATCTTTTTGGGATATAGTAATCTCATCAAAGAAAATAAAGGCATAAACCGAAGTTTGGAATCGAATGTTTTCAAAGTAAAAGTAAATGCTGATGTGAAATAAAGAAAGGAGAATAGAAATGAAAAAATTTACAAAAATAGCAACAGTAGCAGTGATGACTATGGTGACAGCAGGTGTATTTGCAGGGTGTGGACTAAAAGGCGGCAAAGATATCGGAAAAGAAGCGGCATTGGAAGCTGCATTGGCTGATGCGGGAGTAAGCGAATCAGATACGACCCGCCTGAGAGTGTCTTCAGAGATCGACGATGGCAGGAAAGTATATGAAGTGCGGTTTGACGTAGAAGGAACAGAGTATGATTATGAAATAAGCGGAAGAGACGGTCAAGTATTAAGCGCAGATACAGAACAGATCTCTCCTGTAGATACAACAGACAAAGCAGGCACAACAGATACAGCGGGCACAGCGGATACAGCAGGCACAACAGATAAAGAAAAAAGCGGAGATTCTCAAAATAATGCGGAAGCTTCGGGGATCAGTATAGAGGAAGCAGAGAAGATCGCATTGGAAAGAGTTCCGGGGGCATCGGAAAACGATATTCGCATTCAATCAGACTACGATGACGGAAAATATAAATACGAAGGCGATATCATTTATGACGGGAAAGAGTATGAGTTTGAAATAGATGCGTCTACAGGAACGATCCTCGAGTGGAGTGAGGAACGGTACTGATTAAAGGAAAATTGTGATCAGATGTGACAAAAAAGACGATAAAAAATATTTTCGGAGTATCGGAATAAAAGAAAGAGAGAAGAGAATATAATTCAGAAAGAATGAAAAATGAATCATAGACAGCGGAGAAGCGTATGAATTATCTATGGGCAGGCATGATTTTGATCGGGATTATATTCGGAGCGTTTAACGGCAGGATGGAAGTTATTACAAATGCCGCGCTCGACTCTTCAAAAGAAGCGGTGACACTTTGTATTACGATGATAGGGATTATGTCGTTTTGGTGTGGAATCATGGAGATTGCGGCACAGGCGGGAATCATCAGAAGCGCGGCGAAAAAAATGCGTCCGGCAATCCGCTTCCTCTTTCCCGATTTGCCGAAAGAACATAAAGCACAGGAGCATATTACGACAAATTTTATTGCGAATATCCTCGGTCTTGGGTGGGCGGCAACTCCGGCAGGATTAAAGGCGATGAAAGAACTTGAAACATTGGAAGAGGAAAGGCGGGCAGGAAAAGCGCCCGGTCCGGTGAGACGCAAGGGAGTCGCAAGTAATGAAATGTGTACGTTTTTGATCATGAATATTTCTTCTCTTCAGTTGATCCCGATGAACGTGATCGCATATCGAAGTCAGTATGGAAGCGCGAACCCGGCGGCGATCGTAGGCGCGGGGATTTTGGCTACGGTGGCAAGTACGGGGGCGGCAGTCATATTCTGCAAAATAGCGGAGCAAAAGCGAATGAAATCTGGTATAATCAAGGAGAGCAGATATCCGGTAAAGAACAGGGAATCTGCATAAAAAACAGTATGTGTAAGATCGTATCCGCTGCAGACAGTACGGGTGTGTGAAGGGAGAATGTATGGACAAAAGATACAGTGAAGAGGAAAAAGACACAAGAGAAGAATTGAAAAAGGAAATTAAAAGAGAAATAAAGAAACAAAATAGGAAACTCAAAATTAAGATTCCGTGGAAAATTCAAAAGATACTTATTATTATAGCGATTATCGCGCTTGCGGGAGGCGCGGGAGCGATCGGTATGAAACGTTATATTACTCATGAAAGCCAAACGACCAAACTCGGGTTTGAAGATATCGGGGAGCTGGCGACACAGGAGGCAAATTGCACAGAAGTAAATGTTACCGAAGATGTAAGAAAATTGTTCGGTATTGACATTCCGTTTACGCAGAGTAAATATATCTATAGTTACAATGTGATCGTAAAGGCGGGATATGATTTTGGCGAGATTCGATATGAAGTAAAAAAAGATTCTATCAAAGTGAAACTTCCTGAAGTCAGAATCTTAAGTTCGCAGGTTGATGAAGATTCGTTTCGTGTATATCATGAGAAGGAAAGCATTTTCAATCAGATCCGTCTGGAAGAGAATAACGCGGCGTTTGCCAAACTAAAAGAACAGGCCGAAAAAGACGCGGTGGCAAACGGGCTTTATGAGAATGCAAGAAGTAATGCAAAGACGATCCTGAAAGGGTACTTTGCCCAGGCATATGATTTAGATGATTATAAAATCACATTTGAAGGAGGAGAAGGAGGGAATACAAATGAAAAATAAAATCTTGCTTGTACTCGGGATCATAGCCGCTGCAATCGCCATATTTTATTTTATATTATTTTTGACGGCATAGGAAAGAGAGCTCGTCGAGAAGACGTTGATTGTCTTTGCTGTCCATAACACAAAACCGGATAAATTCTCCGTCTAAACTTTTGAAGGAAGAACAATCGCGGATCATAAGACCGTTTTTGACGCAGTGAGTAAATACGTCAAAGGCGGTCGTTTCTTTTTGGAGAAGTTTTACAAGCAGAAAGTTAGCGTATGGCTTATATGTTTTATAAGCAGGCTGCTCTTTTAAAGCAGAGTACATTTTTTCCCGTTCGGAAAGAATGAGACGGCGGGTCTGTCTGATATATTCTTCGTCTTTCAGCATGAGTTCTCCGGCAAAAGCGCCGAGGCTGTTCAAAGACCAGGGAATCTGCTTTTCTTTCATCGCTTTTAAAAACGGCATGTTACCCGTGATACCATAACCTAAGCGGACTCCGGGCGCTGCAAAAAATTTTGACACGCCTCGTAAAACCATTAGATTTTTGAATGTTTTCGTAAAAGGTACTGCTGTGACGTCTTCGATAACAGGGGCAAATTCAACATAAGTCTCATCTATCATGACAAAGATGTCATGCTGTTCGCAAAATGTAAGAAGATGTTCCATATCAGATCGGAGAATAGCAGATGACGTAGGATTGTTCGGATTACATATGATAAGAAAATCATAACTTCCGGCAAGGAGCGACTGACAGAGAGAATCTACATTTAAAATAAACTCATCAGTTTCTTTTAAAAGAAATTCATTGCATTTGCTATTTGAAAGTGATAACTCCCTGGAGTATTCCGAATAGGTTGGTCCAAGGAGCAGGGTGCGCTTTGGGGCGCGTGTTTCGATTAAAAGAGAGATAAGTTCACTCGAGCCGTTCCCGGGCAGTACATAGTCTGCGGGAACGCCGCAGTATTTTGAAACGGTGTTCCGAAGAGATTGATAGTCACGGTCGGGATAAGAGGAAAGAAGATCCAAATGGGATGCAAGAACCTGTTTTACATGGGTGGAGATACCGATAGGATTCACATTTGCGCCGAAGTTGACGATATCCTCCTGATTAAGATGATAGTATTCACATATTTTTTCGATATCGCTTCCGTGGAAAACAGGTTTTGTATTCATAGCATTTCCTTCCTGATGATTAAAAAAGTAATAATAACAGTAAAATATTAACGTGCAAAAAATAAAGCGTTTGTCTTGCCGGGTATCTTATTAAGCGTTTCGAGCTTCTTTTAATGCAATGGCAAGCTGATCCGGACAAGAGGTCGGTTTGAATCCGCACCGGATGCCTTCAATGCGCGAGATCGCCTCATCTACATCCATACCTTCGATGAGATGAGAAATTCCCTGAAGATTTCCGCTGCATCCTCCGACAAAAGATACGTTTCTTACTTTATTGTCCACGATGTCAAAATGAATAAGACGTGAGCAGACGCCCTTTGGTTTGTATTCCATGATTTTACCTCCTGAAAACAGAATTCTTTATTTTTATAAAAGGAATTATAGCAAACAGAGGGAGAAAATACAAATTTTGTGCGTCTGTTTTCGAGAAAAGTCGACATGAGTGCAGTCGGTTGAAAATCGAACGGGAACAGAAAGGAAGAAAGAGAAAAACAAGGGAGACGTATTTATACATATTACAGTCAGAGAGACAGGATGCTTGCAGTTGAGAGGAAAAATAAAAAGTATATCTAAAACAGTATGAGATGATCTGCAAAAAAATGCGCGGCACGAAAAAAAAGAAGAAAGAAGAAAATCGGGAAACCTACAAAAGAAAAGGCTGCGCGGTGTAGAAAAATGTAGAACGGTTTTTGCGGACAAGACAGAAATCCTGCCTTATAATGGCTACAAACACAAGCGGACGTTGACAGACGGGGCGTGTGAAAGATAAAAAAACAGGAGGGCTTGTCATGCTTGAGACAATGATGGTAAGTTCCGGGTCGGTCATGTATGTGATGGCGGCAGTCGGGATACTTGGGGTACTGGCAAAGATCGTAAACCGGATGACCTTGTACAGATTGATAAAAGCGGCTGGAAATATGCCGAAAAGTACGCATAAGCTGATGAAACTTGTAAAGGCAAAATACGAACATGCCTGTATGGCGCATGAGTCTGTGGAAAATGTCGGTGTATTTGTAGAAAAATATATCTATGAATACAGAGGATTTTTGTTTCGGATACACACATGGCGTCAGATCGAGCTGTTGTCTGTTTGGTTTGTCGGTATTTTAGCGGTGATCGGCGCGGCGCTTTCTTACATGGAAGGCGGACTTACGGAAACGGTTTATCAGTACATAGCAGGCGGGGCGGCGGAAGCGGTGCTTCTTATGGTAATCATTCGTATGTCGGACGAGCCGTATAAGATAAAAGCGATTAAAATGTATATGGTCGATTATTTGGAAAATGTATGCGCTGTCAGAGTAAGAAGGCAGAACAGGAAAGAAAAAGAATTTATTGACGTAATCCCGTCGGAAAATGTAAACGGAGGTGGAAAAGTAAAAGAACAAAAAACATTTGCCGGAGCGGACGATAAGAAAGAAGGAGCGTCTGCCGGTACAGTACCGGTGCAGGAAAACAGGGCAGCTAAAAAGGGGAACGAAAAAGACACCGGGGCGATGCAAGAGACGGAGTATGAACAATGGCGGGCGCAGGCAGTCAGAGAGATTTTAGATGAGACAGGGAGCAGTATGGTAGAGAAACGGCTTCCTATTAATATCGAAGGCGAGCCGCAAGAGAGAAAAAAAGCGGAAAAGCTCAGTCAAAATGTCGGCAGAGGAGGGGAAGAACACGAACCGGACGGCGGGCATCCGCAGATCAGAGAGGAGACGATACGGCAAATACTGGAGGAATTTCTTGCTTAGGAAGTGTATATTTGTTAAAATAAGAGTATGTGGCGGAGAGTAATCCTGCCGGATCTATAAAACAGACAAAAGATAAATCATAAAATAAGTATCAGAGAGGATGGATTGTGATGAGCAAAGTAACATTTGATTATTCAAAGGCATGTGGTTTCGTACAGGATCATGAGATGCAGTATATGAGCGAACTGGCAGAGCAGGCAAAGGAAAAGCTGCTTGCAAGAACGGGCGCCGGAAACGACTTCCTCGGCTGGATCGATCTTCCGGTTGATTATGATAAAGATGAGTTTGACCGGATCAAAAAAGCGGCTGAGAAAATCAGAGAAGATTCGGAAGTGCTTCTTGTGATCGGAATCGGCGGATCTTATCTCGGAGCAAGAGCGGCAATCGAATTTCTCGGACACTCTTTTGCGAACGTTGTATCAAAAGAAGTGAGAAAATCTCCGGAGATTTATTATGTCGGCAACAGTATCAGCAGTACATATGTAAAAGATCTGATCGATGTGATCGGAGATCGTGATTTTTCAATCAATATGATCTCCAAATCGGGAACGACGACGGAACCGGCTATCGCTTTCCGCGTATTTAAAGAACTGTTGGAGAAAAAATACGGAAAAGAAGAGGCTGCAAAGAGGATTTACGCAACGACGGACAAGGCGAAAGGAGCGTTGAAAAATCTTGCCACGGAAGAAGGTTACGAGACATTCGTTGTGCCGGATGATGTAGGCGGTCGTTTCTCTGTTCTTACTGCAGTAGGTTTGCTGCCGATCGCGGTAAGCGGAGCGGATATCGACAAATTAATGGAAGGAGCGGCATCGGGAAGAAAGGCGGCTCTGGAAGCTGATTTTGAAAAGAATGGCGCAATGCAGTATGCGGCTGTCAGAAATATTCTTCTTCGTAAAGGAAAAACAGTGGAAGTGCTGGCAAACTACGAACCGAGTCTTCATTATGTATCCGAATGGTGGAAACAGCTTTACGGAGAGAGTGAAGGCAAGGATCAGAAAGGAATCTTTCCTGCATCTGTAGATCTTACGACAGATCTTCATTCTATGGGACAGTTTATTCAGGATGGAAACAGAATTCTTTTTGAGACGGTTCTTAATGTAGAAAAATCAAGAGCAGAGATTGTGATCAATGAAGAACCGGTAGATCTTGACGGATTGAATTATCTTGCCGGAAAAAATGTTGATTTCATTAACAAGAGTGCGATGAACGGAACGATCCTTGCGCATACGGACGGTAATGTGCCGAACCTTATGGTAAAGATTCCGGAGCAGAATGAGTTTTATCTCGGGGAACTGTTTTACTTCTTTGAATTTGCATGCGGAGTGAGCGGATATTTACTCGGCGTTAATCCGTTCAACCAGCCGGGTGTTGAAAGTTATAAGAAGAATATGTTCGCCCTGCTTGGAAAACCGGGATTTGAAAAAGAAAGAGAAGAACTGCTTAAGAGACTGTAGTTTTAAAATTTCTTGTTGGATTTCCGTAAATAGAGTATAATAATAAGCGGTCGGAATTACCGGCTGCTTATTTGCATTATAGAAACTATTCAAATATCAGAAAAACAGTTTTGGGGTGCGTCATGCACGGATGATACGATCAAGGAGGGTGCGTTATGTTAAGAATCGGAATGTTGACAAGCGGCGGAGACTGTCAGGCATTAAATGCGGCGATGCGCGGAGTTGTGAAAGGAATCTGCTCCAAACGGGACGATGTGGAGATCTACGGTTTTAAAGACGGATATAAAGGATTGATCTATGCGGACTTCAGTATGCTTACACCGAAAGATTTTTCCGGCATTCTTACAAGAGGCGGAACGATTCTCGGAACATCGAGACAGCCGTTTAAATTGATGAGAGTTCCTGATAAAGACGGGCTTGATAAAGTAGAGGCGATGAAGCATACATATCATAAGCTGAATCTGAACTGTCTTATTATTTTAGGAGGAAACGGAACGCATAAAACGGCAAATCTTCTTCGGGAAGAGGGATTGAATGTGATCACGCTTCCGAAGACGATCGATAACGATCTGTGGGGAACAGAAATGACATTCGGATTTCAGAGCGCGGTGGATATTGCGACAGATACGATCGACAGAATCCATACGACGGCAACGTCCCACAGCCGTGTATTTATTATAGAAGTAATGGGACACAAAGTAGGATATGTGACGCTTCATGCAGGTATAGCGGGCGGCGCGGATATTATCCTTCTTCCGGAAATCCCTTATGATATCAATGTGATCACAGATGTGATCAACAGACGGTCGAGAGAAGGAAAACCGTTTACGATTCTTGCGGTTGCGGAAGGTGCAATCTCGAAAGAGGATGCAAAACTGAAAAAGAAAGAATATAAAGAGAAGATATCCAAGAGAAAATATCCGTCTATCGCATATGAGCTGGCAGAGCAGATCCAGGAAGCGACAGATAAGGAAGTAAGAATTACCGTTCCGGGACATACACAGCGCGGAGGTTCTCCGTGTGCATACGACCGTGTATTTGCAACTCGGGTCGGAGCAAAGGCGGCCGAGATGATACTGGAAGGAAAATACGGATATATGGTCGCTATGAGAGACGGAGAGACGACGGCAGTTCCGCTCGAAGAAGTAGCGGGAAAATTAAAGATGGTAGATCCGAAATGCGGATTGATCAAAGAAGCGAAAACGATAGGTATCAGTTTTGGCGATGAATAAATCAAGAAATCAGACAGAGGTGTAAAACATGTCATATACGGCGCTTTATAGAAAATTTCGTCCGGCAGAGTTCGGGGATGTAAAAGGACAGGATCACATTATCACAACATTACAGAATCAGATTAAGGCAAACCGTATCGGACATGCATATCTTTTCTGCGGTACGAGAGGTACAGGAAAGACAACGGTTGCGAAAATATTTGCGAAGGCGGTAAACTGCGAACATCCGATTGACGGCAGTCCGTGCGGCGAGTGCGAGATGTGCAGGTCTATTACGGCGGGAACGTCTATGAATGTGATCGAGATAGATGCGGCGTCTAATAATGGCGTTGATAATATCCGTGAGATTCGGGAAGAGGTGACGTACCGTCCGACAGAAGGAAAATATAAGGTTTATATTATTGATGAAGTACATATGCTGTCTATAGGAGCGTTTAACGCGCTTCTTAAAACATTGGAAGAGCCGCCGGAATATGTTATCTTTATTCTTGCCACAACAGAAGTTCATAAAATTCCGATCACGATTTTATCACGATGTCAGCATTATGATTTCAAGAGGATCAGTATTGAGACGATCACGGAACGTATGCGGGAATTGATGGATACAGAGCATGTAGAAGCAGAGGATAAAGCGCTGCGCTATATAGCGAAAGCGGCGGACGGATCGATGAGAGACGCGCTTAGCCTTCTCGATCAGTGCATTGCATTTTATCTTGGGCAGAAGGTGACATACGAGCATGTTTTGGAAGTGCTGGGAGCGGTGGATACGGATGTATTCAGCAGACTTTTGCGAAAAGTGATCGATACGGATGTGCCGGGTGTGCTCGACGTTGTGGAGGAACTCGTAATGCAGGGAAGAGATCTGACGCAGCTTACGGCAGATTTTACATGGTATTTAAGGAACTTGCTTCTCGTAAAAACATCTGATAATATAGAGGATGTTCTGGATGTGTCCACGGAAAATATGATGCAGTTAAAAGAAGAATCCGGGATGATCGAGACAGCAGCGTTATTCCGGTATATCCGTGTTTTTTCAGAGCTTTCCGGGCAGTTAAAATATGCGACGCAAAAGAGAATCATGCTGGAGGTGGCTTTGATCAAATTATGTACTCCGGCAATGGAAACGAAGCAGGATACTATTTTAGAGCGGATTCGTGCGGTGGAAGAAAAAGTGGAAAAAAGCATGGAAGCTTCAGCAAATATGCAGGGGCAGATCGTCTATGTAAACGGAGACGGAGCGCAGATCGCAGGCGGATCGGTGATCAATGGAAACAGAAACACCGAGGGCAATTTTGCGGGCGCTCGTGCGCAGAGACCGCAAATTCCGGATGCGATTCCCGAAGACGTACAGGAAGTCGTAAAGAATTTTAGAATGATTGCCGGAGAAGCTTCAGGTATTATAAAGGGGTATCTGAAAAGCGCCCGCTTAAGTCTGGGCGGAGACAACCGGCTTTTGATCGTTCTTCCGGACAGTCTTGCGGCAAGCGTCGTAGGGCGGGAAGATCACGTTGAAGAGCTGGAAAAACTAATCGAAGAACGGATCGGAAAACGTGTGGAAGTAGAAGTGCGTCATGTAGAAGAAGGCAGACATTTTGAGGATACATTCATAGATATAGAACAGAAGATCAATATGAAGATAACGGTGGAGGATTGATTATGGCAAAAAGAGGCGGTTTTCCGGGTGGAGCGATGCCGGGAAATATGGCAAATCTTATGAAACAGGCGCAGAAGATGCAGCGTCAGATGGAAGAGCAGCAAAAAGAGCTTGAGGCAAAGGAATTTACGGCGACGGCAGGCGGCGGAGCGGTTGAAGTGACTGTTTCGGGAAAACGCGAAGTGACAAAAGTAAAACTTGCGGAAGAAGTCGTTGATCCGGATGATATTGAGATGTTGGAAGACTTGATCGTTGCGGCGACAAATGAGGCGCTGCGTCAGATCGATGAGGCGACAGGTTCTGCCATGTCCAAGCTGACAGGCGGCATGGGCGGCGGAATTCCGGGGATGTTTTAAGGATGGAATATTACAGTAATCAGATCAGCCGTCTGATCGAAGAATTTTCCCGTTTGCCGGGGATTGGCAGCAAGTCGGCGCAAAGGTTGGCGTTTCATGTGATCAACATGCCGCTGGATCAAGTGGAAGGTTTGGCAAAATCAATTATTGACGCAAGGAAAAATGTGCGGTATTGTAAAGTGTGCTGTACACTTACAGATCGGGAAACCTGTCCGATTTGCGGAAATCCGGATCGCGACAAGAAAACGATCATGGTCGTTGAGACACCGCGGGATCTGGCAGCGTATGAAAAGACAGGAAAATATAACGGAGTATATCATGTGCTCCACGGGGCAATCTCTCCGATGCTGGGAATCGGCCCGGGAGATATCCGTCTGAAAGAACTGATGGAACGGCTTCAGGGAGACGTGAATGAAGTGATCATTGCAACGAATTCAAGTCTGGAAGGCGAGACAACGGCAATGTATATAAGCAAACTCATAAAACCGGCGGGAATAAAGGTGAGCAGGATTGCCAGCGGCGTTCCGGTCGGAGGAGATTTGGAATATATTGACGAGGTGACGCTTTTAAGAGCGCTTGAAGGCAGGACAGAACTGTAAGATAGAGCAGAAATAATAAACAGAAGTAATAAACAGAAGTAAGAAAGAGGAGACATTAAAGAGGAGACATTATGGACAAGTTAAAGTTGATGAAAACTGCAAATGAAGTCCGCAAGGGAATTGTGACATCGGTTCACAGTGCGAAAGCAGGACATCCGGGCGGATCACTTTCCGCGGCGGATCTATTCACTTATCTGTATTTTGAGGAATTGAATGTAGATCCGAAAGACCCGAAAAAAGCGGACAGAGATCGTTTCGTCCTCTCAAAGGGACATACAGCGCCGGGGCTTTATGCCGCGTTGGCAGAGAAAGGATTTTTCCCGAAAGAAGATCTGATCACACTGAGACATACAGGTTCTTATCTTCAGGGTCATCCGGATATGAAGTGCATTCCGGGTGTTGATATGTCTTCAGGTTCTCTCGGACAGGGAGTTTCTGCGGCTGTAGGAATGGCGATTGCGGCAAAGATATCGGGAGATGATTACCGCGTATATACACTTCTCGGTGACGGAGAGATTCAGGAAGGTCAGGTGTGGGAAGCTGCGATGCTTGCGTCTCACCACAAACTGGATAACCTTCTTGTGATCGTGGATAATAATAATCTTCAGATCGACGGTGAGATTACAAAAGTGAACTCTCCGTATCCGATAGATAAAAAGTTTGAAGCGTTTAATTTTCATGTGATCAATATTGACGGAAATGATTTTGATCAGATTGACGCTGCATTTAAAGAGGCAAAATCAGTAAAAGGACGTCCGACGGTGATCATAGCCAAGACTGTGAAAGGAAAAGGAGTTTCTTTTATGGAAAATCAGGCGGGATGGCATGGAAAAGCGCCGAACGACGAGGAATTTAAAATCGCGATGGCAGATTTGGAAAAGGCAGGTGAAGCGTTATGTCAGAAGTAAAGAAGATTGCGACGAGGGAAAGTTACGGAGAAACGCTGGTAGAGCTTGGAGCGGAACATGAAGAGATCGTTGTGCTTGACGCGGATCTTGCGGCTGCGACAAAAACAGGTTTATTTCAGGCTGCATATCCCGAACGTTTCATCAACTGCGGTATCGCGGAATGTAATATGATCGGCGTGGCAGCAGGCTTGGCGGCTGCGGGGAAAGTTCCGTTTGCAAGTTCCTTCGCAATGTTTGCGGCGGGACGGGCTTATGAGCAGGTAAGAAATTCAGTCGGTTATCCGCATCTGAACGTAAAAATCGGAGCAACACATGCCGGAATTTCCGTAGGTGAAGACGGAGCGACACATCAGTGTAATGAAGATATTGCTTTGATGCGTACGATTCCGGGAATGGTTGTAATCAATCCGTCTGATGACATAGAGGCAAGAGCGGCGGTGCGCGCGGCTTACGAATATGTAGGGCCGGTGTATATGCGGTTCGGACGTTTGGCTGTTCCGGTGATCAATGACAGACCGGATTATAAGTTTGAACTTGGAAAAGGCGTTGTGCTTCGAGAAGGAAAAGATGTAACGATCATTGCGACAGGACTTCCTGTCAACAACTGTCTGCAGGCAGCGGAGAAGCTGGCAGCGGAAGGTATTGATGCAAAAGTGATCAATATTCATACGATCAAGCCGCTTGACGAAGAACTTATCATTGCGGCCGCGCAGGAAACAGGCAAAGTCGTTACAGTCGAAGAGCATTCGGTTATCGGAGGACTTGGAAGCGCAGTATGTGATGTGCTTTCCGCAAATGCTCCGACAAAAGTGCTTAAGATCGGAATTAACGATGTGTATGGAGAATCAGGTCCGGCGCTTGAACTGATCGAAAAATACGGACTTGGCATAAACGGTATTTATGAAAAAGTAAAAGCGTTCGTATCATAATATTACAAAAGGAGATGCTGTTCATTTTGAGCGGCATCTTTTATAATATGTCGAATTCTTCTGACAATAACTGATAAAATCATTTTTTTTATTGTGTTATCCTCATATCAACGCCGATAGAAACATTGTTGATTTTAAAAATATTCAGTTGATTTAGGAGGATGAGTATAAATGGGAAGACAGTTACCGAAAAACGTGCGTCAAATAGGAAATGTAAGCGACAGTCCTAAAATTTATGTGGAAGATTATGTAGATACATTTTTTGCCGGATTGTGTGAGAAATGTGAGAAAGCAGGCACAGACCCTATGGGGGCTTTTCTTGTCGGAGATATTCAAAACGGCGAGGATGAAGATTATGTTTATATTTATGGTGCGATTCAGATGCATGATCTGAAAATGTCGGATAAAGAATATGTGATTGATGAGGCTGCATGGAAAAACGCATATGAAGACTGCAAACAGTATTTTGAAGACGGGGAAATGCTCGGATGGTTTGTAGTACATCCCGGAGCGCCGCTCATCCCGGAACCGGAAACCGTAAAGCTTCATAAAAAATCATTTCCGAAGAAAAATACCGTTTTCATTATGAAAGATCCGGTAGAAAAAGAAGAGACATATTATGTACATAAAATGAATGACTTGCTGGAGATCGGAGGGCATTACACATATTATGAAAAAAATCCGTGTATGCAGAATTATATGATCTCCAGCCGGAAAAAAAATGGGGCGTCAGCGTCGGAAACAGTGGAAGACAGAGCTGCAAAGGACTTTCGTTCTTTGGCTAGAAAACGGAGCGAGCGCCAAAAAGGCAGACGGCCGGGGAGTCTGATGTATGCTGCGGGAGCTTGTGTGATTTTGATACTTGTAATTATGGGGGTATCGTTGTTTAACAGTTTCGACAGGATGAAATCAGTACAAAACACGCTTGGATTTTTAGATAAAGAGACAGCAGTGTCAGATGGAAAAATGTCAGAAGGGAAAACGTCAGAAGGGAAAGCGTCAGAAGGAACAACGGATGACGGATCTGTTCCCACATCTGCAGAAATTGAAGCGGTAAAAGGACAGGCAGATGCAGATTCCGCAGATGAAAACAAAACAAAGGAGGAAAGTGTGTCAGGTCAAAAGGAAGACGGAAAAGATGAGAAAAATGAAAATCCGGAAAACAGCCTGTCTGAGAGCAATGATAAAAAAGAACCGGAGGGAAGCGATTCTGCGCAGGGGGCAGATGAACAGACTATTGGAAGTGCGAACGGTCAGGACGGGGTTTATATTGTAGAGAAAGGAGACACGCTGGCGATTATCAGCCGTAAGATATACGGCGATCTTGACCATGTAGACACGATTTGCAAAATGAACGGGATTACGGACGGCAATCTTATTTATATCGGACAGAAATTGCTATTGCCATGAAAGTATGGTAAGATGTTGGCGAATAGATTTAGCGGAAATAAAAAAGGACATAAAACAGAAATATAAAGAAGGGGAGTTATATGACACAAAAGAAAAAAACGGATTTTAAAATAGTAACACCCCCCGATGATCTAAGTGAAGTTCGTGCTAAAACGAAGAAAATACACAGGGAAAAATTAAAAAAGATTGTTGTGCCGGTTATTCTTATTGCTCTTGCGGTAAGCGGAACATATCTGATGCTCACGAATAAGGCGTATAGTGAAGCCGGAACGGCGGTCAGGTACTCGACAGATAGTTCGGATACAAGTAATTATGCCCATTTTGCAAATGGAATCGTGCGATACAATCGGGATGGCGTTGTTTTTTTAAATAAGAAAAACGAAGAAAAGTGGATTCAGTCGACACAACTGAAAAATCCGATCATTGAGGTGAAAGAAAAAGCGTTTGCGGTAGGAGATATCGGAGGAAACAGCATTCTTGTATTTTCCGAAGAAGGTTTGAAAGGCGAGATTGAGACAAGTCTTCCGATTGAAAATATGGCGATTTCGGATCAGGGAATTGTGACAGTTCTGCTGAAAAATGAAACTGCACCGAAGATCATTTCTTATGATGCAATGGGCAATGTTTTAGTAGAGCAGCAGGTAACTGTTTCTGTAATGGGTTATCCTGTTGCGATGGATATGTCTGACGACGGAAAGATGCTGGCAGTAACTTATCTTCATACAGACGACGCCGTGCTGAAGTCAAAAGTGATCTATTATAATTTCGGAGAGAGTGGAAAGGACAAGCCGGATAAGATCGTTGCATCGGATGAATATTCAGACACGATCATGGCAGACGTTTTCTTTATGGGAAGCGACCGCTCTGTTGTAGTAGGAGATAACTCGATCGTCATCTATAAAGGAAAAGCCGAACCGAAAAAAGAAAAAGAGATATCGATCGGACAGGAGATACAGAGCGTATTTCACTCAGACAAATATATAGGGCTTATATTGCTTAACAGTGAAAAATCGGGATACGAGCTGCGGCTGTATGATCGGTTTGGGGAGAGGATACTTAATAAAGAGATTTCGGGACGATACGGAAATGCAAAGATAGAAGGCAGCGAAGTTATTATGTATGAAGGAAGTAAGTGCTGTATCGTGACCGCAAACGGAATCGTAAAATTTGAAGGAGACATAAAAACAGAGGCGCTGGAGATTTTCAAAGCTTCGGGATTGAACAGATACTATGTGATGAGCGCAGATGAATTACGGGTAATTTATCTGACGAAATAGGAGAGATTATGGATAATTGGCTTTTGATCATTGTAGGAACGATTTTTCTTATCTGTATTGCTTTTGGGTATGTTAGAGGATTTTTAAAACTCGGACTGTCCCTTTTATCAACAATATTGACTCTTGTTCTTGTGCTGTTCCTTTCGCCGCATGTTACACGAGCGCTTAAGGAGTATACGCCTGTAGATGATTTCTTAGAAAGTAAAGTTACTGAGAAATTTATGCCGGAGATAACGCCTGAGCAGCTTCAGTCGATCGATCTGACAGGAACGCCATTGGAAAATCTTACGGCGGAAGACATCTCCAAGTTAAACGAGATGGACTGGGATGTGCTCGGCATTACGGCAGATGATATTTTAAGTGTGATCGGAGATATTCCGAAAGATGTGCAGATCAACTTGATCGAGGAAGCGCCGCTTCCCCGGTTTTTGAAAGATCAGCTTATAGAAAATAACAACAGCACGATTTACGGAGAGCTGGGAGTGAAAAGTTTTCCGAGATATGTGGCGGCATATGCATCGCATCTTGTATTGAATCTGTTGTCGTTTCTTGTGACATTTTTGCTGGCGATCATTCTTGTGAAGGCGCTGATGTTTGCCGTGAATATTATTGGGGAACTTCCGGTGCTTGGACTGGCAAATCATATTGCCGGAGGAGCGCTCGGTCTTTTGCTTGCGCTTGTCATTGTGTGGATCGGATTTCTCATCATGACGCTTGCCTATACGACAGAGGCGGGAAGTGCATGCTTTGAAATGGTTGAAAAGAGTAGTATTCTTCGTTTCTTATATGAAACAAATCCGCTTTTGATCCGCCTGTTAAAGTTTTAAATATGCAAAAAAGAGTGTATTGAAAAAGGAAAAACGATTACTCAAATCGCAGACGAGCTTGAAGATACAGAAGAAAATATTTCCTGTCTGATCGAACAATTTCATCTTCATATAAATTGATCATAGTTAAATCTATAAAATGGGGGAGAGAAGTTGTGAACTCTCCCCTGTTTGGAAGGTGTATTTATATATTTTTTGCAATGAATAAGAAAAACGGAAAATAGAATCTGCATGTTTTGGCATGAATATGTCGAAAATTTCATAAAAAATATTGACAAGTTTTTTAGAATATGATATTTTATAAAAGCTCTAAAAAGCCTTGGGGGATTAGCTCAGTTGGGAGAGCGCCTGCCTTGCAAGCAGGAGGTCACGAGTTCGACTCTCGTATTCTCCATTTATAATTAAGGTCCGAACATTGATGTCAGTCAGTGTTCGGATTTTTTTATTATTCTATAGGAAGATTTGATTTCCTACAGAACAAAAACGTCAGAGAGGATGCGCGTGCTACTTTGTTCTTGTGTGAAGAAAAAAAGTAAGATATAATCAAAAAATAAACATAAAATCTATGTGACGTTTAAGTACGGGAAAAGGTATTATATATGAGAGGTCAAACAGAGGGCAGTCATGAAGAAATTGATGTAGAAGAAGCAATCCGTATTCATGGAAATATGGTTTATCGGCTTGCTCTGGTACAAATGAAAAATAAAAGTGAAGCAGAAGATGTGTTTCAGGAAGTGTTCCTCCGATTAGTAAAGTATAAAGAAAGAATTCAGGGGAGAGAGCATTTGAAGGCATGGCTTTTGAGAGTAACTGTTAATTGCTGCAAGAAACAGTTTGATAGTGCGTTTCGGAAAAAGACAGTTTCTATAGACAGGGATGTTCAGAGCACGGACAGTTATGAGATGGATCTGCCGGAGAATCTCATATATGAGGCAGTTCTTCGCCTGCCGGCAGATTACAGGAGTACAGTACATTTGTTTTACTATGAACAATATTCTGTTTCTGAGATTGCTGAGATGTTGGAACTTTCGGAGTCGGCTGTAAAAACCCGCCTGTATCGCAGCAGGGGGATGCTTAAGGAAGCTTTGAAAGGAGAGTTTGACTGTGTGGGACGAATATAAGAAAGTAAATGACAGCATTCATGTCCCGGAAGAATTAGTGAACCGGACGGTAAAAGCAGCTAAAAGAGAGGAGCGCCGCCGCAAAATTATCGGATTGTGGAAATATACGGCAATAGCGGCATGCTTTTGTTTTGTCTGCCTTGGTATATGGGGAGCGGTGTTTAAAGACAAGATTGTGATACAAGATGTGACATTTGCTTCATCAGAGATGGAGATTGGATTAAACCTCGGAAAAAAGGACATATCAGAGACGAGAGATTGGGAAGATATTCAAGTTGAAAAGTATACGGAGAAGGATGACGAGAATATCCCGAAAGAGCTGTGGAAGCTGAAGCCGGGAAGGGTTCACGGAGAAAAAGTATATATAGGAAAAACGGAAGACGGAATTCTTCATGCGGTGTTTGAAAAAGACGGGAAAATCTGGTATGTGACAGAAGAAAAAGGGGATAAAGAAAATCTGACAGAATATTTGAAAAAAACTTTATAAAAGACGTAACCTTTTGGATGCGGCAAAGGTATTATAAGCAGAAACGCATAAAAAAACTGTTTGTTGTTCATCAAAGAGGAAATGCTTATGAAAAAGAAATATTTGAAAACATGTATCAGTGTTTTGGCAGTAACGGCAGTCTTGCTAAGCGCATGCGGAGGTCCGCAGCAGAAAAATGGCGGGAAGACAACGATGGAGACTGCAAAACTGGCGGATTCTATCAGAAAAAAATATAATGAAAAGTATGAATATGCCGATCCGATCCGCGGCGTGGCCCGTGACGAAAGGCTTAAGCTGAAAATGGGGTTTGATATAATGAATGCCGGATTTACGGAATATACACAGATCGTAAATGTGTATAAAGATCCGGAACTCACCTATCAGATCGGATCACATTTTGAGTGGGATGAAAAAACAAAGGAATTATCAGTCACACCTCCGAGATGGAGTGTAGGCGGGATCATGAGCGAAGGTCTTGACGAGGATGCGCCGGGATATCAAGCGGCAGATTCGTCTTTGTTTGATAAAGGAGAGTTGAATGACTGGGGCAATCTTCCACAGTATTATATGGTTCAATATGTGGATCTTGAAACCGGAGAAAAACTGGAGAAACCGATAGTGACAGTGTTTACCGTCGATTCAGAAGTTAAGAATGCACCGAGAGTTACTCTTGGGATTAATGAGGAAGGATTTCCGGTTTTCAGATGGAAAAAAGTGCCGGGAGCAGAGCGTTATTATGTGATGAGCATGACGTCCTCAGAAAAGATGGGATTATCCGGAGACGGCTGGGTCGAAGGTGAAACAGAAGGAACAGAATGGATTCCCGAATCAACGGCAAAGTTTATTACTTATAATGTGTCGGAAGCGGATCGCCGGGAGTCATATATTATTGAAAAGTACGGAGAGGGAAACGAAGCGATACCGAAAGATACAGAGTATGAAACTTATTACTGCGTTATAGCAGTATCAAAGGACGGAACATCTGCTTTAAGCAATATGTTCAGGGAAACAGATATTGCGCGTAAAGTTCCTTTTACGGAAGAAGTGAAGATGAGCCTGAATGAGGAAGGTTCAAATTATACGCAGTCGTTCGGCGAAATGCCGTCATATAAATGGGTGACGATGTGCGACGGAACGCTTGTACAAAAGCTGATCAACTATGATTTTGAAAGCGCGAAGGAAGAGAAGGCTTCATGGAGTGGTGAAAATATCGTAAAAGTTCCGTATAAGATTGACGGAACAGGATTTGACGGTGTTGTTGTCGTAGAAAGTTATAATCCTGATACTTGGAAAGAAGAACTGGAAAAGGTTCGGATCAGACAAGAGAAATTAAGAAATCGTGCAGGTGCGGTTACTCCGGAGATGAAAGTGGAAGGCGAGACCGAAAGTGAAAAAGAGGAAAAGGAGTCTTCGGGAGAGAGTGAACGAAAGTATGAAGTCACTGCAAATAGCGCTTTGAGTGAATATCTGGCAGTAAACATGCTCAATGCGAACACAAGTATCAGTTTGAAGGAATTTCCGGAAAGTGCAGATACGGATTATCTGTTGGATGCATGGGAAGAAGCGGTTTATCAAAACCCAATGGTACTCGGAGTGACGGGGGCGTCAATCGCAAACGGAGGAAAGACACTGCATGTCGAATATGATACAAAACCGGAAGAAATAAAGAAAAAACAAAAAGAAATCGCAAAAGAGGCAGAACGTGTTGTAGACAGTATTATTACGGACGATATGACAGAACTTGAAAAAGAAATGGCGATCAATCAATATCTGTGCGATACTGCTGAATATGATATGGATGCGCTTGAAAATGCAGAAGAAAACGATTTTGCCGGAGTCGATGCAAAGTTTAATGATTCCTTTACACCGTATGGCGTTTTGTTAAATAAAACAGGAGTGTGTTCAAGTTATGCCGGAGCATTCAAACTTCTGGCGCAGCAGGCCGGACTGGAATGTATCGTTGTGACAGGAAATCTGGACGGTGAACTTCCCCACGCATGGAATAAGATTAAAATAGACGGGGAGTGGAGGATCGTAGATTCCACGAATAACGATAATGAGTTGATCTTAAATGCGCTGTTAAATCTTCCCGATTACGCGGCAGACAAAGTGCTTGTAGAAGACGAACGTTTTGTACTTGACGATAAGGTGAAAGATTATGAAGCAAAGTCGGATGACAAAGAGTTTTACCGGATAGAAGGAAAATTTTATGAGAAAAATAAAATTTTTGAGCCGCTTACAAATGAATTAAAAGAAGAGGGAACTGCGGCATTGCGTACAGATTATACATTAAGCGATAAAGAGTTTATGAAGATTGCGCAAGAAGTAGTCGAAGGATACGGAAGCGGAGAACTGGGAGGATATTACTGGCTTGGGGTAATTTATTTAACAGACGAAGAAGGAAGAGAAAAATAAAAGAAAACAGAGCGAGAGCAGAAAATATAAAAGTATATAATATAAATTTATATATAACGAGGAGGAAAAAAGTATGAAAAAACGTAGGAACAAATTAGTGGCACTGGGAATGGCAGCGATGATGACTGCGGCGCTTATGTCAGGATGCGGAAAAAAGGCGACTCCGGAAAACTTATTAAAAGACATGGCGAAAAATATGAAAGACACAGAGTCGGTAGTGGCAAACATGAAGATGGATATGGAGATGGGAGACGATACAACTACGATCGGCGTCCAGATGGATATGGATATCGACATGGATCTTAAATCAGGAGAAAGTCACGCCAAAGGCGCGGTAGACATGAAAATGATGGGCACCAATGTCGGAACAGAGATTGAAATGTATACTGTAAAAGAAAAAGATCAGTATATTGTGTATACGATGGCGAACGATCAGTGGCAAAAAGAAGAGATGGATGATTCTGCGGCAGATATGGCGGGAGAACTTTCGGATCTTACAGGAAGTATGGAAGGACACGCAAAATCTTTTGAGATGTCCAAAGAAAAGGTGGAAGTAAACGGCGAAAAATGTTTTGAGATGAAAGGCGAGATTAAAGGCTCTGACATTGTGGGCATGATGGAATCAGGTATGGCAGACAGCTTAGGTTCTGAAATTGACGAAGATGTGATCAAAGATCTTGAACTTCCGTGTACGATCGCCGTTTATGAAGATGATATCCTTCCGGCAAAGATTTCTTTCGATATGCAGGATATTATGGAAAAGGCGATGGAAGAAGAAGGCGTTGATGTTTCGGCATGCTCGATCGAAGTGACATACCATGAATATGACAGTGTAGGCGAGATTAAAGTTCCGAACGAGGTGATTGAAAAAGCAGGCGGAGAAGTGTCTGACGATAAAACGGATAAAGAGGACAAAGAAGATAAAGACGACGATAAAAAAGCGTATAAACCGGCAGAGCAGAGTAAAGAACTTGGCGCGAAATGGGACAGCTACACGGTTCAGATCAACGATAAAGTTCTTAAGCTTCCGTGCAGTCTGGCAGATCTGGAAGCCACAGGTCTGAAACTCGACAGAGAATATACACCTGAAGACTATGTTGTAAATGCAGGCGAATATGAGCTGGCATGGTTTGAAGACGAAAACGGAAATACGATTATGGCGGATATGGTAAACACAGGAGATGATCCGAAAGCATTGAAAGATTGTATCGTAGGAGCGATTTCTGTAGATGATTATGATCTTGAAGAAGGCGGACTGACAGTTTTGTTCCCGGGCGGAATTACGGTTGGAACGAAAGAAGCGGACGTTCTTGCAGCTTACGGCGAACCGACGGATTCGTATAAAGATGAAGAATATGGAAATACTTACTATTGGTATGACAAAGAAAGTTATGACAACTCATGTACAGTTGAAACAGATGCAGAAACGGGTCTTGTCGAAAATATTACCCTGCAGTGTTATGAATAAAGATTTCGAGAGATAAAGCTTGAAAAAATATCTCATAGCCTGAAAAAGGGCGGGAGGTCTTTCCGGAAATTCGTTTGCGGAAGATATTCCCGCCCTTTTCGCTGTATGGCTGAACGATTCCGGAAGAAGTTGTTTTTTTACTGCATGCAGAAGTTGTTTTTTTGCTGTATTGGTTACATTTTCATAATAAGTATGATAATATATAGAAATAGCGTAAAATTGACAAACGAAAAGGAGGTTTCATATGATTAAATTATATGAAAACGGTGTGTATTTGCTCAATGGCACTGAGATTGTTGAAGATACAGGGAGCGCACAGGTTTCGGTTTCTAAAGAAGAAGCAGCGAAAAACACGATAGCTTACGGCGTGTTAGAGGCGCATAATACTTCTTCTGATATGAAGAACCTGCAGATTAAATTTGATAAATTGACATCACATGATATTACTTTTGTCGGAATTATTCAGACAGCCCGTGCTTCGGGTCTTGAGAAGTTTCCGATTCCATATGTATTGACAAACTGTCATAACAGCCTTTGTGCGGTTGGCGGTACGATTAATGAAGATGACCATATGTTTGGTCTGACATGTGCGAAAAAATACGGCGGCATGTATGTTCCGCCGCATCAGGCAGTTATCCATCAGTTTGCGAGAGAGATGCTCGCAGGCGGCGGAAAGATGATCCTCGGATCGGACAGTCATACACGTTATGGCGCACTTGGTACAATGGCTATGGGAGAAGGCGGTCCTGAACTTGTAAAACAGCTCCTGAACAAAACGTATGATATTAAGATGCCGGGAGTGATCGCTGTTTATCTTGAAGGCGAGCCGATGAAAGGGGTAGGTCCGCAGGACGTTGCGCTTGCAATTATCGGGGCTACATTTAAAAACGGCTATGTTAATAATAAAGTAATGGAATTCGTCGGACCGGGCGTGAAAAACTTAAGCGCTGATTTCCGTATCGGAATAGATGTTATGACGACGGAGACAACCTGTCTTTCATCCATCTGGACGACAGATGAAAAGATCGAAGAATTCTATGAGATTCACGGAAGAAAAGAAGAATATAAAGAATTAAATCCGGGAGCGGTTACATATTATGACGGATGTGTTCGTGTGAACTTAAGTGAGATCAAACCGATGATCGCAATGCCGTTCCATCCAAGCAACGTCTATACGATTGATGAATTGAACGCAAATCTGTCAGATATCCTTCATGACGTAGAGCAGAAAGCTCTCGTAAGTCTTGACGGAGCTGTAGAGTATTCTCTTCAGGACAAGATCCGAGACGGAAAACTCTATGTAGATCAGGGAATTATCGCAGGATGTGCGGGAGGCGGTTTTGAAAATATCTGTGCGGCAGCAGATATCATCAAAGGTCATAATATCGGATCGGATGCATTTACGTTCAGCGTATATCCCGCAAGTACGCCGATTTATATGGAGCTTGTGAAAAACGGTGTTGTAGCTGATCTTATGGAAGCGGGAACTGTTGTGAAAACCGCATTTTGCGGTCCGTGTTTCGGAGCGGGAGATACACCGGCAAATAATGCGTTCTCTATCCGTCATACGACAAGAAACTTCCCGAATCGTGAAGGAAGTAAACTCCAGAGCGGACAGATCTCTTCCGTTGCCCTTATGGATGCTCGTTCCATTGCGGCGACAGCGGCAAACAAAGGATATCTGACGCCTGCTACGGCATTTGATGTAGAATATAAAGGACAGAAGTATCATTTTGATCAGAATATTTATGCGAATCGTGTGTTCGACAGCAAAGGTAAAGCAGATCCGAATGTAGAGATCCAGTTTGGCCCGAATATTAAAGACTGGCCGGAGATGTCGGCGCTTCCTGAGAATCTGATCGTGAAGGTCGTATCTGAGATCCACGATCCGGTAACGACAACAGATGAGCTTATTCCGTCAGGAGAGACGTCTTCGTATCGTTCTAATCCGCTTGGACTTGCAGAGTTTGCACTTTCAAGAAAAGATCCCGCATATGTGGGAAGAGCAAAGGAAGTTCAGAAAGCACAGAAAGCAATCGAGGCAGGAACATGTCCTCTTGATGCTCTGGAGGAACTGAAACCGGTTATGTCTAAGATCCAGGCAGCGTATCCGGAAGTCGGAGAAGGAAATGTCGGTGTAGGAAGTACGATCTTCGCAGTAAAACCGGGAGATGGATCGGCTCGTGAGCAGGCTGCTTCCTGCCAGAAAGTTCTCGGAGGCTGGGCGAATATTGCCGTGGAGTATGCGACAAAGCGTTATCGCTCGAACCTGATCAACTGGGGAATGCTTCCATTTTTGACAGATGCGGATCATGAGGCGCTTCCGTTTAAAAACGGAGATTACATCTTCGTTCCGAATGTAAGAAAAGCGGTTGAAGAAAAGAAAGATGTGATCAACGCATATGTAGTCGGTGATGAATTGAAAGAGATTCAGTTGAAACTCGGAGATCTGACAGATGCCGAGAGACAGATTATTCTGGATGGATGTCTGATTAATTATTATAAGGCAACAAAATAGAAGATTGATAAGTCGGTAAAATAACAGAATCCCCTGACAGCGAGATGTAAAGAAACATCTGCGGCGGTCAGGGGATTTTTTGTAACGGAAAATTCATTTCTGTGTGAAAGATGTTCTGAGTGTGTGTGGGGGGTAGTATGCTGAAAGTATTAGAGTGGATGTGCAGTTTGTGGGGATGAAAATGTTATGTAGATGATAATAAGAGGTGATTACGGGTATAATAAATGTGCAAGAATTTATGGAAATATAAAAGAAATAGAAATTGCGTTTTTTGATAAGTAATAATACGCAAAACATGCGTGCTTAAACTGCAAAAAATACGCGAAATTTGCGCGTTTTAATTGCGCGTTTTCCTATTTTATGGTAGCATTTGAATGAGGTGGAAAAATATGATGCTGAGAGAACTGCGGAAACAGAAAAAACTAACCCAAGCGGAATGTGCGAAATATTTAGGAGTGCCATTGCGTACTTATCAAAATTATGAAACTGATGCAGCTAAGCGTACGTCAATAAAATATTTGTATATGCTCGAAAAACTAGAACAATATGGATTTGTGGATGAAGATCATGGTATATTAAGCATACAGAAGATAAAAGATGTGTGTACCGATGTATTTGCAGATTATGATATAGAGTATTGTTATCTTTTTGGCTCTTATGCGAAAGGAAAAGCGACAGAAAAAAGTGATGTGGATCTTTTAATTGGAACGTCGGTGTCCGGAATACATTTTTATGGTTTGGTAGAAGCAATAAGAGAAGGACTTCATAAAAGAGTTGATATTCTGAACCGTGAACAGCTAGAGTCTAATTTGGAATTGATAAATGAAATATTAAAGGACGGAATTAAAATTTATGGATAATAAGAAGACGGATCAATATTATATTAGTAAGATTATTACAGACCTCACTTTTATTAGAACACATACAGAGAGCCTGTCAAAATCGAAATTGGAAGGAATCTGCCGTTGCAAAAAAGAATAAAAAGTTCCCTGACAGCGAGATGCAAAAGAAACATCTGCGGCGGTCAGGGAATTTTTAGCTCTGTTAATGAAGCAGAAAGTTATTTTTCGCGGTTTTTGTTCTAATATTCATCATCATGGGGGTCAAACGCAGAACGATAAAATGTTTGCCGGTATTCTTTCGGTGTATATCCTGTTTTTTCACGAAATACTTTTGTAAAATGACTTTGTGAACTAAAGTTTAGTATTGAGGCAATTTCGGCATAGCTGATATCAGAATATTTTAACATATTTTTGGCTGCATCAAGACGCATATTCCGAATGTATTCGGTGATGCTCTGTCCAGTTTCTCGCTTAAAGAGAGCAGACAGATAGTTTGGATTTAAATTAACTAAATCAGCAAGTTCTTTTATAGTAAGCTGTTCATGCAGTCGGTTGTGAATATAATCAATACATTTCAGAATAGGTTTCGAATAGATATTAAATTTGTGGATTTCTGACATTTTGTTTGTGAAAAAGATCCACATGTCTTCATAAATCGTATCAAGCTCTTTCTTTGTTGTGCATTTATCCATTTTTTGAATATATAAATCGCTGATATTATATGCCATTTCATCATCCATTCCGCCTTCGATTGCAAATCTTGTGACAAGGGTAATTGAAGCGACAAACATATATTTATAATTTCGTAAAACATCATCGCAAAGATGTCCGGGAAGGGCAGAAGTCCACATTTGCATGCTTCTTCTTAATCCATTAATATCACCTGCTTTTAAAAGATCGTATTGCAGCATTTCTTCATCATATTTGTGATGGCGTTTATTATTTTCCCGATTCAGAAATTCTTGATAAAAAAGTTCTTTATTATTTAAGTATCCCATAGATGCCTCCAAAGATTGGAAAATATTTCAGACAAATATAATTATTTTTATTTGATGTGAGAATTATACTATAAAAATGGATTAAATGATATATAAAAATGCACCTGTTTGATAAATTAAATGCAAGCTCACGAGTGAGAAAAAAGAGTCGAGAACAGGTAAAGAAAACGACAAAAGGAGGAAAATCATGTCAGAAGTAAAAACAAATAGTTACCCTTATCGTCCGCCGAAAAAGTTTACAAAAAAGGATCTTCACGGAAGGACAAGATTGTATGTTATCACATATAAAGATCTGAAAAGATTTCAGAATTTTTATATCAATGTTTTTGGATGGGATATGATAGAGATGCCCGTTGCTGCAAGCGGAGTTCCGGCAGGAGACGAACATCCTTCACTGCTTATAGCAACCGGTCCGGCACAGTACGATTATGAAGGTGTTACTCCGGGACATATGAATATGTTTGTACACTGGGCACCGGGAGAAATTGAGAAACCAGGACCGTTTATGGAAATCCATATGGATCGTCCGTTGGAAGAAACGATTCAGAAGATTATTGATCATGGCGGAAAGTTGATTTTGGATAAAACGAAATCAGCCCTTGCAAAACCGTTGGATGACAGTAAACAGAGCTGGGAGATTCATGCGGTAATTGAAGATCCGGCAGGAAACTATCTCTACTTGTGGAAATGTCCGTCTTCAAGGACTTGGGACGAGTTGGAAACAGAATATGATGAAGAGGAATAGGAGGAAACAGCGATGAAGAAAATATATACCTGTTTTGCATGTGGTTTTCCGATTGCATTTGAAGAAACAGAAGTACCGGCACATTGCCCGGGATGTGGAGCTCCGAGAAGTCAGTTTTTGGAAGAACCGTGGACGGGAAGCATTGAAAAGAGACGAATTCATGTTGATCCGCCGGAAGTAGATCCCAATAGAGATCCTTTTGATATTTCTTTTCATCCGGCAAAAGATTTTGCTCCTCAGCAAGGGGAAGGCAGGACACGGCGCTGGGTAATGGAATATGAAAAAGGAAAAGCAGATGAAATCAGATCATTTTATGAAGATCTTTTCGGATGGGATATTATTAACACAGAACATTCAGATGAAGAAAATCCGCTGATGTATTGTGCGACAGGACCTGGAACACCGGATTGGGAACCAAGAGTATGTTCTTTTGAGTACGGGTATCTGAAACCGAAAACAGAAGATATTGCACCGGCGCCGAGCTTTGTTATAGAAGTAAAAGATATTGAGAAAACATTAGAGAAAGTTGTTGAATTTGGAGGAAAAGTACTTCGTGAACGATTCACAGTTGAGGGTAAGGATTATGCGGTGATCGAAGATTCAGAAGGAAACCAGCTTTATATTTGGGAAATCAAAGATGAAATTCCTGATTACTGTATAAATCCGGTAACAAGGACAGGAGCACAGTAATAGCGGACAAAAGATGGTAGGAAAGCTATGGGAAAAGAAAAAGTAATTTTGACGGTGGAGGGACTGAATAAATCATTCGGTCCCACGAAAGCTGTAGTAAATATGCATTTAAAAATTCGTTCCGGGGAGATTCACGGCTTGATCGGAGAAAATGGAAGCGGAAAATCGACCGTCACATCAATGATTGCAGGATGCCTTCAGCCGGATAGTGGAAAGATGTTAATGGAAGGTAAACCGCATTGTCCTAAAAATATGATTGACGGAAGAAGATCAGGGATATGTATGCTGCTTCAAGAAAAGGGAACGATTGATCATCTGACAGTAGCGGAAAATATATTCCTTGGAGAAGAAGATCGGTTTGGAACAAAAGGAATTATCAATCGTAGAGAGATGAATAAAGCCGCTGTAAATGTATTAACAAAAATAGAGCTGCAAGATGTTGAACCGGCAATGTTAATTGATGAATTAAGTTTTGAGGATCGAAAATTGATCGAGGCAGGAATGGCGATGAAAGAAAATCCCAAGATCTTAATCGTTGATGAAACAACAACAGCCCTTTCACAAAAAGGAAGAGAAGTTATATATAAGTTGATTCGTGAGATGAAGGAAAAAGGTGACGCTGTGATTTTCATATCGCACGATCTTGAAGAACTAAAAAGCGTATGTGATATTGTTACGGTTATGCGGGATGGGGAATATATTACGACGCTTACGGGAAACGAGATTACGGTAGATTCAATGCGGAAAAATATGATCGGAAGAGAATTTACAGGCGGATATTACAGACAGGATTATGAAGATACATCGGATCACGATAAGGTAGTTCTTGAAGCAAAACATATTTGTATGGGAAACCGATTGAATGATGTTTCGCTGAAGCTTCACAAAGGGGAAATTTTAGGAATCGGTGGATTAACTGACTGCGGTATGCATGATCTGATAAAAGTGATGTTTGGATTGCTTAAGCCTGATAGCGGGAAAGTTGTTCTTACAGAACAGAATATAGAAATAAAGAGCCCTGAGATTGCAGTAAGAAATAAAATGGGATATATACCGAAAGACAGAGAATCGGAAGGACTGATGTTGGCGGCGAGTATTAGGGACAATATAAATATGATGTCTATGGATAAGATAAAGAAAGGGTTTCTTATTACACCGCATGCAACAACAAAACTTGCAAAAGAACAAGTTAAGATGCTTAGCATAAAAATAGGAGGTTTGAATCTTCCGGTATCGAGTTTGAGCGGAGGAAATAAGCAGAAAGTTGCTATCGCAAAATGTACGGCAAATGATGTGCAGATCGTTTTAATGGACTGTCCGACAAGGGGAATTGATATTGGAGTGAAGGCTGCAATCTATCGCTTGCTAGAGCAATTTAAACGAGAGGGAAGGTCTGTACTGATGGTATCAGAAGAATTACCGGAATTAATTGGAATGTCTGATAATCTTCTTATTATGCGCGACGGATGCATCACAGGAAAAATCAAGAGATCTTCAGAAGTAAGCGAGAGTGACGTAATTAATAAAATGATATAGCAGGAGGGAGAATATGAAGGAAAAAATTGCATTAAAGAAAGATGCGATAAAAACCTGCCTTCCGGTGTTTTCACTGATATTTGTTATTGTGCTGTTTGCGGTGTTGAGTGGAGGAACAACATTGCAGATCAACAATATAAGACAGATTGGAATTCAGTCATGTACTTATATCGTGGCAGGTTTGGGAATTCTGTTTACGATGTCTCTTGGAAATATGGACATGTCTTTGGATGGAATCATATGTTTAAGCGGAGCATTAGGACTTTTAGCGGCAGAAATGTGGGGAAGCTGGCTTGTTTTTCCAGTTATTTTTGTATTAACGATTATTTGCGAAATGGTAATCGGAGGTCTGAATATTTTATTAGGGATCAATAGTGTGATCGTTTCGTTTGCAGTTTCTTTTTTTGGAAAAGGAGTTGCCGGATATTTGATTGCAAATAGAACGAAAGGTATTCAGCTTTCAAGCGAGTTTTCGCACCTATACAATGTTCCGCTTTTTTACATTGTAATGATTGCGGCGATTATTATTGCAGTAGTTTTGTTTCATTATACTAAATTAGGAAAGAGAATTATGGATATTGGATCGAATCCTAAAGCAGCTCGTGCGGCGGGAATTAATGTGACAAAATTTAAGCTTTTGGCATATTTAACAGCAGGTATTATGATGGGACTGGCAACGTTAATGACAGTTGTGCGATCTGGCTCTGCAGGAGCGACGTCAGGCTCAGGATTCCATGTGACATTATTATTGATGATGGTAATCGGAGGGGCTTCTTTAACGGGTGGAACAAAAGAAAAGATATTAAATGTTGTTGTCGGTGTTTTGATGCTTTTGTCTCTTGAAAATGGATTAAATGTTATAGGTGTAAGTCCCAATATGGTTGGATTAATAGAAGGAATCATCTTTCTTGTTTCTGTAACACTGACGTTTGACAGGGACGGAGTGCCATATATTTTATAAGGAATAGGTGTAAACAAATAAAAATGACTGGAGAAAACAAATATGAAAAGGAGGAATCAGAATGAGAAATATAGTTAAAAGAATTGTGTCGGTAGGAGTTGCCGCGGTAATTGGTGTTGGTATGCTTGTTGGATGTAGTTCTGATGGCAAAAGTGGATCGGATTCATCGGGAAAAGACGGAAATATGAAAATTGGTGTCTGTATTTGGTCTACAGATGTAGGACGGATTTTGCGGACATTCAAAATAAAAAAGAATGTGGAGGTAACAGACAATGGCAAAATCATTATTTGAGGAACTGGGCGGCAAATACGAAAGGCAAGGGGATTATTTGATACCGTGCTTAACTGTACCCGCCGAAGAAGAACAGGCAATAGGCATCTGGGGGCAACGGCATTTAGATTATCTAAAACAGTACCGTAAAGTTACATACACCAATCTTCTTACAAGCGGCAGGCTAAACGCCTACCTTGCCGACATCAACAGACAGGCACAGGAACGCTTTGAAAGGCTCATAGAGGGTATGAAACAGGCACAGGGCATAACGGAACAGCTAAAGGCAGAAAACGCCTTAGAATGGACAGGATGCCTCAATAACATAAGGGCTTGTGCGAGGGAGATTGTGGAAAAGGAAATTATTTTTGCATAAACAGATGATTAGTGGCAGGGGGAAATCCTGCCGCTTTTTCTGCTTTAGTTTGTCAGCTTGACAAATAAAGGGTTAAGGAATATAATTAGATTCAGTATTATACAAGGAGT